>Ga0209291_1000337_pt1 | contig 45590 bp, 36 predicted proteins | sample GOMGulsemesocosm_FD_184633 | JGI IMG/M metagenome (GOLD analysis project Ga0209291, IMG submission 184633) | Methane-oxidizing microbial communities from mesocosms in the Gulf of Mexico - GOM9B Gulf of Mexico (SPAdes) (version 2) | ecosystem: Environmental > Aquatic > Marine > Cold seeps...
GACGCGATGCCGTGGGGATATGCATTTAGACAGTATATATATACTTCAAAAAGAATAGGGAATATATTGACTGTAAGCACATAAAACGAACTTAAAACAGAAAAAATACAGTTGGCTTTTCTCTTCTTCCAACATTTTAACCAGTTATTATTCTCCTCTTAATGGGGCGTTAGCTATTTCGAGATTTTGGATGTCTATTTTAAGTAAGTTATTTCGTTGGGACCGCGGCAGGCAGCAATCTGGTTACGATAAAATGCTATTGTGCGTTGCAATATGGCCGATTAAATTTGATTTATATTTCCTTAAATTTCCACAAGGTAGCGAAATAGCACCACATATTGATAAAGTAGAATCCGGAAAACATTACAGGTTAAATATAGTTTTAAAAAACGCGGACGAAGGCGGTGAATTCATCTGTGAAAATCCAATTTTTGAAACAAGTCGCATTAAGTTGTTTCGGCCAGATATTTGTGAGCATCAGGTATCTAAAATTGAAAAAGGTACAAGGTATTTAGTTAGCATTGGTTGGGTAAAAAACACTTAACAAGGTGATCTAGAGTGAAAATTTACGGTTAGCTGTTTTCACTGCGTTCAACATTTTACTCAACAATAAATCCCTTTAAATGGGCCATTAGCCTAACAAATATTATCAGCTAGATATATGGAGCCGTAGGGCTAGGTATAGTTATTACACCCATGATATGCCTCTGCCTAGGTGTTAATATCTATAGCTTTTTAAATAGGAAGCCTAACCTTGAATAATTAACGAATAACAGGCCGATTATTTGGGGTTACTAACAAGTGGTTGTTTTTACCCCATTTTACATTTTAACAATCATTATCAGCCCTTATAGGGCGTTAGTTATATAGGGAGTTTTGGTGTCAAAATTAAAGATGTCTATTTTATTTATTTCAGTGGTTTTGTTCATTGTTGGAACTTTAAGCCAAAAACATGCATTAGCCTGTGAATTTGTAGGGTTAACTAATTTCAAGAAAATCTCTTCTCATATATACGTGAGTCCAGAAATGAGCAGTGATAAGTATCATGAATTTCTTATGATAATTCAGTCAGGAAAAAACCGTATTAAAAATACGTTTGGAGCAATGCGTTCTCATCCTATTACGGTGATAACAAAAAATAATGATGAAGCTACATTTTTTGGTTCAAACTCAGCAGGAAAAACACATTTCACTCCCATAGGTGAATGTGTCGTTTTAGGTCCAAAAGGAATTAATGTGAATGTAGCTGCTCATGAATTTGTTCATGCAGAAGTTCATAATAGGGTGGGTTGGTTGCAATATCTTTTAAATATACCAATCTGGTTTAGTGAAGGCGTTGCACTACTTGTAGATTACAGAGCACCTTTCTTACTTGAAAATATTTCAATTTCAGAAATTAAAGTTGAAGCTGTAAAAAGTAAAGGGGTTGATTTTTTCACGGATGGTAACACTCATGAAAATTATCTAGCTTCAAGAGTGGCTATCGAATACATTGAAGTTTCGTCTCTTTATGAAAAATTAGATGAGATCAGTAAAGGGCTAAGTTTCAAAGATGTATTTTCAATGTAAACTAACAAACAATGCAAGCAGGACAAAAAATAGTTGCTGTAATTCCTGCGATGTTTTATTTCAATTATCACAAGGATAGTTTTATGTCAGAAAGTCGAGAAGAATACTTGGGAATGCCCCTAAATACTTATTGTATGATGATTCATTTAAGTCAGTTGGCTAGTATTATAATGCCGGGATTAGGTTTGATCTTACCCATTGTGCTGTGGGCAATGAATAAAGATAAAAATGAAGAAATAGATAAACACGGTAAAATTACAATTAACTGGATAATTAGTCTATTTATATATTCGGTAGTCTGTGGCATTTTAGTTTTTATATTTATAGGGATAATAGGTCTTATAGTATTAGCGGTGCTTAATTTCGTATTTGCAATTATTGCAGCTATAAAAGCTAATGATAATGAATTATGGACTTATCCTCTGAGTATTAAATTTCTTAAATGATAAATACTCTTTAGTGGTTGAGAAACTTAACAACCAAGCCAAACAATTAACAGTTGGCTATTTGCTTATCCGTTGCCTAGAAATGCTAAAATTGTTTGCCTCTTAATGGTACGTTAGGTTTTATATTCTATTTGAGAGTGTATTGACATCAACTAAGTTTATAAGGATATAGGTATTAAATTATGGGTACAGTTAAATCTAGAGAAGAGTTATCCTTCTTTTTGTTAAGATGTATTACTGGAGTGATCATTGCGAGTCATGGTTGGCATCGTCTTTTAACTGGAGGTTATGAACCTTTTGGTGGTTGGTTAACGGGTGAAGGTTTTCCTTTCGGTCTCGGGATAGCTTTGGCTATTACCCTCTTTGAAATTATAGGTTCACTCTTTTTGCTAGCAGGTAAAAAATTATCCTATATTTGTACAACCTATATTTTAATTTATTTTACTGGTTTAATTCTAGTACATTTACCGAATGGTTGGTTTGTTGTTGGCTCAGGCTCTAATGGAATTGAGTACAGCGTTCTGTTAATAGCCTCACTTTTTTGTATTGGTTATCCTGAGATTAATAAACCGGCAAAATCAGCTTGATATAAATGTTAATTATACATTTTGTTTTGTAGCTAACCCAAATCGAGTATCAATTTAGCAAAATGATTAGCCCTAAATCCCACGATATACGTATATGTCACATTAGTGTCGTATACAAATATCGGAATGTCATATACATGACGTTTTACTAAAGGTGTTTCTTCGTAATAGTTACCGTACTATTTAACATGAGGAAATAAAGATGGATATGCAATTAAACGTAGAAAAATTAAAGCAGCAAAGAGACACTCGGGCATGGACTCAGAGCCATTTAGCGGAAGTAGCAGATATTAGTCTTAGAACTATCCAAAGAATCGAGAAGTCAGGTATTGCTTCACAAGAATCTGCTCAGTCAATTTGTGCAGCATATGGGATAACAGTTGAACAACTTATAGAAAATCCTGTTAATGGTGGATCTCGAGAGACTGCATCAACGTTCAAGAAAAACAAATATAATTCTAAATTCTTAATACCTGCAATAGTCACAATGGGGATCTCTGTGTCCTTTAAATTCAATGCTGATGAATCGGTGTGGTTGTGGAAAAGCGAGCCAGGAATAGGTATTTCGTTTGGTATTGCTTCATTAACTTTATGGGCTTTGTTATTTTATAAATCACGTAAGAGTAGAAACGTATAATAATACTTTAAACGGAAATATTCGGCTGACCGCTCACAAAGTTTAACGCCAAAATTAGATGTTTTTTCCGCTTAAGTAGGCGATTGGAATAATCCATAGTGAGGAGCATAATATGAAATTATCGTTAGTAAGTATTCCTGTGCAAAATCCACTTGAAGCACACGAAATTTACACTTCAAACTTGGGGTTTATTACTAAAGAATTTGACCCTGAGCTAAATCTAGCAATAGTTGTGTCATCAGATGACCCCCAAGGCGTATCTATTTTGTTGGAACCCTGTAAAGGAAACTTCGCCGAAAATTATCAAACCTTAGCTTTTCAGGCTAATTTACCGATAATGATTTTTTCTGTTCAAAATGTGGAAACAGAGTTAAAAAGGTTAAAAGCGCTAGGTGTAAAATTACGTCTTGAATTGAATAATCCTGAATGGGGATTAATGAATATGTTCGAAGACGGTTGTGGAAACATACTGATGCTCGAAGAAAAAGCAGTATAATAATAGACAATAATTGTTAAGATATCTAATCGAAAATGAGTATTTCATGCGATCGAAACTGAAAAAAGCATACAACCAAGAATTGGGAGAAGCGATTAAACTCTATAAGTTAAATGAGTTTACTGCTTCTTTTTACCATCTTGAACGTGCTCACATTCTAGGTCAAAATTATATATTCCCACACACTAAATCTCATTGGTGGATGTTAAAGATTGGCATAAAGAAACACAATATTAAGGATGTCTTTGGCCAAGTAATACGGATGTTAGCTTCAGTATTGTTTTCTAGAGTTTGGGTTCCAACAGGGAATACTGGCGGGACCAACGTAAATCCAATGAAGCCTATGCCTATCCCTGAAGATTTAGAGAAAATACTGAGAGAAAGTGAAGTTTAGGTGTGTAGATCAATCCTTTATCATCCAAGGATATAGCTAGCAAGGTCATAAAGTATTTACTCGCATAAATCTATTGTTCAGTAACTCGATCAAACTGCAATTCACAAAGGCGTTGGTATAAGGTTGAACTTTCCATCAAAGATTTGTGATCCCCGGTGGCAACTACTTCTCCTTGATCCATTACGACGATAATATCGGCATGAATAACCGTCGATAGGCGATGAGCAATAATTAAAGTTGTACGGTTTACCATTAACTCGTTTAGTGCCGCCTGCACGTGATGTTCGCTTTGTGCATCTAAAGCGCTCGTTGCTTCGTCTAACAATAATACTTTAGGATCTTTAAGAATGGCTCGAGCTAGCGCGATACGTTGTTTTTGACCACCGGATAAACGCACACCTTGTTCACCTAGAAAACTGCTATAGCCTTCAGGTAATTGTTCAATAAATTCATGAGCATGTGCACGCTTTGCGGCATTAATTACATCTTGATCGCTGGCGGCAGGATTACCGTAGCGAATGTTGTGCCAAACATCGGAACTAAACAGAATAGGGTGTTGTGGCACCATCCCCATTTCGGTACGTAAATCGGTGAGTTTGAGCTGAGTAATGTTAGTTTCATTAAATGAAATAACACCTTGTTGCGGATCATAAAAGCGTTGCAATAGTTCAAATAGAGTCGTTTTTCCTGCGCCCGATGGACCAACCAAAGCTACAACTTTTCCTGTTGGTATGTCTAAATTAATATTATTTAATGCCGCGCTATCAGGCCTTGATGGATAACAAAAATTAACGTCTTTAAATTGAATAATTGCCGGTTTTTGTGTTTGAATAGAATTCGGAGCATCAAGTTCTGTAATTTCGCTTTCAATTTTTAAAAGTGCTAATAAGCGTGTAGCCGAACCCGCAGCTCGTTGCAATTCACCATACACTTCGGCGACGGTTGCCACTGACATGGCCACCATAATGGCATAAAAAACAAAGGCGCCTAATTCACCACCGCTCATTTTTCCTTGTAAGACATCCATGCCACCAACCCATAACATGCCGCTGATGGCACCAAAGGTTAAGAAAATTACAATGGCGATTAAAAATGAGCGTTGTTTGACACGACGTTTTGCAACAACAAAAGCTTTTTCAACTTCACCAGCAAATGCTTGCTGTTCTCGTGCTTCATGGGTATAGCTTTGAACCACTTTTATATTTTGAATAATTTCACCGGCGTAAGTGCCAATATCAGCAATAGCATCTTGTGAACTTGCTGCAAGTTTTCTGACTTTTTTACCGTATATCATCATTGGCAATAAAATGAGAGGCACACAAAGAATAACAATCATAGTGAGTTTTAAATTTGTGATTAATAGCATAATTAAACCACCAATCAACATTAAACAACTACGTAAGGCCATAGAAAATGAAGAGCCAATAATTGATTGTAAAAGTGCCGTGTCAGTGGTTAACCTCGACATCAATTCGCCACTTCTGTTTTCTTCAAAGTAACTAGGATGTAGGGTGACAATGCGATTAAATACGGCTTTACGAATATCAGCGCTGATGCGTTCGCCTAACCAAGACATTAAATAAAATCGACTGAAAGTCCCGATAGCAAGCAAGACGATTAACCCAATTAACACTAAAATTGCCGTCTGTAGTTGTTCTGCAGAACCAGCAATAAAACCACTATCTATAACAAACTTCACGCCTTGACCTAAAGATAAGCTCACTGCTGAAGTGAGTAACAAAGCAATTAATGCTAGTGCTAACATCATTTTATAAGGCTTGATGAAGGAAAAAATCGGTAACAGGCTAGCAAAAGCTTTCTCATTCTTGCTTTTATTCGTGTCAGTAGGGGAACTGCTTGTTATCGGTTGCTCTACCGTTAAGTTTTCTTTGCTCACAGTTAACTCGAAATAATAGGGAATAGAAAATTAATATGGTTGCAAATAATGCAAATTCAAGGTGAAGAAACAAGAGTTTACAGTTTTAAGTAAACTACATGTTCTGATGAACAGTGTAAGCAATAGGTGTTTAAACTAAGGTCGGAACAACAAGTAAATATTTTTTCAGATTATTCACGGGATTTTACAAAAACATCACTAAATCGTTATTAATGAATCGTCAGGTTTCTTATTGTAAGTTGTCCTAAGTAAGGGGAATGATACCTATTAGAACGAAAAATAAGATTGGTGCTTTACACATACTCTGTTTTAGCTAATAGTACGATAAATCAGTATATTAAAAATAAATCGAAAGGAATAAAATGCTTAGGTTATTATTAGTTATAGCCATATTATTTACTTCATATGCTCAAGCGAACGAGCCTATAATTTCAGGCCATGTTTTCAGCCATAATTCAAAGGTGCTGAATGAAAATAGGCGTTTTATGGTAGCACTACCTGAGAATTATCATGACAATAAGTTAAATTATCCGACTTTGTATATCGTTGATGGAGACTTTCAATTTCAACATGTTTCAGCTGTTGTTAAAAATATGACCAGAATGGGAAAAATACCGCCAATGATTGTTATTGGGATCGCCAATCAAGGTAATGCTGATTATATTTATCAAACAACTTGGGCCATTGAAGGGGAACCCGACTTCGGTGGAGCAGCACTATTTTATAAATACATTAATCAAGAGCTGCTTCCCCATATTGATGGAAATTACCGAACTAACCGTAATAAAATTCTCTCAGGTTATTCTTTAGGTGGCTTGTTTACAACCTATGCAATGGTACAAGAAAACACACAGTTTAATGCGTATTTAGCCATGAGTCCCAGTTACTGGTTTGATGATTATTCAGCACAGAATTCTATAGCAAAATATATAGATGAAACAGCAAAAGATAAACAAACTACCCCATCGCCATTATTTTTATCAGTAGCAAATGAACAAGAAATGGGGGTCGATAAGGTTTACAAAAGTTTAAGTCATCTTAATTTTAAAGATTGGAGGTTTACTTATAAAAAATACCTAAATGAAAATCATTTTAGTACTGCTTTACCTGCCTTTCATGACGCTTTAAGTTTTTTATTCGAAGATTATTATGAAGATGCATATGCGCTAAAAGCCCATAATAATGTTTCTGATGTTTTATCGACATTCGAGAATAAAAAGCAAAACTACAATGGTTTTAGAGTGGAATGGCTACAAGCTTACAAATTTTCAAAGTATGTCTTTGGTTCAAAACAGACGGATAAAATAGGAGATGTTTTAGCTGAAATAAAAATACGCTTGCCTAACTCTATAGTGAATATAACTAATTATTTAGCGTTAGGGTTTAATAGAAAAAATCAATTCAAAGAAGCTAAACATATCTTAGATGGAATAAAACCTCAAGCAGAGATATCAGCTTTTTGGCATCATCAATATAGTTTGGCATTAGCGGGTCTAGATAAATTTGAACTTGCTAAAAAATCTCAAGCACGAGCAATGGAATTGGCAAAAAATCAGAATTTGCCCATGTGGCAAATCTGGGAAATGAAATAGTTCATCGGACTGGGTGATAGCTATTAACAAATCACTTTGGGTGAGTTTTCTCTTTTCATATGTTAACTGACAATTATATGCCCCTTAATGGGCATTTTATTCTCAGGAGTTCAAATGAGTTTGGTAAAAAATTTCAAGATGATGTCTTTGTATAATCAAAGAATGAATATTCAATTAATGGCAAGTTGTTTAGGCTTATCAAATGATATTGTGGAAAAAGAGACACATTCTTTTTTTCCTAATATCATCAGTTATTGGAACCATTTGCTTTTTGGTGACTTGATTTTATTAGGGCGACTCGCGTTAAACCATATCGGTGAGCTTTCACCCCAAGATTTATCCGAATTCCCAACACCGAAGTCACCACAAGACATTTATTATAATAATTTGTCAGATATTGCCGTGTTAAGAAAAAAAGTTGATGAATTGTTAATAACATATTGTACAAATTTAACCGAAGAAGATTGCGAAAAATTTATTAATTACACAACCACCGAGGGTCTTCCTGTTACTAAAGCTGCAGCAGATATTACACAACATATATTTAATCACCAAGCGCATCACCGCGGACAACTAACATGTGTTCTCAGTCAGTTTGGTGTAGATTATGGTTGTATGGATTTACCTGCCATTGTTTCAGAAGGTAGTCGTATAAAGAAAGTATGTTAACCCATTGGTTTTTTGTTGTTAGAAATTATTGAGCGTGCAAATGGATAATAGGCTAAAAAGTATTTCTGAGGTTGTCGCAAAAGCGAGTGATCTTTTCTCTATTAAGATTGATAAAATTGATGTGTTGATGGGGATAATGGATAAAACTTTGCGTAATCAAGGGTTGAAGGCTGACGCTATTACCCTTGATTGTATTTCCCAGAAGAAAAAGATTGTTGTGTTAATACATGACGATAAACCCGATGTTGTTGAAGTTGCATTGGGCAATAAACAAGGTGATATATATTCATCTACCGAATACGGTATTAATGAATTATCTGTAGCCGTTATCGTTGGAATAATGGAAACTAATTTCATATCACAATAAACTTCATTCATCGTTTAATGGGAAATTAACTGTCAGCTGTCACCCTTTTGGTAAATTTGATAACCGTAATATGTTTAACTATCTAACTTGCATAACCACTAATCCATATACTCATAAATTGTAACAATTTTAGTGCTTTACTTATTCATGACTTATGTATCAAATGGAGTCTTGTTTTCATTGTCATTTAAAATAAACCCTTAAAATATTATAAAAAGAGAAATATAATGAAAAAAATAAAATTGATGTTAAGAACTGTTGTATTTTTTAGTCTTTTTTCCTCTACATTTATTTATGCAGAATCTATAACAGGTAAGGATCATCAAGCTGTTATGCAAACGGCTTATAACTATTTTAATGGCGCAGCAAACGGAGACCAAGAACTGCTTTCAAAAGCGTTTGATTTGGACTTCGGTCATATGAAAATGATAACGGTAGACAAAGAAACAGGAAAAGAGACGATAAGAACAGTTACGCTGAAAGAGTTTACTGGTTACTTCAAAAAAGCCACTAAAGATACATGGAACGCGAACGTGCTGTCTATTGATATCGTTGATGGCAAAATGGCTATGGTGAAGCTTAATTTTGAGACCTCAAAAACACATTACATTGACTACCTTGTGATGTACAAACGTAATGATGAATGGCGTATTATTAATAAAACGTTCATAGCAAAGAAAAAATAGATCTAAATAGCGCAGAGTGTTAGCTAACTATTAGTGAACAGAACATTCAAATATTAACCTAAACATTATTTAAACCCATGTTTAGTTATATGTACTCTTAAAGGGAAGTTTCGTGTCAATAGAAAGTCTATTTACTTTGTTTTGTGCCATGTTTGTTTTGGCTATTGTTCCAGGACCTGCGGTATTTGCCATTATTGCCCGCTCTTTTTCATCAGGTAAATTACAAGCATTTTATATGACGGTCGGCATTGTCTTAGGGGATTATATTTTTATTGTGCTCGCACTGTTTGGTCTATCAGCACTTGCTGAACTTATGGGCAGCGCTTTTTTTATTATTAAATACATGAGTGCTATTTATTTAATTTGGCTTGGCGTTAAGCTTCTTCGAACAAGTACTGATTCAATTGACATTGAAGCATCAAAAAATTCATCCCTCATTGCTAATTTCTTAACAGGCCTCTTCATTACACTGGGTAATCCTAAAGCTATTATATTTTATATTGGTTTTTTCCCTGCTTTCATTAATGTAAGTGAGGTTACTTTTTATGATACTGGTTTAATTATGTTAGCGGCTACTTTGGCATTTGGCAGTGTAAATATGTGTTATTCATTTCTAGCTGTAAAAGCTAGAAATACTTTTAAATCACCCAATGCCTCATCAGTTATTAATACAACAGCAGGCACTATCATGGTCTCAACGGGCGTTTTAGTTGCCGTTAAAGCGTAACAATTGAAGCTTGTTTTACGTTACTTACAGAAAAAGGTGTGGAGGACATATAAATGTTTACACAAATAATTATGAGCTTATTAAGCCTAGATTTTCTAACGAATGCATAGGGTTTATAGTAAATGCCAAGGGTAAATTTAGGTGCTTCAGCGATTTTTATTAGCGGGAAGAGGATGTTGCTATTGAACATTTAAAAAGTGTAATAAATAACACGGCGACAAACTTGTTGTCACTTGGCTTTGATGTCCAATTTTCAGAAAACGTTTAGTCAATTAAACAGCACAAACCATTGTTTGGTTTGTCTGTAACTTTTATCATAATAAATTGCCCATTTATAGGGTATTAAACTTTTAGAGAATGCAAATATGATCGTCGTCTATGGGATCAAAGAAAATCTTAATCCAGTAAAATCAAAAATGTCTGATCTTATACATCAATCAATGCGGTCTGTACTAGGTATGCCAGAAGATAAACGAGCCCATCGTTTTATTCCAATGGATAAATCAGATTTTTATTATCCCGACGGTCGCTCGGATAATTATACTGTGATAGAAATAAATATGATGGAAGGCCGGCAAATTGAAACGAAGAAAGCCCTCATTAAATCCATATTTGTTGCAATCGAATCCGAGCTGAACATTTCACCGGTGGATGTAGAAATTACTATTAAAGAGCAGCCGACACATTGCTGGGGCTTTCGTGGCATAACCGGTGATGAAGTTAATGATTTAAAATACCGAGTCGACGTTTAAGTTGATAAATATTTTTGGTGCATGAGCGGATACAGTGTTATATTTTTTCATCAACCCTGTTTAGCTTTTTGTAAACTTAGCTTAGGGTTAATGTAAGTGAGGGATACTTTATTAACCCTACGTTTATATCTTCATCACCGCTGGTCATTAAATCTACGCGCCCTCTGTTATTCATTAATAAACGTTAATGTAATTGCCTTTATTACCAATTTAGTCAATTACATAGTGTTGAAGTCTGCGATTAAACAACCGATTATGAAGACGATAACCAATTTTTTCGTTAAGCACTTTCCCTGATAAGAGAAAATCAAAGTAACGCGTTCATAAAATTTATAGTGGATACGGTTTAGTTTAAAACTCTCGCTGTTGAGTTATTAAAAGGTGAACCTAATGAGCAGGTCTTCAAGTAAATTAATAACACTCCAATAATAACTCTGTGTATTTTTGGCTGCTATTTTAAGGTTTTCCAGTTTCGTTTTATCTAACCATTGACCATTTTTGACCACAGCATAAGGCATTCTCATTGTTTGCATATCGAGCAGTGGATTTTGAGATAATAATACAAGATCAGCAATCTTACCTACTTCAACACTGCCATAATCACCTGCTATTTTGAGTGTTTGAGCCGCATTAATTGTCGCCGCTTGAAGCACTTCAAAATTTGATAATCCGGATTGTTGTAATAATTGCATTTCGTTGTGGGTAGCAATACCTGGCAAGGTATACATAGTGCCAGCGTCGGAGCCTACGAGTAACTTTACTTTATGCTCATGAAGTACCTTTACTATCTGAGATAAGAACTTTTGCTTTTTTAGATGAAAAGCACTTTGCTGTTTATTATCGTTTAACCAACGTGAAACGGTGAAGTGGCTTTCAATATCAAAATAAAGTGGGTTTAAATAATCTAACGTTAAGCTGTCGACAAATGTTTGCTTACCATTACTCAGCTGAGTTAAATGATTGAATGTTTCTAAAGTTGGCACAATAGGGACATTAGATTCCTTTAGCTTTAGTGCAACATCGTTTAGTAATTCTTTATCAAACTGATAATTCAACGGACCCTGAAAGATATCTTCAACGTGCTCTACTGATTGCAAACCTTGGAGGTACTTCCAATCAGCACCTTTTGCGGGATGAGGACCATGTTTTGCTACAGCAAAATCAATGTTTCTAGCTTGTTCAATAATCGCCTCGAATATATTAGGTTCTAAGTATCCATATACCTTTATAAAGTCGTAACCGTTTGCTTTAGCTTTGTTAACTTCTTCTCTAGCTTCTTGTGGTGAGAGTACTTCTTGATTCAGAGCATGGGTGCCTTTCCCTGCTAATATAGGTGAGCTTGTATGTAGATTGCTCCCTAGCCATTCTTCATTTTTTAACTCTTTCTTCCACCGCAAATGCATATTCTTACCATTCAAATTACGGACACTGGTTACGCCATACGCAAGGTTAAGTGTTAAGTATTTTCTATCATGTATATGAACGTGCATGTCGAAGAGCCCTGGCGTAACATAAGCATTATTTCCATTAACCGATCGAATGTTATTTTCTACTGGTGTGTTACTGTTGTTAATGGCCGCTATTCGTCCGTTTTTAATAACTATTTGTTTATTGTTAAGTACCTGTTGTTTTTTTACCATGACAATATTGACGTTATTTATCACAAAAGCGCGAGTATTATTTACCGGTAATAAACCTTGCTGTTTTCTATAGTCTAAAGAAATAATAGATAGGACAATTACAAAGAGTAATAGTAATAATATAATTGAGAAGCTATAAAATAGTTTTTTTATTGGCTTAATAAATTGTGATAATTTCATGGTTATTCCTGCATTTATTGAATGAACAATAATTTACAGGAAGTTGTTAGAAAAGCGTCCTATATCTTGATAATGCACTTGGTACTTCTCTAATGCTTTGTTTTGTTATGTTTTTTTGTTAGCTGTTCTTTATAAACTGTGTTGGTGTTTTTCCTGTTTCCCTTTTAAATATTAAATTAAAACTAGATTTTGAATTGAAACCCACAGCAAAAGCCATGTCTAGAATAGACGTTTGCTCTGCCGTTTTCAGAAGTAACTTATCTTTCAAATCATCCACTCTTAGCTTATTGATATAATCGCAAAAACTACAATTTGCACTCTGATTAATTGCGCGTGAAATCTCTCTTGTATTAAGTCCGGTTTCTGCTGCTAGATCATTCAACGATAAACGGCTTTTATGGTGCAGTGATTTATTTTTAATAACTTGTTCTAAACTGATAAATATTGTTTTGCTGAGGTCATCGCTTTCTAAAACTTCCTTTTCATGCATTTTATTATCTAGTTGTTCAAATGCACTCATGCCGTTAAATAATAAGTGGTGATTGACTGCCTTAAATATTAGGTAGCTAAGTAAAAGTAAAATCGTAGTATTCTCGAATAATTGTCCTGCTGAGTTTAATTCCAAGCTAATGTTAGGTTGTAGGTTTAACCGAATAAGATCTAGAACACCTACCATTAATAGAGTAATAAGCACCTTTATTAACCAATAAAGTTGAAGGGAATCAGCATCTGACCGCATTGAAAACGAAGCTTTATGATAATAAGAAATTAGCCTTATCGATAGACATACATAAATGAATTGGCTAATTGTACCTAGCGCAATCACGGATTGTGGCCATTGTGTAAACACTATAGCCAATAACATAGGGCAAAGATGAATGACTCGTTCTTTGGTGATTTTCTTGTCGGGATAAATTAATTGGTAAACAAAAAAATAGAATAATGGCCCTTTACCTAATAGAAAAATAGGGGTAACTAGATAAAATTCTCGAGTACCGGCTAACTCTTCAGCTAAGTTGAAGGCCATCCCACAAGCAGAAAATATTAATAAGTAACTTAAACCACGATAACGCTCATTTCTCCAGATAAGACAAAGACCAAATATCATCTGAAAGACAAAGATAAACTGAATTATATTGGTTAATTGAATTTCCATTATTCTGTTAGTTTTCCATTATTGTTTTTTACTTCAATTATATTCATAGTGGCTTGTATTCAATTTTTTTAATACAAATATCGTTAATCGTCATTAAACTTATTTCATGCGTTGTCGTACTTTGTAAGAATGAAATATTGAAGGTACGATGACAATTATTGCGATAAAAGCCAGAACCCATTGGTGACTTTGTCCGAGTAACGTTAGGTTTGAAATGTTAGCAGCTAGCTCATTGTTGATTTGATCTGCAAATGCAACGGGGCCTAAAGCGGCGTCTTTTGCAATAGAAAAACCATTGCTAAACGCACTTTCCCATCCCAGTGCTGAAAAAGAACCGTAAGCTTTGTATCCAATAGCTGAAGCACCAAATCCAATGATTCCAATGGCGACAGTTCCAATGGCGATGATTCCAAAGCCGACAGCTCCAACGCTTATTATCCCAACCGAAATAATGCCAACACTGATTGGCGCAATTGCGACGCCACCCCATGCAAAGAGTAAACCATAAGCCATACTTCCACCTGCGACCCAACCGATGGCAGGTTTATCGCCTGCTTCTAACATGCCAAATTTAAAATGAAATAAAGGAGTGCCGAAAAGACTTATTTTACTTTGGAATTCATGCTTTTTTGAACCTATTTGATCAGCTTGATTTTGGAACGCTAGCGGATTAAATATTCGCTCCTCCGCACGTATTTTTTGTGTTTGTTTGAACATTCGATTAACAAGAAATATATAAGTTGCAACAAAGGTCAATACCATAAGTTGTGAAGCTATTGCATGAATCTGTATGCTAACATCGCTATGATTATTGTTATTGAAGGCAAAGTATTTCAGTGCAAACATGCCAAACACATAGATGAGGGCTGTTAACATAAACATCGCCACAACTTTGTAAGCATTTTGACGTTCTCGTTGTGTACGTGATTGATCAAGGCTCGCTCTTAAACCAAAAAATGTACTAATAACGCCAGAAAAAGCGGCTAAAAATGTTAACAATGTTCCAAGTTTGAAAAATGTTCCTGCTTTTGTTACTCCGGTCCCTATTACTGCAGCCTTGGCTGGAGGTGCAATACTACTTATAGCTGCCAATACACCAGCGGTGAAACCGACACCAGGTTTGCTTTTTGTTAAGGTCTCTTCAACAAATGAGATCATTGCGCGTTTAAGGAGTTTTCTTCCTCGGGATAGTCGCTGCTTTGTTGTGTCTACTGATAAATCTAATTCGGCAGCCACGCGCTCTACAGATTGCTGTTCACGGTAAAATAAGATTAACGGCTCTCGATAAGTACCATCCATTTTGTCTAATGTTTGCCATAGTAGGGCTTGTTCTTGTTTGCGTATTGCAGTGTCTTCCATTTTGTCGTTGTCTGAGTCAGGAACATCATGTTCTTCAAAACTACTAGCAGCTTTGGTGGGTTCAGTACTCTCCTTTCGACGATAGCGGCTGACTTTAAATCGGAGTATGCCGCAGAGCCAAGCTTTTAGCTTCTCTGGGTCTTTAAGTGTGTCGAGCTTTTTCCATGCTTCAACAAAGGCTTCTTGAGAAATATCTTCACTATATTTTATGTCTCCAACTGATGAATACGCTAAAGAACACAACAAGTTTTGGTAACGCGATACTATTTCACAAAATGCTTCACGATCACCTCCCAATGACAACATAACTAAATTAGCGTCGTTGGTGTCAGTGATTGAATTTCGTTTTCTGAATAGACTCATAGTGCTTTACCTTTGGCTTTGTTTTTAGCTTAAAAAGAGTATGTGCCGTTTCATTAGTAATAGGTGACAATTTTTATTTGAAAAATTTCAAATTTATTAAGTTACCTAATTTCCAATTTTAATTTTAGGGGTCATGAAAAAATAATTTATTTATTTTGTCACCTTCTGTAGTCAGTTGGGTACTTGTTTAAAAACACACAACCTTATCAATTTGGAGAAAATAATGAAATTATCAAGTAAACCTATTTTAAACCTAGGAAGATTTTTCAGCTTAGCATCACTTTTGGCTTATTCTAGCATTTCTTTTGGCGGCGAATTAACTTCAGTGATAGATGATTTTAGTCATGAACAAAGTAACAGTTTAGGTATTCCAAGACAATTTCTAGATGACAAAATGGCTGGCGGAAAAACTCAAACTGAGATCGTAGTGTCCGAAGGTAAATTACATATAAAAGGGGAAATTGTACCTCCTCGTGGCCAACCCGGTTGGGCGAGCTCCGTATTGTTACTCAACGAAAAAGCCTTGCCGCAGGACGCTAGTAAATACGAGGGTGTTAGATTACTTATTAAGCTAGATAAGGGAAGTATTTCTGTATCTGCCAATAGCGTTGAAGTAACAAACTACGATTATCACGCGGCTATGATTTCTGTGCAGTCAGATGGTAAGTTCCACGAGGTTAAGATCCCATTTACCTCGATGAAACGCGCTTGGTCTGAACAAACTGAACTAAATACAACAACTATAAGCGGTTTGAGCATTGTGGCGTTTGGTATGCAACCAACACACTTTGATTTTGAAATCGATGAAGTTAGCTTTTATTAATCGATAAAAGATTACTACGGGGCTGAATATAGCCCTAATATTCAAATTTATTGAGACGATCTAATGGCAACAACTATAAGTAAACTACCCGGAAACAATATCAGGCTTGATTATTTAGATGCGGTTCGCAGTTTCGCATTGATATTGGGCGTCATTTTTCATTCCAGCTTATCCTTTATTCCAGTATTTATTGGTTGGGCTGTTATGGATATATCCACCAGCGGTATTGTTTCCATATTTATGATGATAATTCATTCTTTCCGTATGGAGTTGTTTTTCCTGATAGCTGGCTTATTTAGCCATATGAAATTCCATAAACATGGCGTGCAAGCCTTGCTAAAATCACGGTTGGTTAGAATTATCCTACCATTTATCATCGGCTGGTTTTTACTGAAACCTTTAATCATATCCTGTTGGATAATGGGGGCTGAGAGTATGCGTGGTGATGTAAATATCTTAAATGGTCTTTGGGCAGGTTTTATCAGCTTAGCCGAACTTCCTCAAGACTTGTTTACTGGAACACATTTATGGTTCTTGTATTACCTGTTAATTATTTCGTTCAGTGTTATTTTGCTTCGCATTCTGATTGGTTTGCATAAACCTCTTTATAGCAAGTTAACTCACTGGGGTGACAGTACTATTTTTTGGCTAAGCAATTCACCGATGGCCAATTTTGTTATTGTTATTCCTTCAGCCGCCTGCCTTTGGTTTATGGATCACTGGGGGGTGGATACGCCAGATAAATCCCTTATCCCTGATATACCTGTGTCATTACTTTATGGAACATTTTTTTTGTTTGGCTGGTTACTTAATCGCCACTCCTCCTTGATGGAAAAATTTGCCGCTTTGACTTGGCATAAACTGATAATTGGACTCATAGCTATTGTCATGTCTACTGTGCTGTCTAGTTTCCAAATGAAGTTTGGTCACGCCTATTATTTGTATGCTAAAGCCGGCTTCGTGCTCAGTTATGCCGTTATGATGTGGTCTCTTGTTTCGATAACAATCGGCGTATGCCAGCGTTTATTCAGTCGGTCCAACAGTTCAGTACGCTATATTGCTGATTCTTCTTATTGGCTTTACCTTATCCATTTACCCATTGTTGTGTGGTTACAAATTGCTTTTGCAGAGTTAGCACTTCATTGGTTATTAAAACTTGTTAGCATAAGTGCGATAACGATTTTCATTTCAATTTTACTGTACGATGCGATCATTCGTTCGACGTTTATCGGCGCAGCATTAAATGGCAAACGAAAACCCCGGTGCATTTTTAAATTCAATAAAGAATATCTAGGAAAACAATATGATCATTAACTTATGGTTGTTTTTAAGTATTAGTGTAATGTTTATCACGTTGTTAGTCATAACGACCACGATGATTGTCAATAAAACCAAATTAAAGGTGTTAGAGGTGGAAGCATTGAAAATTAAAAGTATCGACATAATAACTGAAGGTGAAGATAGTTTAAGGCGACAACTTAATAGTCAAAATGAAAGAATTGCAGTGTTAGAAGCGATTATTACCGATAAAAACTATGAGCTCAATGAAAGTATTACCCATCTTCAATGATCTGTAGGTTTTGATGATCTATCTCATAAGATGAGCGATTTCTCATCGAATTTTATTCATTATTTTTTTATAACGGCTAAGTACCATGACGAAGAAACAAATAACACGATTACTCAGAATAGTATTCATCACTGCAAGTATAACTTCCTTGTTCTTCGTACCATGGATCTTGGTAAAGGCTTGGATCTTGCCACTACCCGAAACCGTTCAAGAACAAGTTAATGAAACTATAGGTCATGGCTTTGACGGGATGATTGTGTATGTTGATGAGGCTGGTAAATCACCATCTTTTTATAGTGCGGGCTTGAAAAGTAGAAAGAATAAGGTACCAGCCGATGCTGAATCCTTGTTCAAAATTGCCAGTATCAGTAAATTATATGTTGCTGTCGCTGTCGCCAAGCTGGCTAATGATCAGCGTTTGAATTTAGAGAAAACGCTCGTTGATTATATTCCTACATTGAAGGGGAGAATTGCACATGCAGATAAAATATCCTTGAAGTTGCTAGTGCAACATCGCAGCGGTATCCCCAATTTCACCGATCACCCAGGTTATTGGGAAAAGCCTCCAGAAACCAGTGAACAAAGGCTTGATTTGATATTAGATAAGTCTGCTGACTTTGAACCTGGAGAGGAATACAGTTATTCAAATACCAATTTTTTACTGATTGGTGAGATCATCGACAAGGTATTAGGTTACAGTCATCGCGAGTTTATTAAGCAGGAAATTTTGATACCACTAGGTCTAAATAATACTTACAGTGTGATCAGTGAAGCGGATATTAATGAAGTTGCAAGTGGTTATTATGTAGGTTACGAAGCCGATATGAAGTTTACTTATAATTCTGTAGGTATCAGTGGATCTATGGTGGCGACAGCGCAAGATGTGGGGATATTCTTAAGGGCATTAAACGATGGTTCTTTGTTAAACGAAAATGAACAAGCTATTTATTCTTCCATTTATGTCTTTAAGCACGGCGGTTTATTACCTGGGTATCAAAGTCTGGCTGAGTACCACACAGACATAGACACAGTTGTCATTCAATTTTTGAACACAACTGATTTCGATGGCTACCAATGGAATTTATCTCAAATTTCATATAATCGAATTGTAAAAATCATTAGGCGTGACCAAGCTGATAATTGAGTTTTCGAGAAGAGGCGGGTTAAAGTCAGGACTGAATTTTTAAATAGAATTTAAAACACGGTATTGAATTTTCTCTTAAATCAGCCTTATTCTTGTTCGATCTTGCAGACTAACTTATTTTCAAGATCAGCAATTATAGATGGTTTAGCAATACACTTTAGACTCCATATTCATGGTATTAGGGATATTCATCTTTTTCAACAATTTATGTAATTGTTCATTTAACATAGAGTTGATGACAGGAATAAAATATGGCGTTGTTATTAATTCTTAGTTAACCATGATGGAAAGTAATAAGTTAGATTAGAAATCCCATCCCACACGAAGATAATAATGACCACCATTAAAACCAGTAGGAGAGTTCAAGGGATATATAGCCCCTAAAAATCCAGAAGTGCGGCCTTCACTGTATTCTTCTGGAAAAACATTAAAGACATTTTTAGCACCTAAAGCGACCACTAAATTATCAGTAATGCCATAGGAAAACTCAACGTCTGTTATTACCATAGGACTTACTTTTTCAAGTAGAGATACATCGTTAAACTGAGCATTATAGAAACTTCCATAATAATTAATACGAACCATTGCACTTAGGTCGTTTTGTGAATGAGATAAGCTGAGTATTCCTCGCATTTTTGGAACACCTTCTTCACGTTCTTTATGTACATCAATATTTGAAATTGGACTTTTAGGGTTCGTTACGTCTAATTCAGTATTTGTATAGTTAAATGCTAGTGATAAAAGATTACTTCCTCCGCCAAACTCAAAGGGTAAACTTGAAACTAAATCAATACCTTGAGTCGTTGAATTAAAATCGTTGGCATAATATTGTATATTTATTGCGTTTGAACTTACGTCAGAAGCCGCTAATAACGGTGCATCACTGGCTATTATTTCACTGGTGAATAGTGATAACCGATCATCTACATTTATATAAAAATAGTCTAAAGTCACATTCATCAGCCCTATCTTTGATAGTACACCAAAACTCAAACTCGTGGCTGTTTCTGGTTCAAGCCCTCCTCCAGAACGCGATGTAGCGATAGGACTTAACGCACTAACCAACTGTGAACTCTGTTGAGCGACTATATTATTTACGATAGAGTTTGAGGTTGATATACGTTGTAACGTGGACTGGCCAACAGTCGGAGCGCGAAATCCACTACTAATAGTTGAACGCAGTGCTACTTCATCTGTTATTTGTAAACGGGCTGATAGTTTTCCGTCAAAGGTATTACCTATCTTGCCTATTTCTTCATACCTTATTGCAAGAGATACAGAAAGCGTATCAGTAACGTCACTTTCTATATCTAAATATATAGCATTTGATGTACGATCGTTTCTCCCGGCAGTATCGGGTGAAAATCCAGGAAAACCATTTGATCCTATCGCCTCTGCGTTGTTCAAAAAAGATCCTATTTCATAAGATGTTTCATCTCCTGCGATAATTTCAAATTGTTCAAAATGTTTTTGGTAACCAAAGGCAATATTGAGCTCCGACTCAAAACCAACATCTACAGGATAAGTAAAATCTGCATTGAATACGCGCTCTGTTTGAATTTGAGAGCCCAATTTAAACTTTACGGGCGAAGCTTCGCCCAATGATGCATTTACACTATTACGTAATTTATAATCAATATGATTTTTGCCCATTACCATACTAATGTCGTAAGTTAATTCAAATCTTTTGTTATCTATTGAACCTCGTAAACCACCAGCGATACTACTATCTGTTACTTTACCGCCAAATCTTGGAGTAAAACCACCAGGAAATCTTTCATTAAAAGAAAAACAATTAGGATTGTTTAAAACAGATGCTAAAGCTTCAGCATCACCAATGCCATTTGGAATAGTAGGTGTTGGACAATTTCCTGAATTATTATTGGTCATGTCAAAGAATAGGCGTCTACCATTATTTGGATTGGTAAATATACCGGTTCGTGTATTAGGGTTGCGATAAAAAAAACTTCCATCGATGTCACGTTGTGCCCAGTTACCAAAAAGATAAAGTTGCTGATATTGACCTTTTTCTCCAATATCCATTTCAATGTTACCAAAAGTTTTAATATTGTTCGTTATTTCAGGTGCTCCCCAAATAACAACAGGGTCTTGTATATCATCTTTGCTGATACCACTATCAATTAAGCTTTGAACGGCAGGATCTTGAATACCCCTAGACGTAGCTTCACTTTCAGAATACTCAAATGAAAAATTTGCAGAACCACTTTCTCCTATTTTAGTTCCAGAAATACCAGATAGTTCAAATCTAGCCCCATCTCCTTCATAGTATTGCCCCGTGCGTATTTCGATGCGATTGGCGTTTGCACTGTTTTCCAAGCGAAAATTAATAACACCTGCGATTGCATCAGAACCATATTGCGCAGCAGCCCCATCTCGTAAAACTTCCACGCTCTTAAGTGCAATACTAGGGATGGGTTCTAAATCTACTCCATGAGCACCTACATTTAACCCTGATATGTATTCATAAATTACACCACTGCGATGACGTCGTTTACCATTAACGAGTATTAATATGCTGTCTGTAGGCAAACCTCTAAGATTGGCGGGTCTTACCATAGTGCCCGCATCGCTAATTGCTTCCTGCCTGACGTTATATGAAGGAATAACATTAGATAGAGTTGATATGATGTCGCTGTTACTGCGTGTTTTTAAGCTTTTCTTATTAATAATATCTAACGGTGCCAATGCATCACTAGGTGATCGGTTCATGCGACGTGAACCTATTATTTGAATACGTTCTGCTTCAATTTTCTGATGGGTACTTTTTGATTTTTTTTCTGTAGCATTGTCTGAGTTAGTCGTTGCTAAAGTGTCGGCTTCAGTAACAGTTTCAATTTTTATTTCGTTATCTACGTTTTTTGCTTTTTTATTGTCATTATTTAATGTCGAAGAAACGGCAATCACACGTTTTTTGGTCGCTATCGCATTGAGTGGAGTATTTAATATAAGTCTTTGTAAGGCTTCTTGAACCGTATAAGTACCAAAAATTGGGTTAGTAACTACGATAGTTGAATCATCAAATGGATAAATAAGGGAGTATCCTGATAACTCGGCTAATTTATCTAATGCGGCAGCAGCATTCATTGCAGGTAACTGAATGTAATAATGTTCAGTGGCGTTGCATACAAAAGTATTCCCAGACAACAGTATGCCAAAGACAACATAAAATTGAATGTATTTCCGCTTTTTATACTTTATTAGGCGACTTAACATTTTAAACATAACTCACTATCTGTTAATTTCTTCATAAAAGTAACTAGCCTAGTGTCCATACCGCGACCATTAATTGCTTAACTTTATTGTTGTTCCTTGTGTCTTGGAAATTATGTAAACCGTTAGCTTAAGTGCCTGTTACAACGAAAAGGCAACGATTTTATCGTCATTGATATTGCTATCTTAACATCACTTTTGACTATCCACTATCCACGGTAGGTTTATTAGTTGTATTGATTACACTTATATTCGATTGTTTGATGGCTACGGGGAATAAGAAGTTTATCTTCTGACCATAGTTGATAAAAATCTCTTAAATTCACTTTTTTTATAACGTAAAAACCCCAGCAAAAGCTGGGATTTGTTAGTTGAATACTTAGAACTTAGAACTTAGAACTTAGAACGTATAAGTTGCTTTTAAGTAGTAGAAACCACCATTAAAACCAAAAGGTGAGGTTTCATAATATTTACCACCCCAACTATTATTTGCCGCACCACTTTGTTGTTCAAAGTCAAGATCATTTGGGTATTCATCAAAGATATTCTGAGCACCAATACTTACTTTAATATCTTCCATTACGTGATAAGTCACTTCAACATCTACGGTCACCTCAGCATCGGCAACAATTTCAGTACCTGGGTTTTCTTGTGAGCCAACCCAGTCAACGTGAACACCTTGGTATTCACCGTAGTAGTTTACACGTGTAAACATGCTCAGATCATCCCAGCTTTGTGACCATGTAAATGTCGCACGATGATTGGGTAAATCATTCTCTAAACGAGAAACTTTACCATTCCCCGTTATTTCAGGCGTGTAATCATCAACAGTGGTTTCATTAAAGTTATAAGCAAGACTGAATGTAGTACTACCACTAAATAAGTCAGTTGAATAATTAGCTACAAAATCAACACCTTCAGTTGTGGTGTCAAAGTCATTAGTAAAGAAACTTACTTGTTGAATAGAATCTACATTTGGTACGCCTGCAGTTTTTAATGCTTCTTTATCTGTCGTTGATAAATTAATTTTTGCTGATTGAGAAACACGATCTGTTACCTCAATATTGTAGTAATCAAGGGTGAAATGGAATTCATCTATTGACCATACCGCTCCAAAAGCCATACTTTTTGATTCTTCAGGCGTTAATTCTTTCGCACCTAATTGCACTGCTACAGGGTTAGTTGGCGGTAATAAAGCTGAATCGACTAATACCCCACCGTCTAAATTAGTTTGTACATTTGAGTAGTTAGCTTGACCTACTGTTGGTGCACGGAATCCTGTGCTCACGGAGCCACGTACCGAAAAATCATCAGTAATGTTATATTGCGCTGTGATTTTATAGTTGGTCGTATCGCCAAATGAACTATAGTCTTCATAACGTACCGCATAACCCATTAAGAAGTTTTCAGTATATTGTGCTTCTATATCAAGATAAACAGCATAGTTTTGACGAGAAAATGTTCCTGCAGCTGAAGGTTTAAAACCAGGGAAACCATTTGACCCTATTCCAAAACCTTGTTCTGTATATGGGCCTGCAATAAAAGAATCTTCATCACCGGCTATAACCTGAAAAGATTCTTGATGATATTCATAACCACCCGCAATAACCAATGGCGCGTCAATGCCAACTTCAAGTTCTTTGACTAGATCAATATTAACGAACTTTTCGAGCTGAACATGCGACCCTGGATTAAAGTCACGAGGAGAATCAGGGCCTAAAGATGCGTTTAAAGTATCGTATATAACATAACTTGATTCGTTACGACCAACAGAACCACTGATGTCATATGATAAAGTATCGTCTATCTGACCTCGAGTTCCCATAGTGATTGACGTATCAATAATATTGCCACCAAAATTAGGCGTGAAACCACCCGGTAACATTTCATTAAACGCAAAACAGTTAGCACCAACCGCTGTAGAATTATCGGCAATTAAAGCGTAATCATCTTGACCTAAAACATTGCCTGAGGTCACATTAACCGTAGGACATTCAATGCCGTTATCAAGCCCATCAATGTCGGCAACAAGTAAAGTTGCACCGTCATCATTTGAATATACTCCGCCACGATTATGTGGGTTACGGTAGTAGAAACCACCACGAACATCACGTTCAGAGAAATTACCAAACATATAGATCTCACGATCGTTACCTATATCTAATCCAAAGTTACCAAAAATAGTAATATCATCATTAACTTCCGGAGAGCCCCAAACTTGAGCTAAATTAGAAACACTGGTATTTCCAGCATCAATTAGGCCTTGTGCATCAGGACGTTGTACACTCCTACTCGTAGCATCAGAGGTTTTATATTGGAAGCTAAGGTTAGCAAAACCATCTGGAGTCAGTGCCATTCCAATGTTTCCGTTTACTTCGGTAGTATCTCCATCCCCTTCATAATATGAACCATGTCGCACGGTTAATGAACCACCATCTGCATCATCTTTTAATACAAAGTTCATGACACCGGCTATTGCATCTGAACCATATTGTGCGGCAGCGCCATCACGTAAAATTTCGACTTGTTTTAACGCAGCACTCGGAATAACTGAGATATCGGGCCCTTGAGCACCATCATTAATACCACCACCTAGCAAAGCGATAACAGATGCACGATGACGACGTTTACCGTTAACAAGTATTAATGTACTGTCAGAGGAAAGGCCACGAAGGTTAGCTGGTTTTACTAAGCTTGCAGCGTCTGATATCGGATTAGTATGAACGTTAAATGAAGGAACCGTGCCTTTTAATAATTCCAGCATGTCGGTATTACCCGATCTTTCTAGTTCTTCAGCGCCAATTAAATCAATAGGTACGGGTGAAGAATCAACCGATCTTGGTGCACCACGAGAACCTACAACAGCGACACGTTCAATTTCTTTTTCTTTAGCCCCATCATTTTCAGCAGCATATGATTGCACAGTACCTAACGCTAAACTTACCGCTAGTGCTAAGGTTGTAGTTTTAAATTTTATGGACATGATATTTACTTCCCAATGTTTAAATAATTTTTATTAGTTTTTTTACAGCTGCTATTGAATTAAGTCTATAATTTGCAACCTGCACTAAAGAGTTAATAAGTTCGTAAAGCCGTAAAAATAATTATTTATTTATTGAATTTGTAATAAATATTTGGTTTTAAAATGGAACAGTTGAAGTGAATTAAGGAATAATTCAGAGGTTGTAATTGAATGCTCTTGGCTTTTTGTTAATTAAATAAATATTACAAAACAATCAATTAAGTTGTAACTAGAAAAAACGAGAGAACAGGCGCCGAGTGAAATATAGACATGGTTATTCATGAGATTTTATTATTAATATTTTATAATAAAACCTCAAAATAATCAGACGAGTTTTACTTGATAGGTCGTTAAGTAAATGGTTATAGATTTAATCCTATATTTTTTTTGTCAGTAAGACTTTATTGGAATCAAGTCTTTGAGAATCCATATTGAAAGAAAGTTCTATTGCTTCAATTAGCGCTTCACTGTCTTCTAAATCAAAACGGCCACTGATCTTAATTTTGTGTAGTGAAGGGTCTTTCAGCACAATCTCTACGTCTATATAACGATTAATCTCTTCAATAACGTCAAATAGTTCTTCATTAACAAATATTAATTTACCATCAAGCCATGAAAGTGCACGCTTTATATTCTCTGGTTTTATACGGGTCAATTTTGGTGCTTGATCACTACCTACAATTACTTTTTCACCTTTGATAATATACACATCATCCTTTTTAATGTCCGTATTATCCAACTCATTAATATCCGCTAAGGTTTTATTAAGTGCCACTTTCGACATTTTAACTTTTCCGTCAGTAACCGTTACTTGAATATTTTCGGATTTTAAATGGACAACAAATTTTGTTCCTATAGCTTGAACTAAACGATTACCAGCATAAACAATAAAGGGACGTTCAGGATCATGTGCTACTTCAAATAAAGCTTCACCTTGTATTAATTTTATTACCCGTTTTTCATCCGAAAATTCAGTTTCAATCCAACTATTAGTATTTAAATGGATAATTGAACCATCATCAAATTCTGCAGTCATTTGTTGACCGACCAAGGTGGCATATGAATTTTTTTGTATGTTATTAGGCATAACAATAAAAATTATAACAGCTAAAAAGCAAGCACTTGCTGCTAAGGCAAAGGGTTCAAAGATCGGTTTTAATACGGGCCATAGGGAGACGTTTGTTGAGGTTTCATCATCATCGATACTCATGAGTATTTCATCCATACCATCCCATATATCGGCCATCGCTTTCAAAGCTACGGGATGTCTTTTATCTGCTGACAACCATACCTTTAACTCTTTTCTTGATTGATCAGATAAATTACCATTATCAAGCCTGACTAACCAAATAGACGCTTCGTCATCAATCATATTTAACGTATGAAGTGGAATTACTTTGTTATTTGTATTCATTTTTTACGCTCGTTGCTAGATTGATTGAGCTGTATTGGATGTTCAAGCTCTTTAGTTTCATATCCTTGAGCACAAAGTGATTGTTTGCATATTTTTAAGCCTGTCGCTATGTATTTTTCAACAGAACTTACTGATACATCCATTTTCTTTGCTATTTCCTTGTGACTCAAACAATACAGTTTTCTTAACAGAATCGCCCGGCGGTTTTTTTCCGGTAATGAACTTAATACCTTGTTAAAACGTTCAAATTTTAGTTTTTGGTACAACTCTTTTTCAACGGTATTATCAACTTCATCATCGATTAAAGCATCATCTAATTCTGTATGTATTTCTTTCGATTGTTGCATTAACTTTTTTAAGACTAAATTTCTTGAGACAACAAACAAATAACCTTTAGGGGATTTAATTTCCTGCTTAGCATCAGAGTTTAACACCCTAATAAAAGCTTCCTGTAGGATATCGTCGACATCTTGCTGTTCTACGCTCATCTTCATAATAGAGCGCACTAATCCATCTTTGCAGGATTGAAAAGCGTTTAAAACTCTATTGTTAGACTGCTTGTTTGTTTGCATTTAATGTTTCCAATAATACACGGTTCTACTAAAGAGCTTGTTAAAGACTAAATCCACAACTATTTTAGACAAAATATACGATAATAATTTTTTCATTATATATCGTATATTTTACAACCTCATTTTATTTGTTCGTATTTAACATAAAAAACAAATAAACGATTATTAAATTTCTAAATTTTTAGGATTATTAGAGACCCATATATTGTACCTTTAATATTCAATATAAAACTAATACCGCATCGTATTATAAAATGATAATTTGAATTCTTTTATTAAATATTTATGGATTTGTCAGTAGACAAACTCTTTAGCTTTATTGGTGAATAAATTAATCGCACAATTTATAAATGTAACGGTGGAAGTTATTTTGGCATTTGAAACACTTTTTTCTTTAGGACTTTATTTCAGTGCAATGCTAGGTATAGGTCTTTATGCTTATCGTAAATCAACGAGTGATGTATCAGGTTATATGCTTGGGGGGCGAAGTTTAAGCCCTAGTGTGGCAGCACTTTCTGCAGGCGCATCGGATATGAGCGGTTGGATGTTAATGGGTTTACCTGGTGCAATGTATATTTCTGGTATGAGTAGTTTATGGATTGCCATTGGTTTGGTTATTGGCGCATTTTTAAATTATCTTATCGTGGCACCTCGGCTTCGAACCTATACAGAAGTGGCAAATGACTCAATTACTTTGCCTGATTTTTTTGAAAATCGTTTTAATGATAAATCTCGGTTGTTAAGAGTGGTTTCTTCGGTTGTTATTGTGGTGTTTTTTACACTATATACTTCTAGTGGCATTGTGGCTGGTGGCAAGTTATTTGAAAGTTCTTTTGGTTTAAATTATGAAGTTGGTTTGTATGTAACTGCAGGTGTGGTTGTCGCTTACACACTTTTTGGTGGCTTTTTAGCTGTCAGCTTAACCGACTTTGTTCAAGGATGTATTATGTTCATTGCTTTGGTTTTAGTGCCAATAGTTACGATCAGTGGAGTTGGAGGAATTCCAGAGGTACTCGAAAGTGTTACTGTGATAAATCCAGCGTTACTTGATATTTTTAGCGGTGTTGGTTTTATTAGCATTCTTTCAGCGATGGCATGGGGGTTAGGTTACTTTGGTCAACCTCATATAATTGTCCGTTTTATGGCCATACGCCATGTTAAAGATATGCCAACCGCACGTCGCATCGGTATGAGCTGGATGATAGTTTCTATTATTGGGGCTATGGCAACAGGTTTTGCTGGTATTGCCTATGTTGCAAAAAAAGGTTTGAAATTTGAAGACCCTGAAACCATATTTATTTTACTCTCTCAAATTTTATTTAGCCCATTGATTGCAGGTTTCTTACTTGCTGCTATTTTAGCGGCCATAATGAGCACCATTTCATCTCAGCTATTGGTTACCTCAAGCTCTTTAACTGAAGATTTTTATAAAACATTTTTACATCGTACCGCCAGTGATAACCAACAAGTATTGGTTGGACGCATATCGGTATTTTTAGTTTCACTGGTTGCAATCTATCTTGCTTACGATCGGGATTCATCTATTTTGTCTTTAGTAAGTAACGCTTGGGCTGGCTTCGGTGCTGCTTTTGGCCCTGTCGTTATTGGAAGTTTATATTGGAAAAAAATGACAAGAAATGGAGCTCTAGCCGGCATGATAACCGGAGCAGTAACTGTCTTGTTATGGATTTATGCCCCTATCACAATACATGGTCAATCATTAAGTTCAGTCATGTATGAAATAGTACCTGGTTTTATTTTATGTTCATTAGTTATCTATGTGGTGAGTAACATGTCGCCTCAAGATAATGAAAAAGTCTTGGGAAAACATGATAAAATGTTAACTTATCACATTTAAGTGTATGAATTTATGTTGTTATTTTATGGGTTTGTAAATAACAGAAATGGACAGCTCTCTAAGTTTTATAATCTGGGATAGCTGTCGAATAAATTTATTAACGTTATTTAGTATCCGAAAAATATTTACTCTGCATATGGAATGCACATGCTTTCTAATGAAGCAGCAGACTCCAACATTAATAATAAAGTCGCGGGCTCAATGCATCAACATTTGAAAAATACAGAACAAAAGCACATGACAGGTATGGGATAATTGCATAAGTCTTCTTTCATGATTATCTGCTTTATACATCATAAATTCGAAAAAGTTAATTGTATATCTTTATCACTTTCTAGTGTTTACGGTTGAAATTTAGACACTGATTTTCTTGATAATAATGTGGGTGAAAACACATGTTGAATATTTAGTTCTTCAACTTTATACACATTTTGTAAAACTAACTTCGCACTCATTCTGCCCATTGAATAGACGGGGTTATCGATTGTTGTGAGTTTAGGATAAAGATAATTCGCAAAATTTACATTATCAAAACCCATTATTGATAAATCTTCGGGCAATTTAAATCCGTGTTCTCTTGCGTACTTCATCGAGCCAGAAGCCATCTCATCATTGGCACATACTATGGCAGAAAAAGAGACTTTCTTATCAATAAAGTGTTTTAAACCCTCTTTACCACCCGTTTCTTTAAAATCACCGATATAAAGCAGGTTTTCGTAGAAAGGAATGTTTTGCTCTGCAAGTGCTCTTTTATGCCCAGTTAAACGGGTACTCGCATCAGTTTTAAATAAAGGACCTGCTACATAAGCGATATCTTTGTGACCTAAATCAATCAATGCTTTTGTCGCAAGATAACCACCCATTTCATTATCTAAACTGATGCAATTATCAACGAGTTTATCAACATATCTACTCATTAAGTATATTGGGGTTTTACCTTTACTTAATTCAATTAAATATTCGTCACTTACTGCTTCAACGTGAATGATGAGCGCATCACAATTCCGGCTAATGAGAAATTCAATGCCATCTTTTTCTTTTTCTTCTTCACTGTGTCCAGTAGTAATAATAACGTGCTTACCGGCGGCTCTTAACTCTGATTCTATGCCCGCCATCATTTGACCGAAAAAGGGACCGTGCAGTTCAGAAACTAAAACGCCAATACTATTAGATCGACTTGAAGCAAGTGACTGTGCAATTGAGTTAGGACGATAGTTTAGCTCCTTCATTGCATCTTCAACTTTTACCCGTGTCTTTTCGCTGACTTTAGCATTTTTATTCATTACTCTTGAAACAGTTGCTAAGGAAACGCCTGCAAGTTTAGAAACTTCGTAAATTGTAGCCATGAACGTCCTGTTGGTACGGGTAGTGGGATGTGGTATTAAGAAAATAATACCACATAGATTAATGCGTTAACTAGTTGATTAGTTAAGTCAGCAATATTAATTGATGTTTTATGGTGTTATTGCACGTTTTTGGTCTAAGTCATCACTAATTTGTTGGCTTTTATTGCAAGAAAGTGGATAGAACATCATTAAGGCGGCACCTGCAAAAGCAAAACCAGCAGGGATCCAACTCATCAATAACTGCATTCCTGGTAATGCACCATCAATAGTACTTTTATCCATACCATTGTAGCCGTACCCCGCTAGTACGACTAAAACCAATGCACCCGCAAATCCGCCACCTGTTTTTTGAACAAAAGTACCTGCAGAGTATATTAACCCTGTTGCTCTGCGGTTATTTTTCCATTCAGAATAATCAGCACTATCACCTAACATAGTGAAAAATAAAGTTGGCATCATGGCGGCAAAAAATTCTGCAGAACAACCTAAAACAAAAATGGCTTGAATGTTTCCTCCAGGTACCCAATAAAAACCAGCGGTTAATGCACCGCTCGCTAATAAAGCGATGATAAAAAGTTTCTTCTTTCCTAGTATTTTTGCTAAATAGCCAGTACACAAAGCGCCTAAGATTGAGACTAGCAGCAGACCGATAAAATATTTACCTGCCATTATTTCATCACCTACTTGGTATTTAAAGTAATAAGCAATAACGCCATATTTTATGCCATTAAACATCATGGTTAAAAAGCCCATGCCCAATAATATTAACCAAGGTTTGTTGGTTAATAAGTCCATCATATCTTGTTGGGTGCTACTTATATTCTTAATGTCTGTATTTAATAGACGTTTGATAAGGCGCCACATAACGAGTGCAACAGCAAAAAAGAATACACCAGTGTACATATTTCGATAATAGAAAAATAAAGTTATCGCTAATAAAGGTAAAATAATAAAAGGTAAGTTTTTACTTAAATCAATTAAATCTGATTTCAAGCTATGAGATTTATCAACCTTAGTCGTGACTCGCTCTTTTGTGGTAAAAAAGGTTACTAGCATTAATCCTGTCAATAAAGCAGCAAATAAGTACATAGTGTATTGATAACCTTGAGCGTCATTGCCATTACCAAAGTAGGCAACTAAGTCGGGTAAAAATCCCATGACAAGTAATCCCCCTGCAAAGGCTCCAGCAAAGCGAAAACCTGAAAGGCTAGTGCGCTCAGTATTACTTGGCGTCATTACCCCCATTAAAGCAGAGTAGGGAACATTATTTACGGTATAAGCGAGTGTTAAGCCAATGTAAGTCGCGTAGGCATAGATGAGTTTGTTGGTATAACTGAACTCAGGCGTAGTAAAGCAAAGCACCATAAATAGGGCTAAAAAGGGCGTCGACCATAAAATCCAAGGGCGGAATTTACCCCATGGTGTATTCGTTCGGTCTGCTATCATGCCCATGATAATATCTGTAACACCATCCGTTAAACGCACCACTAAAAATAACATGGCAGCTGCGGCAGCGGTGAGGCCAAATGTATCCGTATAAAAAACGGCCAAATAGGCTAAAGCGCCACGCCAAACTAAATTGGCTGCTGCATCTCCCATGGCGTAACCCACTTTTTCATAATATGGCAGTTTATTCATTAGCTTTCCTATTATTATTTCTTATCGATTACTGATTAGCGATTTATACGCATGACCACTGTTTTTTATTGTTCTCAACTGGCTCTCATAATCTACATATACAATGCCAAATCGTTTTAAGTAGCCTTCTGCCCATTCAAAATTATCCATCAAACTCCAGGCGAAGTAACCCTGAATGTCTACACCACTTTCAATCGCGTCGTTAACCGCTAATAAATGCTGCTGATAGTAATCAATTCTATCTTGGTCAATAACTTCATTATTAACAATTTTATCATCAATAGCTGCACCATTTTCAGTGATATACACAGGCGGTAAATCGTAACGCTCATTTAGTGATATCAATAACTCGCTAAAAGCTTTTGGATATACCTCCCAACCAATATCGGTTAGCTTTCCTGTAGCGGGTAACTCCTCAAAATAATCAGCATCAGTAGCTTGATATACCGCACGGGTATAAAAATTAACCCCTAAATAATCGACAGGATGTGAAATTATTGCCATATCCTCTGGATGAATATCCGGATGACAGTTTTGTGGGAGCTGCTGCATTATTTCTGGGTATTTACCGTCGAAAATAGGTTTGATATACCATTGATTGAAGTAGTCATCTGCAAAAGACGCCGCTGTAATGTTTTCGGGTTTATCATCAATAGCATAAGCAGGGGTAAAATTTAATACAATACCATTAAGAGAGTTAGGGCTATTTTTGGTTAATACCGACATAGCTAGACCATGGGCAAGTAATAGATGATGAGCGGCTTTTTTACCGTTTTCTTTTCCTACTAATCCTGGCGCATGAACGCCAACCTCATAACCCAAATAAGCACTACAAAAAGGTTCGTTTAGTGTGGCATATGAATGAACACGGTCACCAAAAGCTTGTGATATCAAATCGGCATATTGTTGAAATTTATAAGCAGTTTCTCTATTGAGCCAACCACCGTTATCTTCAAGGTGCTGAGGTAAGTCCCAATGATAAAGTGTAACAAAGGCCTTAATATTACGACTTTTCAGTTCATCTAATATACCGAGGTAGAAGTCTACACCTGTTTTATTCAGTTCACCAGATTCAGTTATCACTCTTGGCCATGATATAGATAATCTATAGGCATCTACACCTAGTGAGTCAATTAGCTCAATATCATCTTGCCAAAGATTATAGTGATCACAGGCAATATCGCCATTTGAACCATCGGCAACAGTATTTGCTTTTGCGCAAAAAGTATCCCATATGCATGGTAATCTTTTCTCTGAAGCGCCCTCTATTTGGAATGACGCTGTCGCCACTCCATAGGTGAATTCTTTTGTTAGCATCTTCGAATTTAACGGTAATGAAATCTTATTCATTCTTTTATCAATCCTTACTGGAGATTTGTACTTTAGCCTTTCTAATACTTTTATTGAAAGCGCTTACAAGTTCATATTTAAAAAAAACGCTAAGTGAGTAAAAAATACTGTGAAAGCGCTTACATTTAGGTTAATGTGTTCTACATAAAAGGTCAATAGCTTTTAAACTCTTCTTGATGTTTTTTTATTCATTAAACATCTTTAAGGCGATAAATTGCCTTTGATTAAAACAATAAATAAGCATGCCGATTAAAAGGTAATGATTTTTGTCAGGAGAAATACAATGGTTGATAGTCCACTTAGTAGTCAAGTATCTCAAGAAAATAATAATGGACATGAAAATTATCGTTTCGCACTACTCTCTTTAACTTCATTATTTTTTGTGTGGGGCTTCATTACTTGTTTAAATGACATTTTAATACCTCATTTAAAAGGTGTTTTTAATTTATCTTATACTCAAGCTATGTTGGTACAATTTTGCTTTTTTGGGGCTTATTTTATTGTGTCAATTCCTGCCGGAAAAATCATTAAAACAATAGGTTATCAAAGAGGAATTGTTTTAGGTTTAGTCATTGCATCGATAGGTTGTTTTACTTTTTATCCTGCGGCCTCACAGCATAGCTATTCAATATTTCTTCTTGCGCTATTTATTCTTGCCAGCGGCATAACCATATTGCAAGTATCAGCTAACCCTTATGTAAGTTTACTCGGTGATGCCAAAACCGCATCTTCAAGATTAACGATGACACAAGCCTTTAATTCTTTGGGCACGACAGTAGCGCCTTTTTTTGGTGCATTTCTTATTTTAAACAGTGCTGCCGATGCTATGTCTAGTGAAGCAAGTGCTGAGTCGGTACAATTACCTTATGTCTTATTAGCGGGTACCTTATTATTGCTTGCGGCTGTTTTCTCAATGATAAAACTACCAAATTTTGAAAACGTTAAACATGAAAAATCACAAACTGTTGTACCTGAATCGGGCAGCGCTTGGCAATATAGTCATCTTGTTTTAGGCGCTGTTGGTATTTTTGTTTATGTGGGGGCTGAAGTTTCGATAGGCAGCTTCTTAGTAAGTTTCTTTAATGACCCAGACATTGCGGGTTTAAAAGAATCCGAAGCCGCTAAGTATATTGCGTATTATTGGGGAGGGGCAATGATTGGTCGCTTTGTCGGTGCATTTGTTATGCGAAAAATAGCGGCAGGTAAGGTATTAGCGTTTAATGCGGTTCTTGCTATTTGTTTTATTTTGATTGCCGTTATTACCAATGGTGCGCTAGCAATGTGGTCAATTTTGTTAGTGGGTCTGTGTAATTCTATAATGTTTCCAACCATATTTAGTCTAGCTATTAATGGATTAGGTAAACATACCAGCCAAGCTTCTGGTATTTTATGTTTAGCCATTGTTGGTGGAGCAATTTTACCCTTGCTGCAAGGCGTTACCGCTGATGCTGTTGGTGTACAAAATTCCTTTGTTTTTCCAGCATTATGTTATGTGTTTATTGTCTATTATGGTTTATTTGGAAGTAAACCAAATAAACCATAATGTATTAGACCTATAAATTTAAAAATGAGAGAGATTCACTATGTCTGAACCTATAAAGAAAATTGTGATTGTCGGTGGCGGTTCTACCGGTTGGATGGCTGCTGCTAGTCTTTCTCGGTTTATTGAAGATAAAGAAATATCCGTTACCTTAATCGAGTCACCTGATATTCCTACAGTCGGGGTTGGTGAAGCAACTATTCCTAATATTGTTGGGTTTAATAAAGACTTAGGTATAGATGAAGTTGAATTAATTAAAGCGACTCAAGCGACATTCAAGCTAGGTATTGAATTTGAAAACTGGCATAAGAAAGGCGAGAATTTTTTTCATCCTTTCGCTGATTACGGCCTTAAAATAGATAATGTTGATTTTCATCATTATGTCAATCGCGCAAAACTAGCCGGTGCTAAGCACAATTTGCAAGATTATAGCTTTGCCTGTGCATTGGCTAAACAAGGAAAGTTTGCCCAAGCAAATTCTGATCCTCAATCACCCTTGGCTGATTATTCGTACGCCTATCATTTTGATGCGGTGCTTTATGCTAGATTCTTGCAAAAGTTTTCGGTTAAAAGGGGCATTGAACATATTTCCGCCAATGTTTGTGATGTGCATTTAAATCAAACATCTGGTTTTATTGAATCGGTTCAATTAGCAGATGGTAGAAAAATTCAAGGTGATTTATTTATAGATTGCTCTGGATTTAAAGCGTTATTAATCGATGGAGCCATGGAAGTAGGGCTTGATGATTTAAGTAAATCGTTACCCTGTGATAAAGCTATTGCTGTTCAAACTGAACTGGTAACAGACCCCACACCATATACGCGTGCAATTGCTAATAATGCTGGATGGCAATGGTGTATTCCTTTGCAGCACCGCATGGGAAATGGTTATATTTATAGTAGTCAGTTTCTTAATGACCAAGATGCAGAAGATGAAATGCTGGCAACTGTTGATGGAAAAACGATTAATGATGTTAGACATTTTGATTTACCTTTGGCAAAGCGTAAAGTTATTTGGCATAAGAACTGTTTCGCTTTAGGGTTAGCTGCTGGGTTTCTTGAACCGCTTGAATCTTTAGGCTTATCTTTGATTCAATCAGGTTTAGCAAAGCTCTATACTTTCTTTCCTGATATGTCGTTCAATGAACATGATATGGCAGAAGTGAATAGGTTACATAATGCTGAGTTAGATCGCGCCGTCGATTTTTTAGCACTGCATTATAAATTAACCAAACGAGATGATACTGAATTTTGGCGTTATTGTCAGAATATGCCAATAAGTGATGCGTTAACGCATAAAATAGAGGTATACAAAAGTCAGGGGCGGATAGTTATGTATGACAATGAATCGTTTGAAGAGGCGAGTTGGTTAAGTATGTTTACAGGGTTTGATGTAAACCCACAACGTTTTGATGTTAGAGCTAAAAATATCCCGCTAGAGATTATTGAAAGAAATTTGGCTGAAATGAAAATGTCGATGAATAGTGCAGCGCAACAAGCAATGACCCATCAACAGTTTCTTGATAAGCATTGCCGCGCAGACCGAGATATTTAGTTAAAATACGGGCTAACTCTCGATTTAAATGACTGCATTTTTATTATGCAGTTATATTTTTCTAGCTTTGCAGTATTCATTTATAAATTGATCATGAGAAGGTTGTTGCTGTGCAATATCCTTCAGTCCTTGACTGCCTTGAGCTAAAATAACTTTTAGTTTTTCACTGTCCCATATATTTAATGTTGGGTTGTAGTTGTCTGGTTGTACACCTAATCCTTCAAGTACTGCGTACCAACTCGTTGGCCGAAATAACGCTTCATCTTTAAGGTTCAGGGCTCCAGAGGCTTTGAATAGTTTTAACTTTTGTTCAAGCGTTTCAGGCAGTTCCATAGTTTTACACCATCTCCAAAAATCACTGTCGGTTCGAGATGTTTTACAATAATGCAGCACTAAAAAGTCCCGTATTTCTTCATAATCAACCCTAACATTTTGGTTGAATTGACCAATCAAGGCCGGATCACAGCTTTTGTTTGGAAATAGCCGAATAAAATGAGCAATAGACTTTGATACTAAGTGAATAGCTGTCGATTCAAGAGGTTCTATAAAACCCTGAGCAAGCCCTAAAGACAGGCAATTTTTGACCCAAGATTTCTTTCGCATTCCGGTAGTAAACGGAATTGTTCTTGGCTCGTTGATAACTTCGCCTTTTACTGATGCAAGCAATGTTTTTTTAGCCTGTTCGTCAGTAATGTATTTATCGCAATATACATAGCCATTTCCGGTACGATGCTGCAGTGGAATATGCCACATCCAACCCGCTTCTTTTGCTGTAGAAGTGGTAAAAGGCGGAGTAGCACCAACATTTCTTGTTTGTACGGTAACTGCTTTATTACAAGGTAGGTAATGTGACCATGATTCATATCCAGCTTTAAGTGCTTTTTCTATTAATAGGCCATGAAATCCCGAGCAATCAATAAAAAAGTCTCCGCCTATTTGTTGACCACTCTTTAAAACTAAGTCAGCGATATTACCATCAGACTTTAAGTTGACGTTTTCTACCAGTCCTTCTGTCCTTATAACACCAATATTTTCTGCAAAATTACGTAGGTATTTCCCTGCCAAAGATGAATCTAAATGTAAGGCATAAAAAGCACGAGAAAGTGGGGTGTTTTTGGCTTTATGAGGTAAAAAGAACTTACCTTGTTCTGCTAAAACCGATTCAGCAGAATGTGCCATCAATGGTGTTTTGTCATTTTCAGCTTTGCACTTCAGCCAGCATTGATAAAAGTCAAAGCCGTCAATACTTTGGCCTAAAGTACCAAAGGGATGAAAATAAGATTCTCCAACGGTGCCCCAATCTTCAAATTTAATGCCTAATTTGAAACTGGCTTGTGTTTCCTTGATAAAGTCAACTAGGTCAATACCTAAGCTCTCTATAATATTTATTAATGGCGGGATCGTAGCTTCGCCCACACCAACAATACCGATGTCATCTGATTCAATAACCTCTATTTTCATGGATGTGTTCTTAAAAATATTACCTATGGTGGCTGCTGCTAACCAACCGGCTGTGCCTCCACCGAGGATGACTATTTTTTCTATGGGATCTTCAGTAGTGTTCATATTCATTCCTTAAAACCACAATGTTGATTTAAAAAATCACTGTGCGTTTGTGAATTATTAACTCTATTTTTGATGCTATTACGCATTTTAGCCAGTTCATTAGATAATAATTCAGTAGAAAACTTATCAATAGATTTATCATAAGATTCAGGCCTAAAACTGAGACCATCAAATATAGCTAGCCAACTGTCCTTACCAAATATTTCCCAAGGATATTTAATAATATCTCCCTTGGTTTTAAAAGCGGCTATTTTATCGGCTAATGTTTGCGGAATGGCCAAGTCGCGACAATGTTGCCACATGGGATAGTCAGTTCTGCCATTTAATTTATAATGAAGAATAATAAAGTCACGGACACGCTCGTATTCTTGCGCCATGGCATAATTAAACTTATCAGCGTCTTCTTGCGAATATTCAGCTTTAGCCAAAAAGGATGATATCTTTTCAATAGCCGTCTCTACTAATGCAATACTTGTGCTTTCTAGCGGCTCTAAAAATCCAGAGGCTAAACCAACGGCGATACAGTTTTTGTTCCAGGATTTTTTACGTCTACCTGGAGTAAACGAAAATGAACGAGGCTCATGGAGCAGCTTACCTTTTATGTTTTTCAACATATTATCGATAGCTTCATCTTCACTGATAAATTCACGACTGAAAACAATGCCATTGCCCGTTCTGTTTTGTAAGGGAATTTGCCATTGCCAACCCGCTTTTTGCGCATGGGAAATAGTATAGGGTACTGGATCAGCTACTAACTCGCTTTGTACCGCGGCAGCGGTATCACAAATTAAATATTGACTCCAATCTTCATAGCCAGTTTTTAACGTTTTTTCAATGAGTAACGCACTAAATCCCGAGCAATCAATGAATAAATCACCAGAAATAGTGAGACCATTTTCCAGATTCAGAAAATCGATATCCTCTGTAAAATCATTTAAATTGACTTGTTCAATTTTACTATCGATGTGCTTCACACCATTATTAATTGAATAATCACGCATCAACTTGGCAAATAGACCCGCATCAAAATGTAACGCCCAATCGAATATTTCCAATTGATTCTTTGGTTGAATTATTGGCTGAATAAATTTATTGTTTTGCGCTAATTTAACACCGAGTGAATAATCTGAGAAAGGCGTTTTATCACCAGTTTGATGTAGCTTAGTAAAATAATGATGAAATGGAATACGATTGACTTCTTGCCCAAACAAGCCAAACGGATGAATGAAAGCGCTTTCGTTGCCAGACCATCCCTTAAATTCAATACCTAACTTGCAGGTAGCATTTGTTGCCTTAAGTACTTCAATATCGGTAAAGCCTAATTTTTTATAGAAGCGCCTTAGTGTGGGTATCGTTGCTTCACCTACGCCTATTGTTCCCATCGCGGATGAAGCAATTAGGGTTATATTAACCGGGCTTCCTTTAAATTGTTTGCTTAACGTTGCTGCTGTCATCCAACCAGCTGTTCCGCCGCCAACAATAATGATTTCTTTCACTGATTTTTTGATGGCATTCATAAAGTCACATTGTTTATTAAATGAAAAATCCGCCATAGATAAATCTATAGCGGTATTTTGATTTACACTAAACTTCAATAAGCAAAGTTTAGAATATTACACGTGTACCGAAAGTCCAGCGTGCTTCATAAACATTTTGGAAAGCTTTCTGTTCTGAAAACTCTACATATGTTTGTTGATACTCTTCTGTAATGTTAGAGCCATTAATATAAACACTCATGTTATCATTCAAGGTATAAGTAACATTTACATCAAGTTGTGCGTAATCATCTTGGTAAAGAGATTGACCACCCGTTGCTCCGTTACCTGCTGTCATTAAACGTGGGCTACGTGCGTTGTAAGCCATACGAGCAGAAAATGTTTCATTTTCATACCATAAAACAAAGTTGTAGGTATCTTCTGACATGCCAACAAAAGGTAAATCTTCGCCATGAATATCTTTAGCGTCTTGAGTACTTTCACTAAAGGTATAGTTAGCGTCAACACCGAAGTTTGCAAATATGCTATCTGTACCTAAGAAATCACTTATAGCAACTTTAGCACCAATTTCATAGCCTGCAACATCGCCACCTTTACCTTGGACATTTGCTGTGAAAGGATGTGGGCCACGACTAACACCATCAGAATCAGGTTCATCAATCATAATGGTATCAGACTCGGTAAAGCTCTCAATGTCTATGCCATAAGTAGCAATATAAGCCATTGAAGCGTCACCGGTATACCATTCCGCTGTTAATGAGAAATTCTCTGAGCGCCAAGGGTCTAATTCAGGGTTACCATTTAATGTGCCGTTAACAACGCGCATACAGCCACAATCGTTATCAAATACGGTACCTACAGTTTTACCAGCACCCCATTGGTCCATATTTAAGGCTTGCATATTTTTAGACCAAGCTGCTCGTATTACAACTTCTTCACTAGCGGCATAAGCTAAGTTAAATGAAGGTAAGTAATCTGTGTAACTTCTTTCCGTTAACACATCGCCAATATCTGGGCCTAAACCTGAATGTGGTAAATTTGGTCCAACAAGGTTTTGTTTAACGGATAATTCAGTTTCAACAACTTTCATACCAACGTTACCAGTTAACGCTTCCCATTCAAAATTTGCCTGCACAAAGTATGTAATTTCATCTAGGCCGACATTGTAGGTAGCGCCACCATTTTCTGTACGGGCAACATTTCCAAAGGTTTTTTCATGAAAAGCTTTTGGATCTCTAAAGTTACTTGGGTCAATTGACCATATTCCTGGAATACCACCAACATTACCAAAGTCTGTCTGCCAAGAAACCGTAGTGTGCTCGTCTAACGCGGTTGGATTTAATATCGTATAAGGCGTCCAAACACCATCAACATTTTCACCCGTGCCTGCTACTTCGTAACAAGGGTCACCTTCTTCAGCACCATTATATTGTTGATCAACTGCTTTCCACTGTGCGATATCACAACCATCACCAAAATCAGAGGTATAAGTGAATTGGTCATGATCAACTGTTCTCTGGCTTAAACGAAGACCAAAATCTACACTGGTAATAAATCCTTCTTCAAATTCATAATTCCACTTAGTGCTGAAAGTTGATATTTCACTCGTATCGTCAGTATTTCCTTCTGATGAAAATGCACCAATGTGATATGAATCAAGGTCTGCCATGTAATCAGCAACACTCATTTGGCCTTTGCCACCGTCAACCATTTGGTCAAAACCACCAAAAACAGGGAATTCTCCAGATGCATCATGAGTAATTAAGAATGAGTCATCTTCGATACCTTGAGAGTAAGTACCATTACAACCACCTTGGTCACCAATGATTTCTTCGCCATCATTACAATATGCTGCAGGTGTTAACCAACCAGGACCGGTAACAAGCGTACCTTGATCTATGCTTAATATATCGCCTTCGCCATAAGCGTGACGCATTTTAGCGGTTGCTCTTGCCGTTGTTGCACGAACTTGGCCAGTTAAAGCCCCACCATTATCAAAATTTAATTCAAGATTAAAATTTTGAGAATTCTCTTCATTGACATTCGCTTGAGTAAAAGTTTGCATGCGGTAAGGGTTCATTGCATACGCATTGACACCTTGCCAAGCATTTCCGTCACCATCTTTAAATGTATCTCCAGTCGTACTCGTAGCAAAACCATAGTTATTAAAGTTCTGCCAGCGGTTATTATGATTAAAACCACGACGTGCATTGAACCTGTCTTGCTGGGTATAAAAGTAATCAGCGGTGAATTCAAAACCATCGCCTATATCAGCTTGAAATGATAACTGTAGAGCGTCACGCTTTCTTTCCTCAGTTTTGTTAAAAGCGGTAAAACCATGAGGGACAATATTTCGTGTCGTTGAACCATTACCAGGATCACCCCAAGCAAAGTTATTTTGTGTCCAGCCAATCCCGCCATTTTCTGACGTATCATTATGACCATTATAATCTGTTGCTAAATTAACTTCTGACGTTACAGCAGAAACGAGTACTCCCCACTTGTCAGCGTTATAACCGATTAAAGCATTTAACAGAGGGTCAGTTTCCTTACTGATCGAACCTTGAGTTACTTCAGCTCCGCCAGAAAACGTAAAACCATCTTGAAGCTCAAAGGGGCGACGTGTTTTTAAATCAATCGAACCAGCGATACCCGCTGCAGTATTGCTAGATGTTGCTGATTTATATACATCTACACCTGAGAATAATTGTGCCGGTAAATCACCTAAATCAGCACCTGAAGAATCAATGGTTGTTGCACTGAGGAAAACTTCACCATTCATTGTTGTATCAATTTGAGGTAAACCACGAATTTGAACTGGTCCACCTTCACCGGCAACGCGCTCAATTTGAACACCTGAAATACGTTGTAAAGAATCTGTAATCGTTACATCAGGCAATTTACCTATGTCTTCCGCTGAAATACCATCAACTTGAGAAGAAGCGAAACGTTTTGTATTGATACTCGCTTTACTGCTTCCTCGTATGCCACTTACCTGTATTACTTCAATTTCTGTTTCGGTAGCCTGTTTAGTTGCTTCTTCAGCTGACATCGCGGGTAATGCAGTAGCCCCCAATATAAATGACAAGCTCGTTGCTATTTTAGATTTAGTGAATTTATTCTTAATCATGATTTATCCCTCCCATTTGAAACACTTTATAATTATCTTTTTAGTAAGCGCTTTCATCAATTAATCAAGTTGCCGTGTGTAAGGGAAAATCAACAAACCAATGAAAGCGCTTACATCAAAACTAAATGATATTTAAATTAAGATCAAACTTTATTTTTGTTTTTAATGAAAATAATTTACTAAATAGTTATGGAACTTGTTTGTATTTCTACCAACCCCTTGAATTTGAGGTGTTTATTTTTAAATAAAGAAACATTGAACTTTTTTGATAATTATAATAATTTAATAAAAAGTTTAGTAAAATTAAAATATTTTGCCAGTTTTCCTCCTTTATTCTGCCTAAAAACAGCGAAAATAAAAAAACGATGAAAGCGCTTTCATTTTCAGCGTTTATTTGCTATTCCTATAAAAGACAAAATAAATAATAATAACAAATGTAAGCGCTACCAAAGTAGTCTGAGTTATTCATTAGCCTAATGCTAAGAAATTCAGTGGGGTAATTACATGGGCATGATTGTAAAGAAAGTAGGAAATAGGTGAGCAACACATGGACAATGAAAGTAATATTTTAAAGCTAAAAGAAAAAATAGGTTATGCCTGTGGAGATGTTGCCAGTAATTTCTATTGGCGCGTTTTTGATGTATTTCTATTTATTTTTTACACGGATATTTTTGGCTTGTCGGCAGGGGCTGTTGGCACCATGATGCTGGTAACTCGTTTGATTGATGCTATTTCAGATCCCTTTATGGGCGCATTAGCAGATAGGACAAACACCAAATATGGTAAATTCAGACCTTATCTACTTTGGGGTATTATTCCGCTTGTTGCTGCAGGTGTTTTAACGTTTACGGTTCCTGACTTTGACGATAGCGGTAAGCTTATTTGGGCGTACGCTACCTATATATTTATGATGCTTGCTTATACCTTCATTAATGTACCCTATGGGGCATTACTTGGCGTGATCACCGGTGATTCTCAGCAACGAACAACATTGACTAGTTTTCGATTCATTGGTGCATTCACAGGTGGGAGTTTGGTTGCCTATTTTACCCCCGAATTAGTCAGTTTTTTTGGTGGAGATAACGAGGTAAAAGGCTGGCAAATGACCATGGCCTTATATGGTGGCATTGCGGCGATCCTTTTTGTCATTAGTTTCTTGTCGACAAAAGAAAGGCTGGCACCGCCAAAAAATCAACAAACGCCTGTTAAACAAGACCTTAAAGATTTAACACAAAATAAGCCTTGGATCGTACTTTTCGTTTTAGCGTTAATTATCATGATGACAATTACCTTACGAGGTAGCTCAGGAACTTTTTATTTTAAATACTATGTAGAAAGATCAGATCTTATTGGTAGTTTTTCAATGGCTTATATGTTGTCGTTAGCCCTTGGCGCTGCTTTAACGCCTTTATTAACTAAATACATTGATAAGCGTAAATTGCTTATTATTTTGATGGTTATCGTAAGCCTACTATCACTTGTTTTCTATTTTGTGCCTAAAGAAAACATTACCACTATGTATTGCTTACAAATCGCTATTGGCTTGGCGCTGGGACCAAAATCACCCTTAGTTTATTCCATGTATGCAGATACGGTTGATTATTCTTTGTGGAAAACAGGTCGGCGTGCAACCGCGATGATTTTCTCAGCTGCGGCATTTGCACAAAAATTAGGCGGGGCATTAGCAGGTGCCATGATGGGCTGGGTATTAGCTTCTTTAGGTTATGTTGCTAATCAAGTTCAAAATGGCGCCTCTGAACACGGCATTGTTTTACTGATGACACTGATCCCAGCTGTCTTCGCTTTTATAGCGGTTGGGGTTATTTGGCTTTACCCGCTGACAGATAATAAGCTTATGGAAATACAGCATTCACTAAAGATTAATACTTCTAAAGAAAAGGTGATTTTGGAGAGCCAAAATGTCTAAACTTCCTTTATACACGATAGAAAATCCTGGAAGTAGTGACTCAAGAGTTAACTTAAATTGCCCAACGTCATTACCAAAAGCCGCTGGATTTTTATGGAACAAAAAAATGATGATTCAAATGAATTGTCAAGGTTATGCTGTTTCACAATTCTTACAACCAGAGCCCGCAAAATATTCATATGCTCCTTGTATTGAAGCCAAAACATTTATGCAGCCAGAACACCATTATTATCGTGATCATCCTGGCCGTTTCTTTTATCTCAAAGATGAAGATACAGGAGAAATATTCTCTGCCCCTTATGAACCGGTAAGGGCTGTTCTTGATAGTTTCTCATTTTCTGTGGGTGACAATGATATTAAGTGGAAAGTTGAAGCCTTAGGCCTACGTGTTGAACTTACTTTGTCGCTTGGTGTTGATATGCCCGTTGAGCTTTGGTCTGTGATTATTACCAATATCAGTAAAAGTAAAGTTAACCGCAATATTAGTTTTTACCCCTATTTTACTATTGGTTATATGTCGTGGTTGAATCAATCAGCAACTTACAATGCAGAACTCAATGCCATTGTTGCTAAGGCGATAACCCCTTATCAAAAAGTTGACGACTACTACAAAAACCAACATTTTAAAGATCATACGTTTCTTGTCTCAGATTGTGTGCCATCAGCATGGTCAGCAAATCAAACGACGTTTGAAGGGATAGGTGGACTTCAAAGCCCTGATGAAGTTCATCAAGACGTGATGAATTGTCAATCATCTTGTTATGAAGTACCGGTTGCCGTTTTGCAGTATAAAATAAAGCTGACCAGTAACTCAGTTAAGCATATTAATTTATGTTTTGGTGCCGCAAAAGATGAGCATGAAATATTTGACATAAAACAAAAGTATCTTAG
>Ga0209291_1000338_pt1 | contig 45539 bp, 39 predicted proteins | sample GOMGulsemesocosm_FD_184633 | JGI IMG/M metagenome (GOLD analysis project Ga0209291, IMG submission 184633) | Methane-oxidizing microbial communities from mesocosms in the Gulf of Mexico - GOM9B Gulf of Mexico (SPAdes) (version 2) | ecosystem: Environmental > Aquatic > Marine > Cold seeps...
GTAGCGTCTCAACAATTGAGTTAGTATCTAACTCCTCAACACTTTTCCAGTATTTTTTGTTTGATGCCATATTATTAATTGATATTAACTTCTTTTATTTATTATTTAGATTTCCGATTTCTCGGAAACTACTAAAGCAATTTTTAGTAGTGACATTTTCCACATTCCAGTCCACCCATTTGAGCGACTGTAAGTTGGTCAACACCATATTTTTTCTTTAACTCTTCATGAATCTTTGTGTAATACTCATTACCTTCAGTCTTCACATTTGTATCACGGTGACAGTTAATACACCATCCCATTGTTAACGGAGCATGTTGCTCTAAAATTTCCATTTCCTCTACAGGACCATGACATTTCTGACAAGCTACACCAGCAACAGTAACATGCTGTGAGTGATTGAAATAAGCAAAATCAGGCAAGTTATGAACTCTAACCCATTTCACAGGCTCAGGAGTTCCTGTATATGCTTGACCATCCCAACCAGTTGCTTTATACAACTTTTGAATTTGCTTATCGTAAAACTCCTTTGAATGATCTGCATCAGCTGTCTCAGGAGCTACTTCAGAAATATTCTTATGACAGTTCATACACACATTTAAAGCAGGTATCCCTGAAGTTTTACTCACTCTTGCATTTGAGTGACAATATTTACAATCGATTCCGTTATCTCCAGCGTGAATTTTATGAGAGAAATGTATTGGCTGAACTGGCTTATACCCCTGATCAACACCTACCTGCATAAAGAATCCGAATAAATGATACCCTGCAAACAACATAAACACTATTACAGAAACCAATACTAAAAATTGATTCTTCACGAAACGCTTCCAAATTGAATCCGTTTGCTCAACAGCAACACCACCTTGCTTAGCAAGCGTATTCAATGTTTTAGTTACCATTACTAACATTGCAGCTAACACCAATAACACTAAAGCCAACAACCCTAACACGATATCCGTACTAACACCATCACTACCCGAACCTCCACCAACTGGAGCAACAGCAACTTTTGGCTCAGGCTTAGGCGCCGAAGTATATGCTAAAATATTATCGATATCCGCATCAGAAAACTGAGGGAATGCCGTCATAGCAGTCTTATTCCACTTCTCAAAAACCTCAACCGCATATGGATCTCCAGCTTTAATCATTTTTGAACTGTTACGTATCCAGCTGTAAAGCCATTCCTTGTCATCCAAACGCTCAGAAACCCCTCTTAGCGCCGGACCAGTCATATCCTTATCAAGCTTATGACATGCAGCACAATTCGAATTAAACAATACCTTACCCGCAGCCACATCGCCTTGAGCAAAAATAGAAGTAGAAAATGCTAGCATAACCGCTAAGCAAAAACCTAGAACTTTAGAAGTTGAATTACGGTGTTTCACCTGTTTCATCTGTAATGTATCTATAATTTATTAGTAATCCCTGAAAAATAATCCAGGACTTTTTCCCTTTTGGTACGATTTTTTCAAGTATAGCTACAAAAGTGACTATATCTAAAAAAATTGTTCCGACAAAAATACTATTTCAGATTGATTTTTTTAATGTTATAGAAATGTTAATCCTAATTTATAGATATTCTAAATAAGATTAACCTCAGAGTAAAAACAAGCAGAAAATGTACTTTTGCACAAAGACAATTCATTATGAGCAGCTTATCTTACATTAAAACAATTACAACCATAGTTTTCATTATCTTTTTTAATTTAAAAAGTAATGCGCAAGAAGGTACTGTAAGTATTGAACAAGATGAAAAAATTGATCGCTTACTTAAAGAACGTAAGCGTTTGTTGAAAAGCGGGGAATTAAAAGCTCACTACTCTATTCAGGTAATTTCAGCAAGACAAATAGACACTGCAAGAGAAACACTAAAGACCTGTAAAAACAAATTTACAGACTTCAAATCGGACATGTATTATGAAACTCCAAATTACAAAGTATGGGTTGGTGAGTTTAGAAACAAACTTGATGCTGACAGAGCACTATTAACCATTAGCGAGGAGTTTCCAGGGGCATTTGTTGTCAAACCTAAGAACAAGAAAAAATAATTATTTTACATTTATAAAAAAAAGCTCAAATCTGAAATTACCATTCAGTTTTGAGCCTTTTTCTTTTAACAAACCTATGTTCTATTGCAGAAATGATAAAAGTCATTGCATACTACAAACTACCTTCTTCTTTTCTTTTTATATTTCTTTTTATCTTTTTGCTTTCCTTGTGAATTACTTTTCTTTTCTCCTGATTTAGGCAGTACACTCACAAATCCTTTCTTTTTTGAAGCAGATTTTGGGTTCCCTTTTTTGAAAGAATCTTTTTTTAACTCATCTTCTTTCGGTAACAAGCGATCTATCAAATCAAAACGACCTACTTTTTTCAATGAATTACGAATCCATTTCTGATTTTCTGGTTTGTACCAAAAGAAAAAACGATGCTGATCTTCTTTCTCCTGCTTTGTTTTAGGAGTCTTCATTTTCTTAAGCGTATAGGGATGATATCCACTATAATAAATTACCGTTGCAACCGTCATCGGAGTTGGTGTAAACCCTTGCACTTGCTCCAACTTGAATCCCATATCCTTAGTCTCTGCAGCTAAATTAGCCATATCTTCCAATTCACTAGCAGGGTGACTAGATATAAAGTATGGTATTAATTGTAAGTTTAATTTCTTCTTGATATTTATTTTATCAAACAGCTTTTTAAACTGATGAAAGTTTGAAAATGACGGCTTACGCATCAATTTCAATACTGGGTCTGAAGTGTGTTCAGGAGCAACTTTTAATCTTCCAGAAACGTGTTTCGTTAACACTTCTTCAGTATATTCCTCTAATTCTTTTGGGTCTGCATTTTTATTAAATTCAGGCACCAACATATCATAACGTATCCCACTACCAATAAATGATTTCTTTACTTTCGGATGTTTGTCAACCGACTGATAAATATCCGTTAGAGGTTTATGCGAAGTATCTAAGTTACTACAGATAACCGGATTTATACATGAAGGCGCTACGCACTTATCACATATAGATTGTACCTTTCCTTTCATTTGATACATATTAGCAGAAGGACCACCAATATCAGAAAAATACCCTTTAAAGTCATCCATATTAGCAACAGTATCTACCTCTTTCATGATAGACTCTTTACTCCTACTAGCAATAAATTTTCCTTGATGTGCAGAAATAGTACAAAAACTACATCCTCCAAAACAACCTCTATGAATATTAATAGAGAATTTGATCATTTCAAAAGCCGAAATAGACCCACGTTTATTGTATTTCGGATGTGGTAAACGCGTATAAGGTAAATCGAAAGAACTGTCAATTTCTTTCTCAGTCATTGTAGGATATGGTGGATTAATCACCAATCTGTTTTCTCCAACTTCTTGAATAATTCTATTTCCGTATGTTTTATTGGACTCTTGCTCAATTACTTTAAAGTTAGCAGCAAACGTTTTTTTATCAGCTAAACATGCTTCATGAGAAGATATTGTAACTGCTTCCCAGTTTTTATTTTTCTGTAATTCTTCAGATTTATCTTGTAAATAAGCAGTTTGCTTAATTGTTTTTAAAGAAGAAAAAGGAACTCCTTTTTTCAATAACGAAATAACGTCACGTAAAGGCTGCTCTCCCATTCCATACACCAATAGATCAGCATTAGAAGTCGTTAAAATATCAGGAGATAATTTATCACTCCAATAATCATAATGAGTAACACGACGCAAAGAAGCCTCAATACCACCAATAATAATTGGAGTATCAGGGAATTTTTCCTTTAATATTTTTGAATATACCGAAGTAGCATAATCTGGACGCAATCCTTTATCACCGTTTGGTGTATACGCATCCTTATCACGTTGTTTTTTAGTAGCAGTATAATTACTTACCATTGAGTCCATTGTCCCAGAAGTAACTGCAAAAAACAAGTTTGGCTTCCCTAACTTTGTGAAATCCTGAAGATTATCCGTTACAGAAGGTTGTGGTACAATTGCAATACGCAAACCACAGTCTTCAATAATTCTACCTATTACAGCAGGACCAAAAGAAGGATGATCTACATAGGCATCTCCACTAAATAATATTACGTCTAATTCTTCCCACCCACGGATCTTAACTTCCTTGTTAGTAGTTGGTAACCAATCTGATAGCCTTAATTCATTCGTCATTTTGCAAAAGTAAACTATTTATCTGACATATAAATTTTAAAATCCCTCTGTAAGACTTACTTTTACTATTCGACTACAATCCAACCAATACAAATTTACATGTCAAAAACATATTACGATCCAGCAGATTTAAGAAAATTTGGAAAAATATCAGAATGGAATGAAGAGCTTGGAAGCAAGTTTTTTGAGTATTACGGAAAGGTGTTTGAAGAAGGTGCTTTAACCGCACGTGAAAAATCATTAATAGCCTTAGCTGTTGCCCATACGGAACAATGTCCGTATTGTATTGATGCGTACACCAAAGATGGTTTGCAACGTGGAATCACTAAAGAGGAAATGATGGAAGCTTTACACGTTGGAGCAGCCATCAAAAGTGGAGCTACATTAGTGCACGGAGTACAAATGATGAATAAAGTGAATAAACTAGAAATGTAAGGCAACTATTTGCTCTTATTTTAAAAAAACCTAAATGATAAAATCCCTACATAAAAGAGAAAGCGATTTAGCGAATGCGAACAGGCAATTAGAACTATTATCTAATGGGATTTTTGCAAATGGTGAATTACCAACTTTCAAAGATAAAATAGCAGAAACAAATCAGTTTCCACTTACTCCTAATAAATTAGAAATCTTACAAATCAACTTGGGTTATATGTGCAACCAAGTTTGTGAACATTGCCATGTTGATGCAGGCCCTGATCGTAAAGAAATCATGACTCGTGAAACCATGATGCAATGTTTGGAAGTAATTAAAAAAACAGAAGCACATACATTAGATTTAACTGGTGGAGCACCAGAAATGAACCCGGAATTCAGATGGTTTGTTGAGGAAGCTTCAAAAGCAGGAATTAAAGATTTTATTGTTCGTTCTAACTTAACTATTATTAGAGCCAATAAAAAATATTACGATTTACCTGAATTCTTTAAAAAACACAATGTTCATGTAGTGTCATCTATGCCACATTGGACAAGAGGAAAAACAGACAAACAACGAGGTAATGGTGTTTTTGATAAATCAATTAAAGCCCTACAGGAACTAAACGCTATTGGTTACGGGATGCCTGATAGCGACTTACGTTTGGATTTGGTATATAATCCATCAGGAGCATTTCTTCCTGGAGACCAAGCATCGATGCAACAAGAATTTAAAAAAGCTTTGAAGGAAGATTTTGATATTCAGTTTCACAACTTGTTTGCTATTACAAACTTACCAATTAGTAGATTTTTAGACTACTTAATTGCTTCTGACAATTATGAAGATTACATGTATTCTCTTGTTGAAGCATATAATCCAGCCGCAGTTTCAAGTGTAATGTGTACCAATACTATTTCCATAAGTTGGGATGGCTGGCTATATGACTGTGACTTCAATCAAATGTTAGAATTAAAAGTAGCTAGTAAAGTAAAACACGTTAGTGATTACAATGAAGAATTACTACAAGACAGAAAAATAATCATTTCTCAACATTGTTACGGATGCACTGCCGGTGCAGGAAGTAGTTGTCAAGGGACTGTAGCATAACTAAATAACAAACTTAAAACCGAAAAATATAAAAATAAGTATTCAAATAACTTTTACATTATACATTTAGTGTTTATCAGTTTTAAATTATGAAAGTCATCATTTACATATTATTATTTTTTAGCACTATTTGCATAGGTCAAGAATCGTCATTTGATAAAATGATTGATAATACGCTACAGAAAACTGTACCGTTCATTAGCTCAACTGATCTAAAAAATAATTATAACGAGTATACCATTCTTGACTCAAGAGAATTCAAGGAATACAAGGTCAGCCATCTTGAAAATTCAATTTGGGTTGGTTACAATGATTTCAATATTCATAATACCTCTAAAAAAATAAAAACTAATAAGCCGATTGTAATATATTGTTCTGTTGGATACCGAAGTGAAAAAATTGGAGAAAAATTACTGAAAAAAGGATATGTAGTTTACAACTTGTATGGTGGAATTTTTGACTGGAAAAATAATGACTATAGTATAATAAATTCCGATACAGAAGTTACCGAAAAAGTTCATTGTTATAATAAGGAATGGAGTAAATGGCTTACAAATGGAGATAAGATTTATGATTAAACAATTATAATGTGAAGTTTTTGAAATGCTTAATGTATTCATGACAAAAACATGACTCATTTCGATGTAGGAACGATTGAGAAACAGCACCTTATTCTCAGTGTGAGATTTCCCCTATCGTCGAAATGACAACTAAAAAAACAAAAAACACTCGTGGTAAAAACTAAGAACCTAGTACTAATATTCACCCGAAACCCCGAACTAGGAAAATGCAAAACCCGTTTAGCAAAAACTATTGGTGATGAAAATGCATTAACTATTTATAAAATGTTATTGCAACATACTGCTAATGTTGTTGAGCAAGTAACTTGTGACAAAGCAGTTTACTATTCGGTAAAAATTAGGGACAATGATTTATGGGATGACACCGTTTATCAAAAACACCAACAACAAGGAGTTGATTTAGGCTATAGAATGCAACATGCTTTTGCAACCAGTTTTAATACTGGGTATGAAAAAGTAATAATTGTAGGAAGTGATTTATACGATTTAAAACCTCAGCACATTCAACAAGCTTTTGACCAATTGGATACTCATGATGTAACAATTGGACCCGCAGAAGATGGTGGTTACTACCTATTAGGAATGAAAACTTTACTTCCTAATATTTTTGACAATAAAGAATGGGGAACAGAAACCGTAAGAGAAGATACACTTAATGATTTAAAGACTAAAAAAGTCGCATTATTAGAGTCTTTAAATGACATAGATGTTTTTGACGATGTAAAAGATTATGATATCTTTAAACCATATTTAAATAACTAAACAAAGCTGCCCGATTTCTCGAGTAATTAATATGAAAAAACAACACTTACAAGAAACTATCTCTTACATAAAATCAAGGGAAATTAACAATCCAGAAATTGGAATTGTTCTGGGAACCGGTTTAGGACGTATCGTTGATGAAATCCAAATTGAGCAAGAAATCGCTTATGCTGACATACCTCATTTCCCTAAGGCAACTGTAGAATTTCACTCAGGAAAATTGATTTATGGAATACTTGAAGGTAAAAAAGTACTGGTAATGGCTGGTAGATTTCATTTGTATGAAGGTTACAACCTTTGGGAAGTGACCTATGGAATTCGTACAATGCACGGATTAGGCATTCAAAAACTACTGGTTTCAAATGCCGCCGGAGCCATTAACTTAAAGTACAAAAAAGGAGATATGATGTTGCTTGATGACCATATCAACCTACAAGGAAGTTCGCCACTTGCTTTCGCAAATGTGGGTGAATTCGGAACTCAGTTTACAGATATGTTAGCACCATATTCTAAAAAAATAAATACTCAATTGAAAGCTATTGCAAAAGCAAACGACATAACCCTTCATGAAGGTGTTTACGCTAGTGTTGTTGGCCCGCAATTAGAAACAAGAGCTGAATATAGAATGTTAGGCATTTTAGGAGCTGATGCAGTTGGAATGAGTACAGTACCAGAAATTATTGTGGCTAATCATTTAAATATTGAAACCGCAGCCGTTTCTGTTTTAACAGATGAATGTGATCCCGATAATTTACAATCAGTAAACATTGAAGAAATTATAGCTATTGCTGGAGAAGCAGAACCTAAAATGATTACACTCTTTAAAGAATTGATAAAAAGTCTCTAAGAGACATTTAACTATATAAACTATGAGCTACCTAGACACTACCCACGATGTATATAAAGAAGCTGCACTAACACCCGATGTTGGTTTATGTTGTACGACAAACCCAATATGGGAATTACCAGGACTTAAAATACCCAAAATCATGCAAGAGATGAATTATGGTTGTGGAAGCACCGTTCATGCACGTGATTTATCAAACAATCCTAAAATGTTGTATGTTGGCGTTGGAGGAGGAATGGAATTATTGCAATTCGCATATTTCAATCGTCAGAAAAGTGGTGTTATTGGTGTTGATGTTGTTGACGAAATGTTAGAAGCTTCTCGTAAAAACTTTAAAGTTGCTGAAGAACAAAACGATTGGTTTAAAAGTGAGTTTGTAGACCTTGTAAAAGGAGATGCTTTAAACTTAAACGTAGCAGACAACTCAATAGATGTTGCCGCTCAAAACTGTTTATTTAACATCTTCAAAGCAGAAGATTTAAAGAAAGCTATTGAAGAAATGTATCGTGTACTAAAACCACACGGTAAATTAGTGATGAGTGACCCAACTTGCGAACAACCAATGAATGATGCTTTACGTAATGATGATCGTTTACGTGCCTTATGCTTAAGTGGAAGTTTACCAATTGCTGAATACGTAAAAGCTTTAACTGATGCTGGTTTTGGAACGATTGAAATCAGAGCTCGTAAGCCATATAGAATTTTAGACCCAAAGAGTTACCCAACTGATGAATTAATTTACATTGAATCAATTGAGGTTGCTGCAATCAAAGATCCAATGCCTACCGATGGACCATGTATATTTACAGGTAAAGCAGCAATTTACTACGGTGATGAAGATTATTTTGATGACAAACAAGGGCACATCTTATTAAAAAACCAGCCTTTAGCAATTTGTGACAAAACCGCAGCAGCATTACAAGCTTTAAACAGAGATGATATCTATTTTTCAGAATCTACCTTTCATTACGATGGTGGCGGATGTTGTTAATTAATTAAAGGTTCTAGTAGCTCATAGTTCAACTACTAGAACCTTTAAACATGCCTAAAACACTCCTTATTAAATTCATTAGGAGTCAGACCTCTTAATTTATTGTGAACTCGTTTTTCATTATAATAATACAAGTAGTCTACTACTCTTTGCTTTAGCGATTTTTTATTTTCAATAAAAGTGTCTTTTAATAAATCATCATAAATAGCATCCCAAAATTCTTTTATCAAGTTATCTTCTTTTACAACACTAGAACAACTCTTTGATTTATGAAATAAAATATTTTGTTCAAATAGCAAACGTTCAAACGGTGTTTTAGGGCTACTCGTACTAAGTAACAATTCATTAAAGGAATTATTACATTTAATCTCTTTAAATTTTATATTGTAATACTCAGAAAAGACAGAAAAACATTTTAAGCTCGCGAACATAAATGTTAGCGCTTCAGTTTCTTCTATTACTTCTACCCAGACAATTTGAGTACAAGTATCCAGTACTCCAAATAAATAATACGAAGATTCTGTATCTTCTTGTAATTTAATTTGCTTGTGATATATATCAACACAACCTAATTCACCAGCAAATACAGTAGATTTGTTTGTTATAGTCAAGGTTTAATAGTTTTTTGATCAATAATGAATGATTTATGGATAAACAGTATTTGCACAATTTGATTAAGATTGGGGGAAAACAAATACCAATGCAAAATATCAATAGTTTTACCCAAAAAGCTTAAAGTTATGTTAAACAAAACCCAAAACATTCTTAACAAAAACACTATCTATCTTAAAATGTATGCATTAGTTCTTGTAGGAATTAACATAGATAAACTCACAGAAATTAATACATCAGTTTATTTTACTATCACAATTTGTGTAAATTTATAGCATGAAATTGAATATATACACATTATTACTTACTACACTCTTGTTTCTAATTTCTTGTGGGAGCACCAAAAAAATAGTTTCTGAAAAACAAGTTATTAAAGAAGTGATAACAGATACTATTGTTCAAATTGAAGAAATAATTGATACTACTCTAGAAATTGAAGAGCCAACTATTATCAAAGAAGAAGATATTAATAACATCAAAAATAAAGTAGAACAATTTAATCATACTATTTTCAATACATTATTAGAACAAAATGTTTCTAAAACAGGAGAAACCAACTATAGAGGTTTTATAAAGAAAAAAACCATATTCAAGTCATACTTAACTGCGTTATCAGAAAACCTACCAACAGAAAAATGGACAAAAGAAGATAAACTAGCTTATTGGATGAATACTTATAATGCTTTTACTATAAAATTGATTATTGACAATTACCCCACACAAAGTATCAAAGACATTAAAAACGCATGGGATAGTCGCTTTTTTAGACTCGGAAAAAAATGGTATAACCTCAGCGAAATTGAGCACAAAATATTACGTAAAATGAACGACCCAAGAATTCATTTCGGAATTAATTGCGCATCATTTTCATGTCCCCCATTATTAAATCTGGCATTTACAGCAAATAATGTAAATGATGAACTGGATCATTTAACACATCAATTTATAAATGATACTATTAGAAATACCATTTCTGAAGATTCTATTCAATTATCAAAAATATTCCAATGGTATGCTAAAGATTTTAAAACTGACGGTTCATTAATTGACTACCTCAATAAATATTCAGATATTGTCATAAATCCAAGAGCAAAAAAAAGTTATAAAAAATACGACTGGAGTTTGAATGAAGTCAATAATTAGTATTATAATTCTAACTTACACACTGATTTTGCGTTTATCATATTATGCAGCAAACAATTTCCATTATAATCCCTACACTGAATGAAGCAGCAAACATAAAACGTTTACTGCTTCATTTATTAGATAATAGTACTCCTAAAAACATAGAAGAAATTATTGTAGTTGATTGTGGTAGTGACGATGATACTCAAAATATTGTCACTGAATTTATTAACACAAACGAACAAGTTCAATTACTTAGCTCAAAACGAGGTAGAGCCAAGCAAATGAATATTGGCGCTAAAAACACTAATGGAGATATACTTTATTTTCTACATGCAGATTCTTTTCCTCCTGCAAACTTTGATCAACTTATTATAGATAAAGTAAAACAAGACAACCTAGCTGGTTGCTTTAAAATGAAATTTGATTGTGATCATTGGTGGCTACAATTAGCAGGCTGGTTTACTCAGTTTAAATGGCGCGCTTGTAGAGGTGGCGACCAAAGCCAGTTTATAACTAAAAAATTATTCAATGAATTAGGTTGTTTTAATGAACAATTTACCGTTTATGAAGACAATGATTTGATAAATAAATTATATACTCGTAAACAATTTGTTGTTATTCCTGAGTGGATTACAACCTCATCCCGTCGCTATGAAAGTAACGGGATTTGGAAGTTACAATACCATTTTTGGATTATCTATATAAAAAAATGGTTAGGTGCTTCTGCTGAGGATTTATATCTGTATTATTTAAAAAACATCAAGAACTAAACTGCCCTTAATTCTTCCATGTCAATTAGCAACCTACTTATCTTATTTCCTACTGAACTTCCAACACGTAAAAAGAATTTAAACAAGAGATATGAAAACAATGTCATTATCGGTAAAAATAAGAATATCCATAAATTAGAACCACCTAGTTCAGTATTACCAACTATTTCTCCGAAGGTTTTATCTATATTATTAAAATAGGTATAAATAAGCATTGGCAACAATATTACCGGAACACTATAAACCGATAATTTTTGATTAAAACTCGTAATTCTTGTCAATTTAGTTTTCACTTGTTTTAAATACTTATAACAGTTATCTGAATAATCTATATTCTTCACTTCTTCGTAATGTTTTTTAGCAATAAAAAACCACGGTATTGTGATTAAAAAACTAATGATTGCCCAAATAAAATGATTTCCTACCGCAATGCTAATTATGGCTGGTAGTATACTTGCAGGAATCATTAACCACATTTCTTTTCGCATCCTATTAATTAAATGATCTGTTATGTGTTGAGATTTTTGATTGTATAAATCGTTTATCCTTGGTGCTGACAAATCAGTACTTTTCAAAAAACCGTCTTTCCAAATTGTTTCAATTGACTTTTTCATGTGTTTTAATTTTAGTTGTTATTAATTTCTTTAGTCTGTCTTTTATTCTTTTTACTCTAACACCAATATTATTTGGATTAGTACCGATGATTTCTGCTATTTCCTGATAAGGTTTTTCTTCTAAATACAGTAAAATAATAGCTCTATCTACTTCTGAAAGTTGTTTAATGGCATCATATAGCATATTCAAATCTTCATCAATAAAAACCTTACTATCTTCTATCACAACTGGAGGTAAATAATCGGATATAAAATGTTGACGATTATTTTTCTTCTTTTTTAAAAGTGACATACAAACGTATAGTGATATTCTGTATATCCATGTAGTCCACTCTGATTGTTGCTTAAAACTATCTTTACTACGCCAAATTTGCAAGCAAACTTCTTGGTAATAATCTTCAAAATCTTCTTGGGTATTCGTATAGGCTCTACATATTTTTATAATTATGGCCTTGTGTGGTAAAATGGATAAGATGTAAAAATCATTACTCATAAAACTAATTTTAGTTGTTTTTAAATTTAAGCTTTATATAGATAGTGTTTCATTTTTTAAAATATTACACCTTGATCATATTTTTTTTACCAGTAATTTTATTTCTTTTCTTACAAACACTATCGTTACTAAATAGATTATTCTTTCAGTAAGAAGATATGAATTAAACAGTGTTTGGAAACTACAATATCATTTCTGGACAATACATCTGAAGAAATGGCTTGGTACTTCCGCCGATGATTTATTTGCTTATTATCTGAAGTATATAAAGGTTTAGTTTATCAAAAAGTATTATTTTCGCTGTGCATTATTTTTTAAAATCAGGTTATCATGATCAAAAATATCTTTTTAATTATCTTCCTTTTTACTTGTTGTGCTTTTTACGGGCAGAAGAAAACTTCCCTTAAGTACTCATTAAAAAAATACAAAGAGAAAAACACCCCCAACTCATGTATAATAAAAGCAAATAAAGATACTATTTATACAAAAGTAGGGTCTATAGAAGCAATGACAGGGAATCGTTTAAAATATCGTAAACCAAACCGCTCTTCTGACAAGTACATACATAATATAGATCATGCCATTAATGGCACAACCAGATTTAAACCATTTAAGTTTCAAGGGAGTAATAGAAAAAAAATCCTTAAAATTGAGCATGAGGATACTAATACAATTTTAGGTACTTGCTATTATCAGGGTAAATATTTTAATCATACTTACTACTATCTTATTGAAAAAGGTACTAATAGGTTAATATTGAAAGACTCATACAGACATGGTCAAAGAACCAAAAAGTCTAGGACAAGTCAAGAAAACTATAAGTTAGTTGTAAAAAAACATTTTAATATAGAAACTACAACTTACTAATTAATAACTTTTTTTACATTGAAATAAAACCGAATACTCTTCCATAATAAACACAAACTCATAACAGCGATAATAATTGCCCACATCCAATAGGTACCAAAAGTGCTATTTGCTATAGCTTGTGTATCTGAAATTTGTATTGTTCCATTTCGCTCAAACTGTTTCGTGAATAGATAATCTAGCTGAAGATAGGTACTCAATACTGATTGTACTCCTAAAAACAAAATAGTAATTACTTCCACTTTTCTACTTTTAAGAAAGGTAATCCCTATTAATAAAACTGTATACCCACTCATTACTGCTATTCCCCAAAAAGACCTAACCCAAAACACTAAGGATACTAGTATTAGAGCTATTAATAATCTGAGTACTATCATTGAGCTTTTGTGATGTTTAGCCGAAATTATTAGGATTGCACCAGTAATAACTGGTCCAAATAGCCCACCTGCTGCCATAAATGCTCTTGCAATCCCGATAGGAAGGTAACTTCTTCCTAAATTAGAATATGCTACACCTCCTCCATTTTCATATATTTCCAAGTACTCAAAAGTTCCTCCTACTAGCAACGCAGTTAACCCATGACCCATTTCATGAAACCATGTTCCTAATAAAACAAAAGGATATTGCACCCAACCTAAATATGGCAATTTCCATATTGTAATCACTACAATTGTGATAATGATAATAGTATAATCAAATGATTTTTTGATATTAATCCGTTTTAGTTATACCAATTAGTATTTATTTATATTAATTAGTTACAATATTTAAATGAATACTTATATTTTACTGTTCCAAAATAAAAAAGAAAAAGGCCAGTAATTTTAAAATACTGACCTATTTTCACCCGAATTAACAAACAGCCAATTAATACCCATACTAAAGGCTGTTTTCCCATAAAAAATGAAATTTATTTACCTAAAAACAAAGGTTTTGTTGACTAATCACTCAAAATTTCAAAAAAAGTGCACTCTTATAAAAATGCTTTACTATCTTTTTTCAAAATTTTCAACCATTTCTTGAAGCTTATTATTTTGTTTTTCTAACTCATCTATCATTTCTTGTTGTTCCTGAATTGCTTTAATAGCAACAGGAATTAAATCGCTATAACGCATTCCTAAACGCTCAGTTTTTTCTTTAACTAATTCCCCTGGAGCTTCTTCATATTCTTTCCACTGATGAGAGACGATTACTTCTGGTATTATTTTTTGAACCTCTTGGGCTATAAAACCTAATTTATATTCTTTTTCAGCATCTGGAATCACAAAATCATCTTCTTTTTCTTCTTTCCATTGAAATGATATTGGCTTTAACTGAAGTAATTCATTTAACCCATACTTTAAAGGTTTAATAGCTGTTTTCAAGTTCGCATCTGAAGTACTAATTGTTCCGTTAGAAGCATATATCGCAGTCCATCTTTTGGCAGAAGACCCTAGATTGTAACTATCATCAGTAACTGGCGTCAACATATCGGTAAATTGAAATTCATTTACACCATCATTCATATCCTCTACAGAGCCTATCCCAATTGTAGTACCAGAAGTTGATATCCCATCCCAAACATGTACATTATATGCAGAAACTGCATTTTGTCCAATCATTACATTTCCTTGATGATAGATAGGGTCTGTATTAGTACTACCACTATTAAATGCCCAATCAGAATCTGAACTTGGAGATGGCGTTGGTACTTGCCATGTTGCTACTCCAGTTGCATCAGAAGTTAATACTTTAGCAACACCTTGATTACCATCCAACAGCTGTATTGTTGAACCTGAATTTGTAGTAACTACCACATCATCCAAATATACTTCATCATTTAAACTAGAAGTAGAACTATCTTTGTCATACGTCCATCTGAATGTATGCAACCCAGCAGTAAGTGGATATGAAACTGTAGTCCAAGAGGTATCGTCATCCCAAGATGTCTGGTATACTCCATCAATCGTAAATTCTAAATCGTCTGCCCATTCACAAGATGTTCTAATAGCAAAAGATATTGTCCCTCCAGAAGCAGGCAATGTGGCTGAAGTTTCTATCCAAGAAGTTTCACTATCATTTATATTACCGCTTTTAGCTCCTCGTATCCCTGAATTAAATTCACCTGCAGTATTTGTTGTAATCCAGTTGGCATCTCCCCCTGTGGTAAAGGGCATTATTGTATTGTCTTCAAACCCATCACTAAAAAGTGTTGCTGCTGGCACAGCTGAAACCACGTGTAATTTAGCTGAGGGGGCAGTTGTATTTAAACCTACATTACCGTTACTTGCAACACGAATTACTTCATTCCCATTTGTACCAATAACAAAATCTTGCGCATCGGTAGTACCTAAAACATTGGCAGCATCATTTGTACCTGTATTACCCGCTAGTGACCAACCTGCACCACCACCAAACGTTGACCAGCCAGTTCCGTTGTAATAATAAAATCCTGAAGTACCATCTGTTTGATATACCAACAAGCCTGTTGCTGGCGTAGCTATGGCATTTTTTTGCGTTAGTGTCATCCTTGGAATTAATATTCCTTTTGAAGTACTTACCACTTCTAATGCTGTACTAGCATCAGGCGCTGTAGTACCTATCCCTATTTGAGCTGTATTTGAAATGCTCCAAAAGACAAAAAATAATAGTATAATTTTTTTCATTATATGTTTTTTAAATATGAATTATTGCACTCTTATTTTAATTCCTTAAGTAACAAAGCAATTTCCTCTTGTTGCATTTTTATCTTAGTCAGAAGAACTTGGTGCTCCTGAGTAGCCTTAACAACTACGGGGAACACTTCAGCATAACGCATACCTAAACGCTCTGCTTCTCTTTTAACATAAACACTAGGTTCTTTTTCATTTTTTTGCCTCCATTCGTTTGCCACCACTATTTCAGGAATTGTTTGTTGTACTTCTTGAGCAATAAAACCAATTTTAGTTCTTTTCTCATTATCAGTAAGCACTGTTTTACCATACACTTCATTTTTCCATATGTAACTTACCGGACGTAGTTTTAACAAACTATTTAAACCATGATTAAGGGGTTTAATATTCATTTTTTCTCTCATATCGGAAGTACTTATAGCGGTATTTGTAGCATAAACTGTATTCCATCTTAGCGACGCAGAACCACAGCTTACCGTATTGTGAACAGCAGGAACAACACTATGACTTATAGATGTTTCACTAAATCTGTCCAGAAAATATTCATCTGAACCGACACCTATTTCTGTAAACTCTCCTGCTAAAGTATTCTCTTCAATGTCTAAATTAGCAACTGGTGCTGTTGCATTAGCCATAGAAACATCTCCTATTCTATACACCGGATCAGCATTCGTAGTTCCAGCAGTAGCAAATGCCCAATCGTCATCTGCTGCTGCAATAGTTGCTGTGTCCGTCCAAGTAGCATTACCAGTAGCATCTGAAAGCATTACATAACCATTAGATTCGTTTCCATCTTGAATTCTTAAAGCTGGTACTGGAGAACTTATACTTATATCATCTATATACACTTCATCAGCTCCTGTAGAACTTGACCAATCTTTTTCATGTGCCCAACGTAACACATGCACACCTGTTGTTAATGGATACGTTTGGTTTGTCCATGCTGCATTAGTTAATCCACCACCAGTTTGATCTACACCATCTATATAAAAGTGTAATTCATCACAACAAGATTCCGTATCTGTTTTATAATAAAACGAAAGTGTTCCTCCTCCAGCAGGAACAATAGCAGAATATTCTATCCAACTCGTTTCATCATCCGCAATATCTCCAGACTTCACACCAACTGAACCTGTATTAAATTCACCCGCTGTTGTCGTAATTAACCAATTTGCATCTCCTCCGGTAGTAAAAGGAGCTAAAGTACTATCTTCAAACCCATCACTAAAAGAGGTCGCAGCAGTAGTATTTTCAATATCTAACATGGCTGATGGAGTAGCTGTACCAATTCCAATTTCTCCATTTGAAGTTACTCGAATTACTTCCACACCATTAGTTACCAAACTAAGGTCCTGAACATCGGATGTACCCAACATATTTGTTGCTGGCGTAGTTCCTGAATTTCCTAAAAGATCCCATGCAGTTCCTCCTGCAAAGGAAGTCCAGGTACCACCATTATAATAATAAAACCCCGGAGTTACATCAGTTTGAAAAATCAACAATCCTGTTGCAGGTGAAACTATTACATTTCGTTGCGCCTGAGTCATTCTTGGCACCAAAACACCTTGTGTTGTATTGTCTATTTGTAACATTGCACTAGCATCTGGTGTCGTTGTCCCAATTCCTACTTGCGCAGAAAGTGACATACTAACAAATACTATAAGACTAAAACTTAATAAATATCTCATGATTTATTTCTTTTTTGCTTTTAAAGCGATTACTCTATCTAACAAAATTTGATTTTTAGCTTGAAGTCCCATCAATTTTTGATGTTGCTCTTGTTTAGCTTTTACTAAAATAGGTAGTAACTCGTCATAGTTCATTCCTATTCTTTTACTTACTTGCTTTACATAAATATCATGTTCTTTCTCACTTTTTGGCCTCCAAGTTTCACCATACACAACTTCTGGTATAATTTGACGAACTTCCTGAGCAATTAATCCTATAATTTCTCTTTTCTCTTTTTCTGGTAGCACAATAGAACCTACTTTCTCTTGTTTCCATTTATAAGTAACTGCTCTTAGTTTCATGACTTCATTTAGACCATATTCTAAGCCAACAATATTTTTCTTTTCTCTAACATCAGAAGTTTGTATGGTAGTATTTACTGCCCATACATCTTTCCACCTATAAGCACTTGATCCTAAGTCGGTAAACCCATCATCATCTGGAACAATTCTGTGACTAAACTGAGTTTCATTATTACCATCGGTGATTAGCTCAACATCACCTACTCCAAATGTTGTTCCTGTTGCAGCACCATTATCAATATCTACATCATGAGTTGTTGTCCCTGTTCTTCCAATAACTACGGGCCCATCATGATACACCTCATCAGTCAAAGTACTTCCACTTACAAAAGCCCAATCCGCATCACCTGAAGTCAATACAGAAGAAGATTCCCAAGAAACATTTCCATTAGCATCAGATGATAATACTTTGTTTACACCCTCATTACCATCTTCCAGTCTTAACACAGGAGCTGTTCCTACAATATGTAATAATTTTGTTGGACTTGAAGTCCCTATACCCACTAAACCTGTATCATCAATTCGAATTGCTTCACTACTATTAGAAGTAATAACCAAATCTTGAGCATCTAAGGTTCCTATCATTTCAGTTCCCACAGTAGTTCCTGCATCTCCTGTTAAGTCCCAACCTGAACCTCCTCCAAATGTCACCCATACTGCACCATCAAAATAGTAAAATCCAGAAGTAGCATTAGTTTGATAAATTAACAAACCTGTTGCTGGGCTTGCAATAGTATTTTTTTGTACCTGAGTCATTTTAGGAATTAGTAGTCCTGAAGATGTACTTGAAATGTCCAAAGCGGCACTCGCTTCTGGCGTAGTAGTATTAATCCCAACTTGCCCGTATGAATAGTAGGACAAAAGAACGATTAAAAGTGTAAAAAATTTATTCATAATTAAAGTGATTTCGGGTAATCTAAACCTATGTACCAAACATGTAATTGTTTGTTCATCAATGTATGCGTCATTATAAAAAACTGTTATAACTCATCCGAATTATTAACTTCCAACACACAACGAAGTATAAATTACTTAACATTTATTGGCGCAAAACTACCCCTATATAAACATATGTATATTAAAAACAACTAATAATCTACTCACTTGCTATGGTAATACAACTCACAATCTGCTAATTTTTAACTATACTTGTCCCTGAAAAAGAACAAAGCATCCCAATGAACCTCATGAAAACAATTTTATTCTTTAGTTTTTTTACCCTAATTCAGATAACGAATGCACAAACAAAAACTGATAGTCTAAAAAGATTAATTCGAATAGAAAAAGTAGCTACAAAAAAGGTTGATTTACTATTTAAGCTTGGGCAATCATTTAGAAGAAAATCAACTGATTCTTCAATACATTACGCGAACTTATCTTTAGCTAAGGCTAAGGAAATTAATTATGATTTTGGAATTGCAAATGCAAATATTGCCATTGCATGGGCATACTACACCAGAAGTGAGCATAAAAAAGCAATTGCTATATGCATGGAAGCTATTAAACATTACAAGAAAAATGACCCTTTTGCTGTAAATATTGGTAGCTGTTATAGACTATTAGCAGCTATACATACCAAAGAAAAAAAATCAGAGGAAGCTCTAAAATACCTGTTAAAAACGAGAGATCTTTACAAAAACAAGGACCTGAAAAATAAAGAATTAAGAACTCTTGTATTAAATGACATTGCATATTTATATCTAGAAATGGATAATTATATTATGGCAATGAAGTATTTAAACGAATCTATTGCAACCGCCAAAGAAAATGACAATACCTCAACATTAGCTGATTGTTACAACATACTTGCCACAATTACTAGTAGACAAAATGATTTTAATAAAGCTATAGAATATTATAACCTATCAAAAGATATTTATACTATAAATAATGATTTACTAGGTATAGCCATATGTAACACTAATATCGGAATAACATACTACAGAAAAAAGGCCTATTCAAAAGCTATTGAATTTTCAGATATAGCCAAAAAGCAAGCAACTGATATCCAGTTTAAATTAGGTCTGATGGAAAACCTTGTATACCTCGGTAAATCACATCTAAAATTAAACAATACTGAAATTGCTGAAGCGTTTTTAAATCAAGCTATAACAATTGCAAATAAAATAAGTGTCCCAACATCTGATGTTATTATGGCTCAATCAGAATTAGAGAGTCAAAAAGGAAATCATTTTAAAGCTATAATACTTTTAGAAGATCACATTAATAAAAACCTTAAAATTTCTCATCCAAAAGAAAAAATTGAACTATTCAATACTTTATCTAAAGCTTATGAGAACGACAGTAATTATAAAGAAGCTTTAAACACAAAAAATGAGCTTTTCCGAATTCAGGACAGCATTAATGATGTAAATAAAACAATACAAGTAAACGTTTTACAAGCTGAGTTTGATTATAAAAAAGTTCAAGCAGACCTTAAGAACAAAGAAATTGAACTTCAGGTAGCTAAGGATAAAACTAGAGCTTCACGATTTATAAATATTTTACTCAGCATTGCTGGGATACTATTAATTAGCATAACTACATTGATATTCTTACGTAGAAAACACTTGCGAAAAACAAGAAAAGAAATGTGGAAAACAAAACAAGAATTGCAAGACACAAAACAGAAACAATCAGACGGTGAAATTAGTTTTAAAAACAAGCAAATAACCGATTTTGCATTACACATTTCAGAGAAAAATGAGTTACTTCTTAACATTAAAGACAAAATAAAAGCACTAATACTTACTGAGAAAATAAAAAGCAAGAAGCTTAATGACTTGATTCTTTTCCTCAACAATAACTTAGAACAAAATAAAGAGAAAGTTGCACTTTATTCCGTTGCCGATAATACTAAGGATGCATTTTACCATAAACTAAGAGAAATGTACCCAAAACTTAATGAAAAAGAAACTCGAGTTGCAGCATATGTTCGTCTAAACTTAGCTTCTAAGCAAATAGGAATTCAGTTAAATATAACCAAAGCAAGTGTTGATAATTATAGGTACAGCTTAAGAAAGAAAATGAGTGTACCAAAAGAAATTTTCCTGTATGATTTTATTAAGAAGATTTAACAGCACCTGATTAAAAAAGAAAAAGGCCAGCAACCCGAATCATGCTGACCAATTTTCACCCGAATTAACAAACAACCCTTAATACCCATTTAGGGGTTGTCCAACATTAAAAATTTAATTCACTAAAGAACACTATACTTTGTTTATATAATCGCTTACTATTTTTGAAGCTTCTTAATAGCCATTCTAATTTGATAATTTAATTTTTCTATATCTTCTATCTTCTTCTGTTGCTCCTGAATAGCTTTTATAGCTACAGGTATTATGTCGCTATAGCGTACACCAAGGAAGTCATTCTTTTCTTTTACGAGTACACCAGGATTCTCTTCATATTCCCTCCATTGATGAGTAACAACCACCTCTGGCATAATTTTTTGAAGCTCTTGTGCTATAAAACCTAGCCTTCTTTCTTTATCTGCCTCAGGAATACTAAAATCTGCTATTTTATCTTCTTTCCATTTATAAGAAACCGGCATTAATTTTAAAATCTCTTCCAAACCATATTTCAATGGTTTAATAGCTGTTTTTAAATTACGGTCCGATGAATTCAGTACTCCTCCACCTGTAAAAACATCTTTCCATCTTCTAGCTGACGAACCCAAACTATTTGCATCTGAGTTTACCGGTAATATATTATCAATACCTCCATCGAAAGTTAAATGCCCAGTATTAGGCGCCAATGGTGCTTGGTCTTGAATTTCAAGTTTTCCTATATTAATATCTGATTCACCGTTAGAACCTGCCCATGCATACAAAGGATCTTCTTCCCAAACGTGTAAGCTATTAGTTGTAACCATATTATACCCAATCATTACTGGGCCAACATGGTAAATAGGATCTGCGTATGTACTACCACTTGCAAAAATCCAATCTGCATCTCCTCCTCCTGCAGGGGTAACTACTTGCCAATTTGCCACTCCATTTACATCTGATACCAACATCTTATTGGCTCCCTCAGAACCGTCCACTATCTGTAATACTGGTGGTGTAGCTGGAACGGGCTCAGTTATTTTTATATCATCAATATAAACCTCATCATTAGCACTAGACACTGAACTATCTTTTGTGTATTCCCACCTAAAGATATGCGCTCCTGCTGTTACCGGGTAAGAAACTGTTGTCCATGATCCAGATCCACTCCAGTCGTCTTGAGAGGCACCATCAATTTTAAAAAACAACTTATCATAACCAGATTCAGAAGATGTATTATAAGCAAATTCAATTGTTGCCCCTCCAGCAGGTATTGTTGCTGAATATTCGATCCAAGAAGATTGTCCATCATTTATATTACCACTTTTAGCTCCAACCACACTTCCACTAGCGGCATTAAATTCTCCAGCAGTAGTTGTAATAATCCAATTAGCACTACCTCCAGTTGTAAAAGGAACTATTGTACTGTCTTCAAAACTATCATTAAACAGAATTGGAACAGTAAAAACCGGGGCTACTAAATGAAATCTAGCTGAAGGTGTTGTAGTATTTACCCCTACATTACCACCAGAAGTTATTCTAATAACCTCTTCGTTATTCGTTCCAATAACAAAATCTTGTACATCTGTTGTCCCTAATTTATTTACTGCATCATTAGTACTCGCATTACCAGGAAAAGACCAACCAGACCCTGCACCAAAGGTTACCCAAATAGTTCCATTATAATAATAAAACCCTGAAGTTCCATCTGTTTGATAAATTAACAATCCTGTTGCAGGTGAAACTATTACATTTCGTTGCGCCTGAGTCATTCTTGGCACCAAAACACCTTGTGTTGTACTTTCTACATGCAATGCAGCACTGTTATCAGGAGTATTTGTACCAATCCCTATTTGAGCTACATTAGGTAGGCTCAAAAGCATCAAAAATAATAATATAATATATTTCATCTTAGCTATATTTTATAACAAAAAATTATTGCTGATCAACCGCTTCAAACAATTGTATCATTTCTTGTTGTTGATTATTAATTTGCTTTATAATTTCCTCATGTTCTTGGGTAGCTTTAACAATCACTGGTAAAAGCTCTATATATCTCATTCCCATAACTCTTGTTTCTTTTTTCACAGGAACATCAGGTTCTGCATCGCTTTTTGCTGTCCATTCTTCATCCACTATAACTTCAGGAATTATAGCATTTACCTCTTGAGTAATAAACCCAATTTTTGTACGCTTATCTTTTTCTTTAATATTTAATTTTCCGTAAACTTCATCTTTCCATTTATACGAAACAGGCCTTATACTCATTATACTTTCTATTCCATAGCTCAATGGCTGGATGTCGCTCTTCTTTCTAATATCGGATGTTTGTATTATAGTATTGGTTGCGTAAATATTTGTCCAAGTATAAAAACTCGTACCTAAATCTAAATTTCCATCGGTTACTGGAACTATTGCATGACTAAACTCCGCATCAGTAGAATTTATAGACCTAATATATTCATCAGACCCTACCCCCATTGAAGCACCATTATTGCTCCCTGCATTATTTACATCTAGGGTCGCACTAATAGATGTACTACTAGCACCTATATTAGTACGAGCAAGCCTATATATCGGATCTGTAACTGTAGGATTCCCTGCTCCACCTGCTAAAGCCCAGTCAACATCTGCACCACCACCTCCAAATGAATTAGGGTCTACCCATGTTCCATTACCGTTAGCGTCAGATGTTAACACATAACCTGCAGTTTCTGTACCATCTTGAATTCTTAAGGCTGGTGTTTGAGCTCCTATATTAGGACCGACAATATCAAAAGTTGCAGAAGGTGTGGTTGAATTAATCCCAATTTTTTTATCAGAAGTAACCCTTACTACCTCAGCATTATTAGCTACAAAACTTAAATCCTGAACATCGGTAGTCCCTAACATATTGGTTATTGGTGTAGTTCCTGAATTACCTGACAAATCCCAACCTGAACCTGCTCCAAAAGTCACCCATGTACTTCCGTTGAAATAATAAAATCCAGAAGTTCCGTCTGTTTGAAAAATCAACAGTCCTAAAACTGGTGTAGCAATAGCACTCTTTTGCACTTGAGTCATCCTAGGCACTAATATCCCTTTACCTGTATTGTCTATTTGTAATATCGCACTATTATCAGGATTTGTTGTTCCTATACCCACTTGCGCCAAAAGAGAAGTGCTTACAAGTACTATCGCTATAAAATTCAATATATATTTCTTCATCTTATTTCTATTTAGCATTTAATTCTAATAACTTCCTGTGCAATACTTTTGTTTCTTCTTGCAATGCAACCAATCGTAGATGTTGTTCTTGTTTAGCTTTAATAACCACAGGAAGTAACTCATTATAATTCATAGCTAGCTTTTCATAATTTTTCCTTTCATAAGCACCTTTTTCAGAATTCTTTATTGGTACTAATGCTTCATGATAAACTACTTCCGGAATAATTTTTTCAACCTCTTGAGCTATTAAGCCAAATATTTCTCTTTTATCAGCTTCAGCAAGAAAAAGTTTTCCGACTTTTTCTTGCCTCCACTTATAGCTAACAGGGGTTAACTGAAGTAATTCTTTTAATCCATATTTTAAAGTAGTAATATTTTCCTTTAGCCTCCTATCTGAAGTCTGTACAACCCCATTAGTTGCCCAAACATCTTTCCACAATCTAGTCGTAGAACCAAGCCTAGTTGACCATTTATCCTGAGGATAAAGACGGTGGCTAAATCGAGTTTCATTATTCCCATCTTCAATATATTCTACATCTCCAATTCCGATAATTGTACCGGTTGTTGCGCCATTATCAACATCTAGATTTAAAAAAGCTGGTGTAACTGTTCCTGTTCTACCAATAACAACTGAACCTGATCTATAAACCCTATCTCCTAAATTACTTCCACAACATCCAAAATTCCAATCTTGATCTCCCGCATTGCTCAAGCTAGAAGAATCTCCCCAAGAAGCGTTACCAACAGCATCAGAAGTCAGCACTTTATTTAAGCCCTCATTTCCATCTTGCATTCTAAATACAGGAGATGTACCTACAATGTGCAAGTTATGCGTTGGGTCTGAAATACCAATTCCAAGCCTACCATTTACATCAACTCTCATAGCCTCATTATCGTTAGCCACAATTACTATATCTTGAATATCTAAGGTTCCAACCATATCAACTCCTCCTGTTGTTCCAACATCGCCTAATAAACCCCAACCAGAACTACCTCCAATATTTTTCCAAATCACGCCATCAAAATAGTAAAATCCAGTTACGCCATCTATTTGATAAATTAACAAACCTAAAGATGGACTCATTATGGCATCTCGCTGAACTTGTGTCATTCTAGATATCATTAGCCCTGAAGATGTACTAGTAATATCCAAAGCAGCACTTGAATCTGGACTTGTAGTACCGATACCTACTTGGGCATTTAAAGAGAGTATACTCCCGAGCACCATAACATAAAAAAAGTGTATTTGTTTCATGGGTATAAATATTTGTTACAAAACTAACTTTCACTTAAGCCTATTTAACATTTTTATACTCCTATTATACTCCTAAAACACATATACAACACTCTTAATTGACTCCTAATCACTACATTTACTTCAGAAAAACAGACGTTTATGAGCTTGTGTTTAAAAAAGGCCTTCATTTTTTTTAGTTTATTATCATTCACACATATTGCGAATGCATTACCTGTAAATGACAGTATTAAAAAACTAATTCAGAAAGAGAAAATTGCAACTAAAAAAGTTGACTTAATGGTACAACTAGCCCTTTCGTATAACAGAAAGAATACTGACTCAGCTATTTATTTTACAAATCAAGCTTTAAACAGAGCGTTAGCAATCAATTATAATTTAGGTATTGCTGATTCTTACAACTCACTTGCATGGGCTAATTTCAGACAAAGTAATTATAACAAAGCTGACAGCTTATGCTTAAAAGCCATTGAATATTATCAAAAAACCAAAGGTGCTAACAAGAAAAAAAGTAATAGTTATAGGCTACTTGCCGCAATAAATATTGAAGAAAAAAGGTTTGATGAAGCTTTAAAACACCTTTTAAAGGTGAAGGATATATATGAGGCTCCTAACTTTGAGAACAAAGAATCAAAAATAAATATCTTAAAAGATATTGCATACTTATATTTAGAGATGGACAACTATGTAATGTCTATGAAATACCTAAATGAGTCTATTTCATCTGCAAAAACAAATGATAAATCAACCATTTTGGCAGACTGCTATTTAATTCTTGGTAACATAAATAGTAGACAAAAAAACTACATCAAAGCCATTGAATTCTTAAACCTTTCAAAAGAGATTTATATTCAAACAAATGATATGCTTAGCTTAGCAGGGTGTAATTCAAAAATTGGAATTAATCATTATAACAATTCATCTTATACCAAAGCCATTGAATTCTTAGAAATCGCTAAAAAGCAGTCTGCAGATATTAGTTATAATTACGGCTTAATGGAAAACCTTATATACTTAGGTAGGTCATACACTAAACTCAACAATATTAAAACAGCACATTCTTTCTTAGAAAAAGCAAAGAAAATAGCTCTAAAACATAATATAGGAACCTTAGAAGTTATCATAGCGGAATCTGATCTAGCTATAAAGAAAGGCAACTATTCAAACGCCATAAATCTTTTAGAAAATTACCTAAACGAAAAAAATCAATCCATCAACCCTAAAGCTAAAATTGACATATATTATCATTTATCTGAGGCCTATAGAAGTAATCGAAATTTTGAAGAATCTCTAAATGCCAAAGATGTATTTCTTCAAATTCAAGACAGCATCAACAATACTCAAAAAATTGTTCAATTAAATGTTTTACAAGCTGAATTTGATTACAAGAAAATGAAAAACGATTTAAGGAATAAAGAGGCCGAGTTGCAGATTTCAGAAGAAAAATCGCGCTCTACACAACTCACATACATGTTATTAGCAATTGCTGCCGCCTCTTTGTTTATTATCTCTACATTAATATATATCCGCAGGAAAGAAACATGGAAAACAAAACAAGAACTAGATGCTACTAAACAACAAAAGCTAGACAACGAAATTAATTTTAAAAATAAACAAATCACTGATTTTGCTTTACACATCTCAGAAAAAAATGACCTACTAACAAACATTAAAGAAAAAATAAAACTAATAAGCCTTACTGAGAAAACAAAAAACAAAAACCTTAATGATTTGATCTTTTTTCTAAATAACAATTTAGAACAAAACAAAGAAAAAGTAGCTATCTATTCAATTGCAGACAATACTAAAGATGCTTTTTACCATAAATTAAGTGATTTATACCCTCAATTGTCTGTAAAAGAAAAAAGAGTGGCTGCATTTGTTCGCTTAAACCTTACTTCAAAACAAATAGCAATTCAGCAAAACATTAGTATCTCTAGTATTGACAACTACAGATATAATCTTAGAAAAAAAATGAAAGTTTCTAAAGAGATTAGTTTAAGTGACTTTTTAAAGAATATTTAACCCACCAGTGGGTTTATTAATTTCCTCCTGATAGTTTTTGGTGTTATGACTTCGTAATTCAATACTAAATTGCTTGTACCATAGTTCGAGCTACTTAAACCTACCATAAAACTCTCTTACAGTTTCTTCAGCAGGTTTATTTTGCGGAGTAAACCTTGGGTCATCTACCCCGCCTACTCTTTCATGATCAATAAACCATTTCCATAAAAAGCCACCCGCAAACCATTCTTCATGCCACAATTCCTCAAATAATGCCTGAGTTGTATTTACTTGCCCTTGAAGATTTACAGATGTTTTATTGTAATCTACCTCCCATGGTTTGTGTGCCCCATAGTCAACACTTCTATACCCAAACTCTGTAAATAATATTTTTTTCTGTAAAGAATCTGAATGTTTTTTCATAGCAACTTTATACTTTTCCCAACCTCTTTTCAGTTCCTCTATTTCAGGTGTTTTATCTTTTGATAGTGGAAAATAACCATCGATACCTATATAATCCAATGCTTCCCAAAAATGAGTTTTTGTATATTCATCCCAATTGGCGGCATAAGTAAGTTTTCCTTTGTAAACTCTCTTTACTTTTTCAATCAATCTTTTCCAATAATCAGGGCGGTTTTTCACAAACAACTCTAATTCAGTCCCAATGCAAAATATAGTCACTTCTTTTTCTTGAGCTACTTGAGCAAAAGTTAGTATAAAACTAGCATATCCCTCTTCAAACTGTTTCCATTCTTCTTCAGATTTCATTTCTATTCTCCCCGTGAATTCTCCTTTAGAAACCCATATTTGAGGTTTGAGCATTACTTTTATTCCTTGTTTATGTAATTCATCTATGTATTGTTTTACCCCATCAGTACGTTCTCCAAACCATTGCCATTTTTTATTAAACCCTAATTTTGAATGATTCAAATGTTCAATAAAACCAAAAGGCATTACTGCAGTATAATTTGCATTTAAATTAACCACTGGTATAGTGTTTTTAGGAGTTACTTTTTCACCTGAAGCGACAAAAGACACCCCGTTTATTTTTTGCTCTGACTGACTAATCATTGTGCAGGAAACAAAAAACAGTAATACAAAACACAAATACACTTTTTGACAAACCTTACACATAACTCTCTATTTAAAGTAATTCTAAATGATATTTTAAAAATAAGGTTTTAACTTTAATATCGACTCACTTAAAATCAATATCTTGAGGTATTCATTATTTTCATTAATAAAAAACCTCCAAAGGTTAAACCCATTTGTGGTATCAATTTATTTTCTATGGAAGAACATATTGTAATTATAGGTAATGGTATTTCAGGAATTACCTGTGCACGACACATTAGAAAAAACAGTAATAAACGTATTACTGTTATTTCTGGAGAGTCAACTCATTTTTTCTCAAGAACTGCTTTAATGTACGTTTATATGGGACATATGAAGTTTGAACATACCCAACCTTACGAAAATTGGTTTTGGGAGAAAAATAGAATTGATTTAGTTTCTAAATATGTTTCTTCTATAAACACGAAAGCTAATGAAGTTATTTTTGAAAACGGTGATACTTTAACATTTGACAAATTAGTTATTGCAACGGGATCTAAACCCAATAAATTCGGGTGGCCTGGGCAAGACACGAATGGTGTTACTGGAATGTACCACAAACAAGATTTAGAAAAAATTGAACAATATGCTCCTGATAATAAAACATGCAAACGTGCAGTAATTGTTGGTGGAGGGTTAATAGGAATTGAATTAGCAGAAATGTTACACAGTAGAAATATTCCTACAACATTTTTAGTAAGAGAAGAAAGTTTCTGGAATGGGATACTCCCAAAAGAAGAGTCTGCCATGATTAACCGGGAAATAACAGATAATCACATTGATTTACGCTTGGGTGTTAATTTGAAAGAAATAAAGTCCGATGAAAATGGTAATGCAAAATCTGTTGTAATAGCAGAAACTGGAGAAGAAATTGAATGTAATTTAGTTGGTTTAACTGCTGGTGTATCCCCTAATATTGATTTTTTAAAAGATTCAAAAATTGAAACTGGAAGAGGTGTAAAAGTAAATAGATATTTAGAAACTAATATCCCAAACATATATGCTATTGGAGATTGTGCTGAACAACATGAAGCTATTGACCAACGAAGACCAATTGAAGCCGTTTGGTATACTGGGAGAATGATGGGAGAAACATTAGCTCAAACTCTTTGTGGGAATCGTGTGATGTACAAACCTGGACATTGGTTTAATTCTGCTAAGTTTTTTGACATTGAATACCAAACTTATGGCTGGGTGTGGGCACAACCTAAAAAAAACGAAGCTCGCTTTTTCTGGAAACATTCTAATGGTAAAAAATGTATTCATATTAACTATGATAAAGACACGCATGAATTTATTGGAATCAACACTTTAGGAATACGTATGCGTCATGAATTCTTTGATAAAATACTTACCGATAAAAAATCTGTAGAATATGTTTTAGAACACTTAGCTGATGCCAATTTTGATCCTGAATTTTATAAACTCCATGAAAAAGAGATTGTAGAAAAGTTCAATATAGAAAATAATACAAACATTCAATTAAAAAAGAAAAGCTGGAAACGTATTTTCTCTAAAGCATAAATAGTCATTATGAAAAATATTCAAAATACAGGGCTTGGGCTATTCTTAATCGGATTATTACTTTTTATTTCTCTTATATTTTTAGGGAAATATGAACTTACATCTACTCTATTTGAACAAATAGTTAAGGACAAAGGAATTAAAAGTGAATTGTTTATTAATGACATGCAGACTAACGTGGTTGGAAAAGAATTCACCAATCCGTTTAGTTTTTCTTCAGAAATAAGAAGCGCATTAAACAATGCAAACACTTCACACATTAAGAATAAAGAATACGAAAAAAAAATATGGAGTAAACCTCATGTTTTAACATATGAAATTGCTAAAAAAGCAGGAACAGGACTTATTAAAGAAAATAAAGGAGTGTTTTGGTGGCTAACATTTGGTTTAAGTATTATTGGTGCATTACTTTACATTATTCCTAATGTAATTACACTTGGGCCAAAAGGAATAAAAAACAATGGTGTTTTTCTAAATTCGGCAACTAATAGAGGCTGGATTGGTTGGTTTGTTTTCGTGTTCTTAGTAAGTTTTTATTTACTACTTTATTTTGCGCCAGACTATATTGTTAACTGGACATATATTGTTGACCCTATTAGTGAAGCTATTAGTGGAAATCAAGCAGGACAATGGTTTTTATACGGATTTTTATACTGTGTGGTAATGGTGGTAATGGCTGTTAGAATGTATATTAAATACCGTCATAACAAATACCAAATTTTACGAACTACCTCGGTATTATTCTTTCAAATAGTATTTGCCTTTTTAATTCCGGAAATTATGGTGCGTTTTCAAATGCCATGGTATGACTTTAAAAATGCTTTCCCTTTAGATTATGACTTCTTCTTTAAATGGAATTTAAAAGAACTAACGAATAGCGGTGGAATTGGCTTGTTCATTTTAGTATGGGGAATAGTACTTACTCTAGTCATTGTACCTTTAATGGTGTACTTCTTTGGAAAAAGATGGTATTGTTCATGGGTTTGTGGTTGCGGTGGGTTAGCAGAAACTTTAGGAGATCCGTACAGACATTTATCTGATAAATCAGTAAAAGCATGGAAATTTGAACGTTGGATAGTTCATGGTGTTTTGGTATTTGCTATCGTAATGACAGGAATTACATTGTATACTTTCTTTACAAATACAGGAAGTGTTTTGGGTATCAAAACAAGTGTTATTCAAGATGCCTATGGATTCTTAATAGGTTCTATTTTCGCGGGAGTTATTGGAACTGGATTTTACCCAATTTTTGGTAACAGAGTTTGGTGCCGATTCGGATGTCCATTGGCGGCTTACATGGGTATTGTACAACGTTTTAAGTCCCGATTCAGAATTACCACTAATGGTGGTCAATGTATTTCATGCGGTAACTGTTCCACCTATTGTGAGCAAGGAATTGATGTAAGAGCCTATGCGCAAAAGGGAGAAAATATAGTTCGTGCAAGTTGCGTTGGTTGTGGAATTTGTGCTGCAGTTTGTCCTCGTGGAGTATTAAAGTTAGAAAACGGACCAGAAGACGGCCGTATCAACCCAACAGATATATTACTAGGTAATGGTATAGATTTAATGGATTATTTAAAATAACAACCTATTCAAATATTATTTTTGTACATTACTGATTGTCAATAAAATATAACACACATAATGAAAAAAACATTTATTAGCATTTGTGCTATTATTATCCTGCTATTAATATCTTCATGCAGACCTAGTTATATGCGTTGTCCTAAAAACCGACGATGTGTTGCTACACCTATGCAAAATAACGACCTGTTTGTAGCGCAAGTAAATATTACGAAAAACAAACAGGAAGCATTGTGATTTTTTTATTTTTGTTGAAAATATCCCCTTCATAAATGTCAATAATAAAGGTAATTATCCCTGCTTACAATGAGCAGGATTCTATTGCAAGTGTGATCACTGAAATTCCTTCAGTAGTTTCTGAAGTGCTAGTTATTAATAATAATTCTTCTGATAATACTGTTTCCGTTGCTGAAAATGCTGGCGCAACAGTTTTAACAGAAACTAAAAAAGGATATGGCTATGCATGTTTAAAAGGAATGGAATACATTGCTTCTCAAAATGAAAAACCTGATATCATTGTTTTTCTTGATGGCGACTACAGTGACTACCCTGAAGAATTGACTAAAATTATTGCCCCAATCCTACATGAAAACATTGATTTAGTAATTGGTGCTCGCGTACCTGGATTTCGCGAAAAAGATTCCGTTACACCACAACAAATCTTTGGTAATTGGTTAGCCTGTTCATTAATGAAATTGTTTTTTAAGGCTAAATTCACCGATTTAGGACCATTTAGAGCAATTAAATATGATAAACTACTCGCACTCAATATGACCGACAAAACCTATGGATGGACTGTGGAAATGCAACTTAAAGCATTAAAACAGCAATTTTCATATATCGAAGTTCCAGTTCGTTATAAAAAAAGAATTGGAGTTTCTAAGGTGTCAGGTACAATAAAAGGTTCTATATTTGCTGGCGTTAAAATTTTAACTTGGATTTTTAAATACAGCCTCAAATAACAGTGGATAAAGCAATATTATACGGTTCATACTTCATTATGGCGATATACTCAGTATCGTTAATAATCATATTATTTTACGCATTAGCGCAACTAAACTTGCTTGTCAATTACCTGAAAGCACAGAAAAAAAAGGACAATGGTCCTCAATTTGACCTAGACAATCCTGATGAGGTTCCTTATATTACTATACAGTTACCACTCTACAATGAATTATATGTCGTTGAGCGATTATTGAATAATATTTCTGAAATAGACTATCCAAGAGAAAAATTAGAAATTCAGGTTTTAGATGATTCCACTGATGAATCAGTTGAAACAAATGCTACTCATATAAAAGCACTTAAAGAAACTGGATTAGACATTGTTCATATAAGAAGAGAAAACAGAGAAGGTTTTAAAGCTGGAGCCTTGAAAGAAGGCTTAAAAATTGCAAAAGGAGAATTCATTGCTATTTTTGACTCAGACTTCTTACCTCAAAAAAACTGGTTAAAACTAACTGTACCTCATTTTAAAGATGATAAAATTGGAGTGGTACAAACACGTTGGGGACATATCAACAGAAATTATTCATTACTTACTAAAATACAAGCTTTTGCCTTAGACGCACATTTTACTTTAGAACAAGTAGGAAGAAATAGTAAAGGACACTTTATCAACTTTAATGGAACAGCAGGTTTATGGCGTAAAGAATGTATTTACGATGCTGGTAACTGGGAAGGTGATACACTTACAGAAGATTTAGATTTAAGTTATAGAGCACAATTAAAAAACTGGGGATTCAAATATTTAGTAGATGTTGAAACTCCTGCTGAATTACCTGTAGTAATTAGTGCTGCTCGTTCACAACAATTCCGTTGGAATAAAGGTGGAGCTGAGAATTTTCAGAAAATGTTTAAGCGAGTAGTTAGCTCTAAAGAGTTGTCGTTTAAAACTAAGTTTCATGGAGTAATGCATTTATTAAACAGTACTATGTTTTTAAATGTATTTGTGGTTGCTATTTTGAGTATCCCAATGTTATACATTAAAAACTACTACGGTCATTTCAGATCTTACTTTATAGTAATGAGTTTCTTCGTTATGAGTACATTGATTTTCTTTGTATGCTACTGGTTTATGTACAGAAATCTCAACGGAAAAGGGTTCAAAAATTTCTTTAATTATATTGGACATTTCTTTTCATTCTTTTCAATTGCAATGGGATTCTCTTTACACAACTCATTAGCAGTATTAGAAGGACATCGAGGAAAGAAAAGTGAATTTGTTCGTACACCAAAATTTAACATCAGCACTTTAAAAGACTCTTGGAAAGACAATAAATACTTGAGTAAAAATATCTCTAAAAATACTATTATTGAAGGTGTATTGTTATTATACTTCGTATTCGGATTAGCAAGTTCATACTTAGTTACCATATTTGTAGGCGCTAAAGAAGTTGATTTTGGATTAGTTCCTTTTCACTTAATGTTAGTTGCTGGATTTGGGTTTGTATTTTTTAAATCTATTTCGTCTAAAGCTTAACTTTTAAACTTCCTCTTTTTAAATATTCTTCTTTAGAATTATTTACCTATTTTAGGTTAGTTATTTTATAGTATATCGACTATTCAATAATTATACTTAAAACTGACATAAGTTAAATGCTAAATAGCGTATTCCTAAAAGTATACAAAAAACCTTTACTAGCCATTGTAGTATCCTTTTTGGGATATTATTATTTTGGCTATGAATTGACACGAGGAGACTTCAATAGCCTATTGATTAGTTATACTGGTTTGTTTTTGTTGTTTTTGTACTTCATTAAAACAGAATTAACTTGGAAGACACTCGTTATTACAACTATACTATTTAGAATAGTTTTTTTAATTGCTACTCCTAATTTATCACAGGATTTCTATCGATTTATTTGGGATGGACGAATGCTGTTAAACGGATTTAACCCGTATTTGTATTTGCCAGAAGTATTCCAAACACCAGATTACACAATCCCTAATCAAGCAGCTGAATTGGTTGTTGGAATGGGAGAACTAAACGCAAGTCACTATAGTAATTACCCGCCATTGAACCAAATGTGTTTTGCAATTGCCGCGTTGTTTGCTAACAAAAGCATACTGGGAAATATTGTTGTTATGAGAGTATTAATTATACTCGCTGACATTGGTGTGTTCTATTTTGGAACGAAGCTCTTAAAAGCGCTCCATTTAAACCCAAAAGCAATATTTCTATACTTACTGAACCCGCTTATTATTATTGAGTTAACCGGAAACTTGCATTTTGAAGGAATTATGATTTTCTTCTTAATATGGAGTTTATATCTATTACAACAACACAAATGGAGATTAGCGGCTATTGCGCTTGCTTGTTCCATCAGTTTAAAGTTATTACCCTTACTCTTTCTACCTCTATTTTTCCAGCAATTTAAACTCAAAAAACTATTTGCCTTTTATACCATAGTCGGAGTAATCATTATGTTATTTTTTGCTCCTTTTATTTCAGAAAACCTTATAACTAATTATTCCAAAACCATTGGATTGTGGTTCGGAACATTTGAATTTAACGGAAGTATTTACTTGCTAATTCGCGAAATAGGATATCAGATAAATGGGTATAATATTATTGGAAGTGTCGGAAAAGCAACCCCTATAATAGTATTACTATTCATTTTACTTATTTCTTTTTTCAGAAACAATACATCCATCAAACAATTGATTACTGCTTTATTATTTGGCTTGAGTTTTTATTTATTTACCTCTAGCACAATTCACCCTTGGTATGTAGCCATGTTATTAGTTTTGTCAATATTCACTACATATCGTTTTCCATTAATATGGAGTTTTACTATAATTTTGAGTTATTCTTTTTATAACAACGAGGCATTCATAAATAATTATTGGCTGATTTTTATTGAATACACACTTGTTTTTGGATTCATGATTTGGGAAATTTTAAATAATAATAAAAACACAAGTAACCGTGATGAAAAATATATTTAATAAAAAAAGAATCATCGTATTCTTCCTATTCATTTCGTTACTATATGTAATTGCGATGACATTTTTATATTTCAATCAAGAGAAATTTTACTTTCATCCGAAAACATTAGCAACTAATTATCAATACCATTTTGATACTGAATTTGAAGAAATCGATATTCCTGTTGACAAAAACAACACTATAAACAGCCTGTTATTTAAAAGTAAAAACTCAAAAGGAGTTATCTTATATCTTCATGGAAATGCTGGTGCATTACATGACTGGGGATTGAGAGCTCCTTTGTATACTAATAATAATTATGACATCCTTTTTGTAGATTATCGAGGTTTTGGAAAAAACAAAAATCAACTTAAAAGTGAGGAAATGCTACATAATGATATGCAGTATGCCTATGATTTTTTGAAAACACGATACAAAGAAAATGACATTCTCGTACTGGGTTTTTCTATAGGCTCTGGATTAGCAGCTAATCTAGCTGCCAATAACAATCCTAAGGGATTAATTCTTGAGGCTCCTTATTATTCTTTTAAATCTTTAGTTCACGAAATTGCACCTATAGTACCTTCTTTTTTAATAGAATACAAAATACCTACATATAAATTCATAGAAAAGGTTCGCTGTCCAATTACTATTTTTCACGGAAAGGATGATCAGCTAATAACCCCAGAGGGGAACTCAATACAATTGAAGGAACTTTCCCCCGATAATATTGATTTATATTTAATTGATAATTGTAATCACAATGGAATTTATAGAAGTGAGTACTATCATCAAAAACTACCTAGTATTTTAAACTGAACCAATTAACTTTCAAACACTTAAAATTGAAAATAGATAAATTGTTGTTCCTTTCCTGCAAACCAAAATATAGCTACTATCAATGCATAATAAAAACCTAATCTAAAAGGTCGCTTCCATTTAATACCAATGTTTTCTATTGCATATTGAGATTCTCTACCTATCCACTCAATTATTACAAACACCAATATAAACAATAAGGTATTTTCAGTTCTTACTTCCATTTTTGTAAACAATGATAAAGAGAATATTTCTGAAAGATAATTCAACGCATGAGTTACACTTTCTACCCTAAAAAACACCCAAGCTATTACACTTAGGAAAAATGTAAGTAACATTTTAAAAAAATCCTTTATTGTAGGTAAATAATTCCCTTGAGCAACTATTCCAATATGCTGCCTGTTTTTATTGGATAGCATCAACGGTAAAAAATAAACGGCATTTAAGGCTCCCCAAATTACGAATGTCCAGTTTGCCCCGTGCCAAAATCCACTAACTAAAAAAATAACAAAAGTGTTTCTTATTTTCATAGAATTACCTCCTCTACTCCCTCCTAAAGGAATATATAAATAATCTCGAAACCAAGTAGATAATGATATATGCCAACGTCTCCAAAACTCTGCAATATCTCTTGAAAAATACGGAAACGCGAAATTCTGCTGCAAATTAAACCCGAATAATCGTGACGTTCCTATAGCAATATCAGAATACCCAGAAAAATCACCATAAATTTGAAATGTAAAAAATATTGCTCCTAAAAACAATGTGCTCCCAGAGTAATCATCTGAATTATTAAAAATAATATTAGCATATTCAGCACAATTATCAGCTATTACAACCTTCTTAAAAAGCCCCCATAATATCTGACGAAGTCCATCAACAGCTTTATTATAATTAAATTCTCTTTTTTTATAAAATTGAGGTAATAAATTAGAGGCACGCTCAATAGGACCAGCTACCAATTGTGGAAAAAAACTAACAAAGGCTGCAAATGCTATAAAATCATTTGTCGGCTTTAGTGTTTTACGATACACATCAATTGTATAACTTAATGTTTGGAATGTATAAAAACTAATACCTACAGGTAAAATAACTTGTAGAGAGCTCACTTCTAATTTTGTTCCAAAAAGAGAAAAAGCGCTTATAAAATTATCTAAAAAGAAATTGTAATATTTAAAGAAACCTAAAAAACCTAAATTTATAAAAATACTAGCCCACAAAAGTCCTTTTCTCTTACCTACATGAGATGTTTTAGACAAATACATCCCTACAGTATAATCTACAATAGTACTAAAAAGTATTAATGATAAAAACCTCCAATCCCACCAACCGTAAAACAAATAACTTGCTGCTACAATCAATAAATTTTGAAGTTTTAAATTAAAGTCTTTTAAAAGCCAATATAAAGCAAAAACTATCGGTAGAAATATTGCAAAATCAATAGAATTAAATAACATTGTTTGTTTTTATTTTATATGAATTTATGTTAGCTCAAATACTTTTACAGCATTTCTATTAAATAAAAAACGAAATTAATGGTTTTATTAAGAATAATTAATTTATATCCATTAAAAAAGTCCTTTCAAAATAAATTTAAAAGGACCTAAGTGTTTTTATAAAACTGTAACTACTACTTAAAATGCTTTAAGTTTATTAATTCTTGTTCTGTAAGGTGTTTCCAGTGTCCTCTTGGAATATCCTTTTTAGTTAAGTCACCAATCATTACACAATCAACTTTTATCAAATCGTATCCAAGGTGTTCAAAAATAGTTCTTAACACTCCATTTCCAGTATTTAAGATAGAAATACCTAATTCATTTTTAGGTGAATTGGTAATATACGATGCTTCAACTACTGTTACTTTTTTACCCTCAATAAGAATACCATCTTGGATTTTTTTAAGATCCTCCTGTTTTAAGTTTTTATCTAACTCTACATGAAACAAACGCTTCACTCCAGTTTTAGATCCCGTAAATTTCTTTACCATATCATCATCATTGGTAAAAAACAATAACCCGGTAGAGTTTCTTCCTAACCTACCTACAGGTTTAATCCTTGAATTGGTAGCATTTGCAACCAAATCCATAACAGTTCTACCTTTGCTTTCACTTGTAGTAGTAGCAAAACCTTTAGGTTTATTTAAAAGTACATATGCTTTAGGTTCAGGGTTAATTCTAGCGCCATCAAAACGAACATCATCATCTCTTTTCACCTTGTATCCCATTTCTGAAACTACTTTTCCGTTAACAGTAACACTACCAATAGAAATATGCATGTCGGCTTCACGACGAGAACATATACCAGAATTTGCTATATACTTATTTAAACGAATTTCATCAGATGGTCCTTTTTTTACAGGAACCTCCTTAGCTACGGTTTTCTTTACAGAACTTTTTGACTTTGACGCTCTTGATTTTGGAGCATTAGCTTTTTTATAAGAATCGTTTGTATGCTTCTTTCTATCAGTTTTCTTTCTTTCGCTTGACATGTGTACTAAATTTTGCGCAAAGGTATTGCATTTATTATATAAGTATGCGTAATTTTTGGTCTAATTAACCTAAACATGAAGACTTTATGTTAATTCCTAGTAATAATAATTGTTTTTACTACTTGCCATTGTGTAAACATCATTATTTTATTAACTAAATATAACACATTTAACATATAGGAGAAATAGCTCTTAAAATCCCATTTGAACAATTCAAACAAAACCTACTTTGATATAAATTTTAGAGGTGTACTAAAACAAGGTATGCAAAACTTTTAACTTACTAAGTATAATCCCTGGCTTAATTAAAACAATACTAAATGCCCCAATAACAATAACAAACTTTAGCACATTGTGTAACAATACATAATGCCCCTTTTTATTTGCCAACCATAATTTTATAGCATAAAACAATAGAATAATAGTTGTAAAATAAAAGTAATAACTCATTTTACCTATTTCGAAATAATTTGCTAAAACAACAGAAGTGACAAGTGTAAACAGAATTAATACCGATAAAATTAGCTTTGTTACCTTAACACCATAAGTAACAGGAATGGTTTTATAGTTAAGTGTTAAATCACCTTTAATATTTTCTAAATCTTTTGTTATTTCACGCATGGATATAATTAACGCCAAGAACAACCCATGAAAGAAAATTACTGTCTCGAAATTTCTATAGTATACAAATACTATAAAGAAAGGAGCAATAGCCAATGAAGATGCTATTAAGTTCCCTATAAAAGGATACTTCTTCAACTTATGAGAATAAAACCAAATCATAAAAATATAAGAAGAGAAAAACAACACCGCTTTAAACGACACATAACTCGCCAATATTACTGTAAGAAAGTTAAGCACAAAATATCCCGATAACTTTGTGTTTTGGCTAACCAACCTATCTAACTTAGATTTCTTAGGTCTATTGATTAAATCTTTTTCTGAATCGTAAAAATTATTGATGATGTATCCTGCTGCAATAACTAAAGAAGTTGCAAAAACTAGTGTGAATAATTTTGGATCTAGCAGCACCTCTTTTAATGAAGTATCTTTTGCTAAAATGTAAATTGAAGAAAGGTATTGTGCTAATACAATAATTAGAATATTATACCCCCTAACTACAGAAAATAAACTGAATAGTTTTTTTAAAATCAGTTTGTGTTTTCTTGAAAACATAATTTAGAAGTTAGTACCGCTTGTTCTTAGAACAACTAGTGTATTATTTGTCGCTATACGACTAAAAATTGTAAACTACTTCTAGCTTATAATCTTTTAATGCTTTTTGTGCTTTTTTATAATCCTCAGCAAACCCAAGAATATAACCTCCACCTCCTGAACCACATAATTTTAAATAATAGTCATTAGTTTCAATTCCTTGCTTCCAAAGTTTATGAAACTGCTCCGGAATCATTGGTTTGAAGTTATTTAAAACAACTTTAGACAATTGCTTTACGTTTCCAAATAACGAACTGATATTTCCTTTCAAAAAATCGTCTACACAAGCATCCGTATGCTTCGTGAACTGTGTTTTTAACATCGTTCTAAACCCTTCTTGTTTCATGTTTTCCATGAAAATATTAACCATTGGTGCTGTTTCACCAACAATACCAGAATCTAGTAAGAAAACTGCTCCCTTACCTGTAGTTTGTTGAGATGGCAAACCTGTAGGCTCAATACTATCTTTTGAATTAATTAAAATAGGTAAACTTAAATAACTATTTAGTGGATCTAAACCAGAGCTTTTACCATGAAAAAACGATTCCATTTGTGCAAAAATTTCTTTTAGCTGTAGTAATTTTTCCCTTGTTAAGTTTTCTAAAACTGTTATTTTATGTTGTGCGTATTTATCATAAATAGATGCTACTAGTGCTCCTGAACTTCCTACTCCATATCCTTGAGGTATAGAAGAGTCAAAATACATTCCATTAGCCAAATCCTTTTGTAAACTATCAATATCAAACTGAGCTAAACTATGCTTGCTTTCTTGTAATTGCTGTAAATGATTTGCTAATGCCTTTAAGTTTTTATTAGAAGATATAGCTTCCTCAGAAGAAGCATTTTCTAACTTTAAAGCTCCATTGTAAAAATTATATGGGATAGACAGCCCTTTAGAATCTTTAATGATTCCATATTCACCAAATAATAAAATTTTTGAGTAAAATAACGGTCCCTTCTTCATAGCTTTCAGTTTACAATTGGTGTTTTCGATTTTAACTAATTAATCTGTAATTAAATTAGCTCCCAAACCGACACTATCACAAATATAGTGAGCATTTTGGCAATAGCCAACTAATTGACTGTTAATGAAATCTAAAACTTGCTGCTTTTCATTTTCAGGATACAGTAAATGCACATTAGCTCCTGCGTCTAAAGTAAAACATAAATGCAATCCAGACGCTTGCCTAAATGCCCAAATTTTATTTAAAATTTCCAGTGTATTTGGTTTCATCAAAATAAAATACGGCAAGCTAGTCATCATCATTGCGTGCAATGTTAACGCCTCACTTTCTACTATTGCTATAAATGTTTTTAAATCTCCTGACTTAAAAACATCAATCAACTTTGATAAATTATCATGTGCTTGTTGAAATCGATTTTCAGCGTAGGGATGATTATGCATTAAATCATGACCAACCGTACTAGAAACCTGTTTTTCGCCTTTATCAACTAATAAGATCGTGTCTTGGTAATTCTTAAAATTTTCGTGTACCTCAAATGGGTATTTCACTCCGAATAAATCAGAAGTTCCATCTATTTCTTTATGAGTTCCCCAGCAAACCAAATGACCTTCTAAACTCCTACATGCACTACCGGAACCTAAACGGGCTAAAAAAGATGCCTTTTTAGTAAAATCAGCGTCCGACAAATTAGGATTCAATTTCTTTTCAATAGACATCACGCATAATGCCAATGCACTCATTCCAGAAGCTGATGATGCAATCCCAGAACTATGTGGGAATGTATTTGAAGTTTCAATTTTAAATTCATAATCCTTTATAAACGGAACATATTGCTCAATTCGCTTAAAGAATGTATTTATTTTCGGTTTAAAATCATCTTGTTTATTTCCTTCCAAATAAACTTCAAATTGATATTCATCAGTAGGATTTACTCGCTTATTATATGACAACTTAGTAATTGTTTTACAATTACTTAACGTAAAACTTATAGAAGGGTTAGCGGGAATTTGATTTTCCTTTTTCCCCCAATATTTTACTAAAGCTATATTACTAGGCGATTCCCATGTAACCGAACCGTTTTCAATAGTAGCTTTTGATAATGTATGTATAAATGCTTGTTCTTGCATTGCGTATTTGATTTTTAGCAAAGATAGTTTTTATCTTATTATTTATGATTCACTAATTGCTTTCGCAACTAAATATCCTCCGGTCCATGCATTTTGAAAATTAAAACCTCCCGTTACTGCGTCAATATTTAACACTTCCCCAGCGAAAAATAAATCCTTATGAATTCTACTTTCAAAGCGTTTGAAGTTAATTTCTTTTAAATCAACCCCTCCAGCTGTAACAAATTCTTCTTTAAAAGTACTTTTCCCATCAACCTTAAATATTGCATTGGTTAATTGATTTGCTAAATTTTCCAATTGAATTTTAGTTAAATCAGCCCAACGAGTTGTATCAGATACCTGAGAAGCTTCTGTTAATTTTCTCCACAAACGTTTAGGCACTTCAAACTGATTGTATTTTACAACTAAATTTTTAGCCATTTCTTGTTTAAATTCTTTTAACTGATTCAAACAGACCTCTGTTTGTAAGCCAATAAAATTTATTGAAATATCAAATTTATAGTCTTTATCCGATAAAGTTCTTGCTCCCCAAGCAGATAGTTTTAATATTGACGGCGCACTTAACCCCCAATGAGTAATTAATAACGGACCACTACTTTCTAAGTTTGCACCAAGCACTTTAATTTCTACATCTTGAGCAACAACTCCAGGAATATCGGTTAATCGATCATCCTTTATATTAAATGTAAATAAAGAAGGTACTGGATTAATAATATTATGTCCTTTTGATTTTATCAATTTCCATAATTTAGGAGAACTTCCAGCTGCTATTACAAGCGAAGTAGTCGAAAATGTTTCTGATTTAGTTGAAACTAGCCATTGATCATTTTCTCTCTCAAAATCTATTAAAGCATGATTAGTCAATACATCAATATTATACTTCTTAACCTCTCCTTGAAAACAATCAATAATAGTTTGTGAAGAATCTGTTATAGGAAACACACGCCCGTCTTCCTCTATTTTTAATTCAATTCCTCGCTGATCAAACCACTCAAAAGTATCACCACAGCAAAACTGATGAAACGGTCCTAATAACTCCTTTTCTCCTCTTGGGTAATACTGCGTAAGTTCTTTCGGATCAAAACAAGCATGCGTTACATTACAACGTCCTCCACCAGAAACTTTTACTTTTTGAAGCACATCCTTTCCGCGCTCAAGTATCGCTATTTTTAAATCCGTACGCTGTTGTGCTATATTAATTGCTGTAAAAAAACCAGCTGCACCACCTCCAATTATTATAACATTGTATTCGTTTCGCATAACATTTTATTAAGCCTGAAAATAACTAATTAAGCACAAAAAAACCTTCAAGAAAACTTGAAGGTTTTGATTTAGTATAAATTATTGATTAGTTAAAATCAATTTTTGTACAAGTTTCACTATAAACACTAGTCAATACAACTTTAACAGCTTCATCAGAAGATTTTGCATTTCCTAATTTACGTCCAGCATCTAATACATCTCCATTTTCAGCCCATGTATAAGTTGTATCATTTCCTTTAATAATACGTTTACCATCTCTACTACTTACTCTAAATGATTGGTATTCTCTATCGTACTCAACTCCTGCTGGATAATATGTTTCTGCATTAAACATTGTAGACCCTTTAGCATATAAATAACATACACAACTACCAATATCACTTCCTTCAGAAACTCTTACAGTATTGTTATGTATAATTTTCCATTCACCTCTAACTAAAGAAGCAACCAAGTTCATTAAAATAGTTCCTTTTTCAGCAACTTTACCATCAATTTTTGATTCAAAGTTTACTAACGCTGATACAGTTCCTGCTCTCTCCTTTTGAGATTCATGAACTATCTCACCAATTGTCATATGGAAATTATAATTTTTATTTTTAACATTATCTGCTAACTGCTCAGAAAATTGCTCAAAACCAATAGTGCTTCTTTTTACAATTCCAGAAAGCCCAACATAAGCAATGTTATTTTTATATCTATCATCAAATAATGACAATACATTGTTTACTTGCTTAGTCTCACAAAGTTGATTAGAGTTTGCTATATAAGATTTCAATAATTTAGTTACTGGTTTTTCTTGTGAGAATCCTGTAAGGAATGACAACATTGCAACTGCCATTACTAATTTTAAAGTTGTAAGTTTTTTCATGAGTATGATATTTAAAAAGTCTATTTCTATATAATGTCCGCTAATATATAAAAAAGATAGTTATATGAACAATAGTGTGCGAACAAATACAATTAGACAAGTATTATGCCAAAAAAAAGAAAACCTTAAGAAAATCATTTTTCAGATTTTCTTAAGGTTTTTTACTTGTACTCGAGGTGGGAATCGAACCCACACGACCGAAGTCACTGGATTTTGAATCCAGCGCGTCTACCAATTCCGCCACTCGAGCATTAATTTGCAGACTGCAAAAATATAAAAATAATTATTCCCACACTATTTAATTTATAAAAGTTATGAATTAAAAAAGATCCAAATTTTATAGCTTTATGTTTAGTGATAAATTCTTATTTTTGCGCCACAACAATACATCTAAATAAAATATAATGTCTGAATCAATATTAGAACCAAAAATATTTGCTTGTTCACAAAGTAAAGATATTGCAGAAAAAATTGCAGAATCATTCGGAACAAAACTAGGAAATGTTATCAGGTCGACTTATAGTGATGGTGAATTTCAACCGTCATTTGAAGAGTCTGTAAGAGGTAGAAGAGTATTCCTTATAGGATCAACACACCCTTCTTCAGATAACCTTATGGAATTATTAATGATGTTAGATGCTGCAAAAAGAGCTTCTGCAAGACATATTACTGCTGTTTTACCATACTATGGATGGGCAAGACAAGATAGAAAAGATAAACCAAGAGTTCCTATTACTGCAAAATTAGTAGCGAGTTTATTAGAAACTGCTGGAGCTACTCGTATTATTACAATGGATTTACATGCTGATCAAATTCAAGCATTTTTTGAAAAACCAGTTGACCATTTATTTGCTTCAACAATTTTCTTACCACACGTAAAATCATTGAACCTAGACAATTTAACAATTGCTTCTCCAGACATGGGAGGATCTAAGCGTGCATATGCCTATGCAAAAGCATTAGAAAGTGATGTTGTTATATGCTACAAGCAACGTGAAAAAGCAAATGTTATTTCACACATGGAATTGATAGGTAATGTAGAAGGACAGAATGTAATTTTAGTAGATGATATGGTAGACACTGCCGGAACATTAAC
>Ga0209291_1000339_pt1 | contig 45526 bp, 43 predicted proteins | sample GOMGulsemesocosm_FD_184633 | JGI IMG/M metagenome (GOLD analysis project Ga0209291, IMG submission 184633) | Methane-oxidizing microbial communities from mesocosms in the Gulf of Mexico - GOM9B Gulf of Mexico (SPAdes) (version 2) | ecosystem: Environmental > Aquatic > Marine > Cold seeps...
AATATGGAATAGAGACAATCCAATCAATAGATGAAAAATATGATGCAATTGTGCATACAGTTGCTCATAATGAATTCGTAAGTTTAGATTTTGAAAAAATAAAAAAAGAAAAATCAGTAATTTATGATGTAAAAGGAAACTTAAATATTAGTGAAGTTAATAAAAGATTGTAATGTATAAAACACCATATCATACCAAAGATTTATCACAATTTACTTTCCTAGTAACAGGAGGGGCTGGATTTATAGGCTCTAATCTAGTTGAGTACCTTTTAAAGCATCAAGTTAAAAAAGTTACTATACTAGATAATTTTGCTACTGGACATAAAAAGAACATTGAGGGGTTTATACAAGATCAACGTTGTGAATTAATTGAAGGAGATATACGTGATTTGGAAACATGCAAAAAAGCAATGTCAGGTGTAGATTATGTGTTGCATCAAGCTGCATTAGGGTCAGTGCCAAGGTCTATAAATGACCCAATCACTTCTAATGAAGTTAATATTTCTGGTTTCTTAAATATGCTAGTAGCAGCTAAAGAATCTTTAACTGTAAAGAGAATGGTGTATGCGGCTAGTTCTTCTACTTATGGTGATCATCCAGGCTTGCCAAAAGTTGAGGATAAAATAGGGAACCCTCTATCTCCTTATGCAGTAACAAAATATGTTAATGAATTATATGCCGATGTTTTTTATAAAACATACGGCTTAGAAACGGTTGGTTTACGTTATTTTAATGTTTTTGGACCAAAACAGGATCCGGGTGGAGCTTATGCAGCAGTAATACCAAAATTTATAGGTCAGTTTTTAAATAATCAAGACTTGACTATTAATGGAGATGGTAAACATTCAAGGGATTTTACGTTTATTGAAAATGTTGTACAAGCTAATATTAAAGCAGCATTATCAAATAATAAAGAGTCAGTAAATCAGGTGTTTAATGTTGCCTTTGGAGAAAACACAAACTTATTAGAGCTTATTGACGCGATTAAATCCGGTATAAAAAACTTAGGTATTGATGCTTCAAAGTCTAAAGTCACTCATGGCCCTGATAGAAAAGGAGATGTTAAGCATTCATTAGCTGATATTTCGAAAGGAGAAAAATTGATAGGCTATAAACCAGAATATTCTTTTCCTAAAGGAATTCAAATAACCGTAGATTGGTATTGTAAAAAATAAAATATGAGTATATTTTTTCAACATGAAACAGCTGTGATAGATGAAGGTTGTTCAATAGCAGAAGGAACAAAAATCTGGCATTTTTCTCATATAATGCCTAATTGTATTATCGGTGAGAAGTGTAACATTGGTCAGAATGTAGTAATATCTCCAGAAGTTGTATTAGGAAATAATGTTAAAATACAAAATAACGTATCTATTTATACAGGAGTAACTTGCGAAGATGATGTTTTTTTAGGGCCATCAATGGTTTTTACAAATGTAATAAATCCTAGAAGCGCAATTAACAGAAGAGGACAGTATGCAAAAACGATTGTTAAAAAAGGTGCATCTATTGGGGCTAATGCAACTATAGTTTGTGGAAATGATATAGGAGAATATGCGTTTATTGGTGCAGGAGCAGTGGTAACAAAAACAATAAAACCATTTGCTTTAGTAGTAGGTAATCCTGCAAAACAAATAGGTTGGGTTGGTGAGTATGGACATAAATTAATTTTTAATGATAACCATATAGCTATTTGCCCAGAAAGCAAACAAGAGTATAAATTAGAAGATAATTACGTAAAAAGAGTCTCTTAATATGAAAAATTTTGCATTAATAGGAGCTTCAGGATATATTGCTCCAAGACATTTAAAAGCAATAAAGGATACTAATAACAATTTGGTTGCTGCATTGGATAGGTTTGACTCTGTAGGAATTATGGATAGTTATTTTCCTAATGCTGATTTTTTTGTAGAACCAGAAAGGTTTGACAGACATTTAGAAAAATTAAAGTACGACAAAGGAGTTAATTTAGATTACGTGAGTATTTGTACTCCAAATTATTTACACGACTCTCATATTCGTATGGCATTAAGAAGAGGTTCAGATGCTATTTGCGAAAAACCATTGGTGTTAAACCCATGGAATATAGAAGCGTTAGAGAAAGTTGAAGAGGAAACAGGACAACGTGTTTGGAATATTTTACAATTAAGGCTCCACCAAAGTATTATAGATTTAAAGGCTAAGATAGCTGCAGCGCCTAAGGATAAAATATTTGATATAGATTTAACGTATTTAACCTCCAGAGGAAATTGGTACTACACATCTTGGAAAGGGGATATCGCTAAATCAGGTGGTATAGCAACTAATATAGGAGTACATTTTTATGATATGTTATCATGGATTTTTGGTGATGTAAAACAAAATATAGTCCATGTACATACACATGATAGAGCAGCAGGTTATTTAGAATTTGATAGAGCAAGAGTGCGATGGTTTTTATCAATTAATGAAAATGTATTACCAGAAGAAGTAAAAGCGAAAGGACAACGTACCTATCGTTCTATTTCAATAGAAGGAGAAGAATTAGAATTTAGTGGTGGATTTACAGATTTACATACTAAGGTGTATCAGGATATAATAGATGGTAAAGGGTACGGTTTATCGGATGCTAGACAAGCTATTGAAATAGTACATAATATTAGAAATTCAACACCAATTGGATTAAAAGGAGAATACCATCCTTTAGCTAAGTTAGAATTAGCAAGTCATCCATTTGGAAAATTATATAAATAAAAAATATAGAAATGAAATTAAACGGATCAAAAGTATTAGTAATTGGTGGAGCAGGGTTTATTGGAGGTTTTGTTGTAAAGGAATTATTAAAGCATGATGTTAAAGAAGTTGTTATTTATGATAATTTTGCTCGTGGGAAACAAGATAATATTGTAGAGAGTTTAAAAGATTCAAGATGTAATATTTATCCATTTGGAGGAGATGTTAGAGAAACTGATATTTTAGATACTGCAATGCAGGGGGTAGATTATGTATTTCATTTAGCAGCAATGTGGTTATTACATTGTAAAGATTACCCAAGAACAGCGTTTGACGTTAATGTAGGAGGTACATTTAATGTATTAGAAGCGTGTGTAAAAAATAAAGTTAAAAAATTAATATCATCTTCTTCTGCATCAGTATATGGTGATGCGTCAGAAGTACCAATGACAGAAGCACATCCATTTAACAATAAAAACTTCTACGGAGCAACTAAAATTGCAGGAGAAGCAATGGCTACTGCTTTTAATGATCGATATGGTTTAGAGGTTATCGGACTTAGATATATGAATGTATACGGGCCTGGACAAGATCAGCATGCTGTTTATAGTGGAGTTGTACCAATTATGTTGAACAAAATTGAAGCAGGGGAGCAGCCAGTTATAAACGGAGATGGAAGTCAAGCATATGATTTTGTTTATGTTGAAGATGTTGCCAAAGCAAATATAGCCGCGTTAGAGTCAGATGTTAAATGTGATAACTATAATGTAGGTACAGAGATTCAAACATCAATTAAAGAATTGTGTGATACTATTTTAGACCTGAAAAAATCAGAATTAAAAGTGAAGTATGTACCATATTCTGAAGATGATGCTAGAGCATTGGTTCAAAATAGAATTGGTTCTAGGCAAAGAGCTGAAAAAGAATTAAATTTTAAATACAATGATTCTTTAAGAGAAGGTTTGCAAAAATTAATTAATTGGAGAAAAGAAGTAGGAATTGATAAAAAATAAATACCCTAACTTATGTGCATGAAAATACCCTTAATAAAACCTTTTATTACCCAAGAAATAAAGGATAAAGTCATAGAAGTACTAGAGAGTGGTTACCTAACTGAAGGACCAGTAACTAGAGAATTTGAAAATAAGTTAAAAGACTATTTAGGGTGTAAATACCTTATGGCTGTTACATCTGCAACTACAGGTTTAGAAATGGCATTACGCGCATTGAAAGTTGGACCTGGCGATGAAATAATTGTCCCAGATTATACATATCCTGCAACGGCATCTGTTGCTCCAATTGTTGGAGCAAAAGCAGTAATTGTGGATGTTGATAAAAATAACATGTTAATTGATTATGATGCTTTGGAAGCGGCAATAACACCTCAAACTAAAGTAATTATTCCAGTATCATTATTTGGAGCACCTTTAGATTATGACCGTTTAAATGCGATAAAGAAAAAGCATAATTTATATATTATCGAAGATGCAGCGTGCTCTATAGGAGCAGAATTTAATGGAATAAAAGTTGGTAATCAGGCAGATATAACGGTATTTTCATTACATCCAAGAAAATTCATCACAACAGGTGAAGGTGGAGTAGTTACTACACAAAATGAAGAACTTGCTAATTGGATGGATTCATACAAGCATTTTGGCATGGATATGACTGGGGCGTCTAGGGAAGGGATACACTTTAGTAATATTGGTACAAACTATAAGCTAACAAATCTTCAGGCTGCTGTTGGGCTAGGTCAATTAGATCATATAGACGTATTATTAGCCAAACGTATTAGTTTAGCAAACAACTATAGTAAGTTACTTCAAAATATTGATGGAATTACGATGCCAACCACATTAGAAAACGGACAACATTCATATCAAACATTTTCAGTATATGTTGAAGATAGAGATAGAATAATGACTGAAATACGTGCTAAAGGTATCGAAGTGCAAATTGGTACATATTCATTACATATGCATGATGCATTTAGTAATAACCAAATGGTTGAGATAAAAGGAGAAATGCCTAATAGTTTATGGTGTTACAAACACGCATTAGCATTACCGCTTTATAATGATTTAACTGAAGAGTTGCAGCAAAAAGTTGTGGCTGAATTAACAGCTTGTTTGTAAATGTGTGGGATTGTAGGTGTTTTTAATTTAAATAAGGAAACTGTTTATCGTGATCAGTTGAAAACTATGGCGGATCAAATCGCTCATAGAGGACCAGATGGGCAAGGTTTTTTTGTTAAAGATAATATCGGGCTTGCACATAAAAGGTTAGCTATTCTTGATACGTCAGACAAGGGAGTTCAACCGATGAGTTCTAAAAGTCAAAAATGGACGATTGTGTTTAATGGTTGTATTTATAATTTTTCGGAGTTAAAACAAGAGCTAAAAGCAAAAGGACATACGTTTGTTTCTGAAACAGATACTGAGGTTATCTGTGAAGGGTTAGAGGAATATGGAACTACTTTTTTTGAGCGTTTAAATGGAATGTTTGCAATTGCTGCTTGGAATAACGAGACTGAAGAGTTGTTTTTAAGTCGTGATAGATTTGGGATAAAACCATTATATTATTGGTTTAATGGAGAAACACTTTGTTTTTCAAGTGAAATCAAAGCAATAATAAAACATTCAGATTATAAGGTTGATGTTGATTTAGATGCATTAAATGAATATTTCACGTTTCAAAACGTATTTTCATTTAATACTTTGTTTAAAGGAGTAACTATGTTGCCACCAGCAAATACTGTTAAAATAACAAAAGAAAGCACATTTGTTGAACATAATTCTTGGTGGGATTATGATTTTACTAAAACTGATGAGTCTTTATCTTTTGATGATGCTAAAGAGGAAACAAAGCGTTTGTTTAAGCAAGCTGTAACTAGACAAATGATTGCTGATGTACCAGTTGGTTCATATCTTTCAGGAGGGATGGATTCGGGATCTATAACAGCAGTTGCTTCAGAACAAGTGGATCGTTTGTCTACCTTTACATGTGGCTTTGACATGAGTGAGGTTACAGGGCGAGAAGCTAATTTTGACGAACGTAGAGATGCGGAGTTAATGGCAAATCATTTCAAGACTGAACAGTTTGAACAAGTAATGAATGCAGGTGATATTCGTTGGTCTTTACCAAAATTAGTATATCATTTAGAGGATTTAAGAGTTGGAATGTCTTACCCTAACTATTACATTTCAAGATTAGCTTCTAAATTTGTGAAAGTTTGTTTACAAGGTACGGGTGGAGATGAATTGTTTGGTGGTTACCCTTGGCGTTATTATAAAGTATTTGACTCTTTAAATCAACAAGATTTCTTTGATCAATATTATGAGTTTTGGCAGCGTTTAGTACCAGATGATGAAAAGCAAGAGCTATTTACCAAAGATGTTTTTGATAATATTGATATTGAGGAACCAAGAAAAGTGTTTGAAAGAGTATTTACTTTTAATGATAAATTAAAATATGATACACCAGGGGCTCATATAAATAATTCGTTATACTTTGAAATAAAAACTTTTCTACCTGGGTTATTTTTAGTTGGTGATAAGCTAGCTATGGCTCATGGTTTAGAAGAGCGATTCCCATTTATGGATAATGATTTGGTGGATTTTGCAATGAAAGTTCCGGTAAAGCATAAACTTGGTAACTTAGAGAAGGAGATTGCAGAGATAGATGAAAATTCTGAAAAGAAAAAAGCAGCATATAGAGAGTTTGATGATGGTAAAAATGTGCTTAGAAAAGCTATGGCTGATTTTATTCCAGATGAAATTATAAATCGAAAAAAACAAGGGTTTTCAGCGCCAGATGAAAGTTGGTATAGGGGAGAAAATGCAGCTTATGTAAAAGAACTATTACTAAATGACAATACTGTAAGTACAAAATATATTAGTAAAGAATACATTCATAAAATTGTGAACGAACATATAGATGAGCATATTAATCATCGTTTATTAATCTGGTCATTCATGAATTTTGAATGGTGGTGTAGAATTTTTATAAATGGAGAAGCTGTTTAATAAAATAATAAAACTATTTGCTTTCAAAAGAAATGAAATGAAAGCAAAGTATAATAGAGTTTTGCCATTAGCTGAATTAATTTCGGACAGGTGGGAAAAAGCTGCTTATCTAGGATTTGGAAAAGGTACAAGTATTTATGACAGTGCTATTGTTTTAGGCAATGTTGAAGTTGCTGAGAATACTTGGATTGGTGCAAATACAGTTTTAGACGGATCTGGTGGTTTAGAAATTGGTTCTAATTGCTCTATTTCAATAGGAGTTCAAATTTATAGTCATGATTCTGTAGATTGGGCTATATCCGGTGGGGTAAAACCCTATAGATACGATTCAACATTTATTGGTGATAATTGTTACATAGGACCAAATACAATTATTAGTAAAGGTGTAGTTTTAGGTAAAGGAACAATTGTTGGAGCCAATAGTTTTGTTAATAAATCATTCCCTGAAGGAAGTAAAATTGCTGGTAATCCTGCAAAACATTTATAATTTAAAAGCATTCAAAATTATATTTGAGATATATTCACCTTATAAGGTAAAATATTAAGAAAACATTATGAAGATAGCTGTTATAGGTAACCAAAATAATAACAATTTTGTTGTTACTAGATATTTAAGAGATGCTGGGCTTGATGCTCAATTGTGTTTACTTAATAATGAAGATGAATTTTACCACCCTAAAGCTGATACTTATGATACAGATTATGGGAGTTTTATTACCAGCTTTGAGTGGGGGAACTACCACAACTTTAATACAACGGAAAAAAAGTTAATTTTAAAAGATTTAAAGGAATTTGATTTTTTAATAGGAGTTGGGACAGTTCCTGCATTTGTTAATAAAGCTGGATTAAAATTAGATATATTTATCGCTTGTGGCGGGGATATTGATACATACCCTTTTCTTTTTAAATTAATAAATTTTAAGAAGTTATATGCTACTTTAAAAGGATTAAGGAAAAGAAAACAAGAAAACAATAAGGTAAAAGTAAACCTACCTAACACTAAAAAAATATATAACCCCTTAGCATTATTTTATAATTATTATCAATTTTCAAAAAATCAGAGGACTGGAATAGAAAATACTAGTACTTTACTTTTTGATAGTGTTAATAGTAAATTTGAAGCAATTGTACAAAAACTTCGTAAAAAAAGCGATAGAATTGTGTGTGCCCCACCTATGTTGTATACAAAAATGTATACTAAAGAAATATTTGAAAATAATTTAGATGTTTTAAATCATGAAAATTATAAGTTAGCATGTAAACTGAAGAAAGAAAACGATTTTTTAGTTTTACATTATTGCAGGCATGCTTGGTTAAATGCTCCAAATTGGGTTGGGAATAAAGGGAATGATATATTAATTAAAGGTTTTAAACAATTTGTTATTGAAAACCCAAAAGTTAAAACACATTTAATATTATATGATATTGGAATTGATGTTAAGGAAACAAAAAACTTAATAAAGAAACTTAATATTGAAAATAGAATAACTTGGTTTCCAGCATCAAATAGAAAGTTTGTTATGCCGATAATATCTCAAGCAGATGTAGTAATAGGACAATTAAAAAATAGTTGGTTAACATATGGTATTGTATTAGAAACCTTGTGTATGAAAAAGCCACTAATTCATAATAGGGATGATTCTTCATTCAAAAATAGTTATGATTGGCTATACCCAATGATAAGTGCGGGGAGTCTTGATGAAATAAATAAGGCACTTAAAGCGGTTTCGTCAGATAAAGAAATACATCTAAAAAATGCAGAATTAGCTTATGATTGGCTTAAAGAGTTTTGTATTGATAAATCAATTTATGAGATAATTAAAAGAATTAAAGAAAAGAATAATAATGACTAACTGCTTTTTTAAAGTTTAATAAAATAAACTGAAGTCAAATCATTTTTTTTAGTTCAATCAAAATTGAAAAATGAATATAATAAGTAATATATTTAATAAAATAAAACAAAACCCTTTATTAAATAAAGGTCTTAAAGACACTTTTTTTTATACGTTGTCTATTTTATTGGGGAGAGCTCTTACCATTATTGTTTTTCCTTATTTAGCAATTAAATTAACTATTGGCGAAATAGCTCAGTATGACTTATTTCTTATTGGGGTAAGTTATATTCAATTATTTTTAACTCTAGGAGTTGATTCCGGAGTTGCAATTAAAATTGCTGAACATAAAGATAATAAAGAAAAATTGAGATTTTATTTCTCCATGCTCTTTAGTATTGTTGCTGTAATGTCGGTAATTTTATTTTTAATAAGTATTTCCATTTTTTATTTTTATAGAGCATATACTCTTGACTTTATTATGCTCTTGCTTATTCAAGGTTCATTGGGGGCTATTCAGTATGTTGTTTTTATATATTTCAAATGGCTAGGTGAATCAAAAAAGGCGTCAATATTATCTGCTATTGGTTATGGTATAGGTGTATGTACAGGAGTTATTTTTATGTATGTTTTCGAAAATACTTTAATGTGTTTTTTAGCGGGTATTGTTGCAGGGAATATTATTGGAGTGCTAATAAACATGATTGTTGCTAGGTCATATATAGACTTTTCATTTAACAAGAGTTTGATTCCTGAAGCGAAATCGTTGCTAAAGCTCTCTATACCGTTTTTTTATAATAGCTTATTAGTCCAGTCGTATAAAGCGATTGATAGGTTTATGATTTTGTTTTTTTTAAATCAAGAAATATTAGGTGTTTATAGTTTAATAATTCGTGTATGTCAAATACCACTTATGGGAGGGGAGGTAGTTTTAGGGGCCTTTCAAGCAATAACTTTTTTAAATCATAAAACAAAAGAAGCTAAAAAACTGTATAATAAAATATTAGGAGTTAATTTTATTTTAGTAAATATAATCATTGTACTGTTTACTATTACTTTATATTTTTTGAGCCCCATAATTGAGGGATTAGCTGTTATTGAAGATTATATTTATTTAGTTCCATTAATATTAACCAACGTAGCGTTTATTTCTTTGAAAACATATGGAGGTTTTTCATACTTTATTCACAGTAAGACTAAATACATAGCTTATATTACTTTTGTTTCTTTAGTTTTATATGTTAGTTTAGCATATTTGTTATCAGGTTTTGGTATTTTAGGTTTTTCATTTAGCGCCGCTTTAATATCAATAATTTCGACTTGCTTTTTTTATTTTTTATCAAGTAAGATTGAGTCATTCGGCGAAAAAATACCACGTATTTTTTTACTAAGTACCTCATCAATGTTGATTTCAATAGCTTTAACAATAATTTTATACTACTATAAATAGCACAGAACAGTAGTAGGTTAAATAATGATTATGTGGATTTTTAAAAGAAATAACGGGTTATTCTTACTGTCAATAATATTGTGTTTTTTTCCATTAATGCCATTCCATATCCAATCAAAAGTCATTATACTATGGGCGTTGGTTAGTGTTTTTATGAATTATAAAAATGTTTCAAAACGTATTTTGAAAAATAATATTTTAATATATTTAACTAATTCTCTATGGTTAATATGGTTATTGGTGACACTAGTTTATACTTCAGATGTAGATGAAGGGTTAAGGGAGTTTCAAAAATCAATTTCATTTTTGATTATACCAATTGTATTCTTTTTTTTTAGCAAGAAAGAAGCAATAAAAAGCCGTCGACCATTTTTCATTTCATTTGTAATAGTAATGCTGTGTTACACTTTATATATGTGTGTTTACTTACATTACAGATATTATCCAGAATATAACATAACCATATTAAAAGACACAGTATTTAATTTTTATGAATACATAAAGTATCTAACTAATTATATGAGGTATGCTTTTTATGATGAGAGAGAAAATATAGGCTTTCCTTTGTTTTTTCACAAACATTATTATTCGTTAAGTTTAATTTTGTGCATTATTTTTTTGATACAGGAAATTTTAATAAAGAAAAAACTTAAATATAAGCTGGCTGGTTTTTTTATAGCCATATTGTTTTCGTCTATACTACTTTATTACTTTTCTAAAATTCATTTAATTTTATTCTTTATAATTATTCCTTTTGCATTTATAATGTTTTATTTCCAAAAAGAATTAAAATTATCTATTTTTATTAAAGTATTTATTGTGAGTATAGCCTTTGGGTTTATTGGTTATAATTTTTTACCGAACACAGTTAAAAATAAAATTAATTTTGCTGTAGAATCTAGATTAAAAATCAGTAATTGTGTTTTTGAACTGTTTGATGAAAATATTATTAGCGGTTATGGATTAGGGGGAGTAGAAGAGCAATTAGTTGAATGTTATTCAGAAAAATTAAAAACAAATCCGGGTTATAAGTATCAGTTTGATGAAAAACAGAATTCACATAACTACTATTTTCACATATACTTATCATCAGGTATAATTGGCTTAGTTTTATTTATTATGATGTTTTATTTTAATTTTAAAATAGCCTTAAAAAATAATGATATATTATATTTTTGCTTTTTAATAATAATAGTATTTTCTCTATTAGTAGAGAATACATTTTCAAGAATATATGGAGTCTTGTTCTTTTCTATTTTTAATAGTATTTTTTTAAAAAAATATTTAACAATCTCTGAGGGGTAATTTATATTATTATGACTGAAAACATTCTTCTTTTTCTTTTTAATATAACTTTATCAATAGGGTTACTTTTATTTTTAATGATTTTTGTTACAAAAAAAGTTAATAAAGCCAAAAATTTAAAACACAAGTATTTTCTATTATCATTGTTTTTGACACATTTAATTTTCAGCTTTTTTCATTATATACTTATTCTCGGCAAGAAAGTTGATGCTAATAATTACTATAATATACCTAAAAACACTGAAACATGGTTTGGGGTTTTTGATACTGCTTACGGAGTTGGTGTAGAATTTCTCTTTTTTCTAATTTACCCCTTCGCTAAAATGGGGGTGCTATTTTATAATGTTTTTTTCTTTTTTTCTATACTAAGTTTAATGGGGTTCTATAAACTTTATTTATTTCTTAGCGAAAGTTTTGATGAAGGAGAAGTTAAATTAAATTGGACAGTGTATTTTTTGTTTTTACTACCCTCACTTCATTTTTTTATCTCCCCAGTAGGTAAGGATGTTATTATATTTTATGCCCTAATAAGTATATTTATCAATTTAAAAAACAATAATTTTTTTTCTACAAAAAACATACTTAACCTATTTTTTGTTTTTATGATTAGACCTCACATATTGTTTTTTCTTGTTTTTTCTTATTTATGCGTTGTTTTCTTTTCAAGTAAGATTAAACTTATGTATAAATTAGTGATAATAATGGGAATAATATTATTGTCGATTCCTTTTATTAATTATTTTGAAACAATTTTGGGAGTCAATATTTTTTCTTCAAAAAGTATTGAACTTTTATTTGAGAAATTTACAAGACACGGAGACCGTTTAACTGAAGGGAACTCTAATATTAATTTTGGAGATGAATTATTTTACGTAAAAATGTTTGCTTTTTCATATTTGCCTTTATTTTGGAAGGCTAATAATTTTTTACAATATCTAATATCAATTGAAAACGTTTTTTTGTTGTTTATATTTCTACGTTTTTTATTGACAAGTAATAAGTGGGTATTTTTAACAAAAAAAGCAATGTATATTAAAGTTGTTTTTCTATACTCTATTATTTCTTGGGTAATATTAAGTCAGACAATTTACAACTTAGGTCTGTCAACTAGACAAAAGTATATGTATATTCCTTTTTTATACATAGTGATTATTGTCTTTTTACAAGAAAGGAAAAATGTTTCTATAGCGTACGAAACAACAATAAATAAACTAAATTAGATTATGTGTGGTATTTTAGGAACAATCAATTTTAGAACGTTACAAAATAACGAATACAAACCTCTAATGATTCATAGGGGGCCCGATGATCAGTCACATTTGAAAATAAAAAATTTAAATTTATATCATTTTAGGTTATCTATCCAAGATTTGTCAATTGATGCTAATCAACCATTTACTTATGATGAAAATACAATAGTATTTAATGGTGAAATTTACAATCATTTATCACTAAGGGAAAAATATGGTTTAAATTGTAGAACCTCTTCAGATACAGAAACAGTTTTACAGCTGTATGATCTTTTAGGTATTAAAATGCTTGAGGAGTTTGACGGGATGTTTGCGTTTGCTATTTATGATAGTAAAAAGAAATCTTTAATTCTTGGTAGAGATAGAGCGGGTAAAAAACCACTGTATTATTATAAAAATGATAATTTATTTGTTTTTGCCTCAGAATTAAACAGCATTAAAGCAATCATTCCTTTGAATCTAAACAATGATGTTATAAATGATTATTTTTTTATTGGATCTCAGTTTCAGAAAAACACTGTATATAAGGGTGTTCATGAATTAAAAAATGGTCATTGTATTGAAGTGAATACAGAATCGTTAAATATTAAGGAGTTTAAATGGTGGGATATTCTAGATGCTTATAAAAAAAAGAAAATAGTAAATTTTAATGAGGCTAAAGAACAAGTCACAAGTTTACTTGACATTGCCGTAAAAAGAAGGTTAGAATCATCGGATTTAGAGGTAGGGACCTTTCTTAGTGGTGGTATTGATAGTGGGTTAGTTACTGCATTTGCCTCTAAATATGTAAATAAATTAAAGACATTTACTGTAGCTTTTGATGGAACTTATAATGAAGCTCCTTTGGCTAAATTAGTTGCAGAAAAATTTAAAACAGACCATACAGAAATTCAAATAGACTTTAGTAACTTAAGAAGTGATTTTGAATCAATAATTTCTAATTATGGCGAGCCTTTTTTTGATAGTTCCGCTATACCAAGCTATTATGTGTCAAAAGAAGCTAAAAAACATGTAACCGTAATTTTAAATGGTGATGGTGCAGACGAGCTATTAGGGGGATACAGAAGGTATGTTCCTTTTTCTAAAATAGACCTTTTTAATACTCCTAAAGTCATTAAAAACATTAATAAAACTATTCTAAAAGCACTCCCAGTTGCACATAATAAAACATCCTATTATAATTATATATACCGTCTTTTGAAACTTAACTCGCAAAGTGGAATTAACACTTACTTGTCTACAACTACCGATATTTTTACTGGGTTTGAAAGTTACTTTAAGACAAACCCAAAACTATTGGATATTAAGCGTGTTTTTAATGAAACCTGTTTAAATATGAATAATGGTTTAGATAAAATAATGTATATGGATTTTGCAACTTTACTGTTCGGTGATTTATTAGTAAAAATGGATATTGCAACAATGGCTCATTCACTTGAAGGGAGAAGCCCTTTTTTATCAAAAGAACTGTTGGATTTAGCACCTAGATTATCTTCAGGTTTAAAAGTAAATGGTAAGACAACAAAATATTTATTGAGGCAAATAGCAAAAGAAACTTTGCCTAAAGAAATTTTTAATCAGCCCAAAAGAGGTTTTGAAATACCATTAAAAAAATGGATAGACGGTAGTTTAAAAGAGATACTTGAAGATAATTTGCAAAAACCTAATGCAATACATTTAGACTTTATAGATAAAAAATTTGTTAGAGATTTAAAAAATCGTAAAGTAAATGTTTCAGACGAAAAGAGAGCAAAAATGCTATACAGTATTCTTTGTTTAGAGGTGTGGCATAATACATTATAATATAAGATTATGAAAAAACTAGTTCGTATAACTACTGTTCCAGAATCTCTTAACGTACTCTTAAAAGGGCAGTTGTTATTTATGAAGCAATTCTTTGAAGTAATAGCAATTTCTTCTGATGAAGAAAAAATGTTAGAATTAAAGAAAAAAGAAGGTGTAAGTGTTTTTACAGTAAACCTTACAAGAAAAATAACTCCTCTAAAAGATCTTAAGGCATTAATTGTAATGTATAGGTATTTAAAAAAAGAAAAACCATTTATTGTACATACGCACACCCCTAAAGCAGGTATAATTGGGATGTTAGCAGCTAAATTAGCAAAAGTGCCACATCGCCTACATACTGTAGCTGGTTTACCTCTTTTAGAGGCAAAAGGAACTAAACGTATTATACTAAATTTAGTAGAGAAAACAACGTATCAATGTGCAACTAAAGTTTATCCCAATTCTTTTGGGCTTAAGAGAATTATAGAAAACATGAATTTTGTTCCAAAAACTAAGCTAAAGGTTATTGGTAAAGGAAGTTCAAATGGGATAAACACTAAGTATTTTAAATATTCCAATATTCCTTTGAAACTTCAAGAAAATTTAAAAAGGAGCTTAGGAATTGATGAATCTGATTTTACTTTCATTTATGTAGGAAGAATTGTTGGAGATAAAGGAATTAACGAATTGGTTGAAGCTTTTAATAAATTAAGTATTACTAATGTAAATGTAAAATTATTACTAGTAGGGAAGTTAGAGCCAGAGTTAGATCCCTTGAGAACAATTACCCAAGAGATTATTCAGAATAATAGGCAAATAATAACTGTTGGTTATCAACAAGACGTTAGACCTTATTTTGCTATTTCTAATGGCTTGGTTTTTCCGAGCTATCGTGAAGGTTTTCCTAATGTAGTAATGCAATCTTGCGCATTAGGACTACCTGCTATTGCTTCTAATATTAATGGTTGTAATGAAATTATTAAACATAATTATAATGGTTTAATAATTCCAATAAAAGATGTACAAGAAATATTTAATGCAATGAAACTTTTTGTAGACGATAGGTTATTATTGAATAGATTAAAAATTAATACTAGACCCTCAATTACAGATAATTATGAGCAAGAATTTATTTGGGGAGAATTACTAAAAGAATATAAAAATTTATAACTTTGAAAAATAACAACAAATAGAACCCATGAAAATTTTAAAATTAGTTTTAACGTCATTTATCTGTATAGCTTTAATAAATTGTGGAAAGAAAAAAGAAGAAGTCAAGCCTTTATTAGAGGTGAAAGAGATTGTAAAACCCACTCCAGTTGTTGAAAAAAATGAATTAAAAATTCAGTTTTCATTAATTACTGATGAGGATGATTTATTTCAAGTTGTCTTTGCTTCGTTGGATTATGAAACGAAACAAATTATTAGATATACAGAATTAAAAAAATCAAATGATATTCAGGAGTTTTCTGGAGTTATTGATTTAGACAAGGAGTCTTTCCCTGAGGAGATTAGTTTAATCCTGGGTCATAGAAAGGAAAAAAGACTAATTATTAATAAAATTTTGCTAAAGACATTGGATAATGAGATAGAAATCCATGGAAATGAATTGACAAAACATTTTATATTTAATAGTTATGTAGAATATGATGAAGTTCTTGGAGGAATTGTTACGAAAGAGATAAACAAGAATCTTTTGCCAATTATAGCTTTAAGAAAGGCAACATTAGATTCTTTATATTAGATCAGGAATAATGTATAAAGTTTTTTTTAAGAGCCTTTTTGATTTTACACTTACTTTAATAGGGATCCTATTATTAAGTCCATTGTTTGTTATAGTATTAATTTATTTATTTATTTATAATAATGGTTTTCCTTTTTTCTTTCAAAAAAGACCAGGAATGGATGGTAAAATATTTAAAATAATAAAGTTCAAAACGATGAACGATAAAAAGGATAGTGATGGGAATTTACTACCAGATTCAATGAGATTAACAAAAGTGGGTAACTTTATTCGTAAGACTTCTTTGGATGAATTGCCTCAACTTTTTAATATATTAAAAGGAGATATGAGTTTAATAGGCCCAAGGCCTTTATTACCGGAATATTTGTCTTTATATTCAAAAGAACAACAAAAAAGACATTTAGTTAAACCAGGAATTACTGGTTGGGCCCAAGTGAATGGTAGAAATACTATTAGCTGGCAACAAAAATTTGAACTAGATGTTTGGTATGTAAACCATGTAAGTTTTTTGCTTGATATTAAAATTTTATACAGAACAATTTTGAAGGTAATTCATCGTTCAGATATTAATCGTTCAGGGGAAGCTACAACAACACGTTTTAAAGGAAATAGTTAAATGTATTTATACGGAGCTAGCGGTCATGCAAAAGTAATCATCGATATTTTAAAAAGTAACAACATAATTATTCACAAAGTATTTGATGATAATGATCATATAACTAATTTGTTAGGAATAGAAGTGTCTCTTCCAAATAGAGAAATAGAAAGTGTTAAACTACCTTTTATTTTGTCTATAGGCAATAATAAAACTAGAGAAATTATTGCTAATAGATATTTAGGGTTAAACTATACGAACGCTATACATTCATCTAGTATTATAGATGAAACCGTTACTATAAAAGAAGGGGTAGTTGTAATGGCAGGAGTTGTAATTAATTCTTCTGTTAAAATAGGAAGGCATAGTATTGTGAATACTTCAGCGACTATAGATCATGATTGTATATTATGTGATTTTGTACATATTTCTCCTAATGCTACGTTATGTGGTAATGTAATTATTGGTAAAGGAAGTCAAGTAGGTGCTGGTGCAGTAATAATACAAGGGGTAACAATAGGCCAAAATGTAATTATTGGTGCGGGAAGTGTGGTTATAGATGATGTTCCAGATAATGTAATAGTTGTTGGGAGCCCTGGAAAAGTAATAAAAGAGATTTATTAAAATTATGAACTCAAAAATATGGTTATCATCTCCTCATATGGGGGGTGGAGAACAAAAATTTATAAACCAAGCTTTTGATGCTAATTGGATAGCTCCATTAGGTCCAAATGTAAATGGTTTTGAAAAAGACTTAGAAAACTATTTAGGTGAAGGTAAAAAAGTAGCTGCTTTGTCTTCAGGGACATCAGCTATTCATATCGCTCTTGTATTAGCTGGAGTTGAAAGAGATGATGAAGTATTATGTCAAAGTTTTACTTTTTCGGCTTCTGCAAATCCAATTACATATCAAGGAGCGAATCCTATTTTCATTGATAGTGAAGAGGATACATGGAACATGTGTCCAAACCATCTTGAAAAGGCAGTTCAAGATAGAATTTCGCGAGGAAAAAAGCCAAAAGCAATAATTGTTGTTCATTTATATGGTATGCCAGCAAACATGGACGTGATTTGTAAAATAGCAAAAAAGTATGATATTGTCTTAATTGAAGATGCAGCTGAAGCACTTGGTTCAACATATAAAAATCAACAATGTGGAACTTTTGGTGATTATGGGATATTGTCTTTTAATGGAAATAAAATAATAACCACATCAGGAGGAGGCGCATTAATTTGTAAAACTGAAGAGCAAAAAAGCAAAGCCGTATTTTTAGCTACACAAGCAAGAGATAACGCACCTCACTATCAGCATTCTGAAATTGGATATAATTATAGGATGAGTAATGTGTTGGCAGGTATTGGTAGAGGGCAAATGGAAGTGTTAAATAAACATATTGCTTTGCGTCAACAAATGAATCAATTCTATAAAGAATTGTTTAAAAATACTGATGGAGTAAAAGTGTTTTCCGAAACTAATTCAGTTTATTACTCTAATCATTGGTTGAGTTGTGTTTTAATTGATGAAAATATAGCCGGTTTTTCAAGAGAAGAATTAAGATTACACTTATTAGAATTTAATATTGAATCTAGACCTTTGTGGAAACCTATGCATTTACAACCAGTTTTTGAAAAATGTAGCTTTTATGGAGATGGAGCTTCTGAAAAAATATTCAAAAAAGGATTGTGTTTACCATCAGGATCTAATTTAAATGATGATGAACGATTACGTATTACAAATGCTGTAACTGTGTTTATTAGAAAATAATTATGAAAAACAACAAAGGTACTGAGTTTGATTATTTAATTGTTGGCGCTGGAATTATAGGTTTAACTATTGCGAAAGAATTAATAGATAAAGAGCCGAATGCTACAATATGTATTATTGAAAAAGAGAAAGAAATAGCGCAGCATGCTAGCGGTAGGAATAGCGGAATTCTTCATGCAGGATTTTATTATAATTCAGATTCTAAAAAAGCACAACATTGTTTACGAGGGAATGCCTTAATGAAAGAGTTTTGTTATGAGAATGGTATAGAGGTTAAGAAAACTAAAAAAATAGTCGTCACTAAAAATGAAGAGGAATTAGCCCAGTTGCACGAAATAAAACGTCGTGCTGACGTGAATGGAGTTCAGACGGAATTAATATCTGAAGTAGAAGCCATAGCTATAGAGCCAAATGTAAGCACATATAAAGAAGCTTTATTCTCACCATTAACTGCTTCAGTTAATCCTATTGAAGTCTGCAAAAAATTAAAAGAAAATTTATTAGATATTGGGGTTTGTTTTTTATTTAATACTCCATTTTCAAATAATTTGGAAGTAGATTATAAGTACTTAATAAACGCTGCGGGTTTATATGCCGATAAAATTGCCCAGCAATATGATTTAGCTAAGGAATATACGTTGTTACCTTTTAAGGGAATTTATATGAAGGTAAGTAATCAAAAAGTACCTACTAAAATAAACTTATATCCAGTGCCAGATTTAAAATTTCCGTTTTTAGGAGTTCATTATACAATTACTTCTACAGGTGATATTAAAATTGGTCCTTCAGCCTCACCAGCATTTTGGAGAGAAAACTATAGTGGTTTTTCTAAATTTAAGCTAGCGGAGTTTATAGAAATACTTAAGATTAATGCAAAATTATTTATTACGAATTCTTTTAACTATAGGAATTTAGCCATTAGAGAGATTAAGTATTATTGGGCAAAGAATTTAATAAAAGCAGCTGAAATAATGGTAAAAGATGCTCTTGACTCTAAGTATGAAAAGAAAAAACCAGGTATAAGAGCCCAGTTATATAATAAAAAAACGAATAAGTTAGTAACAGATTTTATTATTCAACACACCATCAATAGTACACATGTTTTAAATATTATAAGCCCTGGGTTTACATGTTCATTTTCATTAGCACAAGAAATTGTAGAAGAAATCCGAAAAAATAAAATAATTTGTTAATAGATAATGTTCTTATAATAGTATTGTTTTGTGTTGTATTATATTCCATTAATAAAGAATATAAGAAGGCAATATCATTGTTCCAAAAATATTTATTAGTAGGGATGTTTTTGATGCATTTTTCAATGTGTTTTTTTCATTGGAATTGGATAGAAGGGAAGCAGCTCGATGTTCATTTTTTTTATAATACCGCATTAAATGCAGATAATTGGTTTGACGTTTTTGGTATAGGAAGTAGGTTCATCTCATTTTTAATATTCCCCTTTGTTAAATTAGGAGTGTCTTATCTTGGGTTATTTGTGTTGTTTTCTTCAATTAGTATAATTGGTTATATTAATTTTTATAGGTTGTTAAAGCCTTATATGAAGGGTGTATTGTGTAAACTGATTTCTGCTTTTTTGTTATTATTACCATCAATACATTTTTGGACAAGTTTTTTTGGAAAGGAAGCGCTAGTATTCCCTCTAATGATATTAGTGTTATTAAAATTAACTAAAAGTCATTATAAGAGCCCGTTATTATATATAAGTTTACTTCTAATTTTATTAATAAGACCGTACTTGTTTTTTTTAATACTATTGGCTATAATTTTTGCAGTGATTACAGAAAAAAAGATTTTAAATAAAAAACTAATAGTTTATGGCGTGATTTTTAGTGGAACTTTAGCTGTCCCAATCTTAATAAAGTTTTTGAAAATTACCAGTATTAATAGTTTTGTTGAAAATTATGATAAGATAGTAAAATACGCTGCTGAAAATGGGGGGAGCTCAATCAATTTATTAGAAAGTAATTATTTTGAAAGGTTTTTTTTAGTCTTATTTCGCCCATTGTTTTACGATGTAGAAACTATTTATCAAGGATTTATTTCGATAGAAAATGGTTTTGTTTTAATTGGATTTATGTTTTTAGGGTTTAGTTTAAGAAAAGTGAAATTTTCGGAAATAAATTTAGAAACTAAGTTTGTGTTTTTTACATGTGTATTTATTGTTTTATTTTTAAGTATATATATGTATAATCTTGGCTTGGCAAGTAGGATGAGAGTAATGTTTATACCTTATTTAATTTATGGGGTGTTAAAACTAAAATCAAGCATTAAAAATAATTGACGATTTTTTGGAATGATTTTTCAAACAGAATAATAATATAATTTAGTTTTATACGTTACATTTGAAGTATTGATCCCAAATCAATGAATAGAATAGTATGAGTTTTTTAAAGACAATACGGTTAGCTGTTAAACAAGTTTTTGAGTCAAGTAAGAAAACATTTGATTTTGAGAATATTGGATACTTGCCTAGGTGGTTAATTATCTTATTTGATATTTCCTTGTGTGTAATTGCATTATTGATTACATCATATATAATTACCAATGTATTAGATAAACCAGATCACTACCTTGAATTTGGGAGAATAGAAAGCCTAATTATTGGAGTGAATACAATTTTCTTTTTGTTTTTCAGAACCTATGCGGGCTTAATTAGACACTCATCGTTTATAGATGCAATTAAGTTTTTTCTAGCTTCAGCCGGAACGTTTTTTTCGTTACTAATTTTAAATTATGTTTTTCTGTTTTTAGAAGGAGAAAAATTATTACCAATCTCAAAGTTAGTAATCTATTTTAGTCTCTCTTTTTCCTTTTTGTTTTTGTTTAGGGTGTTAGTAAAACAAGTTTTTGAATCGTATTTTCAATATACCAACACAAGTGGGGTTACAAAAGTATTAATTTATGGGTCAAGTACAAATGCTATTACCATTGCTAACGCATTAAAATCAGAAATACCTTCTCGATTTAAAATTATTGGATTTGTTAGTACTAATAAAGATGAGAGTAAGCAAATATTAGGCCTTCCAATTTATTCGTTGAGAAAGAATATATCGGTGTTAATAAGAGCGTATAAGGCTGAAGCACTGATATTAGCCGATAAAAATTTATCAAGAGAGGAACGTGTTGTTTTAGTTGATGATTGTTTGGATCATAATTATAAGGTATTTAGAGCGCCACTGGTTTCTGATTTAGAAGATGATAAAAACTTAACTAATGAAATTCAAAATATTCAAATTGAAGATTTATTAGAGAGAAGTCCAATAGTGTTGGATAATAAATTAATAGCGAAAGAATTGTTTAACAAAACAGTTCTCGTTACAGGAGGAGCTGGATCGATAGGTAGTGAAATAATAAGACAAATTGCAAGCTATCAAACTAAAAAAATAATAATTTTAGATCAAGCAGAAACGCCACTATATCAAATAGAATCGGAGTTAAAATCTAAGTTTCCAGAAAAAGATTTTGACTGTGTGATTGCTGATGTATCTGAATATAAAAATTTAGACCATTTATTTAATAAATATAAACCAGAAGTAATTTATCATGCAGCGGCATATAAGCATGTGCCTTTAATGGAAAACAATCCTTCAGAAGCCATATTTACAAATGTTTTAGGAAGTAAGAATTTAGCAGATTTATCAATTAAATATAATATTGAAAAATTTGTAATGGTGTCTACTGATAAAGCTGTTAACCCGAGTAATGTAATGGGGGCTTCAAAGAGGATAGCGGAAATGTATGTGCAATCGCTATTTTTTGAACATAAAAATGATGATAAAAAAACTACAAATTTTATAACTACACGTTTTGGGAATGTATTGGGGTCAAATGGTTCAGTAGTACCACTTTTTAAAAAACAAATACAGGAAGGTGGTCCGATTACGATTACACATCCAGATATTATAAGGTATTTTATGACAATTCCTGAAGCATGTCAGTTAGTACTTGAAGCAGGGGCGATGGGGAATGGAGGTGAGATATACATATTTGATATGGGTAAAGCTGTAAAAATAATTGATCTAGCAACGAAAATAATCAAGCTTGCAGGATATGAGCCATATAAGGATATCGATATAAAAACAATAGGATTACGTCCTGGTGAGAAATTATATGAAGAATTGCTAAGTGATACCTCAACATCACTACCTACATATCATGAAAAAATTATGATAGCAAAAGTAGCAATAGCTAATCATCAGAAGTTGAATTCTGAAATGACAACACTAATAGATTTTGCAAGAGAATTTGACACTAATAAATTAGTAAGTCAAATGAAAAAAATTGTACCAGAATTTAAAAGTATGAATTCGACTTTTGAAGCATTAGACAAGAATAGTTAAGCCTAAAAGATACTAGCTCATTAGAAAATCTTATATTTGAAAACCTTAAAATTAAGAGGATTAAATATGAAAATAACGGTTGTAGGAACAGGATATGTTGGTTTAGTAACAGGGACTTGTTTAGCGGAAACAGGAAATGAAGTTGTTTGTGTTGATATTGATGCGGAAAAGGTTACTATGATGCAACAAGGAAATGTGCCGATTTATGAACCACACTTAGACGTGTTATTTCAACGTAATATTAAAGCAAACAGATTAAAGTTTACAACGTCATTAGAAGAAGGGTTAGCGTTTGGGGATATTGTGTTTTTAGCATTACCAACACCTGAGGATGAAGATGGATCTGCAGACTTGTCATATATACTTGGAGTAGCTGATCAAATAGGAGATTTAATTGCCGACTATAAAGTCATCGTAGATAAGAGTACAGTTCCTGTTGGAACAGCTGAAAAAGTTACAGCAGCAATTGCAAAAAATGCAAAAGTAGAATTTGATGTAGTTTCAAACCCTGAGTTTTTAAGAGAAGGGTTTGCTGTAGATGATTTCTTAAAGCCAGAACGTATAGTAGTAGGAGCTAGTTCACAACGAGCTATTGACTTAATGAATAAGTTATATAAGCCATTTGTAAGATCAGGAAACCCGATTATCATAATGGATGAAAAATCTGCAGAACTTACAAAATATGCAGCAAATTCATTTTTAGCAACAAAGATTACCTTTATGAATGAAATTGCTAACTTCTGTGAGAAAGTTGGTGCCGATGTTGATAAGGTGAGAATTGGTATGGGGACAGATTCAAGAATTGGAAAACGTTTCTTATTTCCAGGAATTGGTTATGGAGGATCTTGTTTTCCTAAAGATGTGAAAGCGTTACAAAAATCTGGAAGAGATAATGGGTATGAATTTGAAATATTAGATTCAGTTATTGAAGTAAACAATACTCAAAAAACAATTTTATTACCTAAGGTAACTTCTTATTTTAACAATAATTTAGAAGGGAAAACTATTGCAATATGGGGTTTAGCTTTTAAGCCAGAAACGGATGATATACGTGAAGCACCAGCTTTATATATCATTAATGAATTGCTTAGTAAGGGAGCAAAAGTTGTTGCTTTTGATCCTGAAGCAATGCCGAATGTAAAACGTAAATATGGTGATAAAATAACCTTTTCTGAAACGATGTATAATGCATTAGATAACGCAGATGCATTAATTATAAACACAGAATGGAGTATTTTCAGAACACCAGATTTTATTAAAGTAAAAGAACTATTAAACAACCCAGTAATTTTTGATGGAAGAAACCTATATGACGTTAGTGATATGGAAAAGGAAGGAATTACATATGTGTCAATTGGAAGAAAAGAAGTAAACTAATGCAGAAAAGAATTTTAATTACAGGAGCAGCAGGGTTTTTAGGATCACATTTATGTGATAAATTTATCAAAGAAGGTTATTATGTAATAGCAATGGATAACCTGATTACTGGAGATTTAAAAAATATTGAACATTTGTTCAAATTAGAGAATTTTGAGTTTTGTCATCATGATATTACTAAGTTTATTCATGTTCCTGGTGAGTTAGATTATATATTGCATTTTGCTTCACCTGCAAGTCCTATTGATTATTTAAAAATACCTATCCAAACCTTAAAGGTTGGTTCGTTAGGGACTCATAATTTATTAGGATTAGCAAAAGAAAAAAATGCTAGGATGTTAATAGCGTCTACATCTGAAATATATGGAGATCCTTTAGTGCACCCTCAAACGGAAGATTATTTTGGAAATGTAAATACAATTGGCCCAAGAGGAGTTTATGATGAAGCAAAACGATTCCAAGAGTCAATTACTATGGCGTACCATAGATTTCATGGTTTAGAAACTCGAATTGTAAGAATATTTAATACATACGGTCCAAGGATGCGTCTAAATGACGGACGAGTTATTCCAGCATTTATAGGTCAGGCATTACGCGGTGAAGACTTAACTATTTTTGGTGACGGGATGCAAACAAGATCATTCTGTTATGTGTCTGATCAAGTAGAAGGTATTTATAAGTTATTATTAAGCGATTATAGCTTACCGGTTAATATTGGAAACCCTAACGAAATAACAATTAAAGACTTTGCAGATGAAATAATTCGCCTAACGGGAACTGAGCAAAAAGTGACTTATAAAGATTTGCCTCAAAATGATCCATTACAAAGGCAGCCAGATATTTCTTTAGCAAAAGAATTATTGGGGTGGGAGCCAAAAGTTAATCGTTCTGAAGGGATGAAATTAACCTTAGATTATTTTAAAAGTTTAACAGAGGACGAATTGCATCAAAAAGATCATAAAGATTTTAAAAAGCACATACTAAAATAAGTAAATAGTCGTTTTTACTGCTGACTAATGCATAAAGCAATATTGCTTTCATGAAAATTAGGCAAATTATTATACTGATGATATTTAAACGGGGGAGATATTCAGGATTAATAAGACCAATATTATATATGGCAGATATTATAATATTGGTCTTATTTGTTGTGCTATTACATCCTGGTAGATATGATTCTATTTATTTTGGGCCTTTTTTAATTTCAGGTTGGGTAATAACCTCTTTTTTTACGGGGTATTATAATATATATCGGTTTACCTCACCAATTAAAATAATGCACATCGCTATAAGACAATACGCATTATATTCGCTTATTTATGTTTCCTATTTTGGCTTCAGCCAAACAATATTAGAGATTCCAAAAGTAATTTGTTTTTTAACTGTATTATTTGGGAGTTTGTTATTCGTTAAGTTTTTAATGTATTGGGCACTGAAAAAGTACCGATTAAAAGGTGGTAATGGGCGTAAAACTGTAATCATAGGTAATAATAAAGCTACTAAGGCGTTAGAAACGTTTTTTCTTAAAAAACCCATTTTCGGTTATAATTATTTAGGCTATTTTACCAATACAAGGAGTGATGAGAAACTAGGTAGTTTTGAGGACTTCTTTGCTTATATAAAAGAGAGGGATATTGATGATATTTATTGCTCAATAAGTGAGTTTACTGAAGCAGAAATTGAAAAGTTAATTAGATATTCCAATACTCATTTTAAAACACTAAAATTTATTCCAGATTCTAACCAAATTTTATCATCTGGTTTTGAGGTAGATTATTATGATTATTTTCCTGTGCTAACAATGAGTGAATTGGCATTAAACAAAAGTTCTTATAGGTTTATAAAAAGAGCTTTTGATATAGTATTTTCAATATTAGTAATTGTGGGGTTATTATCATGGCTGATTCCATTATTGTATATATTAACAAAAATAGAGTCTAAAGGGTCATTGTTTTATATACAAGAACGAAACGGATTAGATTATAAAAAGTTTAAATGCTATAAGTTTAGAACGCTTAAAATAGGTAAGTCAGATGATAACCATGTAAGTGTAAGTGATAGTCGTGTAACTAAATTAGGTAGGTTTTTGCGCAAAACAAGTGTAGATGAGCTTCCACAATTTATTAATGTATTAAGAGGAGATATGTCTGTTGTTGGTCCACGACCACACATGTTGTCTTATAATAAAGCATATGCGGATCAAGTAGATAATGTGCAGTTAATGGCCAGACATCGTATTGTTCCTGGTATAACCGGATTAGCTCAAGTGCGAGGATTTAGAGGTCAAATTGAAAAAGATACTGATATTATAGGTAGAGTAAAGCTAGATTTGTTTTATATTAAAAATTGGTCTGTATTACTAGATATGAAAATTATTTTAATGACTATTTTTAAGCTTATTGTAGGTGATGAAAAAGCGTATTAGTTAGAGTTTATCAATTTCTATAATAAAACACTCAAATTGCTTTTCTAGATTAAATTCAATTGCTGCAGTTTTAAGAATAACCTCTTTTTTTGGAAGAGTTATATTATTGTTGCTTAATTTGGTTATAGTGTTGTTCAACTCAAGGTAATCTAACGAGTTTATAGTAAGTCCTAATTGGTGTTTTTTAACCAAGTCATTTCCTTCTCCATCAGAAAAATATAATATAGGCAGTCCAAGCCGAGCATATTCGAATATTTTAGAGGGAACAGAGCCGTAAATCCGATTAATTAACGGGATTAAAGTCAAATCATAGGTGCTAAGTTTTTGGTGCAATACCGTGCGTTCCACAGAACCATGATATATGATGTTTGTCTTGTCTTTTATATACTCTATAATTTGATTTGCTTCTGGACCATTACCGTAAATATGAAACTCTACATTATTAGGTAAATTCAATTCCTTACAAATATTGAGCACTCCTTGTGCTATACCAAGTAATCCAGCATATACAATTTTTAAGTTTTCATCATTTGTGTTTTCTTCAAGCTTTTTTATTTCGAAATCGGGGTAATTCCTATAAAGAAAAGATTCTTTATTAGGAATAATTGCTTTGAGGTGGTCCAAGATCTCTTGAGATTGTCCTAATAATAAATCAGAGTTCCTGTAATTAAATAATTCTATTTTTTCTAATATTGAATAATAATGACCTTTGTTTAATAGCCCCATTTCTAAACCTGCTAACGGCCATAAATCGGATACATTTAAGATTATTTTTTTACGCTTTATTTTACCTATGAGTACGCCAAATAACCCTACAAATAGTGGAGAACACTGAATAATTACTTTTTTAGGTGTTTTCTTAAATAATAGAAAAAAGAATAAATGTATAGCAAAAGATAGCATAGAAAATAAGCGAACAAACTTATTCTTGGAGTTACTAGCAAATAGCCATAGCCTATAAACAGTTAAATTACTTTCGATGGTTTTGTTGTATCGTTTGCCTTTATGAGTGTCAAATATTTTTCCAAAAGGATAGTTAGGTAAAGGGCAAAGAATAGTAACGTTATAGTTATTTCTGTTTAATGAAGTAGCAAGCGTATGAATTCTATTAGGAGCAGCGCCACTTTCAGGGGGAAAGTAATTACTGATAATAAGAATGTCCCTTTTTGGGATGCCTGTTGTACTCATTAGGATATTGTTATTGTTTAATTAGTGAAGTAAATTGTTTTAGCTTACCGCTTTTTGAGCGTTCTAACTGTTTGAATTTATGAAAATAAACTTTAAGATTAGGTTCGAGATATTCATATAACGCAATTTTAACATCGTTCATTTGCTTTTCACTTAATTCACTATCAGACGCGTAATGAATTTCAAAAGTATCTAAATCGGTTTGTGTTACCTTAATTTCTTTAACTGCGTCAGTATCTTTCATTACAGATTTAGTAACGTAATAAAAACTTAGTCCTGGAGCTATTTTTCCACTAGGTAAAAGAACCATGTCTTCTCTTCGCCCTTCAAGTTTTTCTAAAATAATGGTCTTGGAATCAATCTGTTTTAAAATACCTAAGTCTCCTAATTCATATCTAATAAAAGGATGCGCTTTATTGTATAATGAAGTTACAATTATTCGCCCTAACTCTCCATAAGGTAGCGAAGTGTCATTGTCATCAACTATTTCAATAAATAAGGATTCCGTATTAATAATCCATTGATTTTTGGTGTTTTGAAAAGCAATTAGATCTAATTCGGATGCACCGTATTCATTAATTACAGGGATTCCAAATGCGGTATTCATTACAGTTCTATCATCTTCAAAACACATTTCAGAAGTAACTACACAAGCTTTTAAGCTTGGACAAATATCTTTTAAAACAATATTGTTTAAGTTTAAATACTTTGCAAAAGCTACAATTACGGTAGTGTATCCGTTAAGGTATACGAATTTGGTTTTTTTGAATTTTTCAATCCACTTTTCAAAGGCATCGTCTGATAAATCAAAAACATTAAAGCGATATCTATTTGCAAAAAAATCTTTTGTTCGTTCCTTTATTTTAGGAACAGTTTCACTGGGTATACCATAGAAACGAGCTTGCTTTTTCTCATATAAATCATGCCAGTTAAACCTGTTTTGAATGATTGACCAAGTTAATGCATGACTAAATTTATCCTTCGCGAAATAAAAAGGATTCCCTGTTGAACCAGAAGTTTTGTTTACATAAACGTTTTGTAAAGTATAGCCATTACTCAGGCGATCTTTCAAAGGAAATTGTAAATCTGATTTGGTTAAAATTGGTAGTTTATCCCATGCTGTAAACCCGTTTTTGCATACCGATTTATAAAAAGAATTGTTTTTTAAATGAAACGATACAATATCACTTTTAGCCTTGTTGATATATGTATTATAGTTCTGTTCGCTAATATTCTGGATTTCATATAACTTGTTTTGAGCTTCCTTTATAGGAAATCCGTTTAGTTTTAATGAAAAATCAGTAATGTTCATGTAATAAATATTAGCTTTGCTAAATTAAAATTTTACAACAACATAACTAAAAAATACACAATGAATATTTTAATATTAGGTTCAGGAGGAAGAGAACATGCCTTTGCTTGGAAGCTTAGTCAGAGTGATCAGTGCGGTAATTTATTTGTTGCTCCAGGAAATGCTGGAACAACTAAAATCGCAAAAAATGTAGCTATTGGTGTAAATGATTTTGCTAAAATTAAGGAATTTGTTTTAGAAGAAGATATTGAAATGGTAGTTGTAGGTCCAGAAGATCCATTGGTAAATGGAATTCACGATTTCTTTTTAAAGGATTTCTTTTTGAAAGATGTAATTGTAATTGGGCCTGAAAAATTAGGAGCAACTTTAGAAGGGAGTAAGGAATTTTCTAAGGAATTCATGTTTCGTCATAACATACCTACTGCGGCCTATGAAAGCTTTACTGCTGAAACGGTAGAAAAAGGATGTGCCTTTTTGGAAACATTAAAAGCACCGTATGTATTAAAAGCTGATGGTTTAGCTGCAGGAAAAGGAGTGTTAATTATCGATAATTTGGATGAAGCTAAAGCGTCTTTAAGAGAGATGTTAGTTGATGCTAAGTTTGGTGATGCAAGTGCTAAAGTAGTTATTGAAGAGTTTTTGGATGGTCTGGAGTTAAGCTGTTTTGTGCTTACGGATGGTAAAAATTATAAAATTCTACCAACCGCTAAAGACTATAAAAGAATTGGAGAAGGAGATACTGGATTAAATACAGGAGGAATGGGGGCAATTTCGCCAGTTCCTTTTTTAGACGATGTCTTAATGCAAAAAATTGAAGAACGTGTTGTTGAACCAACTATTAACGGACTTCAGAAAGATAATATACCATATAAAGGATTTGTGTTTATTGGTTTGATACGTGTAAACAATGAGCCTTTTGTAATTGAATACAACGTACGTATGGGGGATCCTGAAACGGAAGTTGTTATACCAAGAGTAAAGTCTGATTTAGTTGAATTGTTTAAAGCTGTTGGTTCTCAAACTTTAGATCAAGTATCTATTGAGTTGGATGATAGAGCGGCAACAACTGTCATGACTGTTTCTGGAGGATATCCTGAAGCATATGAAAAAGGAAAAGAAATTACAGGTTTGGATACTATTGACGATTCAATTGTTTTTCATGCAGGAACTACAACTAAAGACGGTAAAGTAGTAACTAATGGAGGGAGGGTGTTAGCAATAACTTCATACGGGCCTGACTTTAGAGCAGCTTTAGCTACATCATATAAAAATGTAGAAAAGTTCAGCTTTGATAAAATGTATTATAGAAAAGATTTAGGGTTTGATTTGTAAAACGTAATTAAATAGCATAAAAAAGCCCTTTGATGAAAATAAAAGGGCTTTTTTAATGTTGTATAGTAAAAAGAAACTTACTCAAAAAATGAATGAGAAACTACATCTCTTTTTTCTGTTCCTTCGTCATTAAATATTTTTAATTGTATTAGCCAATATATCATAGCTGCAGTACAAATTACGATAAATATCCAGTTCATAGTATTAGCAGTCCACCAACTTGTTAGCTCTAATTCAGCTAAATTAGCCATTGGTGCTAAAAGAGCCATAAAAAAATCTTGTATTGCGTATACTAAATCTCTCATTGTAACGATTTTTAATTTATTTTTATGCCAACAAATATACAGTATTTTTTTTCTGAAAAAAGAATAAATATCAATTTAAATAATTAATGGTGTGGAATTAAATTGATCTTATTTTTTGCAATATTAAATGTTTAAAGTGATATAGAAATATGATTACAGCAATTTTTAATAAATCTAAACCAATTAACCTTGTGCTTGCATCCTTAATGCTAGTTTTTGGTTTTTTATTAGTACAATTTCAAACTACGGAAGCATTTAATATACGTGCGTTTTTTTATAAATCTGGATTAGTATTTTTAGCTATATCAAGTACATTAGTTGTAGATTTTATTGTTAAAAAAAATGCGCTTTCAGGTCAGAATAGTTTTGTTGTTTTTTTCTTTGCACTATTTTTCTTTCATTTCTGGGGTTCAAACAGCGATTTTAGGCTAATCCTTGCCAATCTTTTTATTTTGTTAGCACTTCGAAAAATAATAAGTTTAAAATCACAATTAGCAACGACAAAAAAAATATTTGATGCAGCCTTGTGGATATGTATAGCGTCCTTATTTCATTTTTGGGCAATCTTATTCTTATTAGTATTGTATTTGGGTATTGTTATATATGCGTCAAATTATTATAAAAACTGGTTAGTTCCATTAGTAAGTGCTTTTGTGGTTTTCATGATTGTGAGTGGGTACGAATTGGTTATTAATAATCGTTTTTTTAATTTCTCGAACACATTAATATCAACAGATTATTCTCAGGTAAACTCATATTTTAATTGGGTAATTGGGGTATTCTTTGCTGTTATACTACTAGTTTCATTAATATTTCTTCCTTCAAGTATACGATTGAAGTTGCAAAAAAATAAACTATCGTATTTGATTTTAATTATTGCTTTAATTACCGCATTAGTTTTGTTTTTAATTTCACCAAATAAGAGTAGCGCGATGCTAGTTTTTTTATACTTCCCTCTAGCGAGTTTATTTGCTAGTTTTTTTGAAAAGATATCAAAACCTATAATACAATCGGTATTATTATATGGAATGCTTCTATTTTCAGTATTACTTTGTTTTATTTCAATAAAATAATTCTTTTATACTGCTTAATCAGTACGTTGTTTTGTGTTTCTAACTTCGAATAAAGTTGTATATTTGACCTCATAAAATGCAAATTATGTTTACAGAAAAAGCGAATAAAATTTTTCAAGAAGTTATAGCAACGTATCATATTGTTGATGATCCATATCAATCTTTTGAAAATAAATATGACAAAGAAAATGACTTGTTAGGTCACTTGTTATATAGAAAATGTTGGATTGATACCGTACAATGGCATTATGAAGATATTATTCGTGACCCTAATATTGATCCAGTTGCTGCTTTAGTTTTAAAGCGTAAAATTGATGCTTCTAATCAAGATAGAACTGATATGGTTGAATATATTGATAGCTATTTTTTAGAACAATATAAATCAGTTACTGTAAAAGGTGGAGCTACAATAAACACGGAAAGTCCTGCTTGGGGAGTTGATAGATTATCAATTTTAGCATTAAAAGTGTATCATATGAATGAGGAAGCTACTCGTACAGAAGCCTCAGCAGATCATAGAGCTGCTTGTCAAATTAAATTAGACATATTGCTTGAACAACGTGTAGATTTATCTACAGCTATTGATACCTTATTAAACGATATTAAATGCGGTGATAAGTACATGAAAGTGTATAAGCAAATGAAAATGTATAATGACGACGAGTTAAACCCAGTGTTACGTTCTCAAAAATAGCATTCTTAATGCGCTTATTAGCCTAGTACTACTCTCTAAAAGTCATGCTGAGCTTGTAGAAGTATTTTTGTACCTTTTCGGAATGTCTAAAACACCAAAACATATATTAGTAATTCGTCTCTCAGCAATGGGAGACGTTGCTATGTCTGTTCCAGTTATAAATGCTTTTGTAGTTGAAAACCCGGGAATTAAAATTACCATCCTTACTCGAGCATTCTTTGCTCCTTTTTTTTCTGACATACCTAATGTTGCCGTTTTTGTTCCAGATTTAAATAAGAAACATAAAGGGTTTTTGGGTATTTGGAAGTTGTCAAAAGAATTGTTAAAGTTAAATATTGATGCAGTCGCAGATTTACATGATGTTTTGCGTTCCAATATATTAATTCAGTTACTGCGCTTAAAAGGAGTTTCATACCAACAAATTGATAAAGGTAGAGCAAGTAAAAAAGCTTTGATTAGTAATAAAAACAAGGTTTTTAAGCCTTTGAAATCAACTCATGAACGTTATGCTGGTGTATTTAGAAACTTAGGCTTCTATCTGAATTTAGAAGCAGCAATACTTTTATCCAAAAAGGAGCTTCCTAAAACGGTAAGTAATTATATAGGCGAAACCGAAAAAAACCTAATAGGTATAGCACCTTTTGCAGCACATAAAGGGAAAATGTATCCTTTAGATAAAATGCAAAAAGTAATTTCTGAATTGTCTAAAAGCAAGGATACAACCATTTTGTTATTTGGTGGTGGAAAATCAGAAAAGTCACAGCTAGATAAAATTGCAGAACAGTACAGTAATGTATTGAATATTACTAAGCAATTTAGTTTTGAAGAAGAATTGGCATTGATTTCTGGCTTAGACATCATGCTTTCAATGGATTCTGGTAATGGGCATTTAGCTGCTATGTTCGGTGTACCAGTTGTTACTATTTGGGGAGTGACACATCCATATGCAGGTTTTGTTCCTTTTAATCAATCTAAAGAAAATCAGTTAATGCCTGATTTAGAAAAATTCCCGCTAATACCAACCTCAATTTATGGGAATAAATACCCTGAAGGCTATTTACATTGTTTTGATACTATTCCGCCAAACAATATAGTTTCAATAATAAAAAAACGCCTTAAAACTAATTAAGACGTTTTTTAGGTGTTATTATATGTTAATTATTTTACACATTATCAAAATCAATTGCTATAATGCTGCTTTTAGGAACTGCTTGACAGGCTAAAGTTAATCCTTCTTCTATTTCACTATCAGTTAAAATAGAGTTTTTAAGTAATTGTACTTCACCTTCGGTAACCATGCACATACATGAACTGCAAACTCCTCCTTGACAAGAGTATGGTGCATCTATTCCTCCTTTTAAGGCGGCATCTAATAATGTTTCGTTTTCTTGTACTGTAATGGTGTTCTCTTCATCATCAACTAAAATAGTTACTTGAGCAGAACCATCAAAGTCTTCTGAAGCATTTACAGGAGCAACTTCTTTTATAGAAGCGGTAAATAATTCGTAGTGAATTTGATCTTTTTTAATTCTATTTTCTTGTAATTTTTCAGAAACTAGATCAATCATGGTTTCTGGACCACATAGATAGAAGCTATCAAAAGTGGTGTTTTTATGTTTGTTTTTTAAAATGTAGTTTACCTTTTCAGCATCAATTCTACCATATAAAGCGTGAGTATCATGAATTTGGGTGTAGGTATAATAAACAAACAAGCGTCCAAAATATTCTTTCTCTAATTGATGTAGTTGCTCGTGAAAAATAGTATCGTTAGGAGTTTTATTTCCGTATAAAAGCACAAAAGAGCTTTTAGGTTCATGTTTTAAAACGTCTTTTACCATTGATAATACAGGTGTAATACCACTACCAGCAACAAAAGCTCCGTAGTTTTTTCTGTTATCAATATTGGTTTGTAAGGTGAATTTTCCTTCAGGGATTCCAACATCAAGGTGTTCTCCTTCTTTTAAACGCGTATTGGCATAAGTAGAAAAGATACCATCTTTTATTTGTTTGATGGCAACTCGCAACTCACCAGAATCTGGTGAAGAACAAATAGAATATGATCGGCGAACTTCTTCTTTAAAAATATTAGTTCGTAGAGTTACGTACTGACCAGGGATAAAAGCATAGTCTTCTTTTAAATCTGCAGGAATATCTAAACTTATAGATACCGTGTCAGCTGTTTCTTTTCTGATGTTATTTATACGAAGTGAATGAAATCTTCCCATGAGTTGTAAACAAAATTTTGTCAAAAATAAATAATCTCATTGGTATAAAATATGATATTTCGCATAAAATTATACCTAAGAAAATTATATACATAAATTATTTATGTATGTTTGTAGTAGAATTTGAAACTATGAGTAATTCAAAATTATACAAAGGGAGCTTAGCAACCATCATTTTAAAACTGTTGTCACAACAAGATAAAATGTATGGTTATGAAATAACTCAAAAAGTAAAAGGATTAACAAAAGGAGAGTTGAATATAACGGAAGGAGCATTGTACCCTGCCTTACATAAATTAGAAGCAGATGGTGTATTAGAGGTTGAGGTAATGCGTGTTGATAACCGATTGCGTAAATATTACAAGCTAACCGAAAAAGGAGAGAAAGAAACCGTAAGTAAATTGGCTGAATTGGAAGAGTATATTAAAAATATGCAAGTATTGTTTAATCCTAAATTCGGTTTGGAATAATATGAGTTTATCAAAAGAAGAATTACAAGTTGTTGATCAACATTTAAAGGATAGAAAAGTTGAAAATTGGGATGTACGTTATGAAATAGTAGATCACATGGCTTGCTTGATTGAAGGTTTAATGGAGGAAGGTGTTGGTTTTGAAGATGCTCTTGCTGAGGTGAAAAAGACGTTTACATTCAGATACTTACTTAAAATGAAGAATGAAAAACAGAAGGTATTAAGTAAATATTTACGCAGAAGTTTTGTGAATGAATTTAAAAGGAAGGTTATAGATTTAAATTTTTTGATTAAAATATCGCTTCTATTTTTTGTTGCAATATTGCTTTATAAATACACTTTAGTTAATACGCTATTTGGAATGTTGTTGTTAATACTTTACAGTCCAATGTTTTTTCAAATAAAAGGAATGATTACGAATTATAGATTGTATGGAAAATCAATGTTGATGAACAGTGTATGGGGACAAATACTTTCTCTTCCAAGTATGATTATGTTTCCATTTTATATTAGCGAGAGATTTACGGATAAATATATGGTAGTTATTTTAATTCTTCTATTGTGTCTAACTCCAATAATGTTAGTTTGGAATAATTTACTTCTTAAAGAAATGAAAAAGCTAAAAGAGCAGTATTTTTTAATTTACGAGTAATATGCAGTTAACTAAAGAAGAATTACAGTTTATAGATACCTATTTAAAAAACTCAAGTGTAACATTGGTAGATGTGCGTTTGGAAATGGTAGACCATATTGCTTCAGAAATTGAAGCTAAAATAGAGGCTAGAGATCAAGACAATTTTTATGATGCTTTTAAGGTGTATATGATTAAAGGTAAAAAATCCCTACTAGCAGAATATGAAAAGCATAGAGTTCAGCGATTTGATAAAGTATTAATGAAAACTTTAAAAACTTTTCTAGATAAGGATGTATTGTTGTTTGGTGTCATAAGTTTTGCCTTGGTTTTTACTTTTAAAGATTTTTTTGTAAGCTATTTTCAGCACAACATATTATTAGTAGTTCCAGCTTTTTTACTTTATTTTATATTGTTTAAAGGAGCTATAAGAACAAGTATAGCTGTAGCTTTAGTGGTAGCTATGATATTACCTGTTTATATATGGTTTTATTTTAGAAATCCATATTTGTTAATCATGGTTTTAGGAGCGTATTTGTTATTTAAAGCAATTGTTAAAATGTTTGAAGATAAGTTAACGCAAAAAAGAAAAACTCAGATGGGAACGTTATTTGTTGTTTTGTTTTATGCTCCAATGTATCTAATGGGACCAAAACAAGGAATAGGTATTAATAATACTGTGGTAGAGTTGGCTTATGTTGTTTTTCAAATGATGCATTGGTATGTCGTTTTTAAGCAAATTTTCAGATGTAAAAAAGAATTAGATAGTAAGTATAAACTGTTGTTTTCTTAGGGTGGAGAATGAGGTAGCGTAAAAATAGATTTTTAGTGGGATATGTAAATTTCTTTTCAGTTGAAAAAAAACTGTCTCTAAGAAATGAAAAGTATTGGTCAGACAATAAGTAAATAATAATATTAAATAAAAAACAGATGAAAAAAATTATTTTATTGGGGGCGTTTGTAGTAGCCTTCGCAGTACAAGCGCAAGATGATACGGCTTTTAAAAATGATGCGATAGAGTTGATAAAAGCTACTGGAGTTGATGCAGCTTTTGATGATGCAATAGCACAATTAGGGGGTAATGTAGCTGAAGCTAAAAGAGAAGAGTATACTAAGGAGGCAAAAGGAACTTTGAATAGTTTGTATTCAAAAATGGCAGAACTGTATATGGCTGAGTTTACACAAGCAGAAGTTAAAGAATTGGTTGCTTTTTATAAAACAGATTTAGGTCAGAAAATGGCAACAAAGCAAATGGTAATAAGTCAAAAAGTAATGATGTTAGGACAAGCTTGGGGGTTTGAAGTTCAAGGTATTGCTCAGAAATATGTAGGAACAGTAAATGCAACACCAGAAAAAACTAACTAACTAAATTATTGTTTGACAAATAGTATAATGCAAAAACTTACTACTGAACAAATAGATAAGCTCTACACGTTTACTAAAAAACATTATGTTGAATATTACGATTTACAAACAGAGTTAGTAGATCATTTGTCCAACGGAATAGAAGCGCAATGGGAAGAGAATGGGAAGCTATCGTTTGAAGATGCTTTACAATTAGAATTTAAAAAATTTGGCGTTTTTGGGTTTACTGATTTAGTATCAGAGCGACAAGCGAAAATGAATAAGCGCTATAACAAATTAATCTTATCAATTTTAAAAACCTATTTCACCTTACCAAGAGTATTATTGACGATACTATTGTTGTTAGTTACTATATTAATAGTACAGCAAGTGCCTTACAAAAGCTATGTAGTTGTAGGTTTGTTTGCGTTTCCACTTTGTATCTTGTTTTTTAAAACAATAAAATATAAAATTCAGCAAAAAAAGGGTAAGAAAAACGGAGAGAAATTGTGGATGTTTGAAGAGGTGATTTCTTCATATGGTCAAACATTCTTATTGTTTCAGTTTGTGGTACAGGTTCCACAATTTTTATCTAATCCAGGAGTCTTTAACAGTATTTTAAATTCATTTGTGGGTAGTGTAACTGTGTCGATTATTCTTGTTGTGTTTTTTCTAATGATGTACATTATGTTGTATATAATTCCTTCAAAAGCTAGGGAGTATATCATTAAAGCGCATCCGGAATATAATTTGGTGTAATACTGTAACAATTTCCTTTATCTAGTTACTAACAGGGTATATTAAACTAACTAAAAAATATAATGTTTACACGTATTTTAAAGTTGGAATGGAAATCATTTTTCAGGTCAGCTAATTTCACTAAAGGTATTGCGATTAAAATCTTTTTAGCTTTTTTTGCACTTTACTTAATGGTTTGTTTTGCTGTTCTAGGCGCTGGTTCATATTTTTTTGTAGCCAAAGCTGTGCCAACTGTTGATCCTCTATTAACAGTATGTAGGTACATTGTTATATGGTTTTTAGCCGATTTATTAATTCGTTTTTTTGCACAAAAATTACCAATACTAAACACTAAAGCGTTAATGGTGATTCCAATAAAAAAGAAAACGATAGTACATTATTTGTTGTTAAAATCTAATATTTCTGCATTTAATATAATTCCGCTATTTTTCTTCTTCCCTTTTAGTGTTGTGTTGTTAGTAAAAGGGTATGCTATAACTAATGTGCTGTTTTGGTTATTAGGTATGGTTGTGCTAATTCAAGTAAATAATTTCATCAATTTTATAATCAACAAAAGCAATCTATACTTTTATGTTATAGTTGGTGTGTTGGCCGCCGGTGTGTTGATGCAATATTTTGGAATATATAATATTATTTTTCCAGTAGGGGGCTTATATTTTGGGTTGTATAAGCAGCCGTTTTTTGTGTTAATTCCTGTAGGGGTGTTAGTGTTGTTTTATGGTATAAATTTTAAACATTTTCTACAGCATTTTTATTTAGATGATGGTGTGCTTGCAAAAAAAGAAAAAGTAGTTACAAGTTCAGAATTTTCATGGTTGAATAGGTTTGGTGATGTAGCTCCGTTTTTAAAGAATGATATTAAATTAATTTGGAGAAATAAGCGTCCTAGAATGACGGTTGTTATGTCTTCGTTAATGTTATTTTATGGATTAATATTTTTCACCAATCCAGTTTACGGCGAAGGTGGTGCTACTATGTATGTATTTGCTGCTATTTTTATAACAGGAATGTTTATAATGAATTTCGGGCAATTTATACCTGCTTGGGATAGTGCGTATTTTAATTTATTAATGTCTCAGAATATTTCGATGAAACAATACCTAAATTCTAAACGCATACTTTTGCTATTAAGTGTTGTTGTGTTAACGCTTTTGTCATTACCATATTTTTACTTCGGTTGGAAAATTGGTGTGTTGCTTTTAGTTGGTGGTGTATACAATGCAGGTGTTAATATTCCGGCGTTATTGTATTTATGTACATTTAATAAAAAGCGAGTAGATTTAGCAAAAAGCGCAATGATGAATTATGAAGGAATGGGTGTGGCACAATGGTTAATGATTATTCCAATGATATTAATTCCTATGGGTGTATTTAGTTTGATAAGTTATTTAGTGTCTTTTAATATAGCATTAGGTGTGTTGTTCTTTCTAGGAGTTACGGGGTTAATTTTACAAAATTATATTTTTACAAAATTAGTGGGTGTGTTTAAAAAACGCAAGTATGTAATGGTGATTGGTTTTCAACAAAAATAAAAGTAAAAATTATGATAGTATCAGAGAATATTTCAAAAATATATGGTAGTAATACAGTACTGGAAATTGAAAAGTTTGAAATTAAAAAAGGGCAAAGTATTGGACTTGTAGGTAATAACGGAGCAGGGAAAACCACTTTTTTTAGCTTGTTGTTAGATCTTATACAGCCAACTACGGGTACCATTGAAAATAACGGAATTGTGGTAAGCGAATCCGATTCATGGAAAGGTTTTACGAGCTCATTTATTGACGAAAGCTTTTTAATTGGATACTTAACGGCAGAAGAATATTTTTATTTTATTGGGGAATTACGCGGACAAAATAAAGCTGATGTTAACGCATTGATATCTCAGTTTTCAGATTTCTTTCACGATGAAATTCTTGGAAAGAAAAAATATTTAAGAGATTTAAGTAAAGGAAATCAGAAAAAAGTAGGGATTGTCGCTGCATTAATAGGAAATCCGGAAGTTGTGGTTTTAGATGAACCATTTGCAAATTTAGATCCAACAACTCAAATAAGATTAAAAGAAATTATTAAAGAACTTACTCAAAATAAAGCAGTAACAGTATTGGTTTCTAGTCATGATTTGTCTCATGTAACAGATGTTTCGGATAGGATAGTTGTTTTAGAGAAAGGAAAAATTGTAAAGGATTTGGAAACGAATGCTGCTACCTTAACTGATCTTGAAATGTATTTCTCTAACTAAGTGGGTATCTTTTTATAAGGAACATTATTGCTTTTTCAAACAAAAACGTACTTTTACATTCTTAGAGATACTAAAAGGAGTATATTTTAGTTATTTAGAAGAGTCAATTTCTTTAGTGTAATTACCTAAAGGATTAATTGATGGTAACTTTGTCCGTCGAGGTAACTCTCGCAAAATTAAACCCATCTGTGGGATTAAACTAATATAGATTTTGGAAAAAAAAGCAATTCACATATTTTCGATGCTACTTACGGTTTTTATTCTTGTAAGTTGTTCTAATAAAAGAGATAAATATCTTAACAGAAAGTTTCAAGGTCTAACTACGAAATACAATGTGTTGTATAATGGTAACTTGGCATACGAATCGGGTAAAAATGCGTTAATAGAATCTTTTAATGATGATTATTGGGGAATTCTTCCGGTAGAGCGAATGGAAGTAAAGGAAGATTTGTTTCTTCCGGGAAAATCGAAAGATCCTAATTTTGAACGTGCGGAAGAAAAAGCAGTAAAAGCTATTCAGAAACACGGAATGAATTTTGGTGGTAGAGAGAAAAACCAGCAAACGGATGAGGCGTATTTATTACTAGGAAAAGCACGTTATTTCGACCAGCGTTTTGTACCAGCTTTAGAAGCATTCAATTATATTTTATACAAGCATCCAACAAGTGATAAGATTAATCACGCAAGAATATGGCGTGAAAAAGTGAATATCCGATTAGAGAATACGGAGTTAGCTATTAAAAATTTAAAACGTCTTATAAAGCTAGAAGAGTTAAGCGATCAAGATGTCTCAGATGGAAACGCAATGTTGGCTCAAGCTTATATCAATAATAAGCATTTAGATAGTGCTATTGCTCCAATTAAACTAGCAGTAGAGAATACAAAGAATAAAGAAATAAGAGGAAGGCTTGCTTTTATAAAAGGGCAAATTTATCACAAGTTAGGATATAAGGATAGTGCAAATATCGCCTTTGATGAGATTATTGATTTAAAAAGAAAAACACTTTGGATTTATTATGTAAATGCACAAGTAGCAAAGGCGAGAAGTTTCGATTTTGAAAAAGGAGATAAAATTGCCTACTCTGAATATTTAACCAAACTTTCTGAGAATAGAGAATACAGACCGTATTTAGATAAAATTTACAATTTAATGGCTGTGTACCACAATAACACTACTTCGGATTCTTTAGCAACGGTGTATTACAATAAGTCAATTAGAAAAGGAACTTCAGATGTTTATTTGCAATCGTTAAATTATAGAGCTTTAGCAGAGTATGAATTTGATGCTACAAATTATAAGTCGGCAGGTGCGTATTACGATAGTACAATGACGAAGCTGAAGATGAATAGTAAAGAATATCGATTCTTTAAAAAGAAGAAAGATAATTTGGAAGATGTTATTGCTTATGAGGATATGGCAAAGCGTAACGATAGTATTTTAAAAGTACTAAGTTATACGGCAGATGAAAGAATTACGTATTTCGAAAAACATATAGCAGTATTAAAAGAAAAAGAAGCTGCAGAGAAAGCCGCTAAGGAAGAAGCTTTAGTTGTTGCAAACGCAAATAGTTTCTTGCCAGGTTCTGGAGGTAAACAAAGTGCTGGCTCTACGTTTTATTTTTACAATTCAACTACAGTTGCGTACGGAAAAGAAGAGTTTAGAAAGATATGGGGTAACCGTACTTTAGAGGATAATTGGAGGGTAAAAAACAAGAACATTATTATACCTTCGGATGATGTCGATGAGACAGAAAATAAGGAGTTGGTAAAAGAAGAGCTTAAAGATATCTATACTACGGATTACTATATTTCTCAGTTGCCAGTAACTGACAAACAAAAAGATAGTGTTGCTACAAAAAGAAACTTTGCATACTACCAGTTGGGGTTAATATATAAACAGAAGTTTAAAGAGTATCCATTAGCCAGTAAGCGTTTGGAGAAATTATTAACTTTTGAGCCAAATAAACGTTTAGCATTACCAGCAAAATATCAGCTGTATAAAATATATACGGAATTAGAGAGTAATAAGAAAGAGAGTGTAAAACAGGATATTATTACTAATTACCCTGATTCTCGTTATGCTGAAATATTGCGCAATCCGGATGCGTCATTAACATTTGCGGAAGGAAGTCCGAAAGTGGTTTATGAAAAACTGTACAAGCAATTCGAAAATCAAGAATTCGATTCCGTATCAGAGCAACTGGAAAAATACATTACTCAATTTGATGGAGATGAGATGTTGCCTAAATATGAATTGTTAAAAGCAGTCGTAAACGGTAAAATAGAAGGGTTTGAGGCATATAAGAAAGGAGTTAATTATGTGGCTTTAAACTATCCAAATTCTGAAGAAGGAAAATCTGCACAAAGGTTATTGCAGAAATCAATTCCTGGGATGAGTAATTCTAAATTTGTAGAGAATAGTGAGGGAGTAAGTTTTAAATTGGTTTATGTTTTTGATAAGAATAATCCAGAAATAAAAACGACTAAAGAGAATATAGAAAAAGCATTAAAAAATACGTATAGAGATTATTTAAAAGTATCGGAGGATTATTATAGTAGAGAGCAAGCTTTTGTGGTAGTTCATGGATTTATAACCGCTGAGGTAGCTTCAGGTTTTCATTCTTTTTTAGACGAAAACCAAAAGAAGTACAAACCAGGGAAAGTAGTAGTTATACCATCGTCTGATAATTATAGAATAATACAGATACACAAAAAACTAGCTGAATTTCAGAATCCCCAACCAACAAAATAATTATGTTTTCAGAAAATAAGAAAAAAGCAAAATCTACCACATCTTCAACTACACAACAAAATAGAATAGTTCAAGGAACTAAAATTATTGGAACTGTAGTTTCTGACGGAGGATTTAGGATAGACGGAGAAATTGAAGGAGATGTAAAAACACAAGGAAAAGTAGTTATTGGTACTACTGGAAAAATAATTGGAACACTAACTTGTGAAAATGCAGATATTGAAGGTGTGTTTAATGGGAAGTTAGTTGTGAAAGAGACGCTTTCGTTAAGAAGTACTGCAGATATTGAAGGAGAAGTGTTTATTAGTAAGTTAGCAGTGGAACCAGGAGCAACGTTTAATGCTACCTGTGCAATGGGGTCTGGAGTAAAGACCTTAAATACAAATTCAGTTGAAGAAAAAACCGCTTAATAAATACGTTCGGTTTACTGGAATCGCATTTCAAATGGGAGGAACTATTTATTTAGGAAGCCTATTAGGAGGGTGGTTAGATGGTAAATTCCCTAACGAACATGAATTGTATACAAGAATAGTAACGTTATTGGCAGTTTTTGGAGCCATGTATGCAGTAATCAGTCAAGTAATAAAAATCACCAATCAAGATGATTAAAAGAATTCTTTCCTACTTATTAATAGTTATAGCTGTTTTTGTAGTTGTATTTTTTACACACCAATATGTGTTAGATAGTAAGCAACTCGTTTTGTCATACTCATTATTAAATGTATACCTGTTTAATGCAATAGCATCAACCATTGTCTACGGGTGTGTTGAGTTGGTGGCAGAAAAATTACCTAGTCAAGCAGGATATGCATTTTTGGCATGTGTATTTTTAAAAATAGGCTTTTTTGTACTTTTGTTTCAGGCGACAATTTTCCCTGAAGTAAAGTTAGAGGTTTTTCAGCGTCTATCCTTAATGATTCCGTTCTTCTTGTTTATTATTATTGAGGCAGTTGGGATAGCGAAACTGTTAAACTCAAAAACGTTTTAGTTTTTAGTTAAAGAGTGCAGTGAAATTGAACAGTTATATTTAGTAAATAAGTATTTTATCTGTTTTTTGATTCGATGTTTATTTAATATTACACAAGTCTATAAACGCGAAACCTTCTAGCGAGAACAAACAAAATTAAAAAAGCGTTTGTAGTTTTGATTTATTGTGTACCTTTGCACCGAAATTTAGAGAGCATAAATTTTATATAGTATATAAGGTATGATGATGGCACAAAAATCTATTAAGTTTTTATTAACGCTAACTATAGCGTTGTTTTCAGTTGTAACATTTGCACAACATGAGGAAGCTCATGGCGCAAAAGATGGTCATCATGACACTCATGCCGCTAGTGGAAATCCAGTTGATACTAAAGAAGAAATTAAAGAATATATTAAGCATCACTTAAAAGATTCTCATGATTTCCACTTCTACACAGATAATAAAACAAACACACATTATAGTATTTCTTTACCTGTAATTGTTTGGACAAGTAAAGGATTAAGAACTTTTATGTCTTCTGCATTTCATCATAATGACGATGGTCATGTAATTGTTGAAAAAGGTGGTGTAAACTTAACTAAGATACATAGTAAAATATACGAATTAAATGCTGGGGCAACTGCTGTATCGTTTGATGATAGGCATCATGCAACAAATGCTGCTAAAGTATTAGATTTTTCTATTACTAAAAGTGTTGTAGGGATGTTGTTAACTGGTTTGTTAATGATATTAGCATTTACATCTTTAGCGAGAGGGTATAAAAAAGGAGCTGTTCCAACTGGATTTGCAAGAGTTTTAGAGCCATTGGTTATTTATGTAAGAGATGAAATAGCTCGTCCAAACATTGGAGAAAAGAAGTATAGAAAATTCATGGGATTCCTGTTGACTGTATTTTTCTTTATCTGGATATTAAATTTATTAGGATTAACTCCATTAGGATTTAACGTAACTGGTCAAATTGCAGTAACAGCTTGTTTAGCAATTTTTACAGTAGTGATTTATATGTTTAGTGGTAGTAAGGATTTCTGGGCACATACTTTATGGATGCCAGGAGTGCCAGTGGTATTACGTCCTATATTAGCAGTGATAGAATTAGTTGGGTTTGTAGTAATTAAGCCTTTTTCGTTATTAGTTCGTTTATTTGCAAACATTACAGCTGGTCACTTTGTTGTAATGAGTTTAATAGCTTTGATGATTACAATGAAAGAAGCTTTTGGACCTGTAGGTGCAACAGGGATGTCAGTAGTGTTGACATTGTTTATCATGGTAATTGAAATATTAGTAGCGTTTTTACAAGCATTTATTTTCACGATGTTATCATCTTTATTTATAGGGATGGCTGTTGAAGAACATGACGCTCATTAAAAATCAACATTGTTGATTTTTAAATTCCATGAAAATGGAAATCTCTTCGAGAGAAGAATTAAAATCCTTGAAAGAGGTATCTCCTTGAAAAAGAGATTTGAATAAGTATAATTTTGTTTAATATATATAAATCAATTAGTTATGTACAATTTAATTGGAGCTGGATTAATCGTAATCGGTGGTGGAATCGGACTTGGTCAAATAGGTGGAAAAGCAATGGAAGG
>Ga0209291_1000340_pt1 | contig 45516 bp, 32 predicted proteins | sample GOMGulsemesocosm_FD_184633 | JGI IMG/M metagenome (GOLD analysis project Ga0209291, IMG submission 184633) | Methane-oxidizing microbial communities from mesocosms in the Gulf of Mexico - GOM9B Gulf of Mexico (SPAdes) (version 2) | ecosystem: Environmental > Aquatic > Marine > Cold seeps...
AACGTTAAACATCATATTGCCTTCCCTTTCAACCAACGAGGTCAGCACTCTTAAATATGATTTCGCAGCTCAATACTTAGCCTATGGTTTCCCCTGTCAACGCTTAACTCGGCACCTTACGATGCAATGCCCATGACTCGGGGTCTCGGCGGTCTGCTAAACCTTACCAAGTAGAGGACTTTCACCTCCAATCTTCTACCGATTTATCTCGGCGCACTGGATGTCCTTTATATTTTTAGTCTTTTATATTTTTATATATATTCATCCTGATCTTGGATTGAGTCATGCTTATTGCCAATGTACATATCGAATGCCATAAGTGCTACCTGACTACTAACGCCCATTTAAGGGGCTGATAATAGTTTGCTAAAATGTGAAACGAAGTGGAACCGAGCAAACTGTTAGCAGTCCCGCTTTAAATTCTTGTTAGGTAACGCCTGCCACCAATCGGATTTCTGGCGGCTCTGAACTTACAATTCTTAACCACTTACTCGATGTTGCTACCACATATATTTTAGCTTTGTCGCAATGCCAAAAAACCTCAGTTTCATTTTTTAAATGTGACAAAATCGGTGATTCTTCAATGATACCGACAACACCGTTATCATCGCACTGTTCTTTTGACATATCGTAGTCAAACTCTTCACAAACTTGATGATAAAAAACATGTTCAAAACAGATTCTATAACGAGGGCTGTCTTCATCAGTAATTATTTCTCGGCAACCATCTAAAACTTTTTCAATTCTATCTTCCGTTTCATCACCTGACTTAGATTTAGCTTGGTAAACTTCATCAGCTAGCTTCGCGCAAGAAACTTCAATTTCTAATGATTCCTCATTAACATCGTAATCAATGGCTTCTAAAAATACGTAAAATGAACCAACTGTGTCTAAGGGGGATTGCATACTTTATTGAGTTACCTAACGCCTTTGTTTGGGGCGGCTGTAACAGAACGAGGGACGAGTGGCGTGGAAGCCGTCCCAGCAACCGCAGGTTGCGACAACACAAACTTGTTATAAGGCTTTACTTCCAAAGCTGCCACCACTTCTTTTTACTACTTAAATTAAGTTGTTTCACTCTGTCATAGCAAGCACCGCATATTAGCTTAACTCCAGCAAATGATTCCGACTCATCATTCCATTCGCCACCAGTTTTACTTACCATTTCTTCACATGCACTACACCAAGAATCGGGACGTTCATCCCCTAGTTCTGATTCAGCCGACCAAAACCCTCTAAGTACACCATCGCCGAGACTTTGTACTGTGTGCTGACAAACATAAGTAGCTTGCTGCTTACCATGCTCACAACACTCTACAAATTTTTCAGACTCGCTCATTCGTGGATTGCCTTATAACGCCACCCTAAGCCGCAGATAATGCTGGCGCAGGTTTTTTGCGCTTTTTGTTGTTTGCGAAAAAATGCGACAGTGTTAGCTGTCGGACTTTAGGGTTTTGTTATATGTGAATTTCCTCTAACTGTATCTCTGTTGAATTTCGGCTAGTAACTCCGGCGTTGGCCAGCTTGTCACTTCCCCTATATTTAGTTTTTTTAACAGTAACATCCATACGAGTTAATATAAGGGTCTTTTTTTCAGAAAGATAAGCACAAAAATAGGAATTATGTATCGAATCTTTTTGTTTAACTTTTAATTTAGAGAGTTTCGACAAGGCTAATATAGAAGCTTTTTCGGCCAAAGCGCAATCCACTGATTCAGGTACTGACAAAATCGTAACTTCCTCGGTGGGCACTAGATCCAACAATGCATATCCAAAGTTAAATTCACCATCTATATTTTCCATGCATACAACAATCCGACAGTCGTCATACTGATTCAGTTCAAGGTCATTGACTAAGCGAACTGTATCCCCAAAACGCAATGGGAAAAACCTGCCTTTTTTTGGTTTGGATTTTTGATCTTTCCGCCAACTCATGCCGAACCTCCCTTCACATATAACGCTCCCATAAGCCGTGAGCAATGCTGGCACATTCGTTGCGCCTTTTTCCTTTGCAACCAATGTGATAGCGTTGCGAATCGTGACTTTATGGGCTTGTTATGTGTTGACTTCCGTAGGCTTACCTTTATTAAATGACTTGCCGATCATTGAACCTAATATTATGGCAAGAAGTAACACAAAACTATCGATGAACAGTGTGTTCAACATAAATAGTCCAATCAAAAACACTTCGATCAACGTTGAGATAAATGTAACGATAAGTCCTACTATCAATGCATGCACATAAAGCTGAGACTGTTGAATCCGCCCTAATGCGATGAAGACCATTAAACCGATGAAAAATGACACTGCAAGCTGCGAATATGCAAACCAAAGTGGCGGACCATCTTTCCATTCATCATTCATCCCAAGAAAATAGCCAAAAGGGATTCCACCGACAACCAATACTACAAATAAAACAAGGCTGAAGATACTAATTCGTTTCCAGTTCACCAATTCCCCCAAAACACATAACGCCCGCCTAACCAGCGGCGTGCTGGTGCAGCTTTTGCGCCTTTTGTTTTGCAAAAATTGTGACAGCTTTAGCCGTCTGGTTGAGGCGCTTGTTAGTGCTTGAATGCCTCGTATGTACCGCGCCATTCTTTGGGCTCTGGATACTTGGAAGTATAAACTTCAATTTCAGCGCTAGTCGCATATTTGAAATATAAGCCGAAATATTCAATTATGTAATCTTCGCCAGTACCCATTCTCCAGAATATGTCCCCTTCAGAAATATCTGGATATTTAAGCCAAGGTGGAAGCGGTGGCTTACTCTTTAGTTCTTTCTCAAATCTGTCCTTGAGCATTTTAGTCCAAGACTTCTCGAGCTCTAAGTATTTTTCCAACTGTTGTTCCGTAAGCTCATCAGGTTTCTCAGTACTCATAACCGCCGCCGATATTAAGAATAAAAGCATCCAAAGAATGTATATAAATTTCATAGAGCACTAACAGTATATTATCCATAATTCACGATAGTAACGGATTATGGCGTTAAAAATAAACACCAAGAATAAGGATAAAACTATTATTTGTCAAAGGTTTACTGTTGGATAAACAGTAAACCTTTGACATTATTTTTGTAGAAACTAAGCATTGCGTCATACTCAGCATGCTTGCGCTGAGTATGACGCTGGCATATACAAAATCAGTAATTAAAATCAATCGGTTACAAATAACACAATGAAGAAAGCAAGCATTGCTATGCTCACTTTCTACACAAAAAATTGCTTTTTCACATAAACCCCACTATAACTGTACAAACAAACAGTGTTAGTGAGGTGTTTTTATGATTATCAAATCTCCTTTTTTACAGTCACTTCGGGATGTAATACGAGTTAAGCGATATAGCCTACAAACTGAAAAAAGTTATTTATATTGGGCCAAACATTTCATTATGTTTAATGATAAACGCCATCCAAAAGACATGGGAGCTGCTGAAATAAATCGTTTCTTAACTCATTTAGCAGTGAATAGAGGAGTAAGCGCAGCGACACAAAACCAAGCTTTGTGTGCTTTAGTTTTTATGTACAAAAATATTTTTGAACAGCAATTTGATGGTTTAATTTTTTCTTATGCTAAGCGGCCTAAAAACATTCCTTCTGTACTTTCCCCGAATCAAGTGGCAACAATTATTCATAATTTAAGAATGCCTTACCAGTTAATTGTCTCCATACTTTATGGTTCAGGCTTACGTTTAAATGAGGTATTAAGGTTACGAGTGAAAGATATCGATTTTTCAAATCAAACTATATTTATTTTTAGGGGGAAAGGACAAAAAGACAGATTAACGTTATTACCTAAAGAGCTTAATGAAATTATTACAAATCAAATAAATCATGTTGAAATTCTACACAAACAAGATTTACTCGACGGATTTGGATTAACTTCCGTACCAGCATCACTACATAGAAAATATAAAGCGGCAATGAAAGACTTCGCGTGGCAATATTTATTTCCTTCTTCAACTCGATGTAAACACCCTATAGATGAGTATATATGTCGCCACCACCTTCATCCTTCAACATTAACTCGACACTTACGCCAAGCGGTCGTTAAAGCTAAGATTAATAAGAAAGTTTCTGCTCATACATTTCGTCATAGTTTTGCAACCGCTCTATTACTTAATGGAACAGATATAAGAACAGTACAAACGTTACTTGGGCATTCTGATTTAAGAACAACCGAAATTTATACGCATGTTATTGGAGAAAGACATGCCGGAACGGTCAGTCCCTTTGATAATATTTCTCATAAATTGCAGACATAAAAAAGGCTGCAAAAGCAGCCTTTTATCAAAACAAATAATTAACCAGAGCCTACCGACTAGTTTTATCTTTTAGAGCAACGCCGATATCAGCTAGAGTACGAACAATCATAACACCTGCACTTTCTCATAAATAAAGAGTTAGTGCTGCTGGATATATCGTTAGTCAGCATGTTTTATACTCCAGCATAAAAAAAGGCCACGATAGTGACCTTTTGTAGAATTAACTATTAGTTAAGCGTTAGCCTACCAACCAGTTTTTTCTTTCAGTGCATTACCGATTTCAGCTAGAGAACGAACAGTCTTAACGCCTGCTGCTTCTAGTGCTGCGAATTTCTCATCAGCAGTACCTTTACCACCGGCGATAATCGCGCCAGCGTGACCCATACGCTTACCTTCTGGTGCAGTAACACCAGCAATGTAAGAAACAACAGGTTTAGTAACGTTAGCTTTGATGTATTCAGCCGCTTCTTCTTCAGCAGTTCCGCCAATTTCACCAATCATTACGATTGCTTCAGTTTGTGGATCTTTTTCGAACATTTCTAGAACGTCGATGAAGTTAGTACCAGGGATTGGATCGCCACCGATACCAACACAAGTAGACTGACCAAAACCAGCATCTGTAGTTTGTTTAACGGCTTCGTACGTAAGCGTACCAGAACGTGAAACAATACCAACTTTACCTGGTAAATGGATATGACCAGGCATGATACCAATCTTAGTTTCGCCAGGAGTGATAACACCCGGACAGTTAGGACCGATCATGCGAACGCCAGTTTGCTCAAGCTTAACTTTAACGTCAACCATATCTAAAGTAGGAATACCTTCAGTGATAGTAACGATAAGTTCGATGCCTGCATCGATAGCTTCTAAAATAGCATCTTTACAAAAAGGAGCTGGTACGTAGATAACAGTCGCTGTTGCGCCTGTTGCTGCTACAGCTTCACGAACAGTGTTGAACACAGGAAGACCAAGATGTACTTGACCGCCTTTGCCCGGGCTTACGCCACCAACCATTTGTGTACCGTACTCAAGTGCTTGTTCTGAATGGAAAGTACCTTGTCCACCAGTGAAACCTTGACAGATTACTTTAGTATCTTTATTAATTAATACAGACATTATTTGCCCTCCGCAGCTGCAACAACTTTTTGTGCTGCATCAGTTAATGACTCAGCTGCAATAATAGCAACGTCTGAATTAGCTAGAACTTGACGACCAGCTTCTGCATTTGTACCTTCAAGACGTACAACAACAGGAACTTTAACACCAACTTCTTTAACTGCGCCAATGATGCCTTCAGCAATCATGTCACAACGTACGATTCCGCCGAAGATGTTAACTAAAACAGCTTTAACGTTGTCGTCTGACAAGATGATTTTGAATGCTTCAGTAACACGTTCTTGAGTCGCGCCGCCGCCAACATCTAGGAAGTTAGCAGGTTTGCCGCCATGAATGTTCACGATATCCATCGTACCCATTGCTAGACCAGCACCGTTAACCATACAACCAACATTGCCGTCTAGTGCAACGTAGTTAAGTTCCCATTGTGCCGCTTGAGCTTCACGTTCGTCTTCTTGTGAAGGATCGTGCATTTCACGGATTTTTGGTTGACGGTAAAGTGCATTACCATCGATGCCAATTTTGCCATCAAGACAGTGAAGATTACCTTCGTCTGTGATAACTAATGGATTGATTTCTAGTAGTGCGAAATCGAAATCGCTGAACATTTTACCAAGACCTAAGAAGATCTTAACAAATTGCTTCATTTGAACTGGGTTTAGACCCAATTTGAAGCCAAGTTCACGACCTTGGTAAGCTTGTGGGCCTACTAATGGATCGATTTCTGCTTTGTGAATTAACTCAGGAGTTTCTTCAGCAACAGTTTCGATATCAACACCGCCTTCAGTAGAAGCCATGAATACAACTTTACGTGTACCACGATCTACAACAGCGCCTAGATATAATTCGTTAGCGATATCAGTACAGCTTTCTACTAAAATTTTAGCAACTGGCTGACCGTTTTCGTCTGTTTGGTAAGTCACTAAGTTTTTGCCTAACCAATGTTGAGCAAACTCTTTAATTTCTTGTTTAGTTTTAACTAGCTTTACACCGCCAGCTTTACCACGTCCACCTGCGTGTACTTGAGTCTTAACAACCCACATATCTCCGCCGATTTTATCAGCAGCTTCAGCAGCTTCTTGAGGGGTATCACATGCGAACCCTTCAGATACTGGCAGACCATATTCTGCGAAAAGTTGTTTCGCTTGATACTCATGCAAATTCATGATGATTTTCCGTCACGTTAGTTGAAAAAAGTTGTCAGTATCATTACCAACAACCCAATGGCACCCATTACAGGGCCAATTTTAAAAACTTTGTTTATTATTGATTAAACATCAAGTAATAAACGAGTTGGATCTTCTAGTAATTCTTTAATCGTTACTAGGAAACCAACACTACCTTTACCATCTACGATACGGTGATCGTAAGACAGTGCAAGATACATCATTGGCAAAATTTCTACTTTACCGTCAACAGCCATTGGGCGATCTTGAATTTTGTGCATTCCCAAGATAGCGCTTTGTGGCAAGTTGATGATTGGCGTAGAAATTAGTGAACCGAATACACCACCGTTTGTAATGGTGAAGTTACCGCCAGTCATTTCGTCAACCGTTAATTTACCGTCACGACCTTTAAGTGCAAGCTCACGAATCTTCTTCTCGATGTCGCTCATGCTCATTTGATCAGTGTCACGCAATACTGGTGTTACTAAACCACGTGGCGTAGAAACAGCAATGCTAACGTCGAAGAAGTTATGGTAAATCAAATCATCGCCATCAATTGATGCGTTGATTTCTGGGTAGCGTTTAAGTGCTTCAGTTACTGCTTTCACGTAGAAAGACATGAAACCTAAACGACAACCATGACGCTCTTCAAATACGTCTTTGTATTGCTTACGTAAATCCATGATTGGTTTCATGTTGATTTCGTTAAACGTTGTCAACATAGCCGTATCATTGGTGGCTTGAAGTAAACGTTTCGCAATAGTCTTACGTAGACGTGTCATTGGTACACGTTTTTGATCACGTGCGCCAGCTTTTGGAGCTGGAGCTGCAGGAGCCGCTGGTGCTGCACTTTTGATGTGCTTTTCAACGTCTTCTTTAGTCAAACGACCACCAACACCAGTACCTTTGATCTTGTCAGAGTTAAGCTTGTGCTCAGACAATAAACGGCGTACTGAAGGGCTTAATGCGTCAGATGATTCGTCAGCTGCTGCTTCTGGAGCAGCCGCGGCAGGTGCAGCATCTTTCGATACTTCAGCGCCAGCGCTTGCGCCTTCTTTGATGATAGCAATAACATGCTCACCAAGAACCGTTGCGCCTTCTTCTTCACGAATCTCAACAACAACACCATCAACTGGAGATGGTACTTCTAAAACAACTTTATCAGTTTCGATATCAACTAGGTTGTCATCACGTGAAACGCTATCGCCCACACTTACATGCCAAGTTGCTACAGCAGCATCGGCTACTGATTCTGGTAATACAGGAACTTTAATTTCGACAGTCATCGACTTTTCCCTTAATAATTATTTAATAATAAGCGCAGCGTCAACTAAAGCTAGTTGTTGCTGTTTATGCATTGCTGGGTAACCACAAGCTGGAGCAGCAGAAGCATCACGACCAGCATAGGTCAGGTTTGCTCCTTTTGGAATTGCTTGCCAGAAATGATGCTGACTACAATACCAAGCGCCTTGGTTTTGTGGTTCTTCTTGACACCAAACAAAATCAGTTACGTGGCTGTATTGCTCTAATAACGCTGCAATTTCATCATGTGGGAACGGATATAATTGTTCAACACGAATAATAGCGACATTATTAAGCTTATCTTCACGGCGTTTTTGTAGTAGTTCGTAATAAATTTTACCACTACAAAATACCACGCGCTCAACTTTGCTTGCATCAATCTCATCAATCTCACCAATCACATTTTGGAACTGGCCTTGGGCAAGTTCTTCAAGTGTTGATGTACATAATGGATGACGTAACAATGATTTAGGAGTCATTACCACAAGAGGACGGCGCATTGGGCGAACCACTTGACGGCGTAGCATGTGATAAATTTGGGCAGGTGTTGATGGCACAACAACTTGCATATTATGATCGGCACAAAGCTGTAAGAAACGCTCTAAACGTGCAGACGAATGCTCAGGCCCTTGTCCTTCATAGCCATGTGGTAATAGCATTGTTAAGCCACACAGACGGCCCCACTTTTGCTCACCAGATGAGATGAATTGATCAAATACTACTTGGGCACAGTTGGCGAAATCACCAAATTGCGCTTCCCAAATGTTTAGACCAGAAGGCTCTGCTGTTGTATAACCATATTCAAATGCAACCACTGAGTTTTCAGATAATACCGAGTCATATAAACGGAATTTACCTTGATCAGCAGAGATATTTTTAAGCGGTGTATACGTAGACGCATCATTTTGATTATGTAATACAGCATGACGATGGAAGAATGTTCCACGGCCACTATCTTGACCAATCAATCTGATGTTGCGTTGTTCAGCTAAAATTGTAGCGTACGCTAAATTCTCAGCGAAACCCCAATCAACCGCTTTATCACCATTAGCCATAGTCACACGATCGTTGTAAATTTTAGCAACGCGCGATTGTAACTTATGATCTTCTGGGTATTCACACATTTTGTGTGCCAGCGCTTTAACCGTATCTAATGGCAGTGAGTTATCGTAAGGGATATCCCAATCGTGACCAACATAAGGAGACCAATCAGTTGAGTGCAACGTCATTGGGCGCCATTCGTCTACCACGCAATCACCATGATCTAGACGATCGCGGTAATCATTAATTAGACTCGAAATATCACCCTGCTCTACTAACTTTTCAGCCAATAGTTTGTCAGCGTAGATTTTACGAGGAGTTGGGTGACGTTTAATTGCTTGATACATCAATGGCTGAGTGGCACTCGGCTCATCGGCTTCGTTATGGCCATGACGACGATAACAAACTAAATCAATAACAACATCACGTTTAAATTTGTTACGATAATCAACCGCAATACGCGATACAAATGCAACCGCTTCAGGATCATCACCATTTACATGGAAGATAGGTGCCTGAACCATTTTTGCAATATCCGTACAATACATCGTTGAACGAGTATCTTCAGGATTGTTAGTTGTAAAACCAACTTGATTATTGATAACGATGCGAATAGTACCGCCCACTTTAAATGCACGTGCTTGTGACATATTAAAAGTTTCTTGTACAACACCTTGACCAGCTATCGCACTATCACCATGAATGGTGATTGGCATAACTAGGCTACCGTCTTTACACTCTAAGCGATCTTGACGGGCGCGCACACTACCAATAACCACTGGATTAACGATTTCCAGATGAGATGGGTTAAAAGCTAACGCTACGTGAAGTGCACCATGAGGTGTTTCGAAATCAGACGAGAATCCTTGATGATATTTAACATCACCTGAGCCATCAATTTTGTCGTGTGTACCGGCAAATTCATCAAATAATTCTGATGGTTTTTTACCAAGTAAGTTAACCAAGACATTCAGACGACCACGATGAGCCATACCAAGCACAATTTCTTTTGCGCCATGTTCGCCAGCTTTATAAAGCACTTCGCGAAGCATAGGAATTAGCGCACCAGCACCTTCTAGTGAGAAACGTTTTGCACCAGGGAACTTAGCACCAACGTATTTTTCAATACCTTCAGCGGAAGTTAAACCTGCCAATAAACGTAGCTTCTCAGGTTGTGAGAAACTTGGAGCGCTTTGCACTGATTCAAGCTGTTGCTGGAGCCAGCGCTTTTCTTCTGTGTCGGTAATGTGCATATATTCTGCACCTACACTGCCACAATAAGTTTGCTCTAACGCTTTGTGCAAATCTTTGAGTTTCATAGTGTCTTTGCTTACAGCAAAAGATCCTACGTTAAACTCGGTGTCCATGTCGTCTTTATCCAAGCTATGAAAAGCTGGATTAAGTTCTGCCACTTTATCACGCTGCCATAACCCTAATGGGTCAAGATTGGCATGTTGATGACCGCGAAAGCGGTAGGCATTGATCATTTGCAGTACTTTTACTTGCTTAGAAGCTGTCTGCGGATCTATCTCGCTTGCACCACCACCACGTAATTCTTTGGCAGCACGACGAAAATAATCGCGGATTTGAGTATGATTTACTTCTTGGGCACCATCAGATTCTTCGCGTGGTAATTGCTCAAAAACAACTCTCCACTCATCAGAAACCAATGTTGCATCTTCAAGAAATGCTTCATACAAGTCTTCTATATAGCCCGCATTAGCACCCGCTAGGTGTGACGATTCAAGCCACTCCTTCATTATGCTTTCATGCATTTTTTGCCCTTTTTAATTAGCCAAACGCTACAATAAAATTAAAAACAATCTTCAACAAAAACGTTATCAATCGATAACACTTATCATTTAAAGAAAACTTAATCAAAAATTTTAAATGTTTCTAACGCAAAAATAGCCATACCTCCAAATGAGAGTACGGCTATTTAATTCTTATTCTTTTAACAACCTATGGTCAAGGCTCATTGATGTTATACCGCGCGGTTTAACAACATTGATTTAATATGACCAATAGCTTTTGTTGGGTTTAATCCTTTAGGACAAACACTAACGCAGTTCATGATTCCGTGACAACGGAATACACTAAATGCATCATCCAACTCACTTAAACGTTCATCGGTAGCCGTATCACGGCTGTCGATTAAGAAACGGTAAGCGTGTAATAAACCAGCAGGCCCGATGAATTTATCAGGGTTCCACCAGAAAGACGGACAAGATGTAGAGCAACAAGCACATAAGATACACTCGTATAATCCATCTAATTTGTCACGTTCTTCAATTGTTTGTAAATGCTCACGTGCTGGCGGCACTTTACCATCGTTGATTAAATACGGCTTAATCTTTTCATATTGCGTGTAGAACTGACTCATATCGATGATTAAATCACGAACTACTGGCAAGCCTGGTAAAGGACGCAAAATTACTTTGTTGCCTTTGAGCACTGACAACGGAGTAATACATGCAAGACCATTTTTTCCGTTCATGTTGACACCATCACTACCACAAACACCTTCACGACATGAACGTCTGAAAGATAGGGTAGGATCTTGTTCTTTTAACAAGATAAGTGCATCAAGTACCATCATGTCAGAACCATCTTCAAGTTCTAACGTGTAGTCTTTCATGTACGGTTTCGCATCAACATCTGGATTGTAGCGATAAATTGAGAATACTTTTTTCATCACTCTCTCCTTAGTATGTACGCGCTTTAGGCGGGAAGGCTTCACGAGTTTTAGGCGAGAAGTTTACTTCACGCTTAGTCATCACTTCAGTCATTGGGTTATAAACACTATGACATAACCAGTTTTTATCATCACGATCTGGGAAATCTTCGCGAGAATGAGCACCACGTGATTCTTCACGGAAGTTTGCAGCAACAGCCGTTGCATAAGCAGTTTCCATCAAGTTATCTAACTCTAAACATTCAATACGTTGAGTATTGAATTCTGCTGAATTGTCTGACAATTTAGCATTTTGTAAGCGTTCACGAATAGTTTTAAGCTGTGCAAGACCTTCTGCCATTGCTTTACCTTCACGGAATACCGAGAAGTTAAGCTGCATACAAAGCTGCATATCTTTTTTGATTTGAACTGGGTCTTCACCGTCTTTATTGTTTTCCCAACGATTAAGGCGAGTCAGTGCGCTATCAATCTCTTCTTGAGAAGCATCTTTATGACTTAGTTCATCCGTTAAGTATTTACCTAAGAATTTACCTGCACTACGTCCAAATACAACCAAATCAAGTAGTGAATTACCACCTAAGCGGTTAGCACCATGTACTGATACACATGCGATCTCGCCAACAGCAAACAAGCCTTCAACAACAACATCGTCGCCAGCTTCGTTACGTGTTAATGCTTGACCGTGAATGTTAGCCATAACGCCGCCCATCATGTAATGACATGTAGGTAGAATTGGGATTGGCGCTTCAACAGGATCAACGTGAGCAAAGGTACGTGATAAATCACAAACACCTGGTAAGCGTGACTCAAGAGTCTCTTTACCTAAATGATCAAGTTTTAATAAACAATGCGGACCTAAAGGACCATCTAGACCACGACCTTCACGTATTTCGTTCATAATTGAACGAGCAACAACATCACGTGACGCTAAATCTTTAGCGTTAGGTGCATAACGTTCCATGAAACGCTCGCCATCTTTATTTAAAAGATAACCACCTTCGCCACGACAACCTTCAGTTACCAATACACCCGAACCAGCTATACCCGTCGGGTGGAACTGCCACATTTCCATGTCTTGCATAGAACAGCCAGCACGAATTGCCATGCCAACACCGTCACCAGTGTTAATGTGAGCATTGGTTGTTGATGCGTAAATACGACCAGCACCACCAGTTGCAAGCACAGTTGCACGAGACTTGAAGTAAACAACTTCCCCAGTCTCAATGTTCATTGCTGTACAACCAACGACTGTACCTTCGTCGTTTTTAACTAAATCTAGTGCAAACCATTCGCTAAATACGTTAGTTTTGTTTTTAACGTTTTGTTGATAAAGCAAATGCAATAATGCATGACCTGTACGGTCAGCCGCAGCCGCTGTACGAGCAGCTTGCTCGCCACCAAAGGCTTTAGATTGACCACCGAAAGGACGTTGGTAAATTTTACCTTCTTCGGTGCGAGAAAATGGTAGACCCATTTTTTCTAATTCGATAATTGCTTCTGGACCCGCTTCACACATGTATTCAATGGCATCTTGATCGCCAATGAAATCTGACCCTTTAACGGTGTCATACATGTGCCAATGCCAGTTATCTTCATGGCTATTACCTAACGCAACAGTAATACCACCTTGAGCAGATACGGTATGTGAACGAGTCGGGAAAACTTTTGAAATCAATGCACAAGTCTTGCCTTCTTGTGTGATTTGCAGTGCTGCACGCATGCCCGCACCACCAGCGCCGATTACAACGGCGTCAAATTCTAAAACAGGAATACTCACCTTAGACTCTCCATAAAATAACGAGGCCAGCAACTACATAACTAAATGCGGCAGCATTAAGTACAAGTTGAAGAACAAATCGAAGACCAACAGGTTTTACATAATCTGTTAATACTTGCCATAAGCCAATCCAAACGTGGGCTAATAGAGAAAGCAAAGTAATGACTGTAAATACCTGCATACCTAGATGAGAAAATAAGTCTTTCCATACAAGGTAGGTTACATCGGTCGTTAGAAAGAAACCTAACAAGAAAAGTGAATACAGGGCTAAATTAATGCCTGCGACACGGATGATGATGTAGTCATGAACGCCACTACGTCCTAGCGTTGCTGCGTTATTTACCATACCCAAACTCCTGCTAGTACTGAAAGGATTACTGACATTAACACCGTGACTTGCGCTGATGTGGTAGCAGTTTCAAACTCCTCCCCATAGCCCATATCCATGATGATATGACGAACGCCAACGACTAGATGATACGCTAGTGCGGTTAAGATTCCCCAGAAGATGAACTTGGCCAGAAAACTATCCATTAAATCTAAAACATTAGCAAAGCCCATTGGGCTTGATAATGATTCAGCTAACAACCACATTAATATACCGGTAGCGAAGAACATAATGACGCCACTAACACGGTGTAAAATAGATACGATTGCAGTTAAAGGAAAGCTAACGGTCTGTAAGTCTAGATTTACAGGTCTTTGCTTTTTCACGATTTTGCTCACTTAAGCTAAATTGAGGCCCATTTATTTTTATAAAGAGAAAGCCTCTCGGGCTCCGACAAGAAATTTTTTCAGTAATTAATACCCATTAATTACCTATCTTTCTCTTTGTTTGGTACTTACGGATTGTGTCAAACATCTACAAGCCGTTAAATCCGACGAAAGTATACTGGGACTAAGGCACAAATACAATTAATGTAACGGCATAAATAGCGCTTTTCATGGCGATAAATTTATACTATTTAATACTCATTTTTCACATTTTGGACATATAAATTATTTAGGCTATCTATTAATCGCACATAATGTACGATAAATAAACACCAACAGTATGATAATTATGCAAATCAACATTTAAACGAGCATTTAAATTGACAAGTTATGCATAAATTAGGTTAAATACAGGCCATTTATTTATCTAGGCTGAATAATTATTGGCCCAGTGAAAGAATAAACAAAGAAAACTACACAGGAGCAAATCGTATGACAGAGCGTCACGCCACCCTATCAATCGACGGTAAAGATCTGATTGAACTACCAATTTCATCAGGCACCGAAGGTCATGATGTGATTGACATCAGCAAGCTTGGCGGCACAGGCCACTTCACATTTGATCCAGGTTTTATGGCAACAGCCTCTTGTGAATCAGAAATCACGTATATTGATGGTGCTAAAGGCATTTTACTACATCGTGGTTACCCAATTGATCAGCTAGCAAAAAATGCTGACTATTTAGAAGTATGTTACATATTGTTATACGGTGATAAGCCTTCAGCCGCTGAATACACTGAATTTGTAGCCTTGGTTAAGAACCACACAATGGTTCATGACCAGTTGTTTCAATTCTTTAAAGGATTTCGCCGTGATGCGCATCCTATGGCGATTCTTTGTGGTGTGGTCGGTGCATTGTCATCGTTCTACCATGATTCGTTAGATGTGAATAATCCACGTCATCGCGATTTATCTGCTATTCGTTTAATCTCAAAAATGCCAACATTGGCGGCAATGAGTTATAAATACAGCGTAGGTCAACCATTCGTTTACCCTAAAAACGATTTGTCGTATTCAGAAAACTTCTTAAACATGATGTTCTCTGTACCGGCTGAAGATTATAAAATTAGCCCAACGATTGCTCGTGCAATGGACCGTATCTTTACGCTTCATGCTGATCACGAACAAAATGCTTCAACGTCTACTGTACGTTTAGCTGGTTCTTCAGGCGCTAACCCGTTTGCATGTATTGCAGCTGGTATCGCATCACTTTGGGGACCTGCTCACGGCGGTGCTAACGAAGCTTGTTTAACCATGCTTGAAGAAATTGGCAGTGTTGACCGTATTGAAGAATATGTTGCTAAAGCGAAAGATAAAGCTGATCCGTTCCGCCTAATGGGCTTTGGTCATCGTGTTTATAAAAACCACGATCCACGTGCTACAGTAATGCGCGAAACGTGTCATGAAGTATTGTCTGAATTAAACATCGACGATCCGCTGCTAGATGTGGCTATGGAATTAGAGCGTATTGCGCTAGAAGACCCATACTTCATCGAGAAGAAATTATATCCAAATGTTGATTTCTACTCAGGTATCGTTATGCGTGCTATGGGTATTCCAACATCAATGTTCACGGTAATCTTTGCATTATCGCGTACTGTTGGTTGGATTTCACATTGGAAAGAGATGCTAGGACAACCTGGTCACAAAATCGGTCGTCCACGTCAGTTATACACTGGTTCTGCGGCACGTGAGTTTGAATCAAGCACTAAAAAATAAGTTTTAAATTTAAAACTAATGAATGGCCGATGTAATCAACATCGGCCTTTTTTATGTTCACGACTAAATGGATTTAGGAGGTAGAGCGAAGCATGGATGCCCGAGCCGAGGATGAACGGTATGCCGCGGTGCCATGGACGGCAAAGAGCGGCGATGTTCAGGATGAACGGTCATGTTTTTTGTTCCAGACAAAACATAAGTACCTACATCCATGTAGGCAATGCCGCGGTGCCATGGCAGGAAATTAGTTCCAGACATTTCCTAAGTACACACATCCATGTGTGCACATGTTTTTTGTTCCAGACAAAACATAAGTACCTACATCCCCATCGTCTGAAGTTTTATTCGCAAGACTTAATACCTCTTTGTTATACACTATTCATCTAACTGGACTAAATTCCTCGTAATATTTCATGAACTATAACCACTCCATAGTTGTCACGACTTTATAATCAATTTCACCATTATCCATAGTAAAATTAACCATCACCTCAATTTGTGTTGTTCTAAAAAGTTTTAACCGACTGTTTTGTATACGTTAATAATAGTTGGCATACCCTATGCTCTAGCAAGACCATATTTACACTAATTCCATTGATAAAGAGCACCGGATCATGCATATAAAAACTAAAACAACACTCCTTGGCGCATTACTCATTTCATCGTTAATTTCTGGATGTAGCGACTCAAACGCTAAAGAAGAGGATATCAAAGAAAAAGAATTTGCTGTTCCTGTCGTCACGACCTTAATACAACAACAACCTATTTCTTCAACTTACCACTCAACGGCAACACTTGAATCTCGAATCGACGCGCAAGTTATTAGCCGTGTTACGGGTATTGTTGAACACTTGGATGCCGAAGAAGGTGACTATGTCAAAAAAGGACAATTACTTGCAAAGATAGACTCTCGTCGTTATCAATTATCTCTCAATAAAGCACAAGCTGAACTTGATAGTATTAATCAAGAATACAACCGCTTGAAAAAGCTTCAAGCGAAGAACCTCGTCAGCCGCGATCAAGTCGACAAATTAAATTATTCAAAGCAGTCAGCGACGGCGGCGCGAGACTTAGCTGCATTAGATCTAGACGATAGTTTAATTAAGGCGCCTATTTCGGGTTTTATTTCTCAAAAAATGGTCAAGCAAGGTCATTTTAGCCAATCATATCAACAGCTACTTCACATTGTTAACCAAGCTGATTTGCAAGCGGTGCTCTATGTTCCTGAAGCGCAACTAGCCAATGTTAAACTTAATCAAGTGGCCTCATTGTCGTTCTCAGCATTACCGTCCCAGCAATTCACTGCCCATGTTCGCTCGATAGCCCCTTTAATTGATCATAAAAGTGGGACTTTTAAAGTTATTTTATCCCTCAACAATGATAAGTCACTTTTAAAGCCCGGCATGTTTGCTCAAATCTCTGTTGTTTTTGATACGCACCAAGATTCATTAACGGTGCCTAGTGATGCCATTATTCACCGTGATGGACAACAATACGTTTTCATTGTTAAAGACAAAAAGGCCCACGAAGTTGTTATCACTACAGGATATGTTCAAGAGATGCTAACAGAAGTCGTTGGTGATATATCTTCAAGTAGTGAGATTGTTATTGAAGGCCATCGCAACTTAAAAGACGAAGCTCTTATTGAGGTTATCAACAAAACCCCATCAAACACCGTTGCTAAAGCACACTAGGAATCGCTAACATGAGTATTGTTGATACAGCCATTAAACGTCCTGTCACGGTATGGATGGCAACCTTTGCCATCATTTTATTCGGACTCGTTGGGTTATCTCGTTTGGCGGTTAATCTATTGCCAGAGTTAAGTTACCCTACCCTAACGGTGCGCACCACCTACATTGGCGCAGCGCCCTCAGAAATAGAACAATTGATAAGTAAGCCTATTGAAGAAGCTGTCGGTGTTGTCAAAGGACTGCGTAAAATAAGTTCGGTCTCAAAACCTGGTCAGTCTGATGTGCTGCTTGAGTTTGAATGGGATGTCGCCATGGACATCACCAGTTTAGAAGTGCGGGAAAAGCTTGATTTAATTTCATTACCATTAGATGTTGAAAAACCGTTAATTTTGAAATTTAACCCAAGTCTTGATCCTATTATTCGCTTGGCACTTCAACCAACTCAAAGTGTTAGCACTGATACCGATGCAGGAATTCACACCTTAACGGCGATGCGTACCTATGGTGAATACGATGTTAAACGTCAACTAGAATCTATTGCCGGTGTTGCGTCGGTAAAATTAGGCGGCGGTTTAGAACAAGAATATCAGGTCGTTATTGACCAACATAAACTCGCTCAACTCAACCTCAATAGTAAGCAAATTAGCCAGTTGATTAATCGCGAAAATATTAATATTTCTGCGGGTAAACTCATCGAAGGCAACACCCAATATTTGGTACGAACACTCAATCAATTTAAAGACATTAAACAAATTGGTGATTTAGTGGTTTATCAAGAAAATGATCAAATCATTTATCTTAAAGATATCGCCACTATTAAAGATAGCTATAAAGAACGTACGGACGTAACGCGAATTAACGCCCAAGAAGCTGTTGAATTAGCCATTTATAAAGAAGGCGATGCCAATACGGTTGACGTTGCGTCGCGTATTAAGCAGCAACTCGATAGACAAAAAGATAAAGGTGATAGTCGTTACAAATTGACGTTGGTTTATGATCAATCGACCTTTATTAGCAATGCCATTAGCGAGGTTAAATCAGCGGCAATTATTGGTGGTTTACTAGCCATGCTCGTATTGTATTTATTCCTACGCTCTATTATTCCCACACTGATCATTTCATTATCGATTCCGGTATCTGTTATTGCGACCTTTAACCTGATGTATGCCAATGATATTACATTAAATATCATGTCATTAGGGGGCATTGCTTTAGCCACTGGTTTATTAGTGGATAACGCCATTGTTGTGCTTGAAAACATTGCTCGCTACAAAGAGCAGGGCTTATCAAACATTGATGCGGCCGCCAAGGGGACTAAAGAAGTTAGCGGCGCTATAATCGCGTCTACATTAACAACGTTAGCAGTATTTGTACCTCTGATCTTCGTTGAGGGCGTTGCAGGTCAATTATTTCATGATCAAGCTCTCACCGTTGCATTCGCCCTACTCGCTTCATTGTTAGTAGCGCTGACCTTAATTCCGATGTTAGCTTCACGCAAAAAATCAGAGCCCGTTGAAGACCTTGATAGCGTTAGCCCACTAACTTTTTCACAGCGTAGCCGTGGAGCTAAAGTTGGTTATGTTATTACGTGGCCATTACGATTATTGTTCATCTTTACGCCAATGGCATTGTCGCGTGTTTTACTCTTAGCTTTTCACGCCATAACCAAAGTATTAGGTTTTGTATTACGTCCTATTACGGCTGTATTTAATAAAAGTTTTGACGTTATTGCCGTTTTTTTTAATCGGTCATTAAAAGTCGCACTTGCTCATCCTTTAAAAACCTTAGTCATCACTTTAGGGCTAGCCAGTACAAGCTTATTGATCGTACCGCGCATTGGCGTTGAGTTATTACCACCATTATCACAAGGTGAATTTTATTTAGAACTAGAATTAAGCCCTGGCACGCCGCTGGTTAAAACAGATGAAGCCATCAATAAAATATCACAAGTTTTACGAGAAGATGAGCGGGTAAAAAGTACCTACTCATTAACTGGCACTGGCAGCTTAATGACCAGCAGCGCAAGCAAAGGTGGAGAACATCAAGCAAGACTGCAAGTGATTGTGACTGACCAAGTTCATGAACAAGCCATCATGGATAAAACTCGAAGAATTGCACGTCAAATTGTCGGAGCAAGTAACGAAATTAATCGACCAGCATTGTTTACGTTGAGCAAACCGATGAGTATCGAGCTAGCAAGTTACAGCTTGGACGCGCTTGATACCTATAGTAAGCAGTTAGCTAACTTAATGAATACATCACCAACATTTGATGATGTGGTTAATAGCATGCGCCGCGGTCAGCCAGAGCTGTCGATTGAGTTTGACCACCAGCGTATTGCAAGCCTTGGATTGAATACCGCCGATATTTCACAATTAATTAGCGTTAAAGTTGGTGGCAATGTCGCGAGTCAATTTACATTATTTGATCGAAAAATTGATATTCTAGTACGCAGTGAACTTAGCCAACGTGATTCTATCAATGATTTGAAAGCACTGATTGTTAACCCAAATAGCAAGCACCCAATCTCTCTGGAAAGTATTGCCACAATTAAGGAAGCCGTTGGCCCAGCTCAAATTAATCGCATTAACCAACAACGTGTTGCTGTTATTAGTGCAAACATTGCTGTTGGTGACCAACAAGCTGCTATCCTTCAAGCGAGCAAGTTAGTTGAACAGCTTAATTTGCCCCTCAATGTGACCAGCAACTTTGGTGGACAAAGCGAAGAAATGGCTCAATCTTTTGATTCGATGATGATGGCCTTAGCCTTAGCTATATTTTTAGTGTACTTAGTGATGGCATCACAATTTGAGTCATTACTTCACCCATTATTGATTTTGTTTAGTGTACCGCTAGCGGGCGTTGGCTCATTGATTGGTCTGTATGTTACTGGGACAAACTTAAGCGTTATTGTCTTCCTTGGTTTAATTATGCTTAGCGGTATTGTGGTCAACAACGCCATCGTATTAGTTGATCGCATTAACCAACTTCGTGTTGAAGGTATGGAAAAGATCCAAGCCATAACTACGGCTACTCAATCACGACTACGCCCTATTATCATGACCACATTAACCACTATTTTAGGCTTATTGCCTATGTGCATCGGCTTAGGTGAAGGCAGTGAATTACGCGCGCCAATGGCCATCACAGTGATCAGTGGTTTAATCGTCTCAACTTTATTAACACTTATTGTGATCCCGGTTTTATACCGTTTGTTTGATAGCAAGAAATTCGCTGTCAGTGTGCAATCAGATAATGACACAACCTCACCGTTCGTTAAGGAGATTTAGCATGAGCAATCAACATGAAAAATCATCGGGCCTCACGGCCTTAGCCTTAAGGCGTCCGGTGACGACCTTAATGATCGCCTTCACTTTGTTACTATTAGGCATTGCAGCATCACGACTATTACCTTTGGAAAAATTCCCGGGTATTGATATTCCGGAATTAGTGATTAATGCGCCTTATCGAGGCTCAAGCCCAGCAGAAGTAGAACGGTTGGTCACCAAGCCTCTTGAGGAAGCCTTGGCTACCATGGGCGGCATCACCCGTATGCGATCTAATTCAGGAGAAAATGGCGCTAACATTAACATTGAAGTGAAATGGGACAGCAGCTTAACTAGTAAAGGGTTGGAAGCACGTGAAAAAATTGATGCTATTCGCCATTTATTACCGGAAGATTTAGAGCGTATTTTTGTTTATCAGTTTTCTACGGCTGATATGCCTATTTTAACTATGCGTATCTCCAGTGAACGAGAACTGAAAAATAGTTATGATTTGCTCAATAATTTTCTTAAAAAGCCCATTGAACGATTATCAGGCGTGTCCAAGGTTGAGCTTTATGGTGTTGACCCCCGTCAAATAACTATTCGTTTGTCCAGTGATCGTATGTCTAGTCACAACATTGATGCGCAGCAATTAACGGCATTATTGAATAAACAAAACTTCTCAATCAATGCCGGTGCCATTAAAAGCGACCAGCAAACGATTCGTGTCTCCCCTCAGGGAGAATATAAGAACCTAAATGACATTCGCACATTAAAAGTTAATGAGCATATCTATTTAGGTGATATTGCGACCATCAACTACGAGCAAAAGGAGTTAGAGGAAGGTCGTCATTTAAATCAAAGTTATGCTATTGGCGTCAATGTATTTAGAGAATCGAGTACCAATTTAGTGGATGTCTCATCTCGAGTCGTTGATAAAATTGACGAAATTTCAAAGAGTAGTAAATTCAGTGGTATCGATATATATGTAATGGAAGATCAGGCTAAAGGTGTCACAGATTCTTTATCTGATTTATTACAAGCTGGCGGTATAGGCGCAATCTTATCCTTTATTGTGCTCTATCTATTTATTCGTAATACCCCGGTCACTTTACTTGTTGTGGCATCGGTCCCCTTTTCAATTTGTTTGACCCTCGCTTGCATGTACTTGCTTGGTTATTCGCTTAATATTCTATCCTTAATGGGCTTATTATTAGCCGTGGGCATGTTAGTTGATAATTCGGTCGTGATCACCGAAGCTATCGCCGCTCAATACAAGAAAACGCCAAATGAGCCACCTGTTGCTAATATTCAAGTTGGAGTGTCTAAAGTTAGCCTCGCGGTTATAACAGGTACGTTAACCACCATGATTGTATTCTTGCCTAATATCATTGGTGAGAAAGTCCAATTAACCATTTTTCTTGAGCATGTGGCTGTCGCCATATGTATTTCATTAGCCGCATCACTCTTGGTAGCAAAGACCTTATTACCATTATTGCTATCGAGAATGTCGTTAGATAAGTTGCAGCAAACAGTCACTGTTAAGAAAAACTCTAAGCCGCCAAAAAATTATTACAAACGGAGTTTAAATTGGGTGCTTCATCACCCTAAAATCACCGGTGTTATTGCCATATTAATTCTTGTGAGCACAGCGATTCCATTGCAAGTGATTACCTCTGATAATAACAATAACGGTGATACAACCCGTATCAGATTACATTATCACCTCCAAGGTCAATACCCTTTGGCACAAGTTGAAGCGGTGGTTAATGAAATGGAAGCTTACCTGTATAAAAATCAAGATAAGTTTGCCATTGAGTCGGTGTATACCTATTACAATCCGGAATATGCACGTTCATCTTTATTATTAAAAGAAGGTAATGACAAATCGATTGAGCAAATTAAAAAAGATATTCGTGAGAATATGCCCAAGTTCGCCATTGCATCACCTCAATTTAGTTGGCGTAGTGAATCAGCTGGCGGCACGTCATTATCACTGACAGGCCCATCGACTGATAAGTTAATAGAGTTAAGCGAACAAATCATTCCACTACTCAGCCAAATCGATGGATTAACGGATGTGCGAAGTGAAATATCACAGCAACAACAAGAATTAATTCTGACCGTTGATAGACAAAAAGCCAATCGTTATAACCTCAATTCGCAAGATGTTGCGTCATTAGTGTCAAGTGCCCTACGTGGGCGAAACTTACGAAGCTTTCGCCATGATCCACAAGGTGAAGTACGTATTGAGATGCTTTTTGACAGACAGCTTAAATATTCGTTAGCTAAACTTAAACAACTCCCTATTACTCAATTTAATGGACAAATTATAACCTTGGATAATTTGGTTGAGTTTAAGGTCAAGCCGCGTCTTAGTAATATTACCCGTCAAAATCGCCAAACATCACTAAGCATTGGCGCTAACCTTGATGGTATTACGACAGAAGAAGCGGGTGATAAACTCAAAGAGGCGATGAAACACGTAAGCTTTCCTCAAGGGTATCAGTGGAAACTTGGTCAAGGGTTTGAAAGACAGCAACAAGAACGGAGCATCATGCTAGTCAATATGTTATTGGCGCTGGCGATGATTTATATTGTGATGGCTGCATTGTTTGAATCCTTGTTATTGCCTGCCGCCATCATCAGCTCAATACTCTATTCAATTGTTGGCGTGTTTTGGTTGTTCTTACTTACGGGAACAAGCATGAGCGTCATGGGCATGATTGGTATTTTGATCTTAATGGGCATCGTCGTTAATAATGGCATCGTGTTAATTGATCAAATTAATCAGATGACGCCCAAACGAGAAGAGTTAGAGCAAGTCATTAGTGATATGTGTGTCACCCGATTACGTCCAGTATTAATGACCGTATCCACAACGGTATTAGGGATGGTTCCATTGGCAATTGGTAGCGCACAAATAGGCGGTGATGGTCCTTCATATGGCCCATTGGCTATCGCTATCATTGGCGGTTTAAGCTTCTCAACAATTACCAGCTTGTATCTAGTGCCTTGGTTATATTTAGTGCTAACAAAAACAGCGCATAATTCTAGCGTTGGTTTTAATAAGGCCAATAGTTTTGCCAAGCGCTTAACGTCAAATTAACTCTCATTAAAGCTGAGAATATGAAGTAGTCCTATTCTCAGCGTAAGTTAATCGTTCAATTTCTCATGTGGGTTCAAATAAAACATTCTCTTCCAACCTTGAGACTCTGTTGTAGCCAGCCATGGATAAGGGATTAAGGACAAAATAGAATAATGAACATGTGGCTGTTTACCCGACGCGTTTCCTGAATCCCCCAAGGTGCCAATTTTCTGGTTAATTGACACTATCTCTCCCATATCAACTAATATTTTATCTAAGTGAGCATAATAGTGAATACGCCACTTAGGTCCTAAAATAGCAACGACGTTACCTCCTTTAGTAAGTTGACCTGAGAACATAACAATACCGGTAACAGAAGCGACAACAGGCGTGTTTTTGGTGCCGAATATATCAATACCTTTGTGAACTCCAGATGTTCCCCAAGGCTCATACCAAAAAGTTTGATGGTTCCAATCTTTATTATTCGCCCCTTGCACCGGGTTCATTATTTTTTCAGGCATAGCCAGTCCACAAAAAAATATAATCAGTAAAGAAATAATAAAACATTTAATGATTTTTGAAATTTTTACCATAGACATTGTTCTCATCATGAATAATTCAGGTGTTTTGCTAGGTTTATTTAAAATATTGATGATGACAAATATTGGCTGAACCGCCGATGAAGAGTTTTAAATAAAATAGCTGCCGTATGACGGCTTTATAGTATTTTCGATGAGCGAGTTAATTTGTGTAGTGGTTAGTTTAAACCTCTTAGGCTTTTATTGATTCATAGAGTTCAAGTGGCAAACCATCGGGATCACTAAAGAATGTGAATTTTCTACTGGTGTATTCATCCATTCTAATAGGCTCTACACTAATATTATGTGAGAGCAAATAAGCCGATACACTTTCCACTGAATCGACTGAGAATGCTAAGTGCCTTAACCCAAGTGCTTCTGGATAACTGGGCCTTGCCGGCGCGTTCGAAAATGAAAATAACTCAATCTGGCTACCATCTGGCAATTGTAAATCAAGTTTAAAAGAACCTCTTTCGGCCCTAAAGTTCTCAGCGATTACTTTCAGGCCTAATATGTTGGTATAAAAATGTTTAGACTTTTTATAATCTGAGCAAATAATTGCCGCATGGTGAAGGGCGTTTAACATGAAATATTCCTAAATAGCAGCAGTATAAGTTATTACAATTTTGGAATTTAATAAAGAAAGGATATTTTATTGGTTGAATTCTTAGGAATTTAACTCAGGTTATTAACGAATAAAGTCACAATTTTCTGATTTTGGATAAACAAAGCCAGCAAAATATATCGCTGGCTTTTCTAGATTGCTTACAACAGATTAATTACAGCTAACGCCTACCTGACTAAACGCTGACGTAACATCACTTACACTCTTACCAAGATCGGCGGCAGCAGATTCAACACCACAAGCCCCAGCGTTAAATGTTGATGTTGCACTCCAATATAGTTGATTGGCACGTAAAAACACACCAAATGCTTCCCGTGTCGACCAACCTTGTGAGGTGGCTAGCAAGTAGAATGCTTTGTTATAAACACCCGAACTATGATGAACATCCATTGAGCTTGTGAAATCAGAAGCATGACCAATAGAACGACCGTCTTGGGTCGGATCATCCATATAACGTAATGCACCTGTTCCTTTAAATATTTGCTCACCGACCATCCAGTCATTGCTACCTAATAAATAGCTTTCAGCAGCCTCCCCTGCCATATCGGAAAATGCTTCGTTCATGCCGCCTGACTGTGACGAGTATTGCAGACCCGAATTTTGTTCTGTCACACCATGGCTCACTTCATGTGCCGAAACATCAAGACTAACCAATGGGAAAAAAGTTGATGCTCCATCACCAAATGACATAGCCGTACCATCCCAAAATGCATTTTCATATTTTCGGCCATAATGAACCCGCATTTCCAGCTTGAAATTTAATGGTGCTGTATTATACCAATCACCGTACATATCAAAAATTGCATTACCAAAAGCATGTGCATCATTGAGAGGTGAGAAAGCGCCATTAGCTGATTTATAAGTGTTTTCTGGACATGTAAAGGAATGAACACTGCCGCCACGGGTTCGACTATTCATATCAATCGTACGCACATTGCTATTTTCCATATAACAAGTGTCATTAGCTTTACCAACGCTCATCGCTGAAAAATCTGTACCGTAATGATATTGACCAGACTTCGTATTACCACCAGGCCCTGTGGCTGATGAAGGTGTTGTTGTGACGGTACCGCCACCGCCTTTACCACCACGCTTAGTTGTTAACGCATTATGGCTCTCTAAAATAGATCCCGTTTGAGCATCAACAATTGCAAATGGACGTGTTGGCGTTTCATTATGATGTGCAAAGTAACTTACTTTGTAAGCTAGAATTGATTCACCCTTTACATTGATAATAATTAATTGGGTTGATGAGTGTTTTATTTGTGTACTCGAACCGTGGCCATTAAATTTTTTCACTAATCGCTGGGCTTCTTTAGCAGAAATTGATGGCTCGACACTAGACAAGTTAATGTCTTTGACGATATCACCAGATAAAGACATAAGCTCACCAAAATCATTAGTTTCACTTACTAAGTTTTGACCGTATACCAATACACCTTTGTAGTGTTGCTCCAATCGATGCTTATTCATGCCTTTCTTAGTTTTAAATGATTTCTTCTTTTTAAAGCTTGCATGGTCATTCATCTTCAAAGATTCTTTTACTGAATGCCCTTTTGCTAAGCCATGTACTTTTTCTTTTACTGCAGCGCTAACAGGACTGATGATTGCTAACAATGCTGTTGCTGTAATTATTTTAGTTGAAATACTCAAAGTAACCTCTCATTTTATTTGACGTAGTCTTCAGTTAGGGAACTAACAGCAAACCACTATCATGCATTTTTATTATTTGGATTAGGCCATTGTCGTAACTGACGTTACAATAATGTTAAATATCAAAAAAATGCACTAGCAGAGAAGCGTCAATTTTTAACAAAAATCTGACAACAATCAAAAATACAAAATAAAAAATATAAAATTCAATAACATAAACAAACCACATTATAACAACCCAATAATTTCATCTACTTTAAATGTCGGAAAACAACGAGTTTATGGCTGTATTTTGCTAGAGTAAAACACAGTCAATGTTAATATCGTGTAACTAAATAAAATGTTCTACATTAACTAGCATTATTAATAAACAACTCAAACCTCTGGGGATTTCAATGTCATTTAACTGGGTAAAACTAAAACCATCAATTACATTATCGGTCGCATTCACATTGACAGCGATTGTCTGTTTATCATTAACCCATGATAATAATGAAATAGCGCAGTCTTATATTATCAAAGCAAACAATTTGACGGCATTAGAGCAACAACTTAATGCACTAGAGGCAATTCCATCTCATCATTTGACTTTAATTAATTCGGTCGCAGTTACCTTAACCAAAGAACAATTATTAGCCCTCGAAAAAAATATTCCAATCACTGTAACCAAAAATCATAGTGTTGAAGTAGCTGGTTGGGCCAAAGGTAAACGTCGATGGCAACCCAGTGCTGATGCAGGATTATTAATTGATGCGCATAAAGCACATGCACAAGGTATTTATGGAGATAATGTCACCATCGCATTTCTAGATACTGGTCTTGATCAATTGCCAGGTTTAACCAAAAACTTAAAAGGGCGTGATAAGGTTTGGGGAACCTATGATGCAATCAATAATGCCGTATTTAATTTTGACCGCGAGCAAAATGGTCACGGGACGCATGTTGCCAGTTTGGCGACCAATAGCGATTTTGATATTGACGGTCAAATTTATGGCATTGCACCCAATGCCGCATTAGTTGGCATAAAAGCATTCGACGGCAAAGGAAAATCCACCTATGCCGACGTTATACGAGGAATAGAATGGGCCTTGCAAGTCAAAGACCTAATAAATTTACGCGTTCTTAATATGTCATTTAGCGGACCGGTCCAATCATATTATTGGGAAGACCCATTAAACCAAGCTGTGATGAAAGCATGGGAACAAGGTATTGTTGTCGTCGCTTCTGCCGGCAACGGCGGCCCCACACCAATGAGTATTGGTGTGCCAGGTAATATTCCGTATATCATTACTGTCGGCGCTATGACTGACAACTATACCCCAAGCGATAGTTCAGACGATAAACTAGCCTCTTTTAGCGCGGCCGGACCAACAATTGAAGGATTTATTAAACCTGAGATCGTTGCACCCGGTGGTCATATTTCTGGACTAATGGCTTTTGACACTGCAATTGTTAGTGAACACCCTGAGTACCACGATGGCGGACGTTATTTTGAAATGTCTGGTACTTCACAGGCAGCAGCCGTTGTTTCAGGGACTGTTGCACTTATGCTTAGTCAAAATCCAAATTTGACGCCAGATCAAATAAAGTGTCTGCTTATCACAAGTGCTCGACCTGCTGTCAACAGCGCTGGAAATTTAGCTTACAGTGTTTTTCAGCAAGGTGCCGGTGTAGTCAATGCGGCTGACGCCTTACAAAACCACGAACAATGTTCAACAACATCAATGGACATTTCCAAAGATTTAGCTAATGAACAACATTACTTTGGTCCAGCCTACCTTAATGAAGATGGTAACTTTTCGATTAAAGATACCGACAATAACTATAGCTGGGATATGAATAATAACATGATCAGCGGGGATGGTTTTATTTGGCGCACAAATGTTGATATTGATGGCTTTATTTGGCGTACATCGTTTGATACTGATGCTGATTTATTATGGCGTACAAACTTTGAAACAGATGGTTTTATCTGGCGTACAAATGTTGAAACAGATGGATTCATTTGGCGAACAAGTGTCGATATTGAGCAGCACTCTTCTATTTCAATTAATAACTGGGTTGAGCAACAGTAACAAAAATAAGCCACCTATTTAGGTGGCTTTCCACTCGATTTAATGTAGTTTATACTCTAACAAATCTTCTACACGTTGGTGTTAGTTAATGACTTATATGCGTTTTTTGTTATTTATTGTTTTACTTCTTAGCAGTACATTCCTACAAGCAGACATGCGATTTCTTAAACATTTCCAGACCAATAATCCGCTGTCATACCAATATGTTAAAAGTATTAAGCAAGATAACAATGGATTTATGTGGTTTGGCACCTTAGATGGATTACATCGCTATGATGGGCATGAATTTAATCATTATCATCACGACTCTACGAACCCAAACTCGCTTGCTGGCGATACTATTAGCGATTTACTCATCGATAAAAAAGGTCAATTATGGGCCGCTACTCGCGGTGGTGGTATTAGCCTTTTACGTGAGTCTACTAATGACTTTATTAGCCTTTCAACTAAATCACAAAAATTCCCGCTAAGTCACGATAATGTAAACGTGCTACTTGAAGATAGCTTAGGCAATATATGGGCTGGAACCGAGTACGGACTCAATCATATACGCCCCAATAATCAATCATTTACAGTAACCCAGATAAAGCAACAAGTAGGCGTTCCAGCGAGCTTATCGAACAACATCGTAACCGCAATTATTGAAACAAAGTCTCAGGAGATTTGGGTAGGTACAAATGGAGGTGCTATTTCTATTTTCGATATAAAAGGTCAATTTCAACGTCACTTTACCTTACCTACTACGCAAAGATCTAATAAGCAGGTTTCACTTATCAGTGCATTGCTACAAGATAGTGCTAATAATATTTGGATTGGAACGGTTGAGAATGGATTATTTAAGTTTGATATGGCAACCGGTAAAGTAGCACATTTTCAACATGCTCCTAGTTCATCTGGTTCTTTAAGCAGTAACTCAATAGAAGCATTATTTGAAGACTCGACTAAGCAAATTTGGATAGCAACTGACAAAGGTTTTTTAATCCACAATTTAGCTCAAAACACGTTTAATGCTATTAACCATACGGCAAGTCCTTATAGTTTAAACAACAATTTTGTTCTATCGTTTTTTGAAGACAACAACAACATGATGTGGATAGGGACCTATTCAGGTGTCAATCGTTGGGATTCACTGATGACAACATTTAAGCAATATAATGCTTCACGGTATCCCAATTTAAAAGAAGATATCATCACTGGGTTTGCTCAAGATAGTAATGAGCGAATTATATTTAGTACTTACAGCTCCGGTATTTACCAATTATCATTATCAACCTCCCAAATAACCCCATTGCCCTTTAATGATTCATTTAAAGATATGCGCATAATGACGTTATTTAATAATGGAAAATTTTTATGGATAGGCACACGTAGCCAAGGTGCTTATCGCATAAATTTAGTTGACCAAAGTATTACTCCATATAAGCACTCAGAGCATAATAAACAATCTATTTCAGCCAATAGCATTACAGATATCATTAAAGACAAATATGGCTTAATTTGGATTTCAACTTATCATCAAGGCATTAATAGACTAAATAATGATGGTACTATTACGCGGTTTATCAAAAAGGTTAAAAGCAGTAATACTGGCCCGAACTCCAACCACATATTACAAATGGTGAATGATCGCTCGGGTAATTTATGGCTAGCGACCTATGGTGGAGGCATAAATAAGTTTGAATATGACACTGAGCAGTTCACCTATTTAACACATCAACCTAACAATAAAACGAGTATAAGTAGTAATTTGGCATGGATCTTATCCTTTGATCAAAAGGATAATTTGTGGATTGGCACACAATCATCTGGCATTAATATGCTATCCGCTGACAATTTAGAAAATAAACGTTATGACTTTAAACATATTGGGGTCAAAGATGGCCTTAAAAGTCATACGATTTACGGTATTAGCCAAGATCGTCATGGAAAAATATGGTTTAGCTCTAACAAGGGCATTTCAAATTACTTACCAGAAAATAAAATTATGCAGCATTTTGATGGTAGTCATGGCTTAGAAGATTTGGAATACAATCACGGTTCAATGTTTACTAGTCGTAATAAAACTCTTTATTTTGGCAGTGCTAAAGGATTTATTAGTATAGATCCTAACGAGTTATCCCCCACTAGAGAAGCGCCAATCGTTAGATTAACAGATATTTTGACACTCAATGAATCAGTCCCACTAACGCAATATATCGGCAATGTAAGTTCATTGAGTTTTAATTATAGCGACCGTTTGATTTCATTTGAATATGTTGGTTTAAATTATATTGACCCTATGTCTACTCGTTACAAATACCGATTATTAGGATTTGATCAACAATGGATTGATGCAGGCACGACTAGGCGCGCGACTTATACCAACTTACCTCAAGGCGAATATCAATTTGAAGTCATTGCAAGTAATAGTGAAAACATATGGAGCCAACCAAGTATTGGGCTCAATATCATCATTAAACCTGCACCATGGCGTACTTGGTGGGCATATTTAATCTATATATTAGCGGCGGTCTTTCTACTCATTAGTTACTCTCGCCTTATTAATCGCAAAGTATTTATTGAACAGCAGCAAAAAGCTTTATTAACACAACAAGTGAAGGAAAAAACGCAGGAGTTTCTGTTAAAAAATATAGAACTTGAAGAGGCTAACAAAGAACTTGAAAATGTAGCAACTATAGACAAGCAAACTGGCCTTCATAGTCGTATATATCTCGACATTTACATTGAACAAGCAAGTTTGTTATTGTCACAAATGCATCAAAATATCTTACCTGTTCAACGTCAATTGCTACCCCGACTCTATTTGTTAATGGTACGTCTAAACCCAAGCCACGTTGATAACCTGCTAGAAATTGCAGATTTATTACTTTACAGTAGAAATACTAATGATTTAGTTGTTAGGTGGTCCAAAGATGCTTTCATAATTATTGGTTATGAAAAAGATGATAATGCCAGAGAGTTAGCACAACGCGTATCTCAACGATTACATGAAATGTTAAACAGTCAAGCGCCCCCAGCTATAAGCTATACATTTTATCCATTTGATATTGAACAACCAATGACGTTGAGCTGGGATCAAGTCAGTGTTTTAGCCGAAACAGCCGTTGAGATTGTCAAGCAAGATGTAAGCATGAATTGGCTCGGTTTATACTCACCAAAATCACAACCATTTAATTACCTAGATATACTGCGCCTGTCCCATAAAAAAGATCTCGTCAACTTCATCAGGACAAAACACGGATAATGACAGTAATCAGTCATTATCTTTTTGTTGGTATTGTTTCGGTGTGCACCCGAATAATTCCTTAAAGCAACGACCAAAATATGTTTGAGAGGAGAAGCCAACATCCATCGCGACACGTCCAACTTGTTGGCCTTCTTGTAATAATATTTTAGCTTTTTCTAATCTCAATTCTTTAATAAAATTATTAGTCGTTGTACCAAGTATAACTTTTATTTTACGTTGCAATTGACGCTCACTCATCGCCATTTCTTTGGCAATAAAACTAACGTCGAGTAACGGTTCTGTGTAATATTTGGCGACCGTGGCCTCAAGCTTTTCAATAAATTTATCTTCCGTTGTGATTTGCTTTGCATCTTGTCGCGTTAATTTATCTAGATTCAATTTAGCGCTTGTTAACCTGCTATCTTGCAGCTGAGAGTCATATTTACGTTGATAGCTAGATTGCAATAACTGTCTATTATCAATCAAACTTTGAATACGAATAAGTAACTCATTTTGCTGAAAAGGTTTACATAAGTAATCATCCGCACTTAAGTTTAACCCCTTTAGTTTGCTTTCAAGATCAGATCTAGCAGTTAATAGCACCACTGGAATGTGTGCAGTCAATTCATTGCTTTTAATATTATTTAGCACAGTGAAACCATCGATCCCCGTCAACATAAGATCGCAAACAATTAGATCAGGTAAGTATTCTTGTGCAAGCTCTAATCCAACTTCCCCACTACCAGCGAGGATACAATGATGCTGCGTTTCAATAACTTGTTTTATATGACTTTGCATATCTAAGTTATCTTCAATCACTAAGACGACTTTGTGGGAATGTGTTACCTGAGAAGTACTTACACTTTGTGGCTCACTTAATAAAGGCAGTAAGTCATTAGCTAACCTTGAAGGTGATATTGGGCTTTCTTGTTTTTGCGCCATAGCCACAGGTAAAGCTACGCTAAACTTACTGCCTTGGCCTAACTCACTGTTAAGGGAAATACGCCAGCCATGGGCATTAATTAGCTCATTAACGAGGGATAAACCAATACCCACGCCAAACGTTGATTGGTTTTTAACATCTTCTGCGCGTTCAAATCGTTCAAATATTTTACTTTGAGAAGCGGTGCAAATACCAATGCCATTATCAATAACATCTAACACTATTGAGTCGTTTTCTTCATTGGCAGTCACCTCTATATGCCCACCGGTTGGCGTGTATTTAATCGCATTTGAAAGTAAGTTAAAGATAATTTTTTCAAAGGCTTGTGCGTCACACTGCAGCCATAAATCAGTAGGGATTGAAGCATTAAAACTCAAATTATTTTGTTTGGCTAAACGAGAAAATGAATCGATAGGCATTGCCATTAAGCTCGTTAAACGATAAAAATGCATCGTGACTTTAGGGTTATCACGTAATCGCGACAGCTCTAATAACTGCTCAACCATAGTGACTAATCGCAAACCATTTCGTTTAGCCACGTGCATTTCTTTGAGCTGTTCATTGTCATCACTGCGTGACAGATAACGGTCTAAAATACCATTGATAATCGTTAGCGGGGTTCTAAATTCATGAGAGATATTAGCAATAAATTTATCTTTTAATTCTAAACTTTTTTCCTCTTGACGTTTTCTTTCGGTCAAGTTGATAAATGTGACGACGATAAGAGGTTCATCCCGTCTTTCAGCCCACTGCAATGCCACTAAGACAGGAAAGCTTACGTCATCAGAACGTAACGCTAAGCTCTCTTGTGACAATCCTATACGGCTTCTTTCTAACGAAAACACGTTACTTTCATAATTAAAGAAATAATGCATTTCATCATTTTCATCAAATAGAGATGAAATGTGTTTACCAATAAGTTGGGGCGCTAAATATTGAAACATCTGAACGGCAGCAGGATTAGCAGACAAACACTTCCCCGTCATTGATACAGTTAAAATAGCATTATTTGACGCATTAACAATCGCTGTATCTTCACTATTGATAATTTGAGACTGTACATCAACAATCTCTGCTTTAACTTGATTATATAGACCTGCTTGCTCAGAAAATGATGCGCTCAGCGACTGATTTCGATGCACTAATGAATGGATGTTAAATATGATCAAACCACTACCGATGATTAGCCATGCACTAACAATGACAGACTGATAAGCACCATCGACAATATACGACTGTGCGGTAAAATTCCCCACTAAATGCAATAATGAGAGCGCTAGCATAGTTATCAAGATGATCACGCTTGCACTATAATCGCTGTATGTTTTGCTAACAGAGTTCTTTTTTTCTTTGTTTTCTAATAGCGCAGCAAAAATAATTAACAAATAGGGTAGTGATGACAATACGAAGTCAATATTTGGTAATAGATGAACCTGCTTAAATTCCAGTGTATATTTTAGTAAAAAAAATGCACTGCACAGTGCCAACAACGAATAAACCTTCATAAAATAACGACTGTGTTGACTAACCACTATCACAGATAAACGCACAGTTAGGATGCTAGCAATCAATAGATGAAAGAAGGTAATAGAATATACATGCATCACATCATTAGCATTTTCCTCTAACGGAATGAGTACAAAATAACAAAATGATAAAGTGCAGAAAATCAACAAAGAAACTAGGGGGCTAGTTATTTTCTTCATCGTTATAAAATGTACATGTGGCAGGCTTTCAACCGCTAAAATCATAAAGAAATAGCTAATTAATGAGATGCTAGTCTTTGCTAATAAGCCTACAGATGATGACAATAAATCGGTGATTTCATGCATAAACCCCGTTAATACAGATAAAAACAAGAACTGCCAAAATAGCTTAACACGTTTATTGTCGGCATTAATGTAGCGATAGCTTACAAAGATTAAGCATGAAAATTTTAATAAAATTATTCCAAATCTAAACAAGGACTGTTCATCAAAAATGTATGGAATGAATGCAAAGGACAATACGCCTAACAACATGACCAACTTTGCCATTGGGTACATAGAAGGGGCCTTACTTTATGTAAGTGTTATTATTATTAACCTCATCATACTGTTGTATTTTTAATTATGTAAGTAAAATTTGACGTGTGGTTCTATCTTCTTTCACGCTTCTCTATAGAGGACTACTTTAGTCCTCTATAGTATTGATTAACTTGGAAAATTAACGCTTCCTCTAAGTTTACGTTATTTCAACAATGCAACCACGTCAACCAAGCTATCAACCACATGATCCGCTGCATTTTGCGCTTCGTCGGTAACATCCTTGCCCGTTTTCACCAAAATGTTAGTCGTTATTCCGGCATTTTTACCCGCTTGAAGATCAGACAATTTATCGCCCACTAAATAAGACTGAGCCAAATCAATATTCAGATGGTCAGTAGCCGTGATGATCATGCCCGGCTCAGGCTTACGACATTCACAAGCTTGTTTGTAGTTTCCAATACCTTTGTCAGGATGATGAGGACAAAAGTAAATCCCATCAATTTCAACGCCTTTATCAGCCATTGACCAATCCATCCACTCGGTAAGTGTCATGAAATCATCTTCAGTAAAATAACCACGGGCAATACCCGACTGATTAGTAATAATAACAATTTGATAGCCTTTATCTTTAATCGCTTTACAGGCCTCTATCGCCCCTTTAATAAAGACAAAATCATCGCTGTGACTTACATAACCCGTATCAACATTAATAACACCGTCACGATCTAAGAATACTGCTTTTGTTGACATTGATTGATTGGACACGCTTGTTACTCTAAATTAATTAATGAACGCGCAGTTTATCACAATGTACTAACCCATTTGTACTTAAAAACAGGCCAAGTGTATTAAGAAAAAGTACATTATAATATTTATAAGCCTTCCGAAATTACGATTTTTTAATAGAATAAAACATCAACGTATTTTCCTGTGTCACCACATGATATATTGTATGCAAATTGATATTTGAGATTATTTTATGAAACACCTTAATGCAAAACAAGTACAAGATGCCCTATCGTTTAAGCCATTAATTAACGCGCTAAAAGAGGCTTTTTGCAGCGAAATAACGGTTCCTATGCGTCACCATCATGACATGGCTAATCCTCAAGCATCACGTGAAACCACATTATTGCTTATGCCAGCATGGCAAGCCGGAGAAAAAGCCGGTGTTAAAATGGTAACCGTTGCACCAGACAATGCTCAATTAGATTTACCCTCTATACAAGGCATTTATCTACTCATGGATTTACACACGGGTACACCTGAAATAATGATGGATGCACCAACGTTAACGACCAACAGAACTGCTGCTGCATCGGCATTGGCCGCTAGTTTTTTAGCCAGAAGAAATGCCTCTCATCTATTTGTTGTTGGCACAGGCGCATTATCTCCGCAACTTATAAGAGCTCATCATGCGGTGTCACCAATTACGCATGTGACAGTGTGGGGACGAAATTCTGCTAAGGCGCAATCGGTTATCGATCAAGTCAGTGATTTAGGTTTAACGTGCGACACTACTGACTCTATCGAAGCTGGCGTTAGGAACGCTGACATTATTAGTGTGGCGACATTAAGTCAAACGCCACTTATAAAAGGTCAATGGTTAACGGCCGGTCAACATGTTGATTTAGTGGGTGCATACCGACCAGACATGCGTGAAGCAGATGATGACGTGGTAAGACGTTGTGATATATTTGTAGACTCTCGCCCTGGCGCGACGAAAGAAACCGGAGATATAAAAATCCCCTTAGAAAGTGGTGTTATCACCCTTGACGATCTCAATGCAGACTTATTTGAATTAAGTGCAGGCCAACATATAGGCCGCGAGAGCGATCAACAAATCACGTTATTTAAATCCGTTGGTCATGCATTAGAAGATTTAGCCGCAGCAAAACTTGTTGCCAAATTTTATAGTTAATAGTTTTTTAGTTAGAGGTTTATATGTCTCCTTACGCACTGCGCCGATTACAACTAGCGACTCAACTTGATAACGACAGCGTTGCTATTATTGTTGGTAATAAAGAACAAATTAGAAATCTAAATATTGGTTATCCATTTCGCCAAGATAATGATTTTTATTATTTAACAGGCTTTAATGAACCCGATTGTGTCTGTGTCATACGACCTGCACATGAAAATCCTTTTGTTATTTTCGCCCGTGATAGCGACCAGAACATGGAAGTTCAGTTTGGGTCACGCGCAGGCTTAAGTGGCTTGGAAGCTAACTATGGTGTTAACAAAGCCTATAATATTGAAACCTTTGAAAGCACCATTGTCAGCTTATTTGAGAAGCGCCATAAGATTTTTGTGAGTGATAATCATGGCAGTTATCATCATGTGCTAGGCCATTGGTTAACAGCAAGACAAGCGGATCATGCCTTTGACAGCGTTAAAGTTTTTCGCTCTATTTCGCAGCTATTCCCTATCATTGCGCAGATGAGAGTCATAAAAGACTCACATGAACTCGATTTAATAAAACAAGCCACCAAAGCCTCTGTTGCTGGGCATATTAATGTCATGAAAACCGCTTATGTGGGTATTAATGAACGTCAGTTAAGCGCTAGTTTTAATCATACAATTAGTGAGTTTGGTTGTGATAGCGTAGGTTATGCCAACATTGTTGCTACGGGTAACAATGGCATTTGCTTGCATTATGAGGATAATAACTCTGAGTGCAAAGACGGCGACTTAGTGTTGACAGATTTAGGCGGTGAGTACCAACTATACACCGCTGATATTTCAAGAACATTTCCGGTTAATGGCACCTTTAGTCAACCACAGGCCAAGTTATATCAAATTGTATTAGATGCGTTAGATGCCTCTATCGCCTTAGTCAAACCAGGAGCTAAATGGAATACATTATTTGACGCGAACCAGCGTGTATTGGCACAAGGTTTATTAGACTTAGGCATTTTATCTGGCGAAATTGAACATATTCTCGCGAACGAATTACAACGAAAATTCACCGTGCATAAGACGGGTCACTGGATGGGACTACACGTACATGACGTTGGCTCTTATCAAGAGATTGAAGATCAAGACTCGTGGGTAAGTTTAGTGCCGAATATGGTTTTCACCATTGAACCGGGAATATATATTCCAGCCAACTGTATGGAAGTTGATGAGAAATGGCGCGGAATAGCGATTCGAATTGAAGATGACATTTTAGTGACTGAAAATGGTCATGTGAATTTAACAAAAGAAGCACCAAGAACCCTGGCGGAAATAGAAGAATGTATGTCTCTTAATGGTAAGTAACATACAACTTCCAACCTATAACGCCAATCAAGAGCGTTATAGGTTACTTTAATACCTCTACTTTTTACTCTGGCTAGATGTATCTTCATTTGGTGAAGTTAAAGGGGCAGAGTAATCATCATTTGTTGCTGTATTTGCAATAGCATGTTGGCCAGTTAACAAATCATTAAGCGTGCCGCCTTCCTTATTGACGATACCTAATTCTTGTAACATAGAATCGACTAACGGTGCATTTGCTCGGTAGTTTAGCGCTGCTGACGTGATTTGCTCTGACATACTGCCATTACTTCCACTGCCAATCACACTATTATTGCCACTTTGAGCACCGCCATAACCTTGTAGAATTTTAATGCCTTCAATGTTCTCAAGTGGCTTAACGGAATTAGCAATCATTTCTGGCAAGGCCTTTAAAGTAGCCAATGCACGTTGCAATTCAATTTGTTCTTTACTTAAGGTGTTTTCAGCTTCGTATTGTGCTCTTTTGCCTTCTGCTTCAACCGCATAAATTTTCTCATCGGCTTCAGCTTTTAATATGGTGGCATCCGCATTGGCTTTTGCTTGCGTTAATACGGCACTGGCTTTATCTTCTGCGGCGCGTTTTTCAGCATCCGCTTGCACCGTAATGCTTACGGCGTCACGTTCTGCTTCTTTTTTAGCATCGATAACTTCAATTTCTTTACTACGGTTTGCCACAGCAACTTGGCGCGCCGTGACAACCGCTTCTTCTTTTTCAACACGTTCTTTTTCAGCTTCAGCTGCTTTGGCACGTGCGGCAGATTCTGCTTCAGACTTCTCGGCAACAGCAATTTGCTTGTCTTGTTCAGCCACTTCAATATCACGTTGCTGCTGGATACGGGCTTGCTCTAACGCCGTACGTTTTTCAATATCACGAGACTCTACATCACGGGTTTTGGCAATTTCGGCCAATTCGATAGCTTGCTCTTTAGATATTTGTGCTTCACGTTCTTCACGTTCTTTATATTCACGGGTTTTGGCTATTTCAGCTTTTTGTTCAACACGTTTAAATTCTAAAACCTGCTCTTGAGCAATGCGAAGCTCTTCTTCTTCTTTAATAATCTCTAATGATTCACGCTCAGCCTCCAAATTACGACGCTGAATTTGAACACGATTCTCTTGTTCAATATCATTAGTTTCTTTGCGTTTTTCTTCAATTATTTTAGCTAAACGCGCGCGGCCTTCCGCATCAAATGCGTTATTTTCATTAAAGAATTTCAGTTCTGTTTGATCAAAGCCAGTTAAAGAAACCGACTCAAGTTCCAAGCCATTTTTCTCTAAATCGTTAGACACATTCTGCTGGACTTTTTGAACGAAATTAGCACGCTGCTCATGCATTTCAGTCATGGTCATTTCCGCGGCTACTGTTCTAAGCACATCCACGAACTTCGATTCCATAAGAACCTTTAACTCTTCAACGCGCATAGTACGGCTACCTAACGTTTGAGCCGCCATGGATATTCCTTCTTGGTGCGGTGCCACACGTAGATAGAAATCAGCTTTAACATCGACACGCATTCTGTCTTTGGTGATGAGTGAGTCTTTTTGAACTTTCTCCACTTCAATCCGCAAGGTATTCATATTTACAGGGATGGTTTCATGCACAACAGGTAAACACATGGCGCCGCCATCTTTTACAACTTTTTCTCCGCCCATTCCTGTCCGTACAAAGGCTATTTCTTTGGTCGCACGCTTATAGAGTTTTGCAATAATTAAAAATATGATTAAAACAGACAGGACGCCTGCTCCGGCCATAATAAATATGAATGTGGTATTTGTATCTAATGCTTCCATTTAGGATTTCCTTTTTGATTGAACTATCAAATAGCTTTTAATATGGCCGACAGATCATGATCTACGGTCATACTATAGATGCCATTGAACTATTTTTTGAATATTATTGAGTGAATTTTACAGCTAACCAAAAGTTAGATGTTTTTTCGACGAGCACAACTTCTTCACTTTGATTAAAAGTATCGTTACTGTCATCAGGGGCGACTAATACGTAGTGTTTTTGATTAAACTGGTCAACTAAAACCGCTTCTGCGGGGGAGTTTTTCTTCGCGGTTCCTATCGTTATTTTTGCAACAAGCCCAGTAAACGAATGGTTAGATACGGCTGATGATTCATTTTTAGGTAGAATCTTTGCCAGTGGTTTACCAATTAAACGTGTCATGAATATCGCCAAGGTAAATGCAAATATATACGCTATAAATGTAGGCAACGTAGCACTAAAAGTCCCCAATACAACAAAGTTAAAAGTATAACCTGAGATAGAAAAGCTTGTTAGAAATAACACAGCCCAAACAAGTAGCGGTAATTTATTTAAATACAACCAGCCCAACAGCGGAGTTAATCCATTAGCACTGATGTCCGTATCAATCTCGACATCTAATTCAAACGGTGAAAACTGATCCATGATGTTCATTACACTCAGACCAATTAACATGCCAATGCCTTCTAACAGGCCTAATATAGCGACAATTGATAATGCGATTGCGAAGCCTGTATTAATATCGGCAAACAAAAATTCATACATATAGTAATTCCTTTACTAACTTTACTAACTTTTTAGACGTAGTTATTTTTATAAAACAACGTGCTGAAATATATTACAGATTTATAATTACAACGAATGTCATAATATGTCAACAATATTAATAAAAAACACTCTTAATCGAATGTTTTTCGAACAGCCATACAACTGACACAAAAAAAGCGCTATCTGCGCTTTAATCATCTGCTGTGTACGCTAAAAACGTTTTAAAATAGTTCAACTTCATCTTCTATATTACTTAGTGCTAACACGGCACGTTTCACCTTTTTAGGTCGATGATCCACATCCCAGTTAGCATCTGACAAGGTGAATTGATCTAACGCCGATTTAAGGGAGTGCGACAATGCTACCAAGTCCGATGATGATAACTCTTGTTCTTTTGAACTAGACACTACTTCCTCGTTTAACATCACCATGCTGTCGATTTCTTGTTGTGCTTGTTGTGACACAGTCACCTGAGTTTCTGATGTATTTTTAATGCTATCTGATAATTCATTAATGGCATTAATAGCATTGAGAACTATATGTAAGTGCTGAGATGTGTCAGTCGACAAATTAACTGACTCTTGTGATGATTCCAATCCTATTTGCATTGTTTGATAAGCATTTGTGGTACTGCTCGCAATGCGCGTCACTATATCGCGCACTTCCTGGGTTGATTTGGCCGTACGTTCGGCTAACGTTCTGACTTCATCGGCAACAACCGCAAAACCTCGTCCTTGGTCCCCTGCCCTTGCCGCTTCAATAGCGGCATTAAGTGCTAATAAATTAGTTTGCTCGGCAATTGAGTTGATCACATTGATGATAGTGTTTATTTCATCACTATCTTTTTTAAGTACATCGATGTGACTTGCCGCCTGGTTTAATTTCTCTTGTAATGCTTCAACACTTAATTTCGCTTGCGACGAAGAGCTTTCAGCTATTTTAGAAGACTCGGCACTCACTTTTGCTTGTTCAATTAAGGCTGTTAAATCATGATGTAAGTTATTTGATGCTTCTCCGACCTGATTCAGTGCACTATGAATGCTACGTCCCAAACTTTCTTGCATACTGGCTTTTTGCATGCTTGTAGAGTAAGAATTATTAAGCTCTGCAGACATTGGCTCTAATCGTGCTGAGGATGTATAAACGGCACTCAATAGTTCATCAGTTTCTTTTGTATTTGCATTTAGCGTTTCAAATACAGGGCTAAAAGGGCCAGCATTAGTCATATTTAACCGCTGCGTTAGGCTGATCCCATTGCACTGTTTAAGCTTTGATGCATAAGTAAATATGCTGGCCATGCCTGAAAAAAATGTTCGGCGAATTTGAAAAGCGAGAATGATATTAGGAATAAACACTAACGCGATAAATGACGCAGTAACCGTAATTCCTAATTGAAAATACCAGCTAGCGGCTATGAGGCCAAATATTTGAATTATTATGGGTAGCATTAAAACTTTTATTAAGTGCTCACTAAATGAATGTTGCTGTGAACTGGATAAACTAGACATGATATCAACGGCTCCTTGATGTTGCAGATACCCTATAATCATACGTAGTAAATAATATTACACAATAGTTTAATATCTAATCCATCGGCAATATATTCCCTATGTTTATCATCTATGTAGTGATTCTTCGTGATATGGTGTCTTTTATTTTTTGGAGGCTTAATGAATTATTCGCTATATCTTGCTCATATCAATGATACCCACTCACATTTTGAGCCAACACCTTTAACATTTTCTCTACCGATAGAGTTAGCTAACACGACGTTAAAACCAACAATCACTTTACCATGTGGTGGGTACGCGCTAGCTGCTAGTGCAATAAATGCGCAACGCGTAATAGCACAGAAAAATAATACACCATCGTTATTTTTACATGCGGGTGATAGCTTCCAAGGTAGTTTGTATTTTAGTTGTTTTAAAGGCGCTGCCAACGCCACATTATTGAATAAATTAATGCCAGACGCGATGACTATTGGTAATCATGAATTTGATTTAGGCAATACCCCACTATCACAATTCATAGCTAAAACAACATTTCCTATTTTGGCTGGAAATATGGATTTACAACATGAAAACCCTGAAAAAAAATTCCCTTTATCCGTTCATCAGCACCTATTTAATTTCGACAATGAGCGTAATATAGCAAAGTTTCTATTAAAGCCATTAGCCGATAAGACATTAGCAATTGTTGGAATTACACTAGATTTAATGGATAAAATTGGCTGTCCGGATCATGATTGTCATTTTTTAAATGCGATTGAAACTACTCGCAATACGGTGGATTATTTAAAATCGCAAGGTATAAATCATATTATTATTTTAAGTCACCTAGGCTACAAAGGTGATTTAGAACTCGCACAAGCTGTAAATGGAATTAGTTTAATCGTAGGTGGGCACTCACATACACTAACCGGCGATTTCAGCGAATTAGACATTCCTTCAACACAATCACCGCAAACCTTCGTTAACAATACGCTGATTGTTCAAGGAGGAAAACACGCTGAATCTATGGGGCTTTCTCATTTAACGTTTAATGAGCATGGTCGAATCATTAAGCAATCTGACGGCGTTAAATTTTTAATCTCACCCGATTGGTCAACACATACAGATAATAAGCATTTAAGCAGTGAAGATATAAAGACCTGTAATAACTATTTTTTGCGCAGTGAATTATTTGAATGTTTGATACCTTGCCCTGAAATAAGCAACATCATTAATAATAACTATCGACCACATATCAATAAAATGCACCACAATATAATCACCACCCTGTCTAAAGATTATCATCATGTACGCGTGCCAAATAAGGATTATCCAGACGGCAGCATGATTGCCCCCTTGGTTAGTGAGGCTTTTTATCGCTGTGCACAAAAGCACCAATCTATTGATTTTTCACTGCATAATGCTGGCGGCGTGAGAGTATCACTGCAACAAGGCCAGTTAACCCAAGCCGATATTTGCGGTAGATTATTACCCTTTGAAATTCAAATTGTAAGCTATCAAGTCAATGGGATAAATTTAAGACAAGCGCTAGAAGGTGCTATTAACAATGCGACAAACAATGGAGTAGTAGGCACGGGAGATGGCAGTTATCCCTATTGTCATGGTCTACATTTTGAGTATTGTAAAGACGCGCCTATAGGGCACAGAATTACCACGTTACAAGTATTTACGGATGATCAATGGATAGATGTAGAACCCAACATTCTCTATTGCGGCGTTTCATCGGCGTATACCATCGCAGGAAAGGAAGGATATGATGCATTGCTAAATTCAACACATCATCAAGATTTGCCCTATTCCATGAGTGATGCATTTACTGTGTTTCTTCAAAGCACATCTTTGTAATATATACCCGTAATCAATGGATATGCAGGTTTTAAGGCGGTCTAAAATGTCAGCTACTGTGTTGTGCTCAATCCCAATAGCTAGCTATTGCTCAATCACACGCCTTGTACCCTACATTTTATCCTTACCCTAAATTCCTGCACTTCCAATGGTCACAGATATAGAAACGTTTTGTTACGCATTAGGCGCTGTTTCGTTCACGAAGTTATTTCAATTTAAGTCAATGTCATTAATAATCTAGCGTGATAAAAATACAATAATAACCTTGCAAGGAGTTTCAATGATCAAATTACTTTTGCCATTAGCAATCACGGCAGCCTTTGGTGTAACCACAGCACAAGCTGCTGATATTGGTGACAATATAAAAACAGCGATGAAATCAGAGATTCGTACAGCGAAAGAAGTCAAACGAGATCGCAATAGAAGACCTGTGCAAACATTGAAGTTCTTCGGTATTGAAGATGACATGAAAGTGCTAGAGCTTGTTCCTGGCGGTGGTTGGTACACTAAGTTACTTGCTCCTGCACTTCGTGAGAAAGGCGGCTACTTTGCCGCTGTTGGAACAAGTCGTATAAAAGATAATTTAGTCGATAAGCCTGGTTTTGATAAAATCACTATTATTAATAGTAAAGCTGAAATGGTTTATAACCGTGCAGAAAAAGACTATGAAGTTAAAAACCTTAATTTAGGTAGTAATGATTACGATGCAGTGCTTACATTCCGTAATTATCATAACTTTATCGAAAGCGCTCGTCATGAGATGAACAAAGCCGCTTTTAAAGCGCTAAAGCCAGGTGGCATATATGGAGTTGTTGATCATACTCGTCGACATATGCAGCGTGAAAATGATGAAAATGGACGTCGTTTTGATCCTGTTTTAGCGATCAAAGAAATTGAAGCTGCTGGTTTTAAATTTGTTGACTATTCAAACTTACATTACCGCGCTGATGACGAGCTAAGATATGAAGTTGGCCGTAAAACGGTTACCGGTAATACAGATCGCTTTACATTACGATTTCAGAAAGTTAAGTAAAAGATAAATAGCTCTAACGAAAAAAGCCTAATAATTAATTATTAGGCTTTTTTGTGCTCACGCAATATCTGCGATTTATCAGCCCTCAACAACTAACTGCATAGGCGTATATCGAATACCATGGCGAGATTGTTGTTCATCAGTTGTTGAAAAACCCCATCGTTGATACACAGGTAATGCATAAGAAGTAGAATTAAGTGTGAATTTTCCAGTATTACCATGTTCAATACTATGTTGGTAAATAGCTTGCCACAACTGCTTAGCGATGCCTTTTTTATGAA
>Ga0209291_1000342_pt1 | contig 45421 bp, 25 predicted proteins | sample GOMGulsemesocosm_FD_184633 | JGI IMG/M metagenome (GOLD analysis project Ga0209291, IMG submission 184633) | Methane-oxidizing microbial communities from mesocosms in the Gulf of Mexico - GOM9B Gulf of Mexico (SPAdes) (version 2) | ecosystem: Environmental > Aquatic > Marine > Cold seeps...
CCCTCTGGGTTCTTGTACTATGAAGTTAAACTCGACTTCGCAAATGATTCCTGTCACTTGGAATGAATTTGGCAATGTGCACCCGTTTGCACCGCTTGAGCAAACGCAAGGTTACCAAACCATGCATACGCAATTGGAAGCGATGCTGGTGGAAATTACCGGTTACGACAATATCTCACTGCAACCTAACTCAGGTGCACAAGGTGAATACGCCGGTCTACTCGCGATTCGCAAGTATCAAGAAGCGAATGGCCAAGGTCATCGCGATATCTGTCTTATCCCATCATCAGCACACGGTACTAACCCCGCTTCTGCTGCAATGATGAGCATGAAGGTAGTGATTGTTGAGTGTGATGAAAAAGGTAACGTTGATGTTGCAGACCTAAAAGCGAAAGCTCAAGAGCACGCTGAGAACCTATCTTGCATCATGATTACTTATCCATCTACACACGGTATTTATGAAGAAGAGATCGTCGAAATCTGTGATGTGATTCATCAGTGTGGCGGACAAGTCTACATGGATGGCGCCAACATGAACGCACAAGTGGGTGTTTCTAAGCCGGGCTTAATTGGCTCAGACGTATCGCACCTTAACTTGCACAAAACTTTCGCTATCCCACACGGTGGTGGTGGACCAGGTGTTGGCCCTATCGGTGTTAAAAGCCACTTAGCGCCGTACCTACCAGGTCACAAAGTGATGCAAGGTGGTGAAGTAAGTCCTAATAATGGCGCAGTGGCTGCAGCACCTTTTGGTTCTGCTAGCATTTTGCCAATCACTTGGATGTACATTCGTACACTCGGTAAAAACGGTCTTAAGCACTCTACTCAAAATGCTATTTTGGGTGCGAACTACATGACTGATAAGCTTGCTGAGCACTATCCGGTATTGTATCGCGGTCGCAATGATAAAGTGGCACACGAGTGCATCGTTGATATTCGTCCCATCAAAGAAACCTCTGGCATCTCTGAAGAAGATATTGCCAAGCGCTTGATGGATTACGGTTTACACGCACCAACTATGTCGTTCCCAGTAGCGGGCACACTGATGATCGAGCCAACTGAGTCAGAGTCTAAAGTTGAGATTGATCGCTTAGTAGAAGCGATGGTTAAAATCCGCGCTGAGATTGCAAAAGTTGAAGCAGGCGAGTGGCCAGTTGACAACAACCCTCTTGTAAATGCACCGCATACGCAGCATGATGTAATGTCTGATTGGGATCATCCTTATTCGCGTGAGGAAGCACTATTCCCAACAGCTGCTAGCAAAACCGCCAAGTTCTGGCCATCAGTTAATCGCGTAGATAACGTGTTTGGCGATAGAAACTTTATCTGTAGCTGCCCGAGTATCGACAGCTATAGAGACTAATTAAAAACCTGTGAGGGTCTTTAATTAAGTTGGTTAACGATTTAATGAAGATGGTTAACTTAATGAAGTTGGTTAACACCTCAAGAAAGTAGCAAAAAGGCGGACCAGAGATGGTTCGCCTTTTTTTTAGCTGATTTTAACCAGGAGTTCGCTATCAAATTCATTAATTAAAAAGTTATCTTCAGCTTAAGTAGATCCGTGATAGAGGCTCTGTAAATACGGAAGTATAGGGCAGTTTACGGCCAATAGCGGACTATTTTCGATTCTAAAAATTTTACTCGCTTTTTCTATTTTGTTAAAAGCAAGGCTGTAATCTTTAGTTTATTGGGGAATTGAAGCTAATAGGCTTTTACGCCCATCCCCTCGTAATAAACATTAACGTTCATTACGAGGGGATGGGAGTCTTAATAGTGGAAAGTATTATCAAACTCTCTAATGATAACGAGCGGTGTAGTTATGTTTAGTATATATGCTCATACTTGGCATGATTCGAGATTTAGCTGGTTTGTAGAGTATTAACTTCTACAATTTTTGGTTTGTGAAACAGGCAATAAAGCTGGCTCATCGACAGGAAAAAAATAGCGACTTAGCGGACATTGACCGATTACCTAAATAGGGTTATCCCTGCTCAAAGCTGTCTTCGAGCTTCTTTACAGACTGAGTACTTTTAACTAGATTTCGCCGATCAATAAGTCTTAGCAGACTTCGGTAATGACCTCATAACCATTTAATCTGTTTGGTTGGCTATGGACAGAATGAGCGACATGATCTCGTCAGTCATTTCATGAGGATCGATTGATTCCGGTGTAAATGAAGATCGAAGCAACGCAATTGCTGGAGTAAGGTCGGTTAACAGCTCGAGGTGTGGGTTATCGTCTCCAATTATTCGTGCGATAGCATTTCGTAGATATTCGAGGCTGTAGCCTTCTTTAACCGCTTCTTCAATCCCTGTATCCGAACGCATGGCTGAAATAAGGCCAGGTACTAAATCTGGCTTTTCGGCAGAGCTAATACATTTAGGCCCAACTATAGCTCGCAAATCCGCGACAGGATCGTCGGTAACCACCGACTCCGGAACTGGCATGTTCCTTATTGCCTCGGTGATTAACGACTCCTTCTTAGGCCACCGCCGGTAGATAGCACCGGTTCCTGAACCAGCACGTGTAGCCACATCCTGTACGCGAAACCTATCAAAACCAACCTCCAACAATAAGTCTGCGGCAGACTTAAGTATCGCCTCGGTACGGCCTGTATCTCGTTTTCGTCCTCTGGTTTTTTCGGGACGTCTTGAAGTTTCTTTTATCATGTCCGTAATCTTAGCAGAAATCAAACATTACGGAAATTACTAATTCCTGAAACAATAAACGGAAATATTGATTTCCGTAAAACAACCTTCTATAATCCGATTTCTAGAAATCATGGGATAAAAAAAGAAGACTTATGACAAATAGACTAACTTTAAATAGCAAAGCTACATGAGAAAGGTGAAGACTAATGGAAAACAAGAGCAAACCAGAGCGAGAAGTAAACTTTAGAATGGCAAATGTTTTTGTGCGATTTCTACCTTTGCTTGCATTGTGTGTCGGCGGGACCATCCTCGCTGTCTTTGGAAGTTGGCGAGTGGTCTCTCCGGTGTCATCTATGACCCTGCTGGGGATGACCGTGGACGCTACAGACATATCCCTACTCAATGAGTTGAGGGGAAATCACGCGTTAAACATGGGGTTCGGACTGCTGGCATGGCTTTCTCTATGGCGCAGAAAACTTCGATCACAGGCTCTCATAGGACTCACTTTCTGCTTTGGCTTCTATTTGACTGGCCGCTTGGTGGGAGCGGCTATGGATGGTCTGCCGAATGCAGACATCCAGTCGGGGATGCTGACCGAAGCCTTCCTGGTAACGCTAAGCGGGCTTGCGCTTTTAGCGAACTCGAAAACTGGCTCAAATTAAATGCATGCTGCGAGCAAGCATTGATATATGACAGAGAAAAGCATAACAATCCGCTGCATCGTACATTTGACAAATCGTGTTTTCTGGTTACGCCAGAAAACACTCTGCATCAAATGCAGTTGAGCAAAGCATTTTATTTCGAGTATTTTACTTATACTTTATTAGTGTCATCTGGTGAAAGCCATCGGGTTTTAGGTTCTTTAATGAGGCAATAGCATAGATTTAACGTTCATTTATATCCGTGTTGAGCTGAAAGACGACAGATATCAAACCACAAACAACTTGACTAATTAAGGCTACAAATGAACTATCCTGACGTATTACCCCACGACTTGCCAAGAAAAATTGCAAAGGACTTATATGTTGTTCATGGATGTGTGAAACCCAATGCTATTATTCGTTTTACTCGAAATATGAGTATTGTTCGAGAGAATGGCCAGTTGACATTGATAAATCCTGTCCGCATGGATGATACTGGTCTTTTAGCTTTGGAAGAGCTTGGAGAGGTAGCTCATATACTTCGTCTTGGACCTGGGCACGGGATGGATGATCCGTTTTATGTGGACCGTTACAATGCCGATTTCTGGTCTTTCGAGGGCGGGATTACATACACTACGCCCGTCATTAAATATGTACTTTCTGATGGAGGAGCACTTCCTTTTTCCAACGCAGAACTCTTTGCGTTTAATCATTTGAACGAGCCAGAAGGTGCAATCTTACTAAAACGTTCGACAGGCATACTCTTAACCTGCGACGCCATTCAAAGCTATTCAGAATTTCCTCATATGCCTCATACTAATTGGTTAGCTCGACGTATATTGCCTCTAATAGGCTTCAGCCGAGAAACGCTTATTAGTAAAATGTGGATGAAGCTATCGGTTAAAGATCCAGGCGGGATAAGAACTGAATTTGAACGCTTGTTAAGCCTTGATTTCGATCAACTATTAAGTGCTCATGGTACTTTCGTTCCAAAAAATGCGCATGCTAAAGTAGAAGAAGCAATTTACAAAATGTTCCAGTAAAAAGGTTACTTTTGGAAGAGTATACTGAATATGTGGCAAGGTGCTATCTTCATTCTTAATGTCCGCTGACGGCCAATAGCGGACACTTTTGGTGTCAACATTACGACCACATTCGCTACCTGCATAGACAGCATATCAATAAGCCCCCCTATTCTAATTGTTTTTGTACAATCGTGGCGCACTTTGCCACAACGTGATACTCTCGAATTCTTTTAAATTCATAGAATTAGATAAAAATTGCTGAGTGATCGCGCGCAGCATCTTTGTAAATAATACGTGGGCGCAAAAAAACTACAGCTTGCTATTTCGAATAGTACTTTTAAATTAATCTGTTGTCCCAATTTTAGTGGATATCACTTTCACGTAAATTATTAGACGGCACACTATTAAACTATAAAGTTTTTGGAGGGGCGGTGATTGTTAGGAAAATGGAAGAGAAGGATGTTAAACCTGTAAGCGCAATTTGCATGGCTTCGTTTTTGCGATCTGTTGCTGACACATTATCGCAGGAAGGAATTTCAACCTTTTCGAATATTGCCGCGACTAATGCTTTTCTTGACAGAATGAAGGGCGACAACTTGATGCTAGTTGCCGAAAACAATGGAAAAATCGAAGGCGTAATCGAGCTGAAGGAAGGTCGTCATGTTGCTATGCTTTTTATTAGCATTGAACGCCAGAAAAAAGGGATTGGTAGGAAGCTACTTTCGTCGGCCCTGAATCACGCAAAGGTTGAAACTGTCACCGTCAGCGCATCCCTGTCTTCAGTCCCTGCCTATGAGAAGTATGGGTTTGAGTGCAAGGGAAAAGTTGGAGAGTCTGCAGGTTTAGTCTATCAGCCTATGGAAATCAAACTTAAGCCAATGTACGCGACAAGCGCGTGATTGCACCATTAATTTTTGATCTTAAAAAGTCTGCTTTGTGTCAGATTTTGCCGTTACCCAGGCTGACCTGCAAGCACTGAACCTTGGGTAGCGATGGCGACTGACAGCCAAAAGGAGACATTTTGTGTACAGTTCTCTCGGGGTGTTTTCGTGATCGGTATCGGTATCGGTATTAACAATTTACTATCTAAAGTGAAAACAGAAAGGCGATATTTACTAAGGATCAAATTAGCGCAGTCGACTCCGTTTTTTTGTAAGGTAATTTTACAGTTGGCTTTAATGGTAAAAATCTCGAAGTAGCATTAGCTATTTTCAAATTAACGGATGCTACTTCGAGTAAAAAATCTACATAGTGATTAAATTTTTTTAAAGTAGCTACTGACAGGATCTCTTTCTAAATGACTGGCTATGACATCCCAATCACCAGATTCGACGACTTTAGAAATATGACTGCTATGCTGTTCTCTAGATTTCCAAGTTTCTACTAGTGTAAACACAGAATCATCATCTACATCATTATAAATATCGACTCCTTCACAGCCATCAACTTTAACAAGATTTTCTTTTACGTCATCCATAATGTCTAAAAAAGATTTAACTTTACCATTTTTAACATCAAAGGTAATAATCACATTCATCATTTTTTCTCCTGCTATGAGATAAGAAGAAGAGCTAACTGATAAAAACATACTCAAAAATACAATCGTTAATTTTTTCAAAAAAGATCCTCTCTATTATATTGTTGTAGTATCTATACGAATTTGTACAGTTACCGCCAATTATCTTAAAGAGATACATCAATCAAACTACTCAAAAAAAGTCATTAATACGATATTTGTGCCAGTAAGTTGCGTTTTAGCTGTTTAGGAGTAATTTTGTATCGATTTTTATAGGCTTTGATAAAATGTGATACATTTTCATACCCAACTTCAAAAGCTATATCAGTTACATTGGTGTTAGTATTCACCAACATTTCATGTCCTTTGCCTAGTCTTTTTTCAATCAACCACTGGTTCGGAGTAGTAGCATATAATTTTTTGAACTCACGCATGAAGGTTGACTTACTTCTGCCAGTGAGAAGAGCATAGTCTTCTATGTTAAGGTTTTTTAGGAAATTTAATTCCATAAATTCTCGTATATCCCGCCTTTTATGTTTTGATTTTAGGCTATGCAATTGTGATAAAAATTTATCTCCATTTCTTTGTGATTTAATAAGTGATAATAGTTCTCTAGTCTTTATCTCTAGCATATCGTGACTGTTTTCAAAGTGTAGATATACGTCCAATAGTGATCGCATATATTTAGCAATTTGATCGCCAGCTTCCAAAGTTGGGATTACATTATCTATTTCATTGTTTTTAATGGGCGTACAATTTTGTTGTACTACACTATCGTCTATAAAAAATATAATTGCTTCAAAATGACCATTTTCTGTGACAAAATCTGATACGAGATACATATCTTTTGATAAAAAAAGTAACTGTCCTTCATTAACGGTAATCGCTTTACTGTCGTAGTTACTGATTATTTGCTTTCCGCGCACTATATATAATATTGCAATAGAAGATAAATACATCTCTTTATCCAATAAACTGCTGTCTAAAATTTTATGATATATGGCAGATTTTGTATCTCGAAGTAACAGCTTTACGCTTGGTAAAGCAATTAGATTAGCGGGAAGTATTTCAAGAATCATTATTTAACTCCATTACAAATAGCCTATATTTATTACCTCACCACAAAGTCAGTTTAGTTAATATGTGATTAAGTATAAAGGTTAACTTCAATCACAAGGCAACCTTCAATTCTTCAAGTAATGAACGGGGGTAAAAATGTAGAACGGCCAACTTCAATATTTTAAAAACTAAATTATACTCCGATTGATTTTCATTAGAACCATTTGAAATGGCTGCTATGTGTCATAAGCGGACGTTTTTAAGTTAGGAAAAACATCAATATTCACTAGAGTAAATGCTTTAAAGCAAACAGCTAGATTTAAGGTGTAATTAATTTTGGGGAATATACTCTAAGACGTTCAGATCAGTCGTCGCCCTAAAATTATTCTTTATTAAAGCTGAGTGATTCTCTTAATGAAATATCATTATGAAGCACTTGTTGTCTTTGCTTGTAATATTTTATTTCTGCGTTTTTTTGTGCGTATTTAAAACATAATTTAGTAAAATAGTTAATCAATGGCCAATGTAGAGAGTATTTCAAAAAAACAATAAGCTTCTTAGGTAAATGATCTAGAAGAAGTTGGTCTTCCAGGGATAATAAGTATTGCGCAGCCCCTTTTTCTCCTTGGCGTGCACATCTTCCTATCAGTTGCCTATCAATCCTTGAACTATCATGTAATTCTGTAACTATTACAAACAAACCACCGACCTCGCTGGTTGTCTCATCAATCTTTATATCTGTCCCCCTACCTGCCATATTTGTAGCAATAGTTATGTTGCCAAAATGGCCAGCACTACTGATGATGTTTGCTTCCATCTCGCTGTAACGAGCATTTAATAGTTGATAGTGTAGACCTTCTTTGGATAAGTAATGAGCCAGTGTTTCACTGTCTTCGATTGTGCGGGTACCAATTAAAAGAGGCTGACCACGTTCGTGCTTTTCTATAATGGTCATTAGGATGAATTTCCATTTGAGGGTTTTATTTTTAAACAAGTGGGTTTTTTCATGCAGGCGTTGACTGGGTTTGTTTCTAGGTACTTTTAGAGTTGTGAGTTTATAAATGTGCCATAATTCATTTGCAGCTTCAAGAACTGTGCCGCTGATACCTGAAACTCTGGAAAATAAACGGAAAAAATGCTGTAAACTCATTCTTTCTAGTGTCTTATTAGGCATAGTGATGGGAACTAATTCTTTTGCTTCAATTGCTTGGTGTAGACCTAAACTCCAAGATCTATCGGGCATTTTTCTGCCACTGAATTCATCGACAATGATGACTTTTTGATCTTCGACAATATAATGTTGATCAATAAGGAAAAACTCTCTTGCGCTGATAGCTTGTTCAATAAGTTCAAAACGACGTGATTCATGTTGCCAAATAAGGGGGAGAGTAAGGCTTAGCTCAGATATAAGTTCAAGACCTTGTTTAGTGAAGTTTATCGTTTTGTGTTCATGATCTACATGGTAATGTTGATCTATAAAGAGCAAGTCAACTAATATTTTCGCTCTTGTCACTCCATCTTCTAATAACTTGTTTTCAGTCTGTTGCGCTATAATCAGTGGCGATACGGATTGGTCGATAAGGATGCTGTCAATCTCATCCACAATCACGCTATGTATACCACGAGTAATGAGGGAGGTAGTGTTACGCTGAAATGCATTATTTAGCACTAATTGACTAAGCGTTTTACAATTTTTTAAGGCTATTTTATCTTTGAGAAAATCGGCTAATAGTTCATGAGTTGCCGCGTACACGATATCTGCTTGATAGGATAGTTTTCTTGTTTGAGGTTGGTGTTCTGAAATGACTGATGCACAAGTTAAACCACAGAAATTAACAAGCGGTTCAATAAACTCTCTGTCGCGTTGTGCTAAGTAGTCATTGACAGTCAGGACGTGACAGGGGCGATTGCTCCATGAATATAGAATTGCAGAAATACCAGCAACTAAGGTTTTCCCCTCCCCAGTATCCATCTCTAATATGTAGCCTTTTTGTAGGGCTAAGATTGCGATTAACTGCACCTTATGTGGCTTCAAACCGAGCACAGTAGAAGAGGCTATTGCGAGTAGACTTAGCGCATTCACAATGGCACTGTCATTTAATTGTACAAGATTGATAAAGTCATGCTTACATTGATCTATTTGCCACTCTAAAGAGCTTTGGATATCGGGGGTGTAACTATCAACCAATTTTTGAACTTGCTCTGCTTGATTAACGAATTGATTGACCGACGATTTTCTTGCTTTATATTTTCCAATGAGAGTATCAATCCCCTTGTCTAAAGAGCGATGAATCTTGGTTGGTTTTTTGAGCTCGAAGTGAAATATATCAGCTGAGGGAAATGTCATAGTTGAAATCTTTTTTGGAACGTCTGACGCAGCTCTCTAATCAAAGTCTCTAACAATGTTTGTGGTGGTACTTTTAGGCGTAATACTCCAGAAACACCATGATTATATTTTACTTGTTTGTTGTCAGGCAGAGTTGCATATAAGTGGAAAAAGGGTTCTTTGGACTGAGTGCCAGAGTTATCTGACTGATCGGTATTTAAAGCCCCACCGCCATTCCAACCAAGTGCGGCGGAGGGTAGTTTAGTATTAAAATGATCTTGTAAAAGAATGTTTTCAACCTTTATATTGTGTGTTTCTTGGCCTGAAATTCTAACTTGCGCCGATTTATTTTTATCTTGAAAAAGTAAGGCGTTATTATCTTGAAGAACGACGGCTGAGAACCTAAACTCACTAGGATCATAAATAGAACCTAGCTGGCTTCCACGAATCACCCAAGTGCCTTTTAACTTTTCTAATTGCGGAGCGAACCAAACGCCGCCAATCGGTGCTAGAACAGTGAGTGCATTTTGATCTCGTTGTAATTTGGATAAACTACTTTGTAGTGATAAATACTGAATTTTAAGTGGTGAAAGATCAGACGCTTTGTTGCCCATCACTTTTTTTTGAAGTAATAAATTTTCTTGCATTCTCAATTTAGTTAATTGAATGTTATTGGCTATTTCATCATTGTCTAATTGGAATAACGCTGCGCCAACCGCGACGGTCTGTCCGTTTCTAGCAAATAATGTTGATACGGTGCCTGATGATTGGCTAATAATATGTGTATAGTTAACTGATTCAATGATGCCAGAGACTCTAACAAAGCTAGCAAACGGTATCATACTTACAATGACTATAAAGCTTGCTATCATCAAGCCTGTAATACGAGTAGCGACTTTGCGGCGTCTTGCTATTCGCTGATTACTTGATAGGTACTTTATCAATTTAATTGGCGGTGGAATTAGCCACATACTTAAACTAAATATAGCCATTAGCCAGCCTAAAATTAGATACTTATCTGCGATGAAGAAAAAAATCCCAACGAAAATAATAAATTTATAGATGCTACTTGAAATCGCATATAGCACTAGGTATACGGCTTCTCGAAAGCTATATGCTGCAGAGTCTAAATGTTTAACGCCAAATAAAAATTTCTCTATCAAATAAGTCACTTGCTTACGAGAGCGTTGATAGAGATTTGGCATACTTAGTGCGTCGCATAGCATGTAATAGGCATCAAAGCGCAGCAGAGGGTTGGCGTTAAATAAAATAGTAGAAACAGAGGCTATAAATATTATGTTGTATGCAAGGCTATTGGTCAGTCCTTGGCCGGTATTAGCCCAAACGAGAATGGCTATCGCAGCAATAAATAATTCAATCATCATGCCTGCCGCGGCCACTAAAATACGGTGAGATTTGTGCTTAAACGCCCAGCTGGAGGTTGCGTCCATATAAGGTAGGGGGATAAATATTATAAACATGACCCCTAAAGTATGTACTTCACCGCCGTAGTGCCTACAGACAAAGGAATGCCCTAATTCATGTATTGCTTTAACTCCCGCCATGGCTAAATACAAGATTAATAAATTATTGGGTGAGAGTACTGAGAATGTTTGATCCATTAAGGTATCTGAACGCTCAATAGCGATTTTTATGCCTAAAAGAATAAAAAACAACCACAGAGACAAGCCGAATCTATTCCAGACTAACTTGAAAATAGGCCCAAATTTGACCAGCATGTTATCGGGGTCGAACAAAGGAATTTTAATGAACATGAAACTGATCAGTTTTGCACGAAATTGCTTTTTTAATAGCTTCTCTTGTCGATCAAAAACCGCCGCATTATCTGTAACAGAATCATATTCCAACAGACTATGGTGGTGTAACTGCGTTAAGACTTGAATAACATCTTGTTGCCCAGGCGTGTCATCAGGGAAGTTTATTAAACTTGTCTGCCAGATTTTTTCAATGTCTTGATCTATTACTAGCTGTGCAACAAATCGGTATGTTTTAGGAGGGATTCTAAAGAATTGATTGTTATACGGATCTTGCAATACATACCAAGGTTTACCTCGGTATAATTGTCTATGCACTTTCACAGTACTTTTGAGGCACAGTTTAATGTGGCTAACTCGGTGCCATGAGTCACTAAAGGTGGGAGCGTTACTCATTTATTATCTCCACACAAACATGCGTAATGTATCTATTGTACGATGCGTTAAAATCCACAATATATTTCGTGGACCTAATTCAATTTTAGCGATTCCACTCATCCCAGGATTCCACCACTGTTGAGCTTCATGTGTCAGATCGGCTTTTAATGTAAATATATTTTTGCCGTTTTTAGCAACAGCAGTCGGATAAATTTGAGTGAGGATAATTGGATACTTTAAGTTAGGTTGGCTTTGAAAAATGATTTGTCCTTTTAGGCCTTTTCGCATTTCATGGATAAATATTTCTTCTAAATCTAGTTCTACATAGAGTTGATCTAACGGCGATATTTTTAATAAAACATCGCCTTTTTTTACAGGGGCACCGAGCATGCGTGACAAATTACCTTCAATCACAAGGCCTTGCTGTTTTGCTTTGATCGTTGATTTTTTGAGTTTTATGGCCAATTGATTAATATGAATTTCAACTTGCTGTTTGCGTGTATTCGCAATTTTCATATCAGCGAGAGATTGTGTCGCGCGGTATTTCTCTGCTTCCCGGCTTGCTTTATTTAAATCCACTTGCAAGTTCGATTCCTGTAAAAGTAAATCTTCTACATTCAACTGTACTAACGGTTGGTTCGTTAAAACATTGTCTCCAGGCTTGACATTACTTGATTGAACATAGGCATCGAAAGGCGCGGTAATGAAATGAACATTGTCTGTTTTTAAAACAAAGGGCGCCTCAATCCTATAAGGCATAGTGGCGAAACTGATATACATAAAAAACACAGTTATTAGTGCGATTGTTAGCTTAGTTAAAGAGTGCTCTATGCCTAAAACGTTGTTTAACTTTTGGCGACCGTTTTCTATAGCGCGTACGCAAAAATTTTTGCTTTGATATTTCTGAAGGACTAGTCTTTCTGTTACTTGATCACATAATATACGCAGGCGAACGATATCATCTTCTGTAATATCTAAAGCATTTCTTTGCACCAAAATGACCGCGACCACTTCCCCTTTACTTCGAAGTGGTAATGATAGTAATGATTGGCTATTTGTTTGTCGTGCAACCTCAATATGATTGCGCTTTATTTGAATGCCATTACTTGGAAACTGTACTTCATGATTTTGCTCTTGTGCCTCTTCCATTGCATTCTCGAGCGCACGGCTATACTGCATTTTTCGGTTAAATTTATCACTATGGCTCATGGCATGTAATTTTACATAGCCTTTCTCCACCCAACCGAAATACACATTATCAAAATTAAGCTTATTGCTAATCTCATTACATAAAGTAAGAGTTGATTGTTTAAAGTAATTAGCATTTTGCAGTTCAGTCAAGAGAGCTAACACTTCAAAAGCGATTGTATTATCCATACCTGAGGCAATGAGCTGCTGATGTTTAAAGTATGCAATCGGGATATCTGTGATAAATTCGAAATAGTTCCTAAGTGTCGTTTGGTTTTCGCTATGAGACTGTTCAGCACTAAGAATAAAGCAAATAACCGCGCTACTTTGGTCGCTTTCCATATAGAGGTAGTAAGAAAGAATCGAATGACCTTCGAATTCCATTATTTCTAGATTATGTGGCTGTTGTTTTGCTTTGCCAGCACAATTAGAAATATGAGTAAGTAATTCTGAAGAAAAAGTAGGGTTATTTGGCCAGTTAACTAAATGACTCCATTCATCCTTGTCCGGTATGAGCAGTAAACCACGCTGCGCATTTAGAAATAATGCGGTGTTCTCTATATAAGATGGCCAGAACTCACTTGCGTCACCGCTATAGTCGCGTAATTTTTGTAAAGCACTAATAGCGTTACTGTGTGCAGGGCTTAATATTTTATCTTCTATCATTATTACAAACTTTATTGTATTGGCTGCAAAATATACATCGAACGAGTCAAAATGTTATCGATGCGCGGAGTTACAAAAATTAAGGCAATAGTTACGGCTGTACTGGTTATTTGGTGATGTTCATTAATAACCAGCACAGGACAAGGATAGCCTAATCAGTCTAAAGGGCGTCTTCCTGTCAGACCTAGGACTGAACACTTAATCTTAGGGTTAGCTTTCATGAACAGATAATTGTAAAAAGTTTCCCATTAGCGAATACGTAAGCATTTTACTGAACGATATAAAAAAGGCAAAAGCAGCATTTAGAGGCTTGCTTGTAACTCTCCTCTAAGGAGTTGGAAGATTAGCTTAGAAATTTTAAATATTTATAGGCACATATTACCAATAAAACATCTTAAGTGATATTAAGATAGGTCAACAAATAGAGAAAACAAAAAAGAAAGTGAATCTAAATGGTTCTCATAACTATGATTAACTTGACGTGAATGTGGTGGTGATTTTTTTGTGTATCTTAACAAAGATGATGTGATTTGTTGGAATATTTCAAACGTATGTATAAAAAAATTACGCAACAATTGTTTTATCATATTCTGCTTTTAAACTTCTTTTCATGTTGCTTTTATTCAACCAAAAAAAATTGTATTTATTCAATATTCATGTAATCTTGTTGTAATAATTACGAATTAGAACGATTATCTTTAAGAATATCGTGCATTTTTTTCGGAAAGTGGTGCTGATTGAGATGTTCAATATTTTGACTCATAGAGGCACTTTGATTTATCGAAATGTAGATTTGATAAAGCTAGGTGTCCTATTTTTGCTAATAATCGCTAAATAAATTTAACATAAATACGCAACGTATGAATTTTTTAAGCATATCTGTTTTTAGGTGTTCAAAAGTAACACTAATTTCATTAACACCAGTATTCATTACTAGGTACGGACGCTGATTATAATGTTAGCTAGTAGTGAGTTAGAGTTTTTCTGGGTCTTTTAACAGTCAGTTTAGTATTTCTACTTGTTCAAAAAAACGGATTTATCTTCCATGAAAAAATGTTCTCTAACGAACGTCTGTGCCAGTTTGTTAATTTTAGGTGTCGTTGTGCCTGCAACTAGTTATGCAGAAATAGCTAATCAAAAACTCTTGGACCCCAAGGCAAAAGCCATAAAAGTAGCCTTAAATCTAAAAAGCTTTATGGCGATAGTTGCCAAAGATAACTATAAAATACAATCCAGTTTACTCGATTCTGAAATTGCTAAATATTCTATTCAAAATGAAGAAGGTAAATTTGATACCGTTCTATATGCAAACGTAAAAGTAGAAAATAATGAACAGCGTAATACTGTTCAAGACTCATTAAATCTGTCTTCTCTTTCCGGCTTTAAGGAAGACAATACTATTTATAGTATTGGTTTGAAAAAGAAAACCAAAGTAGGTACACAATTAGAGCTAGAGGTGAGAGGAGAGCGGATCAAAAATAATGTTCAGCCTGATTTTGTGCGTGGTAGAGAGCATGTTTTTAACACCGAGGTGAAAGTTCGCCAACCGCTGTTAAAAGGTAACGGAGCGATGGCCACAATAAACCTCAAAGTGGCAGAAAAAAATAGTGATATAGCCTATCAACAGTATCGTCAACAACGCTTCGAAGAAAGTTTGCAAGCGATAAACGGTTATTGGGATTTCTATCGCGCACAGGAGGCTTTAAAGGTCAGGGAAAATAGTACGCTTTTACTTTCCAAGATGCTCAAGATTAGTATGCAACGTGCAAATTTGGGAAATATTCCAATGACAGATGTGATGTTGCTAGAGTCTGAATTCGCTACATCAAACGCAAATTTATCGCTTCAAAAGCAGCGTTATGTCCGCTCGATGAATAATATTAAGAACTATATGGCAGTATCTTCTGTGCAACAAAGGAATCAAATTGTAGCCCAGCACCCTGATGTAGAAAAAGCAGTTTCTAAAATAACTATAGAATCAATTGATTTGTCGACAAGTATTCAACGAGCCTACGAAAATAATCCCGCCTATCGAGCGGCAAAATTAACTACTGATCGACAACACTTGGAGTTAATTTATTCAGATAACCAGCTTTATGCAGAACTTGATTTAGTGGCTAGTTATCGTCGAAATGGATTAGATACCAACATACATGATTCAATATCCGATTCATTAAACAACCAAAAATCTGGCTGGTCTATAGGGGTGGAATTTAAAATACCTTTGTCAAACAATCAAAATAAGAGCAAGCATGGCGTCGCTAAAGCAAAAAAGATGCAAGCGCTATATGCGATCAAGGAGCAAGAGGTTCGCTTAAGTAATTTATTAAGTACAACAGTCGAGCAGATAAGTAACAATCTAGAAAATATCCAGCAGATTAACAATATTGTGAATATCAATAAAAATATTTATAAGATAAATAGTGATAGTTATAAGCGCGGAAAAGGCACTGTCAGTGATGTCATAGATAGTGAGCGTCGCTTAGGGTTATCGAGAGAGAAATTGATAGCAGCTTATGTTGAATATCAAAAAGCGGTTTTCCTATTGAAAAAAATAGAAGGTAGTTTATTAAAAAACTTCGATATACAGGATTCTCGACAAATCGCTTTGAACGGTACTAATTAATGAAAATATTTTTTCTGAGCCTGTTTGTGTTGCTATCAAGCAATAGTCTAGCAGAAGACCTTCTAGGTATTACTGAGGCCAGTAAGGATGTAACACTCAGTTTGTCTATAGCAGGCCTGATTAGTGAGCAAGCAATAAAAGAAGGACAAACAGTCATCGCTGGGGAAAAGCTGCTTGAACTGGATTCTGATATTGAAACGCTAGATGTGCAAAAAATATTAATGCAGTGGGAAGATAAAACTGAACTTAAAGCCGCACAAGAGCAAAGTGATATTTACAGAGCTATTTATAGAAATGCAGGGGCGCTTTTTAACAAAGGGGCTATAAGTGGTGAAGAGTACAAGCGGAAAAAAATTCAATACTTTGAAAAAAGGGCAGAAAGCAGGCGCTTTGAAGTTAATGAGAAACGTGAGGAAGTTGAATACCAATTAAAACTCGCTAAGCAACATCAAAAAATATTAAAGGCCCCTTTCAGTGGGGTGATTACTAAAATTTGGCTGAATAAAGGTGAGAGCAGTGAGGCAAATCAGCCTCTTTTACGCATAGTTGATTATACTCAAGGCCGTTTCATTACCAATGTAGAAGAAACAATAGGGCGAACTTTAATCGTCGGCCAGAAGGTCAATTTGTATATTAAAGCAGGAGAAAAAGCCATTTTACGTAAAGGTGAAGTGATTTTTGTATCACCTATTGCCGACAAAGCCAGTAGTCTAATTGAATGCATAGTTGTGTTTGATAACAGTGACGGTGAAATCAAGCTCGGAGTTACCGGGCGCATGGAAATATTTTAGCCATCAATAACATCAGTACACCTACGTTGCTAATAAGCTTAAAGAAATCATTACTACACGCGAGTGCTTGAGACGATAATTCAAAGAAATGTATAGAATTATTCCCGACTCTTGTTTAACTGTTTATGGAAAATTGAATATTCATGATTAAAACTAATATCGCCGAAAACTCAGTCAAAAGCTACCAATTAGAAGTATTAGAAGAGCGCATTTTACTTTCAGCTGATCCGTTACTTGCTATTAATAATGACAGTGATGCTCAAGCTGCGCAATTGCAAGCTGAAGTTCAGGTAGTGGCTAAGTTAAATAAAGATGATGCACAAGAAAGTGCTTCTAAGAATAGTTTTATGGGCATGGAAAAACAATCTTTAGTTAGCATCGCATCGCCAAGTGATAACTTATCAATTGATGGTGAATTATTGCAGAAATCTAACCTTGATTTAGTCATCAATCAAGGCCAAGTATTAAGTGGTAATGGTGTCTTTACGTCTCATGTAACGGTTAATGGTGAAATAGCCCCAGGTAATTCACCAGGGATTATCGAATTTAACGATGGTGTGGATTATGCGCAATCCTCGAATTTGATTGTTGAAATAGGCGGACTTGGAAATAGTGAATACGATCAAATAAAAGTATCGGGAACAGCCTCTCTAGGCGGTAAACTAAGTATTAAAATCTTAGATGGTTTTGAATTGAGTGAGGGTGATTCTTTCACCATCATGCTATACGATACGGTAGAGGGTAAGTTTGATAGTGCTGATGGATTATTTAGTGCCAATTATGATGATGGTGCTGGTTACTTTGAAATAGAGCAAGGAGACAGCCGTTTAGATTTAGTCTATCGAAAACTCAGTGATGGCCTTAAAGTAGCGTTTGCAGACAGTGCTGATAATAATGCTTTTGGTGAGATCCTAAATACTGGCTATTTTAATAACCCTGAGATCCCCCTTAGCATCGATACTGAAGCACGAATACAATATAAAGATAATGTTTTCTTCCAAGGTGCTGTGAAAATAAACGGCGCTATAGCGACTGATTTGGTCGTCGCTGCCGATGTCGGGGATGTGTCTTCTGAAATAACCAATTATGAAAGTTTTTATTTAACTATTAGTATTGAGGGGGGCGCTGGCTTTATTGGTAGTGGAGGACCAGCAGAAGTAGACCTTAACTTTGATGGGGATACTGATGACTTAAATGAAAAAAACGCTGATGCTAAAGGAATAGCGATAAAAGACGCATCGGTCGCAATTGCCTACTTTACTCAAAACACACAAACGGATATCTCTTCAAACGATGGTGCTTTAGGTACCACCTTGCCTAACTTTTTCGCCTTAAAAGCCACAACGGGTGAGATAAAAACCGTAGGTTACGAAGATGTATTGTCAATACGTGCAGAATCAGCCTCTTTTAGTATAAATACTGCTGGCAGTTGGCTGCCTCTAAGTGCACCTGCTATTGACTTTAAAAAGAGTTTTAACGGACAAGGTTTAGAGGTCGCCAATGGGGCAGGTAATCCTTTGGTCTTAGACTTTGACGGCATACAGACTCAAAGTGCATCGTTCAAAAACGCCAGCATGAGTGTGTTAGATTACGTACATGTTTATGGCGATTTAAATCTAACCCAAGGAAAACCCACGAAAGTCACTATCAGCACTGGCTTACCTGCGATTATAAAAGATAATCCGCTCTTAAAACCTATTTCAGATGCTCTGCTAGAATATTCAAGTAATGGCAGTGGCTCAGACACATCTACAATAGAAGATGTAGACATAGATGGTATAGAAATCTCAGGTGCGGGTTTAAAGGCATTTATTGGCGTTAATGGTGGCTATGATAAGAATGGAGTCATGCTAAACAATGACGCAAAGGGCCTTGAAATGTCAGACATGACATTTGGTTACCTTTCAATGGCCCCAACATCAACAGTCCTAGAACCTGTGCTCGGAGGGTTTACAGCTCTTTCTGCTACAGCGTCCGAGGGCAAGTTAATCGGCTTTAATGATGATCAACTTAAACTAGAAGCAGATACTATCCACATCAATATCAATGATGGACAAGTATGGCCAGGCGGGTTTGGGCCTCCTGTTATCGATTTTGCGACGAGCTACACTGCTGAAGTAGTAGATGGAGATGGAGATGGCAAAATTGATCCTCAAGGCTATGAAATATCAACGGGAGGCGAGCCGATATATATATCCTTTGACGGTAATCAAAGAATAGGGGCTGATTTAATTGGTGCCGAATTAAGTATATTAGATTTTGTACATGCCTATGGAAACTTACATATAGAGAAGGGACCCGCGAGTAATGTAAATATAGCGACAGGCTTCCCTGCTGATATTGTTAATCTAATAGGTGGGGGCTTGTCTGGTGTAAGCACCGACATGATAGAGCTGGTAAAAGGTCTCGATGATTTGTCAACAATACCCCAAGTAGAAGTTTCAGGATTTCAGATTGGGGGCAGCGAGCTTAAAGGTTTCGTAGGCATTGGTGGTGGATACGATGATGACGGCATCTTGTTGAGTACTGCTAAAGGCCTCGCTCTTTCTAATATGGAGTTTGCCTATACACAACTGGATCCAACGGATCCTATCCTTGCAGATCTATTAAGTTTTCAAGCGCTCGTAGCAACCGCGGACAGCATTGAAGTAAAAGGCATGGAGGGGCTTAGTGTACAAGCTAATAATATCGCCATCAATATCAATAATGGTAATGCTTGGCCTGGTGGTTTTGGTCCTCCAGTAATTGATTTTGCAGGAAGTTTTCCTGAAGAAAGTTTAGAAAATGATATTGATAATGATGGAAAGATTGATCCTATTGGATATGAGGTAAATGTCGGCAAAAAACCGATATATATAAACCATGATGGAAACCAGCGTATAGGCGCATCATTAGATGATGCACTGATTAAAATATCTGATTTTGTGTTAGCAAAAGGAAATTTTTCATTTTTAAAAGGACCTACACACACTGTCAAAGTGAATACAGGAATTCCCAGTGATATTTCCGGGTTTCCAGCACTTATCGGTATTGATTCCCAAATAGAACTTGAAGTTGATAGTTTAGTAATAGCAGCGTCTGATGTAGATGTTTTCGCAGGCATCGGAGGCAATCATATCTCAGACAGTGAGGGTGGCGTAAAAGTTAATGCTGGTGCCACTGGTGTTCTACTAGAAGATGTTGACTTGGCGTATGCATCATTTACGCCTACGTTAGCAGCAATCCCTGGTTTGGGTGATTTAACACCAAGCTTCCAAGTATTGAAAGTGTCATCTGATAGCGCAAAGTTTGTGGGCATAGGGGATCCTGTTAGTGTCACTGGCGTAACAATTGATATTAATAACGGTACTAAATGGCCGGGTACAAATTTAGTGCCGACTATCGATTTTGTTAATAGTGATTTTGGGAGTGATGCCGGTTATATCGTTAAAGTTGGTGAAAGCGAAGAGAGTCACATTACGTTTGATTATGCCAGCACGCTATTAAGAATAGGCATTACGCAAGCGGAGTTGAAAATATCTGATTCATTGATCCTTAGCGGTGGCTTTGTTATTGAAAAAGGTAATACAGCAGAGGTCGAAGTAAATAGTCGCTTAGCAGAGATTAAAGATAAATTAGTAGAGATTAATGTACTCGATTCCGACAAGAAAGATAATTTTAAACTATCAACTGAAGTGGAAATCTTAACAATAGGGGTTAATAAGGCTAATTTAACCGCGCATATGGGTATTGTAGATGTAAAGCTAACAGATGCTAATGTTGCGCTATTTATAGCCACTCCGACGATAGCGAGCTTAGCACCGGGTATGGAAAACTTAGTGCCTAAATTCATTGCACTAAAAGCCAATGCCGTTGGTGCTGAAATAGATGCATCCGATAGTGGGCTTGTCAAAATTAGCGCGCTTAAAAGTGTCGAGTTAGAAGCCAATTTTACGTATTTCCCAGGTTTGACACCAATAGAGCAAACGGCAATTTTTGCACTAGGCGCGCCAGCTATTAATTTTAGAAAGAGTTTTGCCGATAAAAAATATGTCGTACAAACCACTAATAATGACGGCTCGACCACGGGTACAAATGCCAATTCTATAACACTAGACTTTCAAGGTCAGGCCTTTAAATTAGCGATAGAAGAGGCTAAGGTTGAGCTTTACAACCCTCTAGATGCCGGTGATTCTAATAAGAAACCAGTACTCTCTTTAGAGGGCGGTATCGGAATAAATAGAATAAGTGGCCAGACAGTTGTTTTGACTGACGGTACGACAAAAGACAATGTAGAAGGTATCACTTTTGCAGGTAAGAATTTAACCGCCTCTGTCGGTCTGGGTGCGTTAGCGCTTAATTTAGGTGCTGATGCTGAAGTTGGTGTTGCCCTGATGAAAAGTGGGCAAGATTATTATTTGGCATTAGAATCTGAAGTTGAAGTTAAAGCAGGTACGGAGGCGCCAGCGCTAGCGGGCTTTGAAGTTGAGCTTAAAAAGTTAGCTGTTAATGTTAATACCAAACTAAATATCGACTTTTCTGATGTACTCGGTGGAGAAATACCTGCCGCTATCGATTTCGCTAACAGCTATACAGGAGAATCTGTTATTGGTGTTGATCTTGACGGAAACGGAAGAATTGATCAAACAGGTATGTTGCTCACGACGTCTAAAAATGCCACAGAAAATACAGCGATATTACTAAATTATGATAGTCAATTACTCAGTACAAAAGGCCAAGCTAAATTCACAATCAAAGAGTTTCCAGGAATAACGCTGGAGGGCAGTTATGAAGCGACTCTTGCTGGTGATGTCAGTACGGTCTTTTTCGATGGTCAGCTAAATGTTGGCTACGGGGATAAAACCCTAGAGTTTAATTCTAAAGGTGTGTTGTATTCAAAAATACTAAAAGATGCTGAAGGAAAAATAAATGGTAATGAAGTCGCGATAAAGTTACTGACTCACGGCGGGTTTGAAATTCCAGATGTCATAGCGTTTGACGCTAATTTGGAGTTCTTGCTAAATACGAGTGGCCATGAGGTAACAGTAGCTGTTCCTGAAGATTTTAAGCTTGGTTATACAGAAGTAGTCATTGGCGCAACGGCACAGACGCTCGATTCAACTGAAACCAGCAACTCTCCATATTTTACACTTAAAGCAGTGAATGGCACGCTCACCCTAGTCGATACATTCTCAATTGACGGTGGTGTCGTTATCAGTGGTAGTACTAGTGGCTTGAACTTAGAAGTAGCTGGAGAAATAGGCTTACTTGGTTTAGGAAACTTAACGGCAAATGGTAAAATTGAATTAAAAAGCAAGGGTATAACCACAGATTTATTGCTTGGAGGTGATGCTGATATCTTAGGGCTTATATCTATAGGCGGAGATATGAAGTTCCATGTAGATACCTTAGGCGCTAACCCATCAATTAGCCTCACAGTAGCAAATCCGGCGATAGAGTTTCTAGGAGAAATTAACTTACAGCCAGGTGGTAGTATCACATTAGGTTATGCCAATGGCGTGTTTAAAGTGGGAAAAATTAGTGCAGATGTCAGCTTTGGCGGGATAAGTACGACTGTCACATCGCATAATTTTGATTCTCTTGGAAATTTTAAGTTTAGTTTTGCATTTGAAATTGGTGCTAGTATCGATGTTGGGATTGCGAGTGGTTCTGCCAAAGTTTCGGCAAAATTAACGGTTAGTCGTCACAATGGAGAATTAAAATTATCATCAACACTTGGTGGAACCGCTAAAGGTGGTAGCGATGCTGTGAAAATAAAGATTTTTGGAAAATCCAAGGTCATTATTCCAGCAATCAAAGAAAGTGGCTCGATAAGTACTAAAGTGATAGACCTATCTCACGATCCAGAATCAGGCAAGTTGGGCCTAGATGTCGATGTGTTTGGGATAGTGAATTTACCGATAAATATTGGTTTTAAACTGAAATTTCCAGATAGCCCGCCCCCAAATGTAGCGTCAAAATCTGGAAATATCATTACTGTACATGTTGGGAGTAAATCCAGCCAAAGAAATTATGATCAGGGTGTTAGCGACGAAAAGATCAGAATAAGCCAGTCTGGAAGCAGCCTTAGCGTAAATGTAGAGGGGAAAATAACAGTTATAGAAGGTGTGAATGCTAACTCTGAAATTGTCATAGATTCAGGCTCTGGAGGGGATAAAGTGTTGATCGCCAGTTCCGTGACAGGCAAAGTGGTTATTTCAAACGCGGAATCAGTTACTTATAAAGGAAGCGGTAGCGCTTATATTTCAGGCAGTGGCGCTATAGATCATATTACTTTAAATGGAACAGGGGATGCTAATGTAAATTCTCTAAGTGGTAACGATCACATTATATTAAATGGTACTGGTGTTTATAACATTAAATCTGGAAGTGGTGATGATGTTATCGAATCAAATATGATTGCAGGTACCTCTAACATTATATTTGAAGAAGGTTTTGGTAACGACTCTTTTACAGGGGTAGGTTTAATTTCAAAAATTGATATGAGTGCTTTAGTCAATCGTGTTGATTTGGAATATAACTATAAAGACGGCCTTTTTTCAATGTCTAGTTTAGCGGGTAGCTTATCAGTTAAGTCTAATGCAGTACCTCAAATCCAAGAAATCAACTTCGGCGCTGGTGATGATCAATATGTGATCACAGAAGCAGGCAGTATTAAGCTCACAGATGAGGGCGGAGATAACACTTTTTATTATGTAGCGTCTAATGGCGGTGATGCTCACTTTGATGGAAATCAATTTGTTTTAAATAACAGTACTGTCACTTTTTCAAACAAGGTCACTCATTTCTATTTTGGTAACATTGAATATCAAAAAAACAGTAGTAATGACCGCTTTAATGGTGTGAGTTCTCATCGTCTAAATTCAGGTACCGAAACACTAAGTATGAGTACCCACTCTGAATACGATTTTGGTAACACTGAAGTGGAACTTTATGCAAATAATTTCAATTTATTAAAAGATTTCTCAGCAGGTCAATGGGTCATTAACACGAGCAATAACGTTAAAATCCAAGGTAATCTGACAGCAACAACAAAAGACATTAGGCTAAATCAAACCGGTGCTACCGGGAATGTGATTATCAGTGCGAAGGTGACCGCACAGTTAGGTACTATAAAGCTGAAAACAGCAGGTGATATTAAGCAGACAGTTGGTGATATCAGTACAGAAACAGCTGGAAAAGAAATAGAGATTGAATCCACTTCAGGCTCATTTATACAAGCGGATGGTAGCCGTATTGTTACCAATAACAGTGAAATAAGCATCAGCGTAAAAGGGGGTATCGAAGTTGCCAGCCTTAATGCAAATGTCGCTAATATATCGCTTAATGCGCACACCGCAAGCATTACCGACTCAGGTGATAGTGATATAGATATCCAAGCTGGAAAATTGAACTTTACTAGCCATTTAGGTTTTGGCATAGATACGAATGATATTGACACTCGCATTGATGAAGTAACAGGGAGGGTAGCGAGCGGTACAATAAATATTCAAGAACAAGATAGCCTGAGCATTATTGAGCAAGGTTTAAAGGTCACTTCTAACGGTAATATCTTAATCAATAACCATTCGTCAGATATAAGCGTTGTTGCCGAGATTGACGTCGCTCAAACAGGCCATATTTTAATTAATGCTCAAAATGGCACGCTAAATATAGCGGCTAATATAGCGACCCACAGTGATAAAGCGATTAGTCTGCAAGCCCAAAATAATATTAATCAATTTGCTAGTAATACCATAAGCACTGTTAATGGCAGTGTTGATCTTCAGGCGGGCGGTAGTATTAAGCAAACTGATAGTGCGTTAATTGATGTAGGAACTAATGGTAACGTACGTCTAAATGCGCACGATTCAATCGAGTTGGCTGCGATAAATGCAGGTGAAGGTACCGTCAGTATTCTCACTCAAACAGGTTCAGTTGTCGATGCCGGCGATAGCCAATTGGATGTGATAGCCGCTAAATTGCGTATGGATGTACACGCAGACATTGGCGAATTAGGCAGTGAAGTAGATGCCTTAGAACTTGAAGTAAATACGTTCACTGCCAAGACAGAAGTGGGTTCTATTAGTGTTTTAGAAGCTGATACATTAAACATAGATACAGTTAGTTTAAGTATTGAACGTGTGAACTTAGACGCAAGCACAGATACAATCACCGACGCTGCACAAAGTGACCTAGTGGCTGAAGCTGAAGGTGACATCGTGGTGCAAACCACCGCGGGAGACATTAATGTTAATGAGGGTGTAAGTTTAAATGATACAGGCATAGATGCACAAGGGAGCGGAAACGTACTATTGCGAGCGCTAGGTGCCAATACTTCAATCAATTTGAACGTCGATGTAAAAGGCGGCACTGGTCACATTAGTGTGATAGCCGCAAATAATATCAATCAAAGTAATACTGCAGATATTTTAACCAATGCCGGTAATGTTGATGTAGAAGCTATTGCTGGTCACATCAGCCAAAGTAGCGCCGCGCGTATCCACACAGGGGAAAGTGGCGGCGATATAAGAGTTAAAGCAGCGAGTGGTGTTGAAATCGGTGGGTTACATGCAGGCATTGGTAATGTCAGTATTATTGCACAAAACGGTAAAGTGGTTGATGCCGACAATGCCGATAGTGATCACTACAAAGATATAGAAGCTGCTGGCTTGCGGATTAATGCCCAGCAAGATATCGGTGAATTAGGCGCGCAGTTAAATCCCCTTGAAATCGCGGTTGATGATTTAAGTGTATTCAGTCAAACAGGGGGCATTTCCCTCATTGAAGATGATGCAGTCAACGTTGATTCAGTCAGTGTTAGTGTTGATCGAATAAACACAGATGCTTCAAGTACACAAGTAACAGATGTTTCTCAAAGTGATCTAGTAACCAACACTGACGGAAACATTGTATTACAAACCTTAGCGGGTGATCTAACGGTTAACGATGGGGTTGATTATGCAGGTGTTGGAGTTGCAGCCAATGGCAGCGGTAATATACTGCTAGAAAGTATCGGCGCTGGTAGTTCAGTAACGATCAATGCAGATGTCCAATCTGCAACAGGTCATATAAGTGTGAATGCCGATCAAGATGTTACGCAAACACAAAACGCAGATGTGCTTACGAAAAATGGCAGCATCGAAATAAGTGTATTACAAGGTTCTATTACACAAGCTGATACAGCAAGAGCAAGTACAGGTGCTGGGTCTGGAAATATTCGTATTCACGCACAACAAGATGCAACAGTCGGCGGTCTGCACGCAGGAAGTGGTGATGTAAGCATAACCACAGTTACAGGATCTATTGTAGATAGCGGAGATCACTTTCAAGATGTTGAAGCAAAAACTCTGCGAATAGATGCTGGAGTAGGTGCGGGTTTTGCAGACGCAATTGATACGAATATTGATACGCTAGCAGGGCGTGCTGCAAACGGTGGGATACATATTCTTGAAGATAATGATATTGAAGTGAACACAATAGCTGCAAGCGCTGTTGAACGGGTTCAAAACGATGGCTCTACCACGACAATTACCAATGCACAGATGAGTGATTTAATCACCCGAGATAATGGCTCAATATCACTAGCTACCATCGATGGCAGCATAGCCATTTTCGATGGGCAAGCCTCTGATGATGGAATAGGTATAAACGCTGACGGTAAAGGAAATGTAAACGTCGATGCTCATGGTGCTGGGCAAGATGTACTACTTAAAGAAGACACTGATATTCTAAGTGATACAGGGGATATACATATTCTTGCAGAGGATGCTGTATTGCAAGAAAGTGAATCCGACATAATCGTCAGCAACAACGGTGATATTGAAGTAATCGCTGAAACCGGATCTATCTATATGACAGACGGTACTAAAGCAAATGTTGCTGGTATGGGTAACATTCTTTATAAAGCTAAGATAGACGTAGATCTATCGCGGTTAATCGGTAAATCACATGTAACTGTCATCGCAGATACAGGGCAAATTCGGGATAACTTAGAAATAAATGCAAACACAATTGATTACAGCTCAAAGATAGACCCCTCGACAGACAGAAGCATCAATACATTACTAGATGCCGTCATTATTCAGGGAGCAAGTTACTATAATGGTTTTAAAATTGGTGAATTATATAACGAGCAAAGCAATATAGAAGCTAGTAAATTAAGCTTGGTTGCAAATAAAGGCATCGGTATTTTAAACGTGCAAGACATTGATGTTGCAGTAGACGAAATCGAGATGGTGAACAAATCAGATAATCATATATTTGTTCAAGAGAAAGATAGCGTAAACATCTTTGGTTATGGGGCTCGTAACTATAATCAAACAGGGGCATTGATGTATTCAACGATAACTGGAGAGCTGTCAATTAATAATAAAGACTTTAGAAATCGTGATGAAACATACGCAACAGCCAATCAAAAAGTTGAGGCTTATGAGATAAATGGTTATTCAATCAATGATTATTTTTTAAGTGAAGGTACTCGTATAGTTAACGATAAGCTGCATACAGGGGTTGATGGCTTTTTATATGTACGTTCTGCCATCGGTGATTGGGGGCCTATGAACTATGATCAGCTTGCAGATGAATTAGCGCGTATAAGATCAGTGGGGCGTGAAGAATTGAGAACAGCACAAGTAGAAGAAGAAAGTGATAATACAAGAGAGTTAGATCAAACAGACTTAGACATTACAGATTTACAGACATCAAATACTGATGTGTTGGGTCATTCATTGAATGCAGAGTATGCTGTTGAAAAATCGCTTTCTAGTGCTCTCAATTCTATGAGTGAAGAAAATGTTCAATTAACCTACATCTCGTTTTTGTCTGAAGCTAGTGCCGCTGGGAGTCAGGCTGAACCAAGTGGCGACAATTCAAAGCATCTGGAAATGTTACAACTTTTATTGAAAGCTAATCTAAATAATCCAAACTTAAACGTGCAAGAGTTGTTTGAATTATACCTTAAGCTAATTGACTTGCATGAAGTTGAAGCAATAGATTTTCAAAAGTTTTTGGAGTTATTTAAGAGTATATAATAACCAGAGTATCGTTGACGTTGAATCTAGCGGCGGGCTTTCATGAATTTTACTTTCTCTTAGATAGGGGGAAGTCAATTGGATAGTAATAAATTCAAATACATAAGTATCGTTATTATTATTTAATAATAATGAACCTGTAGATATTACGAGATAGTAACCCTGATGGGATGCTACCCAAGTAAGTCTTAACAAGATGCTGTGCATGTATATTTTTAATACGAAAAAGTGCAAGCTTAGGAGGCGAATAACGTGATAAAAGTCAGCTAAAGTTCAACTTAAGAAAGTGTATATAGGTTGCGTTAGCGAATGACGTTTTAAGCTAAAACTAGCCCTGAGAAGACGATAGGATAGGAGTAACAGCGGCAAAAACCTAGACAACTAGTCGCTGACTTCTAGGTGCAAGCTACTGTTTTCTACTTTATGCATGGAGTGTATATGTTCAACAGATGGAATTACCTATTTCTAAGTGTTGCTCTTTTATTACCAAATTTTGCATGTGCTAACTCCGCTGCCGAAGGTAAATTAGTGATTGCTTTCAGTGAATTAGCGCCATGGAAGAGCTACGAGAATGGGCAGTTTAAAGGTGCCTACGCGGCTTTGGCTAGGGAAATAGCAAAGCGACTAAATATGACAGCAAGCTTTGAGCACTGTTCATTAAAACGCTGTTTATCGATGATGAAAGTGGGCTATGCTGACATTATTATCGGTATAAAAGATACGCCTGAAAGGCAGCAGTATACGCACTTTTTGAGCACTCCCTATCGTGGAAGTACCGCCAAAGTATTTTATTTACTAAAAAATAGTCGTTATGAAATAAAAGCTTATGAAGATCTCTACAATATTCCAAAGATAGGGGAGAAGATGGGAGGTAAATATTTCCCGCGTTTTGACAAAGATGATTTACTACAAAAAGAACCGGTGAATAATAATAAACAAAACTTTTTAAAACTAGAACGTCGCAGAATTGATGCAGTTGTGATTGCTGAAGATCAAGGAGAATTTATTATTCATGAGCTTGGGCTAAGAGATAAAATAAAAAAGGCGGAGTACTTTTTTAAAGACTATAGTCCGAGATATCTAGGTATGTCTAAAAAGTCATTACATATTCATAAGTTGGATGAGTTGGAAAAAGTAATGGCGGAAATAAAAAGTAGCGGTGCATTACGAAAAATCATGGTTGATCATTTTTTTCTGCCCTATAATATTCCAACAACTCAATTCCAATGGGAATAGCCGACATAAATTGGAATTTTATGCTGCTTGATAGCGCTGATTCATCGATTGTATTCGTTAACTTATTGCCACTTAAACGCTCTTGTATACATACTCCCTTCTGAGTATCCGTTTAGCGACGGATTTTTGAATCAGCTGATTGGAAATGAGACGGGTGATAATATCATACTTTACTCATCAGCATTAGCTGACAACGATTGTAAAGTGCTGTGAAACGGCCGCTCTGACAGCCGTTTTTCTACGTCCTCACAACGAACTGATAAGTTATAAAAATGAAATATGGAAAGGCCAATTTTTATCTCTAGGCGACTATTAAAGAAAATTAACTAGGTCCGCTTTGTGTCCAGACAGTGTGAAAACTACTTTCTTGTTATCGTTGTTACTTCGTTATCGAAAGGATAATCTATGATATGTTTTATTGAAGGCGAGAGCCGAACTCAAACGACACTGTCCCTGAATCAATGGGTGATTATGTTAGCGATGATAACCCTGTCAGGCTAATCGAAGCCTTCTTCAAAGAGCTGGTACTTAAAGCTTTAGGGTTCAAGCGTTCAAGCGTGTTGAGGCCAAAGATACTCGCCGTCCAAGTTATCGCCTCTCCACGAAGCTAAAATATGTGTACCTGTACTAGCTCAAACTCGATCCGAACTAGTACACTTTAAATTAGTTTTTAAAAATAGGCGGGAATTACCTTTTAATTTTAGGATGCATCCAATGCGTTGATAAGCCAGTTTTTTGTTGGGAGCCCTTGGTAACGATGCTGTCCAATAATGATAGTTGGTACCACTGTAATATTGTTTTCATCATACGCTTGCCTCAACGCTCTCTCGTGTTGCTCTTTATACGCATTGGACTCTAATGCTTTTTGCATAGCTACGGGATTTAGACCTATCCCTAGCGCTAACTCGGTTAAAACCATAATATCACCAATATCCCTCCCTTGTTGAAAGAAAGCTCTCATTACAGCCCTAGAAAATTTGTCACCCATCCCGTATTCTTCAGCAAATGCAAATGCTTCAAAAGCTTTGCCAGTTCTGGGTTGCGGTGATATTTTTGGCAACTTGATATCGACTTTCAAATTATCAGCTAGTGGGTATACTGATTGCTTCCATATAGAAGGAAGATACTCATCTTCTACCCTTAATGTTGGAACCGGAAAAGGACGAAGCTCAAATGGTCGCCAGCTGATCTTGACGTCTTTACCTTCCGTGACTTGTTGTAGCTCCGCTTCCACTAATAAGCAGTATGGGCAAACATAATCTGCATATATTATAATTTCAGTCATCATTGTACCCAGATCTCTTCTTTAAGCTTCATGTGAATAATTTTATCTCAGCATTGTCTATTGAAACTAAGTAAACAGACAACGCTTCTAGAGCCCACTAGTCTCTCTTTGCTAAGAACTCATTGGCCGTTTTCAAATCAGCTAGCGGGTTAAACATCTCGAAATTAAACTCCTTCAATTTCTGTTGATTTCGAATGACATTCGGCCAATCGGGATTGGCTAAAGCCATTTTCCCTACAGCAATCACATCTGCTTGGTGAGTATCGATCATAAAATTCGCATCATTTCCATTTACGATGCTACCGTTGGCTATAACAGGAACGTTTCCATGTTTTTTAGCAAGTTCTGCGAGCGATAAACCGTCCGTAAAAGCAGACTTTTTTGCGTTATGTTCGGTTGTATGGATATAATCTACGCCACATTTTGATGCTAATTCGAAGGTGTACTTTGCATCATCGTCTTTTGCTGGCCATTTATATTCAAAATCATTAACCTTGCCTTGTGAAAAACGTATACCAATTGTAAAGTCATCACCTACGGCTTTCCTTATGGAGGTTATGACATCGTCGTAAATGCGCAATCTATTCACTAAATCTCCGCCATATTCATCCGTTCTTTCATTCGTATGGACAGTAATAAATTGGTCTAATAAGTAACCATTGGCTCCATGAATTTCAACACCATCAAACCCTGCTCGTTTTGCCAGCTTAGCAGCATTGACATAGCCATTGATTACATCATTTATATCCCTTTTGTTCATGGCTTTTGGAGTAGAATAATCACCTTCACCGTAATAAAAGGTCATCTCCTTACCTAAAGGTTTAACCGCGGAAGGGCCGGCATTACACTCCGTATATTTGTTATACTGTGATAGCGCACCTGCATGCATAAGTTGAGCAATAAATAGTGAGCCACTCTCATGAACGGCATCTACAATCGGCTTCCAACTTTCAGCTTGTTCTTCGTCAGACAACCCCGGTTGAAACTTATACCCTTGACTATATTGTTTGTCGGTGTAAATACCTTCGGTTATGATTAGTCCGAAGCCCCCTTGAGCAAACGCTTGGTAGTAGTCTTTCATTAACGGCCCAACGGTACCATCTGCATTTCCACTCACGCGCGTCATTGGTGCTACTGCCAACCTATTCTTAATGGCACGTTTGCCAATCGTAAAATTTGAAAATATATCTGATGAATTATTTTTCATTGCTTTGACCTTAGTTTGATATTTAATTAAGCCGTTGTATTTTTGCACTAATCATAATTGATGAAAATACCCTTGTAAGTTGAATTATTATCAACTTTTAATTGATAATTTAAAATATCAATTAATAGAATGATTCTAAGCTTGGGAAGTGTTTTTGAAGAGGAGAATGGAAACGCTTGGCTTTATGAGCATTTACTGCATCTGAAACCTTACACGCTGCGCATTACAGGAAGAGGTCATGGGTACGGGACATGCAATTTTAATTGGGATGAATTGGCAACTGCTAGTCAATTGAAAAGTCCTGACAATGCTATTGAACAAGGAGTGACAATTCGGGCTTTATAGCGCAATGGTAAGGTCCTACTTTTTTAGACATACAATTAGTTCTCAAAACACCTTTAATTAGATCGGTTAAAATGGCTGCTATGTGTCAGGTTTTGCCGTTACCCAGGCTCACTTGCAAGCACTGAATCTTTGGTTAGCGATGACGGTTGTCGGCCAAAAACGAGCGTTTTATAATGAAGAGGTTGGCTGCGTTATTTTGTCTCTATTTAACCTTTATACTTAGCTAAGCTAACGCGAACCTTAAAATTCTTCAATTACTGGGTTGTTGTTAAAAGGTAATTTTATTACAGTGATAAAATTATTTTTTAGTAAGGTAGGGAAAAGGAATATGCAGCGGTGTTTTCTTGGGTTGCTTATCTGCTTGATACCTTTGAGTAGCCATGGAACTTGTAATCTAACAGTGCGCGTCACTGAGTTTAAACCGCAATACTATTTAGATTCAGACGGTCAATGGCAAGGTGTAGCGGTAGCAATAACTCGGGCATTATTTAAACAAGCAAAATGCGATATTACTTTTGTTGATGTTCCTTGGAAGCGCGCATTACATTTACTTGATCAAGGTGGTGTAGATCTCGTATTGAACATGACAGCCACAGCTAATCGACAAAAGTACGCTCATTTTATCGGCCCTATGTTGGATGAAACGCAAGTACTAATCGTCGAACAAGACAGCGATCATATAATTACAGAGTTAGATGATATTAAGCACTTATCTAAGCGCATTGGTATAGATCGAGGTGTTTTTTACGGATCGCTATTCGCGCAGAAAATGACCACGGATTCATCCTTTGTCGATAAGTTTGAGTATGCTGATAATAGTAGTAATATGCTCAAATTAATCTCTGGGAGAGTGTTAGGAATATTGGGTAATAAATACACGGCTTCTTATCGTGTTCATCATCTGTTACCCAAAGGAAAATTCAAGCTTCATCCATTTGTATTCAACCAATCTTTTGTCTATTTTGGATTCAGCAAAAAATCAGTATCAACAGATTTGTTGTCGCGGTTTGAGCGTGCGTATGAAACCATTAGACAGAATGGGACACTGCAGGATATTCGTAAAAGATATTAATCACTTAATAGTTAGATTAAGGGGCATTTGTAAAGAAAGAAAAGGGCTTCCAGACTTAAAACTCGCAATTTCCGAGCGTTAAAATTGTTTGTTTCAACAATAGCTCTTGCTTCGCACTAGCTGCTATTATTCATAAACAGGTTCGCATTAGCCTTTGTGATGATCAACCCCATAGTGCTTTTTAATATACAGTGTCATTTTTTGCCGTCTATCAGACTGGATTTAAACCTTTAAAACTCAGTGAAGTGCGTAAATCTTGATTTAACAAACAATGCTTGTAAATTTTTATGCACAGGCCCGCAGCGCTTACTAGTGACTAATTTTTTACAATATTCAGCTGTAATACATGGCCAGTTTTTTACAATATTCAGCTGCAATACATGGTGATCTATCTTGATGTTCTGCTAGCACAGGTTTTTATTTCGAATAGCACTTGAGAGTGGCTTATTCATTAAAGGGAGTCGTTCCGTGCTGCACTAAGAAAAGCCGCGATGCTTGCTAAAATCAATGTGATTCACAATGTCAGCTCATCTAGAAGCCAATGACTTTTCTATAAAATAGTGTGCTGTGTTTATACTCATTATTTTCCTTTGCAGATCTTGATAACGTGAACTATATTTTATTAATCAGCTTTAGTTTTTACCTTCAAATAAGTTAAAAATTAGCTTTAATAATATTAGAAAGTAGGTGATCTTCATCATGAAACGCCAACCCATTTCAACCAGAATCAACCTTATTTTAGGCTCTATTTCAATAGTGATTCTCACATTCTCTCTCATTGTAATATACCTTAGTTCGCAAATTAGTAGTGCAACAGAAAGAGTCGCTGAATATGACTTACCTGAAGCGCTAAATACTTTGGCTATGCTGGAAGAGTTAGGGGATATGAATTCAAATTTACTTGAGTACTTATTGGGAGAAGAAGAGGAAGAACAAGAGTATTTTGGAAACTATGATGAGTTTATTCGTTTTCGAGAATTAATCCCTAGAAATATAAAAGAAGATAATACTATTGAACAATTGGTACGGCTAGTCGATGGCCATAAAAAGAAAGCCATCAGCCAAGTATTTGAGGTATATTCTCCAGCCCAAGAGCGCCAGGCAGCTAATGAAATAAATAGTTTAATCCATAACGTGGGAGAGCCACTAGAAATACTACTTGATAAAATGAAGGATGAGGAAATAGCCGATGTAGGGTCTGCAAATGATCCACAGGATGTCATTGATGATGATTTACCCGGTGTACGATTTTATTTGGAGCTTGTTGATGAGGCGGGCGATATGTTGGCTGATTTGGATAGATTTGTTTTAAATGACACCGATGCTAAAAAAGCATTTTTTTCTAATGCTTTACAATTTGAAACGTATTTAGCGCAACTAAAACCTCTTGAACAGAAACCTCAAGAAATTATTCGGATAAATGAAATAGAGCGTTTATTCAATGAATTAAAAGACGGAGGGAGTAATATATTTGAATCGTACCGTACTTATAACAAGATATCAGCCACTAAAGCGATTGATGATTTAGAGCATCAAACCTTTACGCAAGCGGAGAAAGTGCTTGATACCTTATCGGATAATGCCCGGCACGAAGTGAAAAGTTCGATGGATTACTTATCGAATATATCAAGAAATATCTCTCTCGTTTTAATTGTATCAACAATGCTCATCATTGGTTTAGTGATCAGTATGATTCTAATCACTAGAAAGACGCTTTTTCTACCGCTTGCTCAAATAACGAATGCCATAGAAAAATTACGTAGAGGGGATAGGGATTTTGAGTTAGTTACCTATGATCGCAATGATGAATTAACCGATATTTTATCCAACCTAAAAGAGTTTCAAGTAGAACTGGTTGAACTGGATGTATTAAGAAGTAATGAGAAACAGATTCAGTCGGAGCTTTTAATCGAACGAGATAACGCGACTCAATCTTACGATAAACTACAAGAAGCTCAGAGTCAGCTAATAGCGACGGAAAAAATGGCCTCACTCGGAACTTTAGTGGCGGGTGTAGCACACGAAGTAAATACGCCATTGGGCGTGAGCGTGACCATGGCCAGTACCATTTCATCAAACTGCACTCAATTTCTCAGTGACGTGAAAACGGGCGAATTGAGTCGTTCAAAATTAAAGCGGTTTGAAGATGAAACTGCTAAATCGTTTGAATTACTTGAAAACTCGCTGCAAAGCGCGGCGCAACTCATCCATAGCTTCAAACAAGTAGCGGTTGATCAAACAAGTAGTAAACGCAGAGTCTTTAATTTACTTGATACCTTGAATGAGATAACACAAACGCTGCATCATAAAATTAAGCAAACTGAGATTAGACTTATAGTAGAAGGGCCTGAGTCTATCGAACTAGACAGTTTTCCTGGACCTTTAGGGCAAGTTATCACCAATTTATTCAATAATGCCATGTTACACGGTTTTGATGAAAAAGGTGAAGGCGACATTAAAATTAATTTTAATATGTTGGGTGACGAAGTGCGATTACTGTTCAGTGACAACGGCGTTGGCGTTGCAGAGGGGAGCATAAATAAATTGTTTGACCCTTTTTACACAACTAAGCTAGGCAAGGGTGGCTCTGGATTAGGGCTTAATATAGTCCATAGTATAGTCACAAACTTGATGGGTGGTAAAATACATGCGGAAAGCCGTATAGGGACTACTTTTGAAATCAAACTGCCGCTGATCGCACCGCATCAGAAGGATAGTGATAGTGAGTGATTTTATTTTAAACCTGATTGATGATGATGAGATAGAAAATGATGTCATCGGCCGGTCTTGGAAAGTGGCTATCATTGATGACGAAGAATCAGTCCATGATGTTACCAAACTCGCGTTATCCGATATAAGGATTCAAGGGTTGAAAGTTGAATTTATCAGTGCGTATTCTGGTAAGGAAGGGTTTGCATTGTTGCAAGCTAACCCTGACTGCTCAGCCGTCTTACTCGATGTTGTAATGGAGACCTCAGATGCGGGCTTAGTGTTAGCGCAGCGCATTAGAAATGAATTGAAACTAGCGACAATACAAATTATTTTACGAACGGGTCAGCCAGGTTATGCGCCTGAAGAAGATATCATCTCTAAGTACGAAATAAATGACTATAAAACTAAGAGCGAACTGACCCGTGATAAATTGTTTACCTCACTCGCGACAGCCATACGTTCTTTCAGCCATTTAGAAGCATTAGAGGAGAGTAAAAAAGGCCTAAGGAGTGTGATTGATGCTTCAGCAAGTTTATTGAAAGAGCGTTCCGTTCACGACTTTTCCAGCGGCGTTTTAAGACAGATTAATGCTTTGTTTAATTTATCATCACAAGGTATTTTTTGTGTTTCACAACAACCGCTTAATGGGCCGAAAGAGCTAAATACAAGTACTAGAAACACATTTTTAGTGGTCGCTGCCACTCAAAAGTATAAAACTATTTACGGTAAAAATATTGATGATATTTCCTCCAATGTAGCAGTGCAAGTTGCTCAGAGAACACTCTCTGATAAAAACAATATTGTCGGTAACGGTTTTACGTCTTTGTATTTAAGTACGCCCTCTAAATGGCAAGGCGTTGTTGTCATGGAAGGCGGGTTGAATTTAAATGAGGTTGATAGTGAGTTATTGAGAGTGTTTTGTTTAAATATTTCGATTGGCCTAGAAAATGCAAAATACTTTAGTCATCTCAACCGATCAGCATATTATGACACGTTAACGGGATTGTATAATAAAGAGGGATTGCTTCAATTCACCGATAGTTTAAACCGTCAGACCAATGAGCTAGTGAATTTATATATAATAGATATAGATTATTTTCATGATATTACCGACAGTTTAGGCGAGGAGTTTTCCGATGATGTTCTCGTGGCCATGACCAGAATATTAAAAAGCAGCTTTCATGAAGGTTCATTGATTGCCCGACTGCATTCTGATGTGTTTGCCGTATTAGTAAAAAACTCTACTTGGTCGTTAAGCGGCATCATCAATGAGTGTTCAAGGCCGTTTATGTTAGCGGGAAACTCGATGCGTTTAGGTGTCTCGTTAGGGGAAGCGCATTGTGATCCTGGAGAGTCTTTCGATGTTGATTCGCTGATACGTCATGCCAGCATGGCATTAAAAATAGCGAAAGATAATAAGAGAGGTATGGGGCAGGAATTTGAACTTCAATTTGAACAAGATAGGTTAAGCCGTAGGAATACACTCGCGGAGTTTAGAAATGCGCTAGTCAAGGATGAGTTATTCTTAGTTTTACAACCCAAAACCTCAATGTCATCCGGAGATGTTGTTGGTTATGAAGCATTAGTACGATGGCAACACCCAGAAAAGGGTTTGGTCCCCCCTAATGCGTTCATTCCTATTATTGAACAAGCTGGGTTATATTTTGAGCTGGATATGTACGTATTTCGCAGTGGATTGAATATTATTAAGCAATACCCTCAAATTAATAAACCTATTTCAGTCAATGTTTCTGCGAACTCATTACACCATCAAGATTTTATAGGTGAATTAAAAGCAATTATCAAAGAAGAGCAGGTTGATTTAACCAATATTGAATTGGAAATCACTGAAAACGCATTGATTCGTAGCGACATGGCGCTTCAACATTTAAAAGAACTAAAAAACTTAGGTTTTACTCTCTGTTTAGATGACTTCGGGGCCGGTTATTCATCATTGGCTTATCTGGTGAAATTGCCATTAGATGTTATTAAGATAGATCGAGCATTTATTAATCATATTACGGACAATAAAAACTCTTTAGTGTTACTCAAGGGAATGCTGCAAATCTGTCAAGACTTGAATAAGAAAGTTGTCGTCGAGGGTGTAGAAACACAAGAGCAAGTGGATTTATTAACACAGTACAATGTCGATATAGCGCAAGGCTTTTTCTATTTCAAGCCTATGAAAATAAGTGATGTTTTAAAGAGCGCGCTTTGATCTTTTTTTATTGCGGGTATTCGTTTAGGGAATCGGCGAAAAGTAAAAATGATTTTAGCGTAAACATATTTAGTGATTGAACTGACACTAATATCGTCCAATATCGCCTAAGTGTTTTATTCAACGCCAAATTGTTGAATAATCAAACATCAATATCAGATACATTCATCTCTGTCAGAGCTGCTAGTGCTTTCATATATAATTTACTTGAGTCACTGTTATGGGATTTCTATTTACAATAATAATACCACTTAAGTGATACCCCTATTATTCTCTAAAAACCGAATACAAAATACGGCTCACAACATTGAGTCGTAACGGTTTTAGGAATTAAAAAGCATTTTAGTTGCCACCTACCTTGAAAACACCGTACCCCAATAGCTAATCAATTAAACAGGGAGATGAATCAGTAATGAGTGGTCTTTTCTGCTCTATCCGGCAAGTTAAAAGCGACTGACAGAAATTTAGTTGAATTCCATTATGTTATGTTATAACATTAGTTAGCTATCAGTGTGGAACACCCAAAATGTATTTATTTAGTCTCAGTTTTGTGCAGCGTTTAGCGATAACGTTTGCTCTGCAAATTTTGCTTTTCATGATGTTAATGGCGTTGGTTTGAAAGCGATATTACATAGGCATTGAAAGGTAAAGATGTATGATTAAGTTTGAAAATGTCAGCCTGCATAGGTCGCAGCGCTGCTTGTTAAAACATTGTGATTTAACAATTGAACAAGGTGGCTTTTATGCGTTAACTGGCGATAACGGTAGCGGAAAAAGCAGTGTTTTAAAAGCCGTTTTAGGTGAGCTTGGCCTTAGCTCTGGCTCCATCGTTAGAGGGTTTAGTCACGGTGACTATTCTTACTTGCCGCAGAAAAACCAGTTGGACACGCAGTTTCCGATGAGTGTTGAACAAGCAGTGATGACGGGATTATGGAGCCAATATGGGGCTGTTTCGGCGCTTGATTCAAAGCACTTTGAACGTATAAATCAGGCCTTGCATGGCGTGGGTATCGCACATTTAAAACGCGTTTCGATCAATCAATTATCGGGTGGTCAGCTGCAAAGGCTGCTCTTTGCCAGAATGTTAGTGCAAGATGCTTCTCTGTTATTGCTGGATGAACCTTTAGCGGCGATAGATCAAAAAGCGCAAACTATTTTACTGGACATTTTAAAGGCAAAACATCAACAGGGTGTGACAATTATAATCACTTTGCATGATGTCGGTTTAGTTAAGCGCTACGCCTCGCAACAACTACATATCAGTGATCAAAAGATTCATTTGTGCAACGCAGACTTTGCTCATTCAGACGATTGCTGTCGCCTGCCAATGAGGCTGAAGACCTGCTAATGATTGATTTAATTATTTCACCTTTTGTTGAATTTGAATTTATGCAACGCGCGCTATTTGGCTGTCTGCTTTTGAGCATTAACGGCAGTTTGATCGGTGTTTTTTTGTTGCTTAAACGGATGAGCTTGAGTGGCGATGCTATTGCTCATGCAATTTTACCGGGTGCGGCAACAGGTTATTTCTTTGCCGGTCTAAATGTATTGGCAATGACCGTGGGCGGTTTGATAGCAGGGGTGCTGGTGGCATTTCTATCCGGTATTACGGCGCGAAAAACCAATACCAATGAAGACAGTACCTTAGCTTCTTACTATTTGTGTTCGCTCGCTTTGGGAGTGCTAATTATATCGATGAAAGGCGGCAGTGTGGATTTATTGCATGTCTTATTTGGTTCAATTCTCGCATTAGATAACGATACCTTATATCTACTCTACTTTAACAGTGCCCTTTGCTTGTTAGGCTTTTGCTGTTGCTACCGTTTTTTAGTGATGGACTGTAGCGATAGCGTTTTTTTCAAAGGGTTAAGCAGATACAGTGGTTATAGCCATTATCTGTTTTTGTTTTTACTGGTGTTCAACCTTGTGGCTGGTTTTCATGCCCTTGGCACACTGATGGCTGTTGGCGTGACAGTACTCCCTGCCGCCATTGCAAAATATTGGAGTAACCGAATAGAGAGCATGCTGCTAATTGCCTTTGTTGTGGCTGTTATGGGTGCATTACTCGGTTTGCTCAGTTCTTATTATTATCGCTTGCCCAGTAGTTCTGCCATTGTGCTCTGGCTCGGCGTTTTCTTTTTATTATCAGTTTTGCTTGGCTCTCAAGGGGGCGTATTGCGCTCGCTTAAAAGTAAGGCAGAACTTAACGAGGTACTATCATGAAATTCCCCTGTAAAATCGTTGGCTTAAGTTTAGCCTTTTTATGTTCATCCGTTGCTGTGGCCGCTGATAAACTATCGGTCGTGGCCAGCTTTAGCGTATTAGGCGATATCACTCAAGAATTAGGTGGTGATAAAATAGCACTAACCACGCTTGTTGGGGCCAACCAAGACAGTCATGTTTATAAGCCAACGCCTTTTGATGTGCAAACGTTGGCCAAAGCTGATCTCATTGTGATTAATGGTTTGTCTTTTGAAGGGTGGATAACGAGATTAGAGGAGTCTTCAGGCTTTAAAGGCTTACGTGTTGTTGCCAGTAAAGGGGCTAATGTTATTGAGCTTCACGAAGAGGAGCACCCTGGGGAAGAGCACGATGATAAGAATGAGCATGCTAAACACGAAGAACACGAAGAACATAAAGAAGGCGATCACCAAGAGAGTGCAGATCATCAAGAGCACGATGAGCATCACCATGGCGATCAAGACCCGCACGCTTGGCATAGTTTAGCGAATATTCGTGTCTATATTAATAATATTAGCTCAGGCCTGATAGAGGCCGACAGCGCGAATAAAGCTTATTACCAAGCAAACAAGGTGGCGTATCTTGCTAAAGTAGACGCCCTGGAAAATAAACTGGCCGCTAAGGTCGCAACAGTGCCTGTGGCAAAGCGACAAGTGATTATCTCACATGACGCTTTTGGTTATCTTGGTCGAGATTACAGCTTTCGCTTTTTAGCGCCTGTTGGATTAAACACGCAAATGAAACCTTCTGCCGCGGATGTTGCCCAATTGATCAGGCAAGTAAAAGCGCAAAATATTAAAGCGCTATTTGTTGAGAATGTCTCTGATGATCGGTTGATTAAACAAATCGGCCGTGAAACGGGGGCAAAACTAGGCGGCCATCTTTATTCAGATGCGTTGTCGGCAGAAAGTGAGCCGGCTCCGAGCTATCTGAAAATGATGGAACACAATATAGATACCTTAATTGATGAATTACAAAAAACGTTATAAAACAATGGCAGCAGCTTTGGGCACAGTATTCTTGCTGTGCTCAAGCGTTTCTTTCTCGCATCCCCACAATTGGATAGATCTTCGCACTCAGATAAATATAGATGAGCAAGGCTATCTAACAGGTTTTAGTCAGCACTGGCGCTTTGATCAATTTTTTTCGATGATTAGCTATGCCGATTTGATGAATGAGTACAACGATGAGTCCATAGGGTTGGCCAGTACTGCGATGAAAATGGTCGCCAATGTCGCCCCTGATACATATTTATCTGAACTAAGAGTGGCAGGCGAGGTTATGCCATTGCCAGTCCCCAAGCGTTACACTTTGGAAAGCGTGCAAGTTAATGGTAGTCCTATCTTAGTGTTAAAAATGAATTTTGTATTGAAGGAGCCAAAGTTGGTAAAAGGTAAAAAAATCACCCTACAAACTTTTGAACCCACCTATTTTGTCGCTATGAACTACCCATCACAAGAAGATGTTCATGTTGAAAGTAGCGGGCACAATTGCACAGCACAGTTGATTAGAGCGACTCCTAGTGAGGAGTTAATAGATTACGCCACTAGCTTAGATCGCAATGTCAGGGAGACACAAGGCTTAGGTGATGATTTTGCCGAGCGAGTGACGATTCAATGTTAAGCGCTATCGTACGCAGACTCAAAATACGCTGGTTGCTATTCATTGCCCTTGGTATGGGATTTATAGGGCTTTATAACAGCAGTTTGTGGTCGAAATTAGTGCATTACATCGCTTCTACACAACTGGAATTTCATAAACTTCTCAATGAGCAGGTGATGCAAGTTGCTCAGCAACCAGAGGTTTATGGTTTTTCCTTAATGGCTATCAGTTTTGTTTACGGCGTGTTTCACGCACTGGGCCCAGGGCATGGTAAAGCCGTTATTGTCAGTTATTTAGCGAGTAACCCGCAAAGCAGATTGGGCAGTTGTCTGCTCGCTTTTGCTGCGGCGATGTTCCAAGCGCTGACGGCGATATTGTTAGTGACTAGCTTGAGTTTAATACTGAAGTACAAATATGCCGATATAGCCGTCAGTGCAAGCAACTTTAGTTTAATGGGGTACGGTTTACTGTTGGCCTTGGGCGGGTTTATCGCAATTAGAAGTATCGTGCAGTTATACACGTCTGAAAATACGCACACCCACAGTGGCAGTTGTTGCTCTAGTGCAAACGTAAAGGTGCAAGAAAAGTCGCTCTCGCAGTTATTGATGGTAGCTTTCGCTATCGGTCTTAGGCCTTGTTCAGGTGCGTTGATTATCTTGGTGACTTCGTCCTTACTCGGTATTTATCATTATGGTGTAATGGGCACTTTAGCGATGAGTTTAGGCACGGCGCTGTCAACATGCATAATCGCTTTGGCAAGCCAGTACGCGACAGCATTTTTGAATAAGACGCTTACTTTGTATAGTGATCATAAACAGCAAAAACGCTATGGTTTGTGTATTCAGCTCGCCGGTAGCATTTTTATAATGTTGTTAGCTTGGGCTTTGATTGATGTCAATAACACCCTGGCTAACCCGATACTGTGAACGTCTAATTCACTGGTATGATTAAATTTATAGGGCGTAATATCCTTCAGGTAGGTGGAGAGTTTTCCTTGATAGAAAATAAAAGGCGCGTATTGAGTAGCCGGGTTAATATTAGATAAAAAGCCATTATTTAATATCAATTTGATCCTGTAATAGAAGCTCAAATTCAGCTTCAGGCAACGGCTTTGATAGAAGATAGCCTTGTCCGAAGTCACAGTTCATTTGCTTGAGTAACATTAGCTGCTCTTCAGTTTCTACCCCTTCAGCGATGACTTTTAAGCCAAGTTTATGAGCCATGACGACGATAGCTTCGCATAGTGCATAGTCATGGGAGTAGGGTTTTAAATTCCAAATAAAAGCCTTATCAATTTTTAAGTAGTCTATATCAAATCTATTGAGATAAGCTAAAGAGGAGTAGCCTGTTCCGAAATCGTCTAAAGCTATATTAATATTGTCTCTACATAAATCGAGCAATATCTTGGATACCTTTTGGCTAGGGCCCATGAGTAACCCCTCTGTAATTTCGATGATCAGAGAATCACCAGGTAATTCAATTGATTCTATTTCATTACTCCATACACTCACCTTGCCGTTTTCAGCGAACTGAGCCGGTGATACATTGATACTGATTTGCATATCTTTTTTGTAATGAGTGCGCCAATATTTCAGCTTCTTTATTGAGGTTTGAAATACCCAGTTCCCGATAGGGTTAATTAATCCCGTCTCTTCTGCTATCGGTATAAAATCATCTGGGCTTATCAGTCCACTATTTGGGTTGTTCCAGCGAATTAGCGCCTCAACTTTAACGATACTTGCATCTTTTAAACAGAAAATAGGTTGATAATGTAATTGAAATTCTTCTTTTTCTAAGGCACCTCTTAAAGCGTTGATTAAGTGAAGCCTTTGCATCACAACTTCATTCATGCTGAGAGTGAAATGTTTGAATTTATTACGACCAGCATCTTTTGCAGCATACATTGCCAAGTCAGCATTCTTGATTAAAGAGTTTGCATCAATGCCATCATCTGGGTAGGTCGTTATACCGATACTTGTTGATATGAATACCAATTCATTATCTACCTGAAAAGGAAGAGACAGTTGATAAAGTATTTCATTAGCAATCTCCTCAACCATATCACCGTCGGAAATATTCTCTAAAATGATGGTGAATTCATCACCACCCAAACGAGCAATGGTCGCTCCGTTTGATGCGCAAGCTAGCAGCCTGGTAGATGTTTCCTGTATTATTAAATCGCCAACAAGGTGGCCTAAAGTGTCATTCACTTCTTTAAACTGATCCAGATCGAGAAAGAGTAATACCAGTCGTTGTTGTTCTTGTTGTGCATTATTGATAGCATTTTTGAGTTTGTTTAAAAAAAAGTATCTATTTGGTAATCCGGTTAAAAAGTCCAAATTTGCTTGTTTCCAAATGACTTCATTGGATTTTTTACTCGCGGTAATATCTCTAAAATTCCATAATCGGCCATAATATTGACCCGAGCTTGATGTCATTGGCGCAGAGTAGCGCTCCATTGTTCTACCATCTAAAAGATAGATTTCATCGGTACAAATGAGTGTTCTATCACTACGGATTAGTTTAATTCGCTCTAAAAACTGTTCAGGGTGAACTAACTTTTTAATGATTATATCTAGCAGATCAATATCATTGCCATTTTCAATCACTGCTTTGTCTATGTTCCACATATCGATATAGCGTTGATTAGTGGAGATGATAGAGTCGTCATCCGCGATTGCTAATAAGCCTTCTACCAAGGCCTCCTGCTGGGTAGAGAGCAAAATGTTTTTGAATTCAATTTGTTCTTTAGCAATGAGTCTCTCTTTTGCTCTATTTCGATAATGTACGGTACTGGTTAATAACAGGAGTATTAATAACGTTATAAATGAAATGTACCACCAAAACATGTTAACGGGAGGATTTCTATCATATATGAATCCTTCAAATTGATAGTTTTCAGATAACATATTTAAGTCCGCATAGGTTGCTGCGATATGCTGCCAGCGACCAGGATTCATATATCCTATATCTACAAGTTTCGGTTGAATTAACATAACCATTTTCTGATATTCGTAATTTAAATGCTCAGGTGTATTGCGGGTAGAGTATTTCTTTAAAATAAGGTCAATGACTTTTTGCGGGTTGTTAAATGCATATTTCCAGCCAAGCATGCTGGCCTTTCTGAAGGCTTCAACCCTTTCTGGATTGTTTGCTATTTCTTGCTTGCTTGTAAACAAATTATCGCCGTAGAAGTCAATACCTGCTGACCTGGGGTTAAAGGAGTGGTACAAAAAGCCTTTACTATCGAGATAACCCGTTTCATTGGTTGAATAAGCGGAAAAGGCATCAACTTTACCGCTTATAAGATCATTAGCATTAAAGCTGTGTTGTTTAAATGAGAGTTGGTCTAAAGGTATAGACTCTTTTTTCAGGTAGGCTATCAGCTCATCCGCTTGGTCAGCGATCATCACCTTTTTTCCAACAATGTCATGAATACTTTGAATGTTGTCTTTTTGGGGCATTAATAAAGTATAGGGGGAGTGCTGAAAAATTACCCCTAACACTACGACAGGGCTGTTTTTACTATGTTCTAGGATTAAGCTACTACTGCCTATACCAAATTGAGCGCCGCCGGAAAGTACCTCCCGCAATGGTTCATCGCCATTTTGACCTTCAACGATATCGACCGCTAACCCCGCGTCAGAATAATAACCTTGCTCTAATGCAGCATAGTAACCGGCAAACTGAAACTGATGTAGATATTTGAGTTGCAAACGCACTTTTTCTAAAGCAAATCCTGATACTGGAAAAAGAGCCAGAAAAATGATCACAATGCATACAAGTTTCGTCAATGAACGTTTCATTCGATCCTTATCAAGGACAAACAAGAGCGATAATATGAATTGT
>Ga0209291_1000345_pt1 | contig 45209 bp, 37 predicted proteins | sample GOMGulsemesocosm_FD_184633 | JGI IMG/M metagenome (GOLD analysis project Ga0209291, IMG submission 184633) | Methane-oxidizing microbial communities from mesocosms in the Gulf of Mexico - GOM9B Gulf of Mexico (SPAdes) (version 2) | ecosystem: Environmental > Aquatic > Marine > Cold seeps...
ACAATAACCATTTGCAACAACATGATTGGCGACTCTCAATTAACCGCTAAAACAGACACTCTATTTTATACGCCAATAACCCCGTAAATTAAATGCTCTGCTTATCAACGAACCCAGACTCAAAAACATGACACTTTGTTAACGGCTATCCAAGCGAGAACCTTTTCATATAAAAGTATGACCTCACTCATCAACCCCCGCCCAAAAGCCTCATTGAAACTTTTAGCTTACACTGTACAAAATCACTGCCTTTTTTGGAGATACCCAGATGCCGTTCTGGGCTGAGCTTACACGGACTTACCAGAGGTATATGGCATAGCATTGATCCCCTAGCGCAAGACAACTGGAAAATCTGAAGGTATTTAGTGAACGATGGTCAGCTTAAACCGCTTCAAACCAACGCAGACACTCTGCGCAATCATCTTGATGGAATCATCAAATTTATTGCACTGTCACTTTCACTGCCAGAGCTGAAACTATGAATTAAAACATCAAAAACCGAGGAAGCTTAGGGTACGGAATTAGCCATAAAGAGCGCTATAAATTAGCGAAATACTTAAGCGGTGAAGCATTACAATGGCTCTGATGACTAAAATCAGGGAAGCGCCAAATTAATACAGCAGAGATAGAACAGGCTAACGCTAATTAACATCCCCGTACAGGCCTGTCATAGAGACGACATAGCAGTCACTGAAGAATGTAGCAACCTCAAATTTGGACCCGCTGCTAATTTAAGTAACCCTTATAGTAGAGCGACTGATATGGCTGAAGGAGCACCCATAATAGGACTAAGCATTTACTCAGCTGATATTTTACTTTTACCTGCGATACTAAAGCTAAAAATGCTAACGACGTCGCTTGTGACCTCAATGGCGAGTTATTTTTCAATAACTGATATAAAGAACCACCAATTCACAGCTCTCGCAAAAGGATTTAGGCCCTGCACATTTAAAGCGGGTGATGATTCTCAGATAGAGAGTATGACTATAAGATCCACCCGATTTCTTAGGCCTGTCAATGTAACATGGAGACCAATGGATCTATTCACCAACAGCGGTCATTTTTTACCTTCGCTCTTTGAGCAAAGCCTTAATTTCCCGTAATTCGTCTTGTAGCTCGTTCATCGAAGGCTCTTTAATTTCTCTCGTGGCCTTATGCTCCTCCTCCATTACATTTACCACTATGCCTATCACCATGTTTAAGAATGCGAAGGCTGTAAAGAATATGAAGGTAAGGTAATAAACCCAACTCATTTTGTATACCGCCATCGTTTCATACATGATGTCGGTCCAATCTTCGAACGTCATCACTCTAAAAAGCGTCAGCATGGAGATAGCAATATCCGACCACAAAACGGGGTTGATATGCGCAAACATAAAACTGCCAACGGCTGCATAAATGTAAAAAATGATAAACATTAACAAAACTACGTAGCCCAGTTGAGGCAAGGCGCGCAACAGTGAGTTAATAAGAATACGTAATTCAGGTACGACGGAAATCATACGCAGTACACGAAAAATACGTATTAATCGGGCTAGCAGCGCCATTTCAGCATCGTTGATGGGTATTAGACTGATGATCACAACTAGAGTATCAAAGACATTCCAGCCCTTGGTAAAAAATGCCCGCTTTTTATCTTCTGCGATAAACCGCACTGTAATCTCGAACAGAAAAAACACCGTAATAAAAATATCTAGCATTTTTGTAGCTGACATTGCCGTATCTGGAAGCTCAAATGTCTTAGCACCAATTTCCAGCGCTGAGACTATTATCACACTAACAACGAGTAGCTCGAACAGCTTATTTTCTTTAAGGGCAAAGAGGGATGTTTTGATTCTTTGATACATAATATTCTGTCAACATTTAAATAATAGGGGCTTTAAAGGGCGCACATTATACTTGTTTTAAAGGCATTTGACATGTTGAATATTTTGAGAGATGTAGATGGCTAGTCCGATGACACTGAATTCTTCATGATGCTATATATGACAGGCCTTTTCGCCCACTAACCGATGCCTATAAAAAGTATCTCGCTAAGACAGATGTTATACACGAGACTATGCAAGCACACCCTTTAGTTGGAAGTATTACCTCTCGCTCACTCTCCTTACGACTTAGCTTTCTTAAAGGTGATGACAGTTTTTTTGGTCGTCCTGATAAAAAGACAGCATAGTTAATGCTAAGGAGTGCTAGTAATTTTTTATAGGCTGTACCGCCAATAGGAATTAGCAGTCAAAGTTCTATTGGCGTGGAACTATGCAAACTAACAAAAGCGTGCGAATCAAGTTATTTCGCTGCTTAACTGCTCAAGAAAGTCATGCATGTAAGCGCTTCTTTGAAGGGCAATTTCCCTGGCGCTATCGGTATTCATTTTATCTTTTAAAGTAAGTAGCTTTTGGTAAAAATGATCAATGCAAAACTGACGATCATTTAACGGACGGTTTTTTGCAAACGGGTCTTGCCAATGATAAAGCGGTCTATTTAATGCGCCACTGACCATAAAACAACGAGCCAACCCTATTGCGCCTAAAGCATCTAAGCGGTCGGCATCTTGTATGATTTTAGCTTCAAGGCTAAGCGCTTTAACACCCGCACTGAAGCTGTGAGCTTTTATCGCGTGATGCACAGCACTTAAGTGCTGCTCTGGATAGCGCAGCACAGCGAGTAGCTCGCAAGCTTTATCAGCCGCTAATTGGGATGCCATAAGCCTATTTGGATCATTTTTGGCTAAACTCACCACATCATGCAACCATGCCGCTGGGATAACGATGTCTAAATCGGCGTTTTCAGCAATAGCAAGTTGGCGTGCATTTTCGACCACTCTCTTTACATGTGCTAAATCATGAGCACTATCATTGACACATAGCTCGCGGACTATATCGACGAGTTTTTCTTCAAGCAGATCTAACATCAAGATTACTTTCCTATACAATTTCAATTATTGACCACACCGAGGAATAACAATTGAAGGATTAAAAACAAAGATTAATCACTCCCCTTGTTCTACGTCCAACGCGCATATACCAAATAAAAACTTAATACTTCAGTATTGCGTTCCCAATAAGAACCGGCCACATACAACCTCATTCAGCATAGCTTCATTATTGGTACGTTTTTTCACAAACCAACTCTTAGCTATTGATTTAAATATATTTAACGGCTAGCTTATTATTCTAACATTTCACGCATTATTCCATGGACGAGATAAATGCTCACTCTAAGGCACTTACTATCAGACTCGGCAAAAATGTATTCTCCAGTCGCTTTTATCGCTTACATTAGAAGCCAATTTAAATACATCAACACGCATCAGTTCACGAGCAGACTTCTGCTTTTTATGTTGTTTTTTATAGCTCCATTAACGCAAGCCCAAAAAAGTGTCGATGCCATTTTTAACGCATCAGAGCTGTTGTGGATAAAACAAAACAAACAAGTATCGCTCGCCTATGATGCAAACTACCCTCCCTATAGCTTTCTCAATGAAGAGCAAAAATTTGAGGGATTCTCTGTTGATGTCTTTAAGCTACTTGCTAAAAGCACTGGATTAGAATTTAAACTTTACCCAAAATCAACATGGGATGATATTTACAGCGATGCCAAGGCAAATAAAGTAGATATAGTCGCAACAATGGTCAGTAATTCTGAACGCTTGCAATGGTTTAACTTTACAGTCCCCTACATATTTAAATCTCAAGTTATTATCACGCGTGATGAAGACACCAGCATCGGTACTAAATCCGATATTATGAATAAAAGTGTCGCACTAGTAAAAGGTTACCAATCATCTCAAAAGGTCCTTTTACAATACCCCTCTGTCACTCCTATATATTTCGACAGTATCCGCGGTGCACTTCACGCATTATCCACTGGCAAAGTTGACGCCGCTATTAGCTTTTTCGGAACGAGCCATTTTTTACGTAAAAAGTACTTATTAAGCAATTTAAAATACGCTGCCATTTTTGATAAAAACAATGCCAATGAAGGCATTTCAATTAGAAAAGACTCTCCAGTTTTAGCATCCATCATATCCAAGGCTTTAATCGCGATTCCTGAAGCTCAATTACAAAAACTGCGAGAAAAATGGCTTCTCGCAAACGACCTAGAAGAATTCACTGAAATCGAGCTCACACAAAAAGAGCTCGCCTGGATCAAAGACCACCCCAACATTAGACTTGGTATAGACCCTGAATACGCCCCCTTTGAATTTATAGAAGACAATCAATATAAGGGTATGGTTGCTGACTATATAAAGCTGCTAAATCAACGCTTAAAACTGAATATGCAAGTGACGCCTAATTTAAGCTGGAGTGAGGTAATCAAAGGTGCTCAAGCGCAAAGTATTGATGTGCTTCCAGCAGTGACAAGCACCGCCCAAAGAAAAGAATATTTAGCCTTTAGCGCACCGTATTTGAATTTCCAGCGAGTGATTGTCACACAGAGTAATGTCCCATTAATCAGCGGATTAAGTCATTTAACCGGGAAAATAGTTGCGGTTCAAAAAGATACCTCAAACCACGATTATCTACTGCAAAACTCTCATATAGAACCCGTACTATATGATACTTTGCAACAGTCAATACTCGCTGTTTCAAGTGGTGAGGCTGATGCTTATATTGGTAATGTCGCTGCTGCTACTTATTGGATAAGAAAACTTAATTTAACCAATCTAAAAATAGCTGCACCGGTATCAAATCAAGTACAGCGTTTGCGCTTTGGTGTTAGACAAGATTGGCCAGAATTGATAGCTATTATCCAAAAAGGCCTAGACAGCATCAGTGCCCGCCAGCACCAGAGCATATCAGAAAAATGGCTTTCGATAGAATACGTTCCAGGGATAGACCCTTCCGTCTTTTGGAAAACAGCTACCGGCGTATTTTTATTAATAGTGATGGTTGTTTTCTGGAACATACGACTTAACCGCAAAGTAAAACTGCGTACATCCCAACTCGCCTACAGCTCGAACTATGATAAATTAACCAATTTGCCTAACCGCTTTCTTATTCTGGATCGCCTTAATCAAAAAATTAGTGAAACCAGAAACACTTTATATCAAATCGCCGTTGTCTCTATCGATATTAACGATTTTAAAAGTATTAACAACATCTACGGACATCATGTTGGAGACCAGTTATTAGTTGAATACTCGCAGCGCCTGCAAGAATCATTGAAAAAAAACCAATCTGTCGGGCGCATTAGTAGTAACCAATTTTTGATGATTCAATCTAATATCTTAGACTCTGCAGATCCCTCAACACTGGCTGAGCATGCGATAGCATGCATGACCAAACCCTTTGCTGCGCCGATCAATGATATTGAAATGAAAGCGAGCATTGGCATAACGCTCTACCCAGCTGACGGTAATAATGCCGAACTTCTACTAAAAAATGCAGATGCAGCAACACAACACGCTAAAAAGCAAGCAAATGGAAATTATACCTATTACACAGATAGACTGACTCAGGATGTATCAAGAAAACTACTCATAGAAAAAGAGTTACAGTACTCAATAGAGCGCAACGAATTAGAGGTGTACTTTCAGCCTAAGCTCTCCCCAAAAAATAAGCGTATTGTAAGCTTTGAAGCCTTACTTCGCTGGAATAACGGCGAGCTTGGAACGGTTTCTCCTGTTGAGTTTATCCCCATTGCTGAAAAAAGTGACATCATTAACCAGATTGGTTTTTTTGTTATTGAGCGTTCATTAACCGCCCTTGAAAAATGGCAAAATAAATACCTCGTTGAATTTTCTGTTGCCGTTAACCTCTCGCCGGTGCAGTTTCAAAGTGATGGTTTATTACCCAAGATAGCATCAATTTTAAAACAGCATTCAGTAGCCAATAGCGCCCTTGAATTTGAAATTACAGAAGGCGTTTTACTCACTGAGTGCATTAATATCGATGAAAAGCTCAGGGGGTTAGAAGACCTCGGAGTATCGCTAGCCATGGATGATTTTGGTACGGGTTATTCTTCCCTTAGCTATTTGCGAAAATACCGTTTTAATACCTTAAAAATAGATAGAGAGTTCATCACAGAACTTCCCCACAGCGCGGCAGATAAAAAACTGGTATCAGCTATTATTGCCATGGCTCATGAGCTAGGCATGAAAGTTGTTGCTGAAGGGGTTGAGAATGAAGCACAAAATGCATTCCTCATTGAACAAAACTGTGACTATGTTCAAGGCTGGTTATTCAGTAAAGCCCAGAATTTTTCTGCCATCACTCAATTATTAGATCAACATTACCCAATACAAACACCTGTCGCCAACTTTGAAGAACAGACATTCAGGGAAGTAGCAAATAAGCCCCAGGATATCCCCTGCGGGTAACTAAGTGATCAAACCGGCAGAAAAGTGTGACGTGAATGGCTAGTTCCCATCCAGAAACAGATGCCTACTGCGAACGTCTCACTGGCTCATTCTGATCACTACTAGATGTCGTTATTTGGAGTGACCAAACGCCCACATCTAGTATCGCGCACCTTGAACCATTGAGTCGCTCTCGCTACGGCCCCGTTTCTGGATGAGAACTAACTAGTCCTTTATAAGCGCTCTGACAAAAGTAAAGATGAAACAATCGCTCATCCCTGCTGACCGCTAGAGATCCGCTCTGCGGAGCGTAAAGGATAGCTCGTGCTCTTTGTTAATGGTTTTCACCGGGCAACCAGCCTGTAACCATTGCCTCAATCACAAATACCCCTGTGTAACAGAGGCGCCTTGTTTGTTGCCCCCTTGTACTTGCTAAGATCATCTTTCCAAATAATCAGCAAAAGTCATAGCGTGTTTATTCATTAAAATAGGCAACTGAATTCAAGGGTCAAGGTTAATAGGTTCAACTTGCTGTGGGCAAATAAAATACGATTTTTAAGGTAATTATCCACAGCGGCATACTCACCATACAAAGAAAGCTGCTTAAAAGAATACAGCGACCAATGAACTGCTCTGCTTTTTTATTGCCATTAACAAAAAAATAGCTATTTATTGCCAGGGGTGACGCCGCTAATATAACCACTACTTGAATGATTTCATTGGTTAAATCAAACAGATAATACGCGCAACAAAAAACAAACAATGGAAAAATGATCAGCTTGCTCATCACTGCCAACCAAGGAGTGCGATACGATTTCTGAGAGATTGCCTGTAGGGATACCCCTAAGCTTATTAAAGCCAAGCTCAGCACAGGTATTGCAGTCTGTTCCTTGATAGTAATAAACAGGCCAGTAGTCTTAAAAAGCATTATATTAACGACAAGGCCTAATAATATACTCAGTACAATAGGATGACTCAGGCTATTGATCAATATCTTGTGAATGCTGGTTAAGTGTAAACTTTTTTGCTCATCCCTGGATTTAAGAAACTCATAACCAGTAAGTACAAAAAAAGTATTCAGCATAATAATAGGTAACGCATAATTCATCGCACTAGTGCCCAACACTAAAGCGATTATTGGCAGCGAAAAATACAGAGTATTTGAATAAGTACTCGCCAGCACAAGGACAGCACTTTGACGCTTATTAAACAACATGACTATTACACCAAATAGTAACGCTGTCATAAAATAGACAACAGTGTAAGTAGTCGTCATTAGGTGAGATAAATCGGCCGTTACTGCATTTAAAAATAGCCAAAAAGGGATTAGGAAGCGACTCACTAGAGTGGACAACTGCTGTTTTTGCACCGCACTCATCAAGCCTCTAGCTGCCCACCAGCCAAGCAAAACCAAGAGAAAAATAATAGTGACGATTGGCGCTATCGCCATCGCGGTGTCTAAAAAAAGAAACAGCAGTTCAGACATGCTCAACGCGCAATCAAACTAATTAATTAAACGCTTATGTCTAATTTTAACTTCTTCGATGATACTTTTAAAAATACCGGCAACCAAAACCTCAGTAATCCCCTGCAGCTCTGCCAATTTTTTATAATTGGAAAACTGTTTTTGTTCTCGCTGCACATCGCCAGCAGGTAATGCATGGTCTGCTTTATACACCCCTACTTTTTCAGTTAATTCAAACCGCTGCCCTAGTAGATCTATAATTTGGCTATCAATAACATCGATCTCAGCACGCATTGCTGTTAGATTTTTCATGTATCACCCTCAGTTTTATGAGTAATAAGTATTCAAAATAAACGCTACCGGTTTTAGCTGCTCCATTCTTAACAAATGGGCATGCACTTTGCTAAACTGCTGTATTTCAACTCCATCAGCTTTTAACCAACGTGAGATGGTAAACAGATAAAGATCAGAGCTGGTCAATTGAGCCCCTTGCACCCAATCCCCCATCAACCAATGCTCTTCTATTAAGCTGAATTGGTCGATCAAGTTTTGAGGAACTCTCTGTGCCATATCAGCTTTGGCAGACTCACTATCAACCCAGCGTTCTGACCGCCACAAATGCGCGTGCGTCACGTGCACTGTTGATGCCATGAAAGCATTAAAAGCATCCACTTGCGCCGTTATATAAGCGCTTTTGGGAGCGATATATGCTGAATCCACAGCAGCGCTTTGAATACGGGCATCAATGTAGTTCAAAATAGCCAACGCCTCGGTAATAACACCTTGCTCAGTCTCTAATGCGGGCACTCGCCCCAGCGGATTAATCGCAAGGAAACTCTCACTGCGCTGCTGCTTTTGACTAAAATCAATCGCAACTGATTCATATTCCAAACCACTCATTTCCAGCATAATGTGTACTGCTAAAGAAATAGAGCCGGGTGTGTAATAAAACTTCACCATAATCTCCTTCATTCAATCTCGATGATTGCAGCCAATGACTCATAGCATTGCCTACAATATCCGAGCTTTAAGCTACATTTGTTCGCGATAGCGTTTTATCATCTCACTATTTGATTCCACATCACGAACATCCCCTACTTGATCCGCAATCATTCTTCCCATACTGGGTAGCACATCGCGATTTTGGATACTTTCACTGTGCCACAGTTTTGCACGCATCATGGACTTGGCACAGTGCAAATAAACATCTTCAATGTCGATAATAATGACCGATTTAGCGGGGTTCTTATCACCGCTACTGAGACGTAGATCCTCTGGATCAATACTGAGGTGAGCAGTGCCATTAATCCGCAGCGTTTCGTCCACCCCCGGGATCATAAACAGGCACCCGACTCGCCCGGTTTGCACTATATTCGTTAGCGAATCTAGGCGATTATTACCTCGTGCATCTGCTATGGCTATTCGTGTAGGATTAATGATACGCGCAAAACCCGCAGTGCCCCCTCTTGGAGAGCAATCGACCTCGCCATTACTTGAGTAAGTCGATAATGTCGCAAAGGGGGATAAGCTTAGGAAATTGATACTGTGCTGCTCAAGTTCCCCCAATTGTTTTTGTAAAGCTCTAGGGCTCACTTTACCGTAGAGCTCTCTTAAGTGCTGTTCACTTACTATGCGCATTTAACCTATCCTTGTCTAAATTAGTGTATGAGTATTTCATAGCAATCATGACTTTTTCAAGCATTATTCACTCCTGTATCACTGATTAATTCCAGCTTGATCATAGCATTAACAATCGCTTGTTTTGTTGTATTACTCACTTCAATAATAGGCAAGCGTACCTGTGCTGTACACAGCTCTAAAAGACTCACTGCGTATTTCACACCCGCAGGGCTTGACTCTAAAAATAACGCCTGATGCAATGGCATTAACTTTTGATGGATCTCTCTTGCTTTCACAAAATTACCTTGTGCACATAATTGCTGCAACTGCATACAATGTTTTGGGGCGACATTCGCCGTCACTGATATACACCCTGTTCCACCCAACGCATTATAGGCAAGTGCCGTGGCATCTTCGCCACTAAAGAAACTAAACTCTTTATCGATTAATAGCCTTTCAAGATTAATTCGGTTGAGATCCGCCGTGGCATCTTTAACCCCAATGACATTTTTTAAAGCAGCTAAACGCTGCATTGTGGCAGGCGTTATATCAACCACTGCTCTAGGAGGTATGTTATAAATCACTATCGGCAAATCAGTATTATCATGAATCATTTTAAAGTGCTGATACAACCCTTCCTGACTTGGCCTGTTGTAATAACCTGCTACACATAAAAGACCATTTGCACCTACACGTTGAGCGTCTTTCGCCAAGGCTAGCGCCTCTTGTGGATTATTAGAGCCCGCCCCTGCAATGACCGGTACTCTGGATGCGCACTGATCAACCACAATCTCTACTATTTTTTTATGTTCTTGATGAGTCAGCACACATGACTCACCGGTTGTGCCTACCGGAATCAGACCATCCGTACCTTGTGATATTTGAAAATCGACTAGCTTTCTTAATGCAATTTCATCGATTTCGCCCTGATTGAATGGCGTTATCAACGCCACATATGACCCTCTAAACATGCTATTCCCTTTATTTAAGTCAATTTTAAGCCAAAAAAAAGCCCGGTCACATCGCTGCGACCGGGCTTGGTGTCAAACAATGATGTTATGGACACAAACCAGCAAAAGCCGCAGAGTTAGACTCCGGTTTTTTGCTATATGGTTTTGATGGTGCCGCTTTTAGAAACATAATTGCTCTACTGATTACTTGACGTAAGTTAATTTCAATCAAACTTAACGGATTTTTATAGCCAATACAAGGGGCTAATCTTTACTGCTTGCCTCTATTTTGTGAATACTTAAATCCGCACCTTTAAACTCTTCTTCTTCTGATAAGCGCAAACCTAAGCTCAATTTAATCACTAGATAAACACTATAACCCCCAACAAAAGCAACGATAACACTCAGCAGACTGCCAACTAACTGGGCATAAAAACTCACGCCGCCCATGCCGCCAAATACTTCAAGACCAAATATCCCGGCACTGATACCACCCCACAAACCACAGACACCATGCAGTGGCCACACACCGAGCACATCGTCAATTTTCAACCTGCGCTGTTGCAGTACAAACAACCAAACAAACAAAGCACCCGATACTCCACCTGTCACCAACGCACCAAGAGGGTGCATGACATCTGAACCTGCGCAAACGGCAACCAGTCCGGCGAGTGGTCCATTGTGAATAAAACCTGGGTCATTTTTACCGACGATTAACGCCGTAATAATCCCGCCAACCATCGCCATCAATGTATTCATGGCAACTAATCCCGATATACCTTCTATGGTTTGCGCCGATATGACATTAAAACCAAACCAACCGATACACAACAACCAAGCCCCTAATGCAAGAAAGGGTATATTAGAAGGTGGAAACGCCACCAACTTACCCTTGCGATAACGCCCATTTCGATTACCTAGTAGTAAGATTGCAGCTAATGCGATCCAACCGCCAACACCATGCACTACTACCGAGCCCGCAAAGTCATGAAAAGGCGCACCTAAATTAGCCTCAAACCAATCTTGAATTCCCCAATTACCATTCCAAACAATCCCCTCAATTAAAGGATAAACAATAGCAACACAGATGGACCCAGCGATTAACGCAGGCCAAAACTTTGCTCTCTCAGCGATGCCACCTGAGATAATCGCGGGTATTGCCGCCGCAAAAGTCATCAGGAAAAAGAATTTAACCAGCGCATAGCCACTGGCTTGCGAAAGTGTTTGAGCATCACTAAAGAAAGTAATTCCATAGGCAATCCAGTAGCCAATAAATAGATAGGCAAGCGCTGAAAAAGCAAAGTCAGTCATTATTTTAGCCAGTGCATTTACCTGATTTTTGTAGCGCACAGTACCCACTTCTAAAAACGCAAAACCCGCATGCATGGCGAACACCATAATGGCGCCAAATAAGATAAAAAACGTACTACTACTTTGCGATAAATGATCTATCGACGCGATTAAACTTTCCATTTGAACTCCTCATATGCACCAATAAAACACAAAATATAGATAACGCACCAAGGTTCAACTTGCTACATGCATTATTTCTGTGCAAAACCAGTGTATTTGTTATTTTCGCGCTTTAAACAGCAAAAATTAAGCCATTATTTTAATAGCCCCAAAATTAGAGCATTCAACAGAGCTACAAAATAGCTAATAGGTTAAATATGCACTCTTGAATGCTCGAAAACACTTACGGATCTATCAGCAGCCAATACCATTCAATGCTGTTTTTTTTGTCCCATCGCCTGAGTGTTCCTAAAAACTAATTCACTTGAGAAAGGCATTGAACTGTCGCTTTTGATAAATTTCGCTGAAATAAATTTATTGAGCATAGACAGTGAATCTTGAGCTATATATGCTGCACAAAACAAATACAAAACCACTGCAAATTGCAGTAAATATCTTTGATGATTCATCTTTAATAAATACACAGGACCTCTCATGTCAGTACACCTCTGGTTACGCGCCGAGACAAAACCCATGGAAGAACGCACAGCTCTTCCACCATCACATGCAAAGCAATTATTAGAAGCTGGCTTTCAAATCACTGTAGAGCACTGCCCACAAAGAATCTTTGATATTGAGTCTTACCGTGAAGCGGGTTGTGATATACGCCAGGCGCATAGCTGGCAAAACGATGCGCCGACTGACGCTATCATATTTGGACTTAAAGAATTCACTGAGGAAGAAACCTTTCCGTTAAGCCATAAACACATTCAATTTGCGCATGCTTATAAAGAACAGCAGGGTTGGGAAAGAGTACTAGGCAGATTTACTCGAGGGGGCGGAACTCTGTATGACATCGAGTTTCTAGTCGATGATCAGCAAAGACGAGTTGCTGCTTTTGGCTACTGGGCCGGCTACAGTGGTTGTGCTGTATCAATCATGACTTGGATCGCCAAACAAAAAGGCGAGACTCTTGGCGCATTGAGTTCATACCCAAATAGAGAGGTGTTAATTGCTTCATTAAAAGCACAACTTGCCGAGATCTCAAGCAAACCTAGCGTCATTATTATTGGTGCTAAGGGACGCTGTGGCTCTGGCGCACTAGATTTAGCCAATGCTCTGGACATAGCCGTCACACCTTGGGATGCAGAAGAAACCGCTAAAGGCGGACCTTTCGAAGAAATATTAGCGCACAATATTTTTGTCAATTGCGTATTCATTCAAAAGAGAATACCACCGTTCATTACGCCTGAAATATTGGCACAAAAGCGCGGTGATTTAGCGGTAATTTGCGATGTAAGTTGCGATCCTTTTGGCGATTACAATCCACTGCCAATTTATTCGCAGTGCACTCACTTTGATTCTCCAAGTATTGTACTAAATAACAGCGCAGATGTTAGCTTAGTCGCTATTGACCACTTGCCTTCACTACTCCCCAAAGAAAGCAGTGAAGATTTCTGCAATCAATTAATGCCGACTCTTAAAGCGATTACTAATATTGATGCGGATGTTTGGGGAAGAGCTAAGCAGACATTTATACAAAAAACGGCGCTTATAAAGTAAATATTTAAGCGATTAAAGATAGAATCGCGAGTGCTATTTTGAACCGGGCAAGCTCATTGCAATCCTTGGAGATTGCCCGTACTTTTATAATTTTAATCATTATTCTCAGTTTTTTAACTTAGTTATTTTCAACCCAAAAAACCAAACAGAACTGTAGCGTACCCTCCTGTTTTATAAAAAGTTTTCATTAAAATAAAAACATTTTCTTTTCAACAAAACAACGCCAACCCCCCTAAAGCTGCGCGACTTATCTCTATGTCAATTCATTTAGGAATTACACCTATCCACGTTCTCAAAATTAAGACCTATATTTAGTAGAGACTGAATCACCGCACAGTCAGCCACCTATTTTGAGACCAGAGGTTAGAGGTACATCCAATGAATAAATGCTGTAATGCCTGTCAACAATTGTTAAACGATGGCTCTGCACACTCTGACCTAATATTACTTAGCGAAGTCACTGGTAGCAAAATTTTCAAATGCCAAGAGTGTAAAACTTACATACATTTTGTCTTAAATGTCTGGGAAGTATTTATGGCAAGTCCCCCGACCTACCGAAACATTGACGATAAGACGGCTGATCAGCCAAGTAGTAGCGCAACTTATATACCCCATGATCACGCGAGCTAAGCTTTCAACCCCTTCCTAGCTCGTCTTTTGTAACAATCCTCAATAATCAGCCCTCTTAAAAAGCAGCTGTCCCTTACACTTTTTATGATTTAGGTTCGATCTAACTTTCCTCTATCAAACATTTTTTTGCTGTACAAAGCATTTTAAAATATCAATAGTTTTAACCACGTCGTCACAACCTGCTAATTCACGTATAGAGTGCATAGCAAATTGCGGTGCACCTATATCAATTGTCTTAACGCCTAGCTGCGATGCAGTGATTGGACCAATTGTACTGCCACAACCCATATCAGAGCGCACTACAAATGTTTGGACTTTAGCACCTGCTTTTCTGGCAAATTCTTTAAACATGGCGCTGGTTATATCATTCGTCGCATAACGCTGATTCGCATTTACTTTGATCACAGGGCCTGCGTTTAATATTGGTCCGTGTTTAGCGTCATGCTTATCACTAAAATTCGGATGTATACCATGAGCATTATCCGCAGATATCAGCATCGAATTAGCGATCATTCTTGTCTGTCTATCTCCTTGGTCACACAACCTTGCGAGTACTTGTTCCAACATAGGCCCCTGTGCACCCTCTGCTGACATGCTACCCACTTCTTCGTGATCATTACAGACCAGTAATACACCTTCCTCAGAATCGGCAGTCAACAAACTTTGCAGCCCCATAAAGCAGCTGAGCAAATTATCCAATCTCGCCGAGGCAAAAAATTCATCTTTAAGACCAACGGTAGCAGGCGCTTGTACGTCGTAGAAACTTAAATCGAAATCGAGCACCTCTTCACAGTCGATACCTTCATCGATAAGTTTTTGAGCAAGCATCTCTCTAAAGTTAAAGCCCTGCTCCTCACCATCAGACGCTTGACCAATGACCGGGGTAACCATCGTCTGTGGGTTTATTTTGACTCCATTATTGGCCTCTCGATTGAGGTGGATTGCTAAACTTGGGACTATCGCAATCGCTTTTTCAAAATTGATTAACGACGAGTTAATCCCACCATTGCTCGCTCGAAAGCTCACTCTACCTGCCAAAGATAAGTCCCTATCAAACCAAGGGCTGAGTAAGGCACCGCCATATATTTGCACGCCGAGCTGCAAGTAACCATTAGAGATAATTTCCGGGTTGGGTTTTACCTTTAAACACGGGGAATCGGTGTGCGCACCGATCATCCTAAAACCACTATCTTCCACCGCTCTTTCAACGGGCATTTGCCAAGCGACAATGCTTGAACCGTTACGAGTTGTATAGTACTTACCGCCCTTCTCTAGCTGCCAATGATCTCTCTCATTTAAATAGACAAACCCAGACTGTGCCAGCATTGACGACATTTTTTCTACACAGTGATAAGGTGTGGCCGCCGCTTTAATAAAAGAGCCTAGTTGTTCTATAATCTGTTGCTTATTCACTTTGAGTACCTATTACTTCCAGTAATTTAATATCGAAAACCAATGCGGAATTCGCTGCAATTTTCTCTGTTGGACTTCTCGCCCCATAGGCGAGATCTGCGGGTAAAAACACCTGCCAATGATCGCCAACTTTCATCAGCAAAAGCGCTTGACGCCAACCTGCAATAACTTCTTTGAGCGGAAAGACTGAACTGTCACCCCGCTGATAAGAGCTATCAAAAATCTCCCCTGTTACCAACTTACCCTCATAGTGAACTCTCACTTTATCTTGCAACTTTGGTTGTTTTCCAAAACCACTAGCAACCACTAAATACTGTAAACCTGATGTTGTCGTTACGACGCCTTCACGCCGCGTGTTTTTCTCTAAAAACGCTTTAGCTAGCTGGGCATTTTCATCATTCAAAGCTTTGTCTATTAATTGCGCTCTAAAGGCTTGCTCTTCTTTAGACTCAGCGCAGCCTAAGATAGCAAATAGCAATGTAAAAACAGTCAATGACTTGCACAGACCCAGATATGTTCTTTTTCCAAAATACCCTATAACAACCAACACTATTCCTAATCCTATTAATCTTTTAAAAGTATTATGCAGCGGCCAGAAATAATAGCTAGACATAAAATCTTTAGGATATAGAAACTCTTCGCCGATAAATAACAGGAGCGACCATTAACATATTTAAATGATAATCAACGACAAAAAACATGCTAAAGACCAATTTAAAGCTATTCAGAGACTAATCTGCTCATCTTTTTACACTATATGTGCCCAGATCAACTATTTACCGCTTATATGTGCGTAGCGTTTTACAATATTCCTTAGTGTCGCTACACTGAATTTAGAAATATTTCGTGGGAACTAACCTGCACATACTATCTCTAAAAATATATTTTTTATTTAAGGAACATGTGAGTAACCGAAAACTCTAGCCTGTTTAGTCGTTATTAAGTCCACTGATAAAATATTGGACTTATCTACGCCCCCCTTAATACATTGAGATTATAATTCAGAAGAAGCATATATGAATAAATATATTAAATTTGCGATTACACCTTTATTATTTCTGCCTCTCATCAGCCAAGCGACTATCGGCGCAGAGGTCTCTAAATTAAACCCAAAAGAAATTCACTCTTCGACCATCAAAGAAATTGTCAACTCGCTCAGTAAAAGACATTACAACAAAATAGCCATAAACGATCAGCTCTCTGGTGACCTACTCGATAGCTATATCAAATCTTTAGATCCCTCTCGCAGCTATTTTTACCGAGCTGACATCAAAGAATTTGAATCTTTTAGACGCAACTTAGACGACGAGATCCAAGATAACAGTGTCGATAGTGGCTTCTTGATCTACAACCGACTCCAGCAGCGTATTATTGAGCGTGTTAATTTTGCCATTGAGCGCTTACAGTCCTCTCAAAAGTTTGATTTCTCGATAAATGAAAACTTCGAGACAAATAGAAAAGACTCAAAGTGGATTCTAACCAAAAAAGATATGGACGATTTGTGGCGAAAACGCCTCAAAAGCTCAATTCTCAGCCTAACGCTTGAACAAGAAACCAACAAGGAAGCAAAACAAAAACTGGTTAAACGCTTCAAGAACCAACTTACACGCGTACAGCAAACCAATAGCGAAGATGTATTTCAAATTTATGTCAATAATCTAACTCGTCTGTACGATCCACATACTGCTTATTTTTCGCCGCGCAGTTCTGAAAACTTCAAAATTAATATGAGCCTGTCGTTACAGGGCATTGGCGCCGTATTACAAAACGAAGATGAGTTCACTCAGATTGTACGCTTAATCCCCTCTGGCCCCGCTGACAAAACCGGCAAGCTAAAAGCCAAAGATAAAATTGTGGGTGTAGGACAAGGAGCCAATGGCAAAATTGAAGATATCGTCGGCTGGCGTTTAGACGATGTTGTACAAAAAATTCGCGGTGAAAAAGGCACCATCGTTAAGCTTGAAGTGATTAGCGCAAACAGCAAAGCACAAGAGCATAAAACCATTCTAATCACTCGTGATAAGGTAAAACTAGAAGAGCAAGCGGCGCAAAAGAAAATCGTTAAAACCAAGATTGATGGTAAAAGCTATAAGATAGGGGTTATTGAAATTCCTACCTTTTATATTGATTTCGCCGCTCTTCAAAAAGGCGATAAAAATTATAAAAGCACCACCCGTGATGTTAAAAAATTAATAGAAGAGCTAAAAAAAGAAAACATAGACGGTCTACTGGTTGATTTACGCAACAATGGTGGCGGCGCGCTGCAAGAAGCCAGTGCTCTAGCGGGACTTTTTTTCCGCTACGGACCGACCGTGCAAATAAAATATGCTAATGGTAGCGTGGGCCCTCTTTACGATAGAGATGACGAAATCACCTATCGCGGCCCTTTAGGCGTTATCGTTAATCGTCAAAGCGCATCAGCTTCAGAAATCTTTGCCGGCGCCATTCAAGACTATAGAAGAGGCATTATTATAGGCAACCAAACCTTCGGCAAAGGCACCGTCCAAACGCTATCGCCTCTTAAGCACGGCCAGCTCAAACTGACCCATGCAAAATTTTATCGTATCTCCGGTGAGAGCACGCAAAACAAAGGGGTCATGCCCGACGTCTCGCTACCCGCATTACTTGATATTAGTGAATACGGTGAAAGCGCACTTGATCATGCTCTGCCTTGGGATACCGTAAATGCCGTTAAAGGCTTCAGTGGCTTGGATTTATCTAAATTCTATAACAATCTACGCCAATTAAATGAAGGACGCGTTCAAAAGCTACCTGATTTTAAGCACATGACTTCAAAGATAACGTATCACTCTGAGCAAAAAGAGAACACCACCATCTCTCTGAATAAGACCAAGTATAAAAGCACTTTAGCTGCTGAGAAAAAATGGTTAATAGATGCCGAAAACAAAAGACGCATGGCCAACAACTTACCGACTATTGCCTCCCTTGAAGAGCTAGAGGAGGTGCTTGAAAAAGACAACTTAGGCAGACCGATTGACCCATCTTCCAAAGCTATTCTCGATGAAAGCGTGCGCATTCTAATCGACTATAAAAAATTATTACAACCTAAAAGTTAACTGATATGGCCAAGAAAAAACCATTAATAATTGTTGTTGCCGTTGTTGTCGTTGCCCTTTTGGGCGGCGGCGGCTATTTTGCCTATCTTAAATTACAGGCGCAAACCGACAAAAATGTAAAAAGCCTAGAGTCCGCGGGTGATGTATTAGTAGGCGATGCCTACAAACCAAAAGATGAGAAGGCCACCGAAGAAGAATTGGCACCGACTATCGATACTAAAGTAATACCCTCGCGCAAGGTCGTCAGGTCTTTACAGCGTGAGAATGTCAAGCTCAGTATTGAAATCATTAAGTTAAATGAACGTATTGAAAACCTCAACGCAGAAATCAACAAGCTCGAGGAATACAAAAGTACTAACGAGCGCTTCGCTCCTAAACGAATCCAAGACGAAATGGCGGATATAGAACGTCAAGTGAAAGCCTTCTTGCTGGAATCGGAAGATGCTGAACGCTTCAGCACCGCCCATATAGAGATTATGGCAGCTGCCAGTGCACTTGAATATAAAGTGTATATTAATCGTAATCGCCTGATGGTTACAAAAACACAGCGCGCTAAAATAGCGGCTGAATACTTACCAGGTTATGCATTTTGTGTCGGCGATGGCATTGAGCTTGCTGCGAATAACCGCAAAGAGTTTAATCTGCTAGCCGGAAAATTTCGCGGAGCCACCACAATAGCACTACCGGAGCGACTAAAAAAAGATTTAGAATCGGTGATTACGCCTTGTCAAAACACGCTTCGCGCGCAATTGGACAAGAATATCCCCGAATCTCCTTAACCTATAGAAGACCTTTCATAGGGTGGCGAGCTATAATAAAACGAGGCCTAATAGCAATAGTGAGTATTCTAAATGCGTTAAGCATGACTTAACGCATTTCTATTGTGCCGTTTTTTGGCGCTACCATTACATTGCTCAGTGCTGTCGTTTAGCGCCACCCCTTGCTACTTGGTAGCGCCAACCAATACAAATAAGTCATCAATAGCGGCAAAGATAGCCGTTATTTATTGCACTGAACCCTTCTTTAAGCTTTTCTCCTGCTTATAACTACTGTATAATGCGCGCTCTTAATTCTAGGAATTACTAGGTTTACCAGCCTTTTGTACCGTTTAGTTTTATGCTGCTCAGTGCAAATTAAGTATCTAGTTTTCCTTATAATCTGACCCTGTGTCGCTGGTGATACAGGTTATGTGCTCGGTTTTTTCTTCACCTTTAAATTTATTGGTGAGAGCCGTGGCCCAAAAATAGGACATTTTCATGAGCGAAAGCTTTGCTGACATGTTTGAAGAATCTCTTCTGACACTCGATATGAAACCAGGTACTTTAGTCACTGGTGAAGTTGTTGACATCGATAACGACTGGGTTACTGTACACGCTGGACTTAAGTCTGAAGCTGTTATCCCACGCGTTCAGTTCATTAACGATGCTGGCGAACTAGAAATTTCAATCGGTGATAGCGTTAAAGTATCTCTAGAATCTGTAGAAGACGGATTCGGTGAGACTAAACTTTCTCGCGAAAAAGCGAAACGCGCTGAAGCTTGGGATGTATTACAAGCTAAATTTGACGCTGAAGAAACTGTACAAGGTTTCATCAACGGTAAAGTTAAAGGTGGTTTCACTGTTAACGTTAACAACATTCAAGGCTTCCTACCTGGTTCATTGGTAGATGTACGCCCAGTACGTGACGTTGATCATTTAGAAGGACAAGAGCTAGACTTCAAACTAATCAAGCTTGATCCTAAGCGCAACAACATCGTTGTTTCTCGCCGTGCCGTGCTTCAAGAAGCAAACAGTGCACAACGCGATGAAATCTTAGCTTCTCTAGAAGAAGGCCAGACGGCTAAAGGTTTCGTTAAGAACCTTACTAATTACGGTGCATTCATCGATCTTGGCGGTGTTGACGGCCTTCTACATATCACTGATATGGCTTGGAAGCGCATCTCTCACCCGAGCGAAATGCTTAACCCAGGTGATGAAATCTCAGTTAAAATCATTAAGTTTGACAAAGATTCTGGTCGTATCTCACTAGGTCTTAAGCAACTTTCTGAAGATCCGTGGGAAGCTATCAAGAACCGTTACCCTTCTGGCTCTAAAGTACAAGCTAAGATCACTAACCTTACTGATTACGGCTGCTTTGCGTCAATCGAAGATGGTGTTGAAGGTCTAGTACACGTTTCTGAAATGTCTTGGACTAACAAGAACATCCACCCATCTAAAGTTGTACAGATCGGTGAATCTCTTGAAGTTATGATCTTAGATGTTGATGAAGAGCGTCGTCGTATTTCACTAGGTATCAAGCAGTGCACTATCAACCCTTGGACTGCATTCTCTGAACAGTATGCGACTAACGATAAGGTTTCTGGTTCAATCAAGACAATCACTGATTTCGGTATCTTTGTTGGTCTAGAAAATGAACTAGATGGTCTAGTACACATGTCTGACATCAGCTGGGAAGGCGATCCAGAAGCATCTCTACGTGAATACAAGAAAGGCGACAACGTTGAAGCTGTTATCTTGTCAATCGACGCAGAGAAAGAGCGCATCTCTCTTGGTATCAAGCAAATGGATAGCGATCCATTCGCAGAATACGCGACTACAAACGACAAGAACTCTATCGTAAACGGTACTGTTAAGTCTGTAGACGCTAAGGGCGCTGTTATCGAGCTTGCTGAAGGTATCGAAGGTTACTTGAAAGTTTCTGAAATCAGTGTAGATCGCATCGAAGATGCATCAACTGTACTGAAAGTAGGCGAAGCTGTTGAAGCGAAGATCACTAACCTTGATCGTCGTAACCGCAACATCACTCTTTCTATCAAAGCGAAAGATCAAGCTGACGAGAAAGCTGCAATTGCTGCTGTTCGTAACGTTGAAGTTAAGACCGCTGGTCCAACAACAATCGGTGACTTGATTAAAGCGCAGATGGCTAACAAAGACTAATCTCTTTGATAAGCTACACTAAAGTCTTCTTAAGACTTTAACTAACAGCCGGCTTATGCCGGCTGTTTTGTTTCTAGCAACTGCTAATCCCCATCGGTATCAACAATTATATGAGTGCCTTACTTTATAATTGAGACTTTACCCGCCTCTTTAGACAAACCTATTAACTCTGCATTCTTAGGGTCTTCCAGCGAAGACAAATTCTCCAATTTGATATTTGAGAAATGCGCCAGAGCAACTTTAATAGCAACCCAATGTGAGACAATTAAAATCGAGCGACCTCGATGTCGATCAAAAATTTCCAACAGAGAACCCACCACTCTATCTTGAAGCTGGACAAAGGTTTCAGCACCTTCAACAGCAAACAAATCGGGCCGCTGTCTAAAATTGGATGCCTGCAAAGGCTCTGAGATAGCTATTTCCGATTGCAAACGACCTTCCCAGTTTCCCATGTTTATCTCTGCGACTGCGGGCAGTATGTGCTTTTCAAGCGCCTTATTTTGTAAAATAATATCAATGGTTTGTACGGCCCTTCCCAGCGGACTGACATAGGCGACATCTAAAGCTATACTATTGAGCAGCTCTCCTGTTTTTTGCGCTTGCAGCTTACCCAAATCCGTTAGTTCGGAGTTTTTGCTACCTTGCCAGCGCTTTTGCGTATTCCATATTGTTTCACCGTGGCGCACCAAATACATTTTTGTAATCGCATTATTCATTTTACAGTTACCTTTACACTAAGGAAGCAGCGAACAAGTCCCAGACGCCCCGAAGGGTGCTTATATTTTAAAAAAGCTAAGCGGTCAACAGAAATTAAATCTTGTTTCATCTGTATTTCCTTTGTCAGAACGCTGATAAAGGACTCGCCATTCATGTCCATTCTTCCGCGGATTTAACCGATTAGACTTACGTTATTAAAATAAGCACAGGGAACATCTGGGGACTTATTCGCTACTTTCCTAAACATTTTTAATCAATACAAAGCTCAGCATGATCATTAACAATAAACTATCACGCTACTGTTCTTCTTTAAAATGAGGCGCTATACAATACACTTCTAGCGCGCCCAATATCATAAAACAACGACAAGCTAATGAATTTCGCTGCCCACTTTAACCAGTTTTAATGTGTTAGTCCCCCCTTGTGCATCCACATAATCGCCTTTTGTGATTAACACCAAATCACCCTCTATTACAAACTTTCGCTTGAGCAGCTCGGCCACTGCGCGTTGGTTAACCTCTGCGTTAAGTGTTGTTCCAGTATCAAAAGGCAACGTTTGGACACCGCGATACATTGCCACCCTCCTTGTCGTTTTGGGGTGCCTTGTCATGGCTATGATTGGAATACCTGAGCTAATTCTAGACATGAGCAAAGTAGTATTGCCGGATTCGGTTAAACAAATGATCGCTGCTATGCTGCCCATATGGTTAGCTGCGTACATCGCGCACATTGCCATCGTTTCATCCACGCCGATGAATTCCCGATTCAATCTGTGACTTGATGTTTGCGTGGAGCGCTCTTGTTCAGCACCTTTGATAATACGTACCATCGCCTTAACGGTTTCCACGGGGTATCTACCGGCGGCAGTTTCAGCAGAGAGCATAACTGCATCAGTGCCATCGAGTACTGCATTTGCCACATCAAATACTTCAGCACGTGTGGGCAGTGGGCTGTCGATCATGGATTCCATCATTTGTGTGGCAGTGATGACGACTCGATTGAGCTTGCGTGCGCGAGAAATAATTTTCTTCTGGACAGCTATCAGTGCTGCATCGCCAATCTCCACACCTAAATCGCCTCTGGCCACCATCACGGCATCAGAGGCGACGATTATTTCATCTAATGTTTTATCACTGGCAACCGCTTCTGCACGCTCAATTTTAGCAACTAAGCGACAGTCGGCCCCCGCTTGTTTAACCAACTGACGAGCACTGCGCATATCATCTGCATTACGTGGAAAAGAAACCGCGAGATAATCCAACTCCAATTCGGCTGCACTGAGAATATCTTGTTTATCTTTAGCGGTTAAGGCCTCTGCAGACAGCCCGCCCCCTTTTTTGTTAATGCCCTTATTATCAGAGAGTTCACCGCCATTGATCACTTGACAGTGCAGCTTGCTAGATGTCTTTTCGATAACAGCCATAGTGATCCGACCGTCGTCTAACAACAGCTCGTCCCCTACCTCGCAATCATCAATGAGTTGCGGGTAATCAATGGCGACTTGCCGACTGTCACCGGCACTTTCTGCCAACTTAACATCTAAGGTAAATCTCTGTTTTGCTTTTAGATTGACGCGAGCATCAACAAATCTGGCAATACGAATTTTAGGACCTTGAAGGTCTCCTAAAATCGCAATGTGTAGTTGGTTCTTTTTGCATATTTCGCGAATCATAGCCACTCGTTTACGATGGTGATCGACTTTTCCATGGGAAAAATTTAAACGCACGACATTAACGCCTGCGAGCAACAGTGCTTCTAAGCTTTCTAAAGTGTCAGTCGCCGGGCCAATAGTGGCGACTATTTTTGTTCTTCTGAACATGTTTGTTTCTCATTTATACTGCATGCAGGACAATACTAAGGAGGGTTTTGCAGGCAGTGGGGATTATCAAGGACGCGCTAATTCAAGCGCCTGGGTCATACATCAGCAGAGCGCTGAATTATCATTCCTGGAGAGAATATAAATAATGTTGTTCTAAACGGCTTTATGAAACCCGCTACCAGATAGGCAACGGGTTTATTCTGTGTAACTTTTACTGGTTAACAACTACCGCTTGATCATGACAAACACCTAAGCTCACTTTGTCATTAACATTGCGATGTGTCTTACCAATACTGTGCATTTCATCCACCGACAATAAGTGCCCTTGCACATCTATTCCGTAGCGAATTAAACTGCCCAAGAATTCACGATAGACAATATGCCCTGACAACCTAATGCCGTTATCGACAGTATCTTGATCACCTAGCAAAAAGGTATTTTGTGGTCTGAAAATCAAACTCACTTTGCCAGAAGCAGGTGTCGTTAAGTCAAGGCTTAGCCCTTGGTCACTGACAAATCGAGTGGTATTACCTGCGGCGTCATTGGCGATGGAACCATCGATGATATTTGCCGAGCCTATGAAATTTGCCACAAAGCGATTAACAGGTGCATCATATAGATCCATAGGAGCCCCTACTTGTTGAATGACACCATTACTCAGTACAGCCATGCGATCAGCGGTGGTATTTGCCTCCTCTTGATCATGGGTCACAAAAATAGTCGTCAATCCCAACTTTTGCTGCAATTTCAAAATGTCACGGCGCATCTGCACCCTCAAATTCGCATCTAAGTTAGATAACGGTTCATCTAGCAAGAGCACTTTTGGCTCTACCACAACCGTTCTCGCAAGGGCGATACGTTGCTGCTGACCACCAGATAACTCTGAAGGTCGACGGTTTGAAAGATTCGCTAAGTCCACCAACTCTAGTGCCTGCTGAACTTTCACAGCAATCTCTGATTTAGGCACTTTTCGCTCTTCCAACCCGAATGCAACGTTTTCTTGAACGGTCATATGTGGCCATAACGCATAGTTTTGAAATACCATACCGACATTTCGCTGCCACGGTTGCATACTTGTCACATCGGTATCACCAATTAAAATTTGTCCCGTGGGTGTAGGACCAAAGCCTGCTATCGCTCTTAGGAGCGTAGATTTCCCCGACCCTGAAGGCCCCAGAAAAGCAAAAAACTCACCGGGCTTAATCTCTAAATTCACCCCTTTTAACACTTCAGTGTCACCAAATGATAGACCAACGTTTTTTATTGAAATACCAACAGATTGATTATTTGACATTTTTATTCTTCCTCTAGACTACTTACTTCAGTCCGTTCGTTTTTTTGGTGCGCTCAATAATGACGTGCGAAGCATACGTACCTAAACCGACGATGACGACGGCAATAATACCCAGTGCAGCACCAGGTCCACGTCCAGCAGCTGACTGCATAAAGACATAAATACCATACGCTAAAGGAGCATCTCCCTCTTTGGCAACGAGCATAATAGTGGCTGATAATTCAACAGCAGCGGTGGCAAAACTGGTCACAAAACCGGCCAATATCCCCCCTGACATAAGCGGAACGACAACACGCCTGATGGTCCCCCACTTGCTTGCTCCCAAGCTTTCTGCAGCCTCCTCAAGAGATAAAGAGACCTGTTGCAATGCAGCAACACAAGCTCGCAAAGCATAAGGCAGGCGCCTTACAGCCAACGCTATCACCATAATGCCCCACCAAGTAGCCATGGGCTCGTCACTGAAAGGCAAGTTAACATCGTAAAACATGCGTAAATAACCAATACCGATGACAACACCAGGAATAGCTAACGCCCCCATGGCCACTAAATCTAGTGCTTTGCGTCCCCAAATATCGGTTCTCCAAACGATATAGGCGATAGCCGTACCCAATACAATATCAATTAAGCCCGCTAAACCTGCATAGAGAAGGGTATTAGTAATGAATTGGTTAGCCGTTTCAAACACTTCAACATAGTGGTCAAATGTGTAGCCATCAGGTAGAGGGCTGTAAGACCATACTGTCGCTACTGACAACAAACCAAGCGCAGTGTGAGGAGCAAGCACAAACAACAGAATGATAGTGATAACAGCATAGCAACCGATTTTTTCCCCTTTTTTAAGATCTCTTCGCAGTAGACCGCCACCGCCTTTTTGCGAGGTTGCATAGTCCTTGTCTTTCATCGCCAAAAAAGACACCCACATTGAGAACAGAGAAAACAACACTAAAATAACTGAAATCACATAACCAATAGGATCTGAGATACCCACTGAGCTAATACGTAAATAAGCTTGCGGCGCTAACATGTTATTAACGTTGAGCAATAATGGCGTACCTAGATCATCAAAAACCTTTAAGAAAACCAGTGAAGCACCCGCAATATATCCCGGCATTGCCAGGGGAAATACTATGCGTCTAAAGAGGCGCATGCCGCTAGAACCAAGATTAAGTGCGGCTTCTTCCATTGATCGATCTATATTATTCAAACTCGCCGAGAGGTTGATCAAAATGAAAGGAAAAAAGTGCACAGACTGTACGAGAATAACCCCGTTTAATCCTTCCATGAACGGTACTGTAAAACCGAAATAATCATCAAGTAACAGGTTAACTGAGCCATTGCCTCCAAAGAATAACTGCATCGCCACAGCGCCAACAAAAGGCGGCATAATCAATGGTATCATGCCGAGTGTTTGGATAAGTGTTGAGCCTGCGAAGTTAAAACGTGTCGTAAAATAGGCGAGAGGCATCGCGATTAACGTGGCAAATACCACTGACATGCTGGCAACATAAAAGGAGTTCACGAAGGACTCTCGAAAGAGTGCGGCGTTAAAGAAATCGATAAAGTTATTGATTGTCAACGCGCCGCTATCAGGATCTTGGAAAGCGACATACATCACTTTAGCGACAGGCATAACCAACACGATCAATAAAAACAAACCAATCAGCGAGGCGACGATTCCCGGACCCCATTTGATTGATTGCATTGACTTAAAATCGAGACGAAAAATACCCTTACGAGTACTTGTATTGCTCGGCATAATAAACCTCAAAAATTGAAAATAAAAAAAAGCAGAGCATCCAATGACACCGATGAATGGCTTATTGGAGTCGCTGAACCTTTAAAACAGCTAACTCTGCAAAAATTCCGCTAAGGAATGGTGAAACTAATAACCTAGAAAATCGCGCTCGAAAATCCAGTGGATAGAATGATCGAACACATTCAGCGTTGCTAAAATAGTAAGATTGAACGGTCCCCTTATTGGGGACTTAGCGACTATTAAAGGCAGAAAACGGCTGCAGAAAAAACAGCCTATCTCCGCTTATTAAGTCTGTCTAGCACCTCAATGAGAGAGGGCTAAAACATTCATTCAACTACAGTTGCGACAGCGCTTTTTCTGCAAGCGCTTTAGCTTGAGAGTAGTTCTCTACCACAAAAGAATCCCACTTAGCTTCCACTTCAGCTTGACGTCCTGTGACCTTATCAGTGGCTTTTTTACGCTTTTTGGTAAAGACAGCTGAAAAATCAGGATCGTTTGCTTGTGCTTCTGTAATAGGGACACGTGCAATCAGGGCTTTCGCTTGTTTGATTAAGTCTTGCGCAGCCGCGTTAGGCTTTTTAGACAGAGCGTTATCAGCGGCATGTATCGCTTTTGTCGCCTCTCTTAAATCATCCATGCGGTAGGTGATCATTACATCAAACAAAGAATTCACTAAGTTGTAACGATTTTTAGATAACTTCAAATCAAAGTGCAGAGCGCTTTGCAACGAACTGTCTTTGAAAGGATTAGGGAAGCCTTTAGGCGCGAGCGCATAAGTGTCAGGATTAACCGGTAAACGGCGAATCTTGGGATCTAGAAGTAACTCTTGGCCCTTATTTGACAGCAAAAACTCAATGAATTTACCGGCCATTTTACTGTTCGGCGCATTGCTAACCATACCAATGTTAGCGGGCACTAAAGCGGTCGCTGGCGGGTAGATAAACTCAACCGGGAAGCCCGCGCCCTGCGAGGACAAACCGAAGAAATCAATAACAATACCCACACCAAAATTACCGCTGTTGACACCGTCTGGAACACCAAAGCTACGCTCAGTCACAGACTTAAAATTGCCCGCCATGCGCTTTAAGCTTCCCCAGCCGCCATTCCAACCATCTGCTTGCAAAATCGTCTCTACCGTTAAATGCGTAGTACCCGAACGAGAAGGGGCCGACATACCCACGTGATTAAAATACACAGGTTTTTCTAGATCACTCCAGTTAGTAGGCGCCGGTACCTTTTTAGCTTTGGTATAACGGGTGTTCCACATAATGCCATAACCTGCAGCAGCGAAACCTTTATAGTATCCCTCTGGGTCATGGATTGGGAATGAACCCACTTTAGCCGGAATACCGTTAACTTTTAGATCGTACTTCTGTAACAAATCACCATCTTTTAGTACTTCAAAGGCATCGGGGGCTGATGCCCAAAATAAATCAACTTTGTTGTTTGCTGCGGTTTCACTAATATACTTTATGCCCGCTGATGTCTTTTTCTTTAATACTTCAAGTTTGACATTGGGATTGGCTTTTTCAAATTCAGCCTTAAATACTTTGGTGAGATCTTTTGGGAATGACGTGACAATGGTCAGCGTCTCATCAGCAGCTATTGCCACTTGTGTAACACTGGATATAGCCAGCGCTAAAGTACTAACCGCTAGACACTTAATGGTATTGTTGTTTAATTTTTTTAACATCTATTCCTGCTCCTTATTGTTATTTGCAGATAAGCTGAGGAGAGCCAAATGCGACCTCCTCTGCAAACACAATAGAGCAATCGGCGTGCCAGATAGAAAAACTCTTTAATTAACAAATATTTAAAAATAAACGATTATAATTATAGGCATTTAAGAGTCAGAACTAACCCGATATAAATTTGTGACAGGGTCACTTATGACCCGCTTTACACATACTGCAGAACGCTGCATGTTAAGGAAAGGTGGTAATGTACTATTACTCTAGATTACTCACTATCTAGAATAAAATTTTCTTTTTCTATATTAAGCTTTTGCATCCTCAAATAGAGTTTTTTACGCGGTATGCCTAAACTCTGTGCAGCCTCTAGTACCCTACCTTTACTTTGTTGCAGTGCATTACAGATCAGTTGCGTCTCATACTTGGCTAACTGGATAGGTAGGTTGTTATCTTGCTGTGTTGCATCTTGAGGACTAAACAACTCTGAAATCCCTAATACAAAGCGATCCGCTTCATGTTGCAACTCTCTTACATTGCCCCGCCAATGCTGTTGGCATAATAACTGTAATTGTTCGATGCCTAGTTCCGGCTCTTCTCTAGAAAAGCGCTGCGATGCCTGTAGGACAAATGCTCTAAATAAAATTGGAATATCTTCTAAGCGCTCTCTTAATGCAGGTAACGCAATGCTGGCCACATTGAGGCGATAATATAAATCTTCCCGAAACTCCCCTCTACTAGAAGCCTCTAACAAATCACTCTTAGTAGCAGCAATGACCTTTATATCGACTTTGATACTTTTATTGCCACCTAAGCGTTCAAGTTTGCGCTCTTGTAATACCCTGAGTAGCTTGACTTGTAACTGCATAGGCATACTTTCAAGCTCATCGAGAAATAGTGTGCCGCCATTAGCGTATTCAATCTTACCTATACGCTGCTTGTTTGCACCTGTGTACGCCCCTATTTCGTGACCGAACAATTCGCTTTCAATCACCGATTCAGGAAGCGCTCCACAATTTAAAGCAACAAATTCATATTGATTGCGCTGACTGAGCTGATGCAGGCAACTGGCAATTAACTCTTTACCGGTACCTGTCTCACCGTGGATTAAGATGTCTACATCCGCATTCGCGAGGTTTTTTATGGCGTTTTTAACTTGGGTAATCGCACTGCTAGACCCCAATATTTTATTGTCAATGTTATGGTTATCTAACAGTTTCTGCTTTAGATGGCGATTTTCCAGCACCAATTGCCTGGTCTGCAATGCCTTGCTAACTTCACTGATTAAATGCGCCGGAATAACGGGTTTTTCTATGAAATCGTAGGCGCCAATGCGTACAGCTTGTACTGCCATCGCTATATCCCCATGGCCTGTCACCACAATGACGGGGATATCAGCATCAATCTCGATGATTTTTTGTAATAGCTCCATGCCTGTTGTGCCCGGCATTTTAACATCAGTGACTATGACACCCGCAAAATCGGTATGAATGAGTGTCAGTGCTTTATCGGCACGCGCACAGCTATGCACTTTAAAACCTTCCAATTCCAATGTTAGCTGGGCTGCTTCTCTAACATCTATTTCATCTTCTACTAAAATAATAGTGTTGCAATTAATCATGTCTTGTATCGCTTTAAAGTTATAGAGATAGCCGTTCCTTGCTGGAGCGAGTGTTCAGATGCTTCTTTTACACTAATATCCCCCCCGATATCCAATAATATTTTACGACTAATCGATAAACCAAGGCCTAGCCCTACCCCTATTTCTTTCGTTGTATAGAAAGGGTCAAATATTTGTTGGCGCTGCTCAACGCTAATACCACAGCCGTTATCCGTCACTATAACTTCGATATTTTGCGGGTGTAAATGAGCTTGGATAACAATACTAGGAGATTTTTGGTCTGTCATTGCATCTAAGGCATTGCCAATGACGTTCACCAGAACCTGCTCTAAGCGGATTGGATCGCCACTAGCGGGCACCAGTGACTCCAACCCTATTAATGAGACATTGCAGTGCAAACGCTCAATGCGTGCCAGATATAGTTCTAATGAATTATTAATAACATGTGGCAAGTTAACAGCAATGACATCATCTAAAGGTTTACGAGCAAATACTTTTAAATGATTGATAATATTTGCCATTTTTTCTGCAAGCACCTCAATTTTATCTAACAATGGCAAGCTTTCAGCTGCCCTAGACAACCCTATCATACGGCTTGAATTGTGCGCATGATAACGTATAGCACTTAATGGTTGATTTAATTCATGCGCAATCCCCGCCGATAACTGCCCCAAACTGGCCAGTTTTGCCGACTGAACCAGCTCTTGTGAGGTGGATCGCAGTGCTAATTCCGTTTTCTTTCGCTCTTGAATCTCAGCGGTTAAATCTTTCGTGCGGATTTCTATGGTCTGCTCTAAATTTTGCTGAACAGCATAGCGCTCACTACTGTCCACCAAGGTGAATAATACTTTCTGCCGGTGGCGTTGCTTGTATTCACGCACCGATAAATCCAAATGAAAAACCGTGCCATCTTGACGCTTTCCCAAAGTCTCTATAGTAGGCGCCAATGCTTCAATATCGACAATCAAATTTTGCGGCACGCTCCCCTCTTGCTGAGCTAACAAACTGTGAATATCAACACCGATTAAATCTTGATACTGGTAATCAAATAGCAACCTTGCATTGGGATTCATAAACTCGATAAGCCCATTTCTATCTGTGCTTATCAACCCAACGAGTGTATTACTGATAATAGACTGAGCATTGGCATCCTCAACTTCAGTGGCAGTATTACGAAAAATTAACAGTGCTTGCGCCATCTGACTAATCTCGTCTTTTCCACTGACATCTACCGGAGTATCTAAGTGCCCTTCTGCTATAGCCGACATACTCGTTTGTAAAATATTGAGCCGTGCCAACAGTGAGCGCCCCACATATAACCAACCGACAATAAAGGCGATAGCCAATCCAATTAAAGCCATGCTAATGATCAAGTTACGCCCTTGCGCAACCGCTCTTTGCGTTCTAACGGCCGCTCCTTGAGCGGCATTTTCTGCCAACTTAACTTGCTCTTTGATGATCAAATTCAACTGTGTGAAAAGCGCTTCGTTTTCATCGAGCAGCTCTTGACTACGCTCGATAATTGCCAGCCTTTGCTTGCGCAATTGCGGGATTCCTCGCTCCCCTTTAGAGAAATCTAATATCTGTTGTATTGACTGTCTCAGCGTCAAAGTACTGGTCGTATTGCGTAAATTATTCAGGCGCTTACTAATGCGATCTTCCACTTCCCCTAAATACAATAAAGTGGTGTCTATTTCATGCTGCCCCGTTTGACTAGAGGCACGAATAATTAACCCCATTGCCAAATTACTGTCGGCATTTAATTGCATCAATGATTCTCGTACCCGTAAAACCTGCTGCAATTGTGCCTCTGTTGCAGAACTTTGCTGCTCACTGGCAAATTGTTCAATGCTATCTTGAGTATTAAAGCGACTGTCTTCTAGAATGGGCAGAATTTCATCGAGAAATGAAGCGTGAGTCCAACGTAAAGCTTCACTTAAAATACGACTTTGGCTTTGTAAATCAAAATTTTGGCTGGTTTTTTCATTCAGACGCTGCAGATTTATCTGGATTTTTGGTAAAAATTCTAGCAACTTAGATTTGGTGTTTTTTGCTAGGACATTTGCGACAGCTGCATTGTTTACTAATTGAGATAAAGCATTTATTTGCTTCTCCAAACTCTCCCAAACAGCTTCCTGTTCCCAGTTAGACCTCGCACCAATTAGCTTGGGAGTATTGGCATTGATAGAACCCGCTAATTCACTAAAGTGAGTGGCTGTGCTAAAGAGCGGTAAGTGTTCCTCGCCAATAGATTTAACTCTGCGATTTATATCCACCATTGCCATCCAGGCCGCCATTGCAGCCATTAACGTGACGACAATAATCGCAGCAATGGCCAAACTCAACTTCAAACTTATACGGCTAATACGATAGGGCTTCATTAATTTTTTGGGCATTTAAGGATGTTCCATAGTCGTTATTGCCACTTCTAATTGCTGCAACTTGCGCATAATTTTATCTTGTAAGCTGACATCCCATTGACGCCACTTATGTTGTAATTGCGCTTGTAAAGGCGAAAGGGCACTCCCCGGAATAGGCTTGCTAAATTGGCTCAACAGTAGCGAGTTTCCCAACTGAATTTCTTTAAAGGGGATCGTTTTTAAATCCTTTACTAGCACCTCCAACTGATCGCTTAGCAAAAGGCTATTTCGATTCGCTAACCGCTGTTGTAATCGGTAAACTTTACGCCATGCCTGTTGTAAAAAAGGCAACCTGTAGGTGATAGTGTATTCAAATAGAGCATTGACTAAATGATAGCGTCTCACTGCTAAAGTATGATCATAATCTAAAGTATGCTTTTGCTGATGACGGTAGCTATTTAAGAGATGTTTAGGATGCTGCAATAACTGCTCGTTATTGATAGGATAACGACTAATATTAGGTTTTAATAAAATCTGCTGACCAGTATCTGAAAGCAAGTATGTCACAAACTTCTTGGCCAATACTGCCTGCGTTGTCTGTTTAACAATGCCAATACTCACTGGCAAAAAGGTGGTGGGAGATGAATAGCGAAAACCAATTGCTGAATTTTCATTTTGGGCGGAAAAGGCAAACGAATCAATCACTAAACCCAAACCAAAACGTTTGCGGAGAACACCTTGCCTAACCCCAAAACTGCGTGCTGTCACTGTTGCTAGATTGCCTGCGAGTTGCTGTAAATACGCCCATCCTTCACGCCAACCCAATTCTTGCAAAATTATTTCAACGATGACATGCGTGGTACCTGAGCGCATGGGTGATGACATCGCTATATGCCCTTGATACTTTTCTTCCAGTAGGCTTTCCCAGCTCGAAGGTAGCGGCAATTTGTGCTGCTTTAAATAGTTAGTATCCCACATATATCCGTAACCCGAATAACCAAAAGGCGTATAGTTCAAGCGATCTTTTGGTCGGTAAGGCTGTAATAGATCGGCGCGTGATAACCAGTCCATAGCATCGACGGCACTGGCCATGACGAGGTCGGGCAAGGGCTGCATTTTAAGTTGTAAATGTGTCAGAGCTGCCGGTGTTTTTTTGTGTAAAAAACGCACTCTAAGATTGGGATTTTGCCTTTCAAACTCTGCGGCTAATGTACTTGAGACTTCTTCAGAAAAAGAGGTCAGTATAATTAATTGTACTGAATTCTCTCTCGTTTCTTTAATGTCTGATAACGTCGTAGCCGATAATATAGGAGCAATAAAAACAGCACTTAACGCTACCATTGTTTTTAAAAAATAAGGGGTTAACTTCAGCATATTCAGATCTTTTGATATGTTTAATTAACCTTAGCAAAATTCAACCCGCATTTTTAGCTGTCATTCGTTAAATTTTAATTTAGCCCGAGTTTTACCAATAAATGGACAACACTGATAAAATACCAGAGCATCCCTCTACTGAAACGAAGCATCTATCACCCTGTACGTCTGATGATAAGTTTAATGCTCCAATGCTATATTTATAATGACATTAATCTTAATACGATTATTTAACAGATAATTGGCGCATTAAAATCATCAGAGAACTCAGAATATATTAGGAAGGGGTTAACGGGTGAAACAAGTAGGCCTAAAGAGATTACTTAATAACTCAATGAAGGCCAGTTTTTAAAAATAACTAATAAAACATGAACTAAATCAATACGTAATCCAATAGTTGGTCGTCTGTGATTTCTTTATCAGTGACTTCATAAACACTGAGCACTGAAGCGTGCGCCTTAATAACCGTATCGCTTTGACCGGTTACCAGCGGATGCCAATCAGGCAATTTTTTTCCTTCATATATAAGGCGGTAACTACAGCTAGGCGGTAACCAATGAAACTTCTCGACATCTTCAGGATGTAGCTTAACGCAGTTGGGGACCAGAGTACTGCGATCTTTATATTGAGTGCAGTAGCAATTGGATTTATCTAACAAATGGCAAACGACAGAGGTGTAATGCACCTCTAACGTTTCATCATCCTCAACTTTCTGCAAGCAGCATAATGCACAGCCATCGCACAAAGATTCCCACTCATTCGGAGTCATTTCATCGAGCGTTTTACGCTCCCAGTACACTTGCTGAGCCATTAGACTAACTCACCGTTGGGTGAGTTATAAAAACACTGATTATTTAACACCGGTAGTTGGCCTATCTTTATGAAGATCCAACATATAATCTTCTTTCGGTGGCGGCATTTGCAAGTAATAACCTTTACTAGCGACATCTTCCAGCATTTTTGCAGTATCTACCCGCGCAAGTTCTCTATTTGCCGTCATCGGCATGTCCATAACATGCATTGCGTTACCAAACACTTGCATCAGTGCTTCGGGAACTTTTGTCAGCTTTAGTGCTTTTTCAACGTATAAGTACATCTCATCTTTACGTGAACTTTTATATATCGATATAATTTTCATAATGTTTGTCTTTTCTTAAGTTTTTTTAGCGCTATTCAAACTGCGCTAGCTGCTCTAGTATTTGCTCGCCCAGTAACTTTTCTCGCCAGCCAGCGAGTTCTTCTGGGATTCTATATTCACCAAAGCTATCCTTGGTACGTACCAAAGCTTCTAGATCCTTTTTACGCAGTACAATTTCAGGGGCAATATTGTGCTTTTCAGCCATATCATTACCCAATTTTTTGATTTTACGAAAGCGTTTATTCCAAACAGGATCCAACGGCTTTTTAATTGCCTGCACAACACCTTCTTTTGCCAACCGCTCTTTTGCACCGCTGAGCATCTGTAGGATAAGATCACCATCTTCACGCACATTTTTGGTGCGCATATCTTCAACACGGCTCAACTGACCTGCGGTTGTGGGCCACTGATTGATAATAGCGATGATACTCTGGTTTTTAAGAACCCAGTTCCTTGGCATATTACGTAACCGTGACTGCTCTTCTCGCCAACAAGACAATTGCTTGAGCGCCACTAACTTATAATCGGGCACATTCCACATCTGAGAGAAACGTAGGTAATAATTTTCACTCTCGTATTTATCATCGACACTGACCACTTTCGCTAGTGATTTAATGCTATCTTCTAAAAACCACGCATAGCAATCACGATCTTGCATCTGCTGAATCTGACGCTGACAAACTTCTATTAAATAAGCAACATCAAGGGCCGCATACATTTCTTGTTTGTTTGTTAAAGGTCGCTGTAACCAATTAGACGTTGTTTCTGCTTTGCCGATTTTGATATCCAATACATGCTCTAACATGCGCTGTAATCCCATCGTAAACCCCCAACCCAAATACGCAGCGGCCAGCTGAGTATCGTACAAAGGTTTAGGAACAACACCCATTAACTGTTTAAACAACTCTAGATCTTCACTGCCCGCATGAATAATTTTGAGTACACTGGATGCCTCAAACACTTCAATCAGCGGGCCATAATCGGTTATTTTAAGCGGATCAATTAAATAACACTGCTGGTCATCACCCACTTGAATCAAACCGGCGATAGGGTAAAAAGTATCCACCCTTTGAAACTCGGTATCTATTGCTATCATCGGCAAATTCAACCAGTGCTGGCATTGTGTGTGTAACGCTTCGTTACTACTGATGTACACAGGTTTTAACGCACTCGCTTCTAACGCCTGCCAATCATACTTTGTGTTTTGCATAGTTTACCTAGTTAGCTTCTCATTTTCTTGCATCAAATTTTACGACGACCAGCCAATGCATGTGCCAAAGTACCACCATCAACATACTCTAACTCGCCCCCAACGGGTACTCCATGAGCAATGCGCGTCACTTTAACGGGTAGGTCTCGTAGCTGCTCAGCGATATAATGCGCTGTCGCCTCACCTTCAACAGTCGGGTTAGTGGCGAGTATTAACTCTTCTACCACCTGCTCCTGCACACGCAGTACCAGTGCACTTATTCCAATATCGTCCGGGCCAATGCCATCAAGAGGCGATAAATGCCCACCTAATACATAATAGAAACCGTTAAAGCTACCCGTTTGCTCTAATGCAAGAACATCCATGGGAGTTTCTACGACACACATTTGTTTCGGGTTGCGACTGAGATCACTACACAGTGGGCATACATCAGTTTCTGACAGCGTCGAGCAAGACTGGCAACGCCCTAACTCATTCACGGATTTCTCAAGCACGCGAGAAAGCACTAACGCAGCGTCTTGCTCACGCTCTAATAAATGAAAAGCCATACGCTGAGCTGATTTTGGCCCAACACCTGGCAGCGCCCGAAGCGCGTTTATCAATTGCTGAATAAGCGGGGATAAAGACATCCTAGAACGGCATCTTAAAGCCTGGTGGTATGCCCATACCGCCAGTCACTTTACCCATCTCAGCTTTTGAGTGATTTTCTACTTTACGCACTGCATCATTAACTGCTGCAGCAATGAGGTCTTCTAAAATTTCTTTATCCTCTTCCATCAAGCTCGCATCGATATTTACATTTTTAACATCGTGACGACCATTCATCGTAATCTGGATAAGACCCGCTCCAGATTCACCTGTCACTTGCGCTTGGGCAACCGCTTCCTGTGCTTTTTGCATGTCTGCCTGCATCTGCTGCGCCTGCTTCATGATGCCTTCCATACCACCTTTCATCATTTTCTTTTACTCAACTTGTATACTATTTAAGGTTATAAATCTAACGGCATAATCGATGAGCGCTCAACTTCACCGGAAAAGACAGAGACCAGCTGCTGCACCATTTCATCCGCTTGAAAGCTCGCTATTGCCTGTTTTAATCTTTGTGCACGTAACTTTTCAAAACACTGCCAGGGTGTTTCTCGCGTGCTCACCTCACTCTCATAGCCGACATGTAATTCACTGTTAAAATACTCTGATATTAAACTTTGAATGCGCTCTTTTTGAGTGTGATCTAATACATTTTTTTGTACTTGGGATACGTTAAATTGTAACGCATTTCCAACGACTGATTCCAGAGACAAATTTTCAGCAATATGTGCCGTCATGCCGGTAAATCCGATAGAGCCTACTAATGCAGGCCAATCATCCAACCCCAGGCTCGAAAATTCGATCACAGCAGGCGGCAACATTTTAGTGATGTCGATTTGGGAAGTCGCTCCCTGCTCTGCCCCACTTGGCAGAGCCGCTTTGGGCTCTGCTCTTTGGGCTGTATTTCGCCCTGCCTTAGGTGCTTCGCTTTGCTGTTGGTCACTATTGTCATCTTCTTCCCAGGGAGGCGTATCTCGCTCTTGAGCGCTTGGGCTGCTAATCACTGGTGATTGCTCTGTATCCTCAGAAGCGGCTTTCTCTGGTTTTATTTCAACAACAGGTGATACAAGCTGACTTGTTTGCCCCGCTATTTGCTCAATCTCACGACTTTCAGTGCTCGCTTGATCTTCCTGCTTTTCAGCCGCTACACTTTGCTGATGTGAAGCTTCTCGGTTGGCAAGGTCAGTATCATCATTGACTGATAAGAGACTGTCATCAGCAGGAGTAGCATTAACCTCAGCAATCACTTCATCATCTGACGGCTGCTCTTTAGCTGAATTTACTTGAGCAGAGTTGGAGCCTAATCCTTGAGGTACTGCACTTGTCGCTGTAATGTCGACATCTTTTTCAGTACTTTGTATTACTTCACCGAGTTGCTCGCCCTCAACTATTGAAGTTTTTTTTTGCGCTTGCTCAGCCGAACTTTCTCTGGGTATCGCTTCAACAACAGGTTCAATGGTCGGTGCTTGCAGTACTGGGTTTTGAATATTGGCCGGCGCTATATGTGAAGATTGTGCCGGTCTAAATGCCAGCATCCGCATCAGTGTCATCTCAAGACCTTCGCGAGCATCAGGGACAAAAGGCTGATCTTTACGCCCCATAAGCGCAATCTGATAGAAAAGCTGTACATCTTCAGCACAAAGTTGTGCAGACAGCGCTTGCACTTGCTCTTTATCGCCCATGCTATTATCGAGAGCAGAAGGTACGGCTTGAGCAATGGCAATTCGATGCAATAAACTAACGATGTCACCCAGCACCGTATTATAATCCGGTGAGAATTGTGCCAAATCTTCAACGCACTTTAACAAACCAGCGCCATCACCTGCGACCAGTGTACTCAGAATTTTATAGACTAACTGTAAATCGATAGTGCCCAGCATGACGCGCACGTCCGCTTCAGCGACAGAACCCGCCCCAAAAGCAATCGACTGATCCGTCAAACTTAATGCATCTCGCATTGAACCATCAGCTGATCTAGCCAATAACCACAGTGCACCTTCTTCAAATGCAATTTGCTCAGCGCTAAGCACTGCACCTAAATGCTCGACAATTCGCTGCGGGATCATGTTTTTTAAATTAAACTGCAAACAACGAGATAACACGGTAACCGGCAATTTTTGTGGATCTGTTGTTGCCAGTAAGAATTTAACGTGTGGAGGTGGCTCTTCTAGCGTTTTAAGCAACGCATTAAACGAGCTTTTGGAGAGCATATGCACTTCATCGATCAGGTAAACTTTAAAGCGACCGCGCGTTGGTGCGTACTGTACATTTTCTAATAATTCACGAGTGTCTTCAACTTTAGTTCGCGAAGCCGCATCCACCTCGATCAAATCAACAAAACGCCCTTCTGCAATCTCTACGCAAGCACTACATTCCCCACAAGGTTTTGAGGATACTCCTTGTTCACAATTTAGTGCCTTGGCAAAAAGACGCGCTATCGAGGTTTTACCAACCCCTCTTGTTCCCGTAAAAAGGTAAGCATGGTGCAAGCGGTTATCATCTAAGGCATTCACTAACGCTTTTAGCACATGTCCCTGACCGACCATTTCACTAAATTGTTTTGGTCGCCACTTCCTAGCAAGAACTTGATAGCTCATTGTATTTCACACCTAAATATATGTAATAGCGCAGCGTCTCTACTGCAACAAACGCGATGAGTCTTATCCGAATCTCTAAATCGGTTGTTGAATTTAGAATAATCAAAGACTTAGCAACAGAGCCCAGACCGCAATTTCAAACCGGTTATGCTAACGCTTAAGAGGGAATTTGTCCAAGGATAGATGCCTACCACGCGTAAATCTAGAATATATTTATCCAGAGAGTTTCCCCGTAGAGACACAGCCCTAATACGCATTAGGAGGCTGTCTGAGAACTGCGTTCGTGACGAGAGTAAGGCTATTCGAGTCAAATTTATTGCTCATTTGAGGCAAATAGCGTGCTATTTAACGACAATGAGCATTAAATTTAGCCAAATAGCTTTGTTCGCAGTAGATCTGTCTGTTCTCAAACAGGTCCCTAGGACCAGCATAAATATATAGTACGGGGAAAGGCCGTAGCCCTGACCTGTTTTAAGAACGTTATTTCGGCAACTCTATTGTCAGAGACATCTCAGTCATTCTCGCTTGCGATTTAGCTTTAAAATTTGCTCGCGCTTTTGAACCCTCAGGCTTGGTCATATAATAAAGCAATGAGCTACCCACCTCTGGTGTTAGGCCATTATCAACTGACCACTGCGCTATAAAGCTAAACAAGGTAGAGGTCTGCTTATCTTCAATGGCGACCGACACAGGCCTATCAAGCGGATCACCTTGGCGAAAGCGCTGACACATGATATCAAAGTGATAACTAAACAACGGAAAAGTTTGCTTTTCACTCTCAGATCTTAGCTCAAACCATCCTGTTGCTCGCCCTGCATGATAAACAACATTATGACTCCATTGATGAGTACTGGGCGATTGCGCATAAAAGCTTGCCTCTCGATAAGCGGCCCGCACATCAGGCAAGCCAAAAGCAGCGTTGAGATTACGTAGGATATCGATAAACTCAGAAATACTTGGCGCCCAAGCCAGTGTTTCTTTCGAGATACTCACCGCAGCGACTAACTCATTTTCTGAATAATTAGCCAAGCTCATCGCCCACTCCCGCTTAGCTATTCTCATTTCTGCTTCTGTTTCAAAACTACTTTTGAACTTGTGACCATAAATCGCCATAAATCGCGTAAAAACCATGTTAATCAAGGTTTTTGTATTCTGGCTTATCTCTCTAGCAGCACCTGCTTGGGGCTGTGCACTACCAGTTGGTGTCGTGGATGTCCATGATTGCCGCGCTAATGCGTTTGCGTTTTTCTCGAGTATCTCTTTGGCTGTTTTCATGTTTCGTTCCCACTTGTTTAGGCGTGCTTAACGCCCTATTATCCGCCGACTGTTTTTTGACCCATGAGTTTTTCACCCAAGCCAAGAATTTTTGATCCCAACTACGCTCTTTATTATTTCTGTCGCAGTAATACAATCTAAATTCGTCCAGGGAGCTACTGGCTATTTCGCGAGGAATATTATTACGCTTTAAAGTGCTGAGAAATAGATTTGACGGCTCCCAGTCCATGGTCATTGCGTAAAGTTTTTTATTCTGTTGCTCCTTATCATCAAGCAGCTGTTTAAATGGATCATGAGCATTGCTCTGTCTTTTGTAACCACCAAAAGAAGGTGCAGGCCCAATGCCTTTAATTATTTCACCGTTGTTAGGCTTAACATTTTGCTGACTTTCTGTGCGCCTAACCGGCAAAGGCCGTGCAGGTGGAGCAGGTGGCACATCATAAACAGGTAATACCTGCATTGAATCCATTTGGGGATCGGCATTGATTGAAGGCGCTGAATAACGCTCTTTTTGCATTGAACCTGCGCGGGAGAACCGTGTTGTCACAGCCTCTGATAAAGGACGACTAACAACATTTGCTTGGGGACTTAGCGGCTCTAGCTGAACATCATCGAGCTTATTTGCAACACTATCGATAATAGCAACTGTATCAGCTGCAGGATTATCATCAATTTTCGTAATCACAACCTGATCTTGAGACACCACTATTTTCAACACGCCTTTAGCGGATAAGCTTGCGACTAGAAAGGAAAGTTTGTGATCATCCCAAATATCCGTCAATTGTAGCCACTGTGTTTTAGACACACGAACCTGCTGTTGTTGCTCAATAGAAGGCGCAAACTGTTGCTGGCAAATAAAATAGAGTAAAGACTCTTCAACCCCGATACGACGAGCGAGCGATGGATAAACTAATAATGGTATTTCGGGAAAACTCATGATTCCTCATTTTTCATGGATGCAAAAAGACGTTGCTAATCACTCATTTAAAAATTGCATTAACTAATACGCACCGCGGTACAAATAAACTGACGACCAAAGATATCAGCATAACAACTGCTTTGTATGTCATACAAAACGACATACAAAGCTTCTACGAGCTATTGATTCCTGTACCCCAGGCAATCTGTATCTTTTTCAATCAACTTTCAATTGAAAAACTCTCTACAGCCCTTAAAACATCTCTTCGACTGATCTGACCAACCAGTTTACCATTTTGTGTGATAGGTAGACAGTAAAGATCTTTTTCAATAATCAAATTAGAGACAGCAATAATATCCGTATCAATATTGACAGGGGCAACATCGCAAGTCATATAGTCCCCAACCTTACCGCCTTTTTCCTCTTCGTGGTAAGTTAAGGTCAATATAGCTTTAAGACAATCCCCCTCAGAAATCACCCCAACGACTTCACCCGCATCATTGACAACCGGTGCTGCCGGTAAGCGATAATCCAACAACATGTCTATCGCTGCAAATAGATCGGTCTGCTCTGATATTTTAACAAATTTGTCTGACATATAATCTTTGGCTTGTACTGACTTCAACATATAACACTCCTTGTTTTTATATGCAGGTACGTAGCAGTGACGATATCATCTCACCACAAACGACTCGATAGCATAGAAAATGTTCTTTTTTATTAGTATATGCCTAAATGCTAAGTTACGAAACTAATCAACAAGACATATCATGTTTTCAATCAAAGCCCAGTTTTATCTGTCGATTGAAGTACTGATATGCATTTTTAATGAGAATGACAACATTAAGCTTTTAACCTTTGAATCACGCTTATCTGAGCGTAAACTGGCAGCCAAACCTACCCGTAACTTATTTCTTTGCTCTCATCAGCCGACAGGACATTTAAGGTAGCTACATGCCAAAGATACACAAAGCTAGAAACAGTGAACATATACTACTAAAATTATTACTGTTGATTTCTGTGGTACTGTTTATAACGGCAATCAGCACACCTGTCATGACGATTACTAAACTACTCTTCATAACAAGTAGTTTCTCGATTATATCTGGGCTCAAAGATTTACTGCTGCAACAGCAATATTTGCTGTTCGTTTTAATAGGACTATTAAGTATCGCGCTACCATTATTCAAAATAGTGCTATTGGCCTGGGTACTACAAGTGAAGTCCACGACGAACTTAGATAAAATTATCGGGGTAATTCACGATTACGGACGCTGGGCTATGCTTGATGTCATGGTAGTGGCACTTCTATTAGTGGCGGTTAAACTTGGTGCTATCGCCAGTGTACAAGTGCACTTTGGCTTGTACTTTTTTGCAGCATCAATACTGCTTACGATGTGGGTCACTCACAGAACAGTGAAAATTCTAGAAAATAGAAGAAAAAGAAACGGTAATTAGCTCAAGCTAACTACCGTTCGAATTTTTAGGCTAATGGAGTATATTTAAACGTTTTGCTCGATACCTGCTATCACCCAATCAGCATTTTCAACACTCATATCGCGGGTCAAATGCCAAGTCTCATCAAAATCTTTTGCGACAAGCGCAGAGTCTTCTTTGATTTTTCCATAGAAATTAATCCCGGCAACCACAAAGCCCTGCTCTTCTTTAAAGCCTATTAACTGCGCATCGACACTGACAACTTGCGTATTTAAATCATCACTTAGTGCTGCTCGCTCACTCTTTAGCGCAGCAAGGACATCATCTGTCGTGTAAGTGGCAATTTCATCCCAATTTTTATCATCCCAAGCTTGTTGCAAGTTACTAAAATGCGATTTTGCGCCTTTCACAAACTGCTCTGCATTAAACCAAGCCGGAACATTCATCACTTGGTCGCTAGCGCCTGCTCCACCGCTTGAGTTAAAAGCCTCTTCCTGCGGATTCATGCGTACTTGGCCTTGTGGCGTTGCAAAAGTTTGAGAGCTCTTTTTCATCATCCCTATGATCTTAAAGATGATAAAAGCACCGGCGACTATCAATAGAATATCCATCATTTGAATACCTTCAAATGCCCCACCAAAGAATAGCGCACCCAAAATACCACCAGCCAGTAACCCCCCCATCAAACCGGCCATGCCTGCTTTTTTAGCCGTACCCGATTTTGCAGCGTTGGCCGCACCTGGCTTTGCAGCGGGAGCAGTCGATTTCTTGGAAAAGAAAGATTTACCGACACTACCACCGCCACCAAAACGTTTAGCTTGGACCTCAGGAACCACAAAACTGGTTGAAACAAACACTACCAAAAAAGCCAACAAAAGATTACGCATTAATTTTACACCTTTACATTCTGATTTTTAATTCGAGCGAGTATATCAGTAATAACGGCTAAATAAATGCCCGAAAATATTAAAACAATCCCGATTAAGTGATAAATTTGCGGCGCCTCGTTTAAAAAGAGCGCTGCTAAAATAGTCCCAAACACCGGTAATAAGTGAATAAACAAACTCGCTCTAGCAGCCCCGACTTCTGCCACTGCTCGGTTCCAAAACAAGTAAGACAACAACGAGGGGAACACAGCAAGATACATAACGGATAGAATAGTTTCTTGAGAGAGCTCTATACCCATAAAACCTACAGATTGAACCTCCCAAACAACAAATGGATAAATCAACAAGTTGCCTATAAAAATATTGGCCGCCAAGAGGCTGGGGCCGGAAATTTCAACAGGTTTGTACCTCAGTAACACAGAGTAAATCGTCCAACAGCTGACAGCAGCAAGTATCCATAGGTCTCCCTGATTTAAACTGAGCGATAGTAAGGTTTCTAGCTTGCCATCACTGATGATAACCAGCACCCCCAAACAAGATGAGAACACGCCTAGCAACTGTTTCTTACTCAACAACTCTTTATAAAACAACACACAGAGTAATAAAACCAGAATAGGAATTGCCGATTGCAATAAAGCGGCATTGGTTGCACTCGTTTTCTGCACCCCTAAATAAATCAAGCAATTAAAAGCGGCCACGCCAAATAGCGAAAGTATTGAAACGACCTTCCAATGCTTTAGCAGCAAACGCCATTCAGAGCGTAGTTTAGGCAAGACAAAGGGCATCAAAATCAAAAATGCCACACTCCAACGCAGAGCAGCCATAGAAAACGGCGGCAATATCCCCACCAGCGATTTAGCTAGGACAAAATTCCCCGCCCAAAATAACACTGTTAATACTAAAAGTACGTAAGCCATTAGCTTTCCTGGATAAAATCAAAAATAGGTGTAAAAACTGAAGCCGCACTATAACGGCAAATTGCAGAAAATAGTATGATTTAAAATGAGGATTGTAAGCTGATTGAGCTTTGATATAAAACGAGATACTTTAATGCTAACAGCTAACAGCTAACAGCTAACAGCTAACAGCTAACAGCTAACAGCTAACAGCTAACACAATAAG
>Ga0209291_1000346_pt1 | contig 45157 bp, 36 predicted proteins | sample GOMGulsemesocosm_FD_184633 | JGI IMG/M metagenome (GOLD analysis project Ga0209291, IMG submission 184633) | Methane-oxidizing microbial communities from mesocosms in the Gulf of Mexico - GOM9B Gulf of Mexico (SPAdes) (version 2) | ecosystem: Environmental > Aquatic > Marine > Cold seeps...
AGCTGCTTACGAATATTGGGATGAAATTGGCGCAAAAAGTGATCGCTCGGCTAAGATCGTGAGCATACTCAAAAACTATGCCGTCACGATGCAAAATGCCGGTGCTCCCTATCGTTATTAGGGCTCACTAGCTCTATTTAGCCCCTCGCCATTGCTAACAAAAGTAACTCTGCGATGAGCTAGACTAAGTTTAACTCATCGTTATAAGTCAATACGATCCACCTGCGCCAAGGGCAACATTAACGCTGTTTATTAACTAGCAGTCATTGCCTGCCTAATACGCAACACCGGTCTCTCGTCTATAAAGATATGAATAATCGCTGTGAGCAATGCAATGATAGCAGCGCTCCACCATACGATATCGTATGAACCTGTATCGTCATAGAGATACCCACCTAGCCATACACCGAGAAACGACCCTAGCTGATGATTTAAGAACACGATACCGTACAACGTACCCATATATTTCAAACCAAACATCTGCGCCACTAACCCCGATGTTGCAGGTACTGTCGCTAACCAGAGAAACCCCGTCACCATGGAAAAAAGATAGACAGAGGTTAACGAAATGGGATAGATCATGAACGCCGCTATTGAGATTGCTCTAAAGAAATAAATCATACCTAATAAATTTTTCTTTGAGTGCACACCTGACCATTTACCAAATAAGACACAACCGATGATATTAAAGAAGCCAATGAGTGATAAACAAATCACTGCAACTTGACTGTCAAAGCCTTTGTCATGTAAGTACGAGGGCATATGTACGGTAATAAATGCCAACTGAAAGCCACAGACAAAAAAGCCCGCGATGAGCAGCCAATAATGAATATTACCAGTGGCCTCTTTTAGTGCTTCTTTCATGGTTAGATCATTGTTGACCTCTTGTGTTTTTTGCACTCCTTTATCTTTAGCAAAAGGAAGTGCCAATGCCACCATGGCCAGTGCGCCAAACGCTAGCAATAGCATCGTAAATTGCCAGCCAAAACTTGATATTAGCTCTTGTGCGGCGGGGATAACTAAAAACTGCCCGGCGGATCCTGCCGCTGTACCTACGCCGAGTGCAAGTGCCCTTTTCTCTGGCGCTACTAATCGTGCAATCGCCGGTAACACAACACCGAAACCAGTGCCCGCAATCCCCATACCAATTAATAAGCCCGCCGCCATATGTAAACCAAAAGCAGATTCAGCAATTGAGGTGAAATATAAACCTGCTGCATAGATTATGGCGCCAATCACTAACGTTTTAAACGTACCAAATCTGTCGGCAAACGCCCCGGCTACGGGTTGAAATAACCCCCAACACAAATTTTGCAATGCCAGTGAAAAAGCAAACACTTCACGACCATAGCCAAACTGCTCTGAGATAGGCGTCAGGAAAAAACCCATTGATGAGCGCAAACCAAAGTTCAACACCAGCAGTAGGCAGGCAAACACCATTAATGAGCTAAATAATTTTTGAGTATTGGACACTATAGTCCCCTTCTATTGTTTGGGCTAATACGATCGACTTACTTGATCCACTTAACCAGATCTTCAGCATAATAAGTGATGATTAAATCACAGCCCGCGCGCTTAAACGCCGTCATCGTTTCAAGTACAATTGACTTCTCATTGATCACGCCTGCCGCTGCTCCTGCTTTGATCATGGCGTACTCTCCACTGACCTGATAGACAGCTAACGGTAACGCACTGTGCGCTTTTATGTTCGCAATGACATCCAAATAAGCAAGCCCTGGTTTTACCATTAAGATGTCGGCGCCCTCCGCTTCATCTTGCATTGATTCAGCCAGCGCTTCACGCGGATTAGCTGGGTCTTGCTGATAAGTATTACGAGTACCTTTAAAACTTGAGTCAACTGCTTCTCTAAATGGGCCATAAAAAGCTGAGGCAAATTTGGTGGAGTAACTCATCACCGGAATATGAGAAAACCCGGCTGAATCTAATGCTTCTCGAATGGCTGCAATCATGCCATCCATCATGCCTGAAGGCGCTATCATATCAACGCCGGCTCTCGCACAGCTAATGACTTGCTTTTGCAGATTTTCAAGGGTCAGGTCATTATCAACATCATCATTGGTAACAACGCCACAATGGCCGTGATCCGTGTACTCACAAAAACAGTTATCACTAATCACTAACATTTGCGGCACCGCGGCTTTGGCAATTTTGATGCACCTTGCCAATAACCCGTTTTCATCCCAGCTATCTGTACCACAATCATCTTTGTTGTGAGACACACCAAACAAAATAATCGCTTTCACCCCATTATCCCATACTTGTTTAACGCGTTGTTCAAGCATTTTTTCAGGAATACGATCCACACCAGGCATGCTTTCTATCGCTACCGGCGTATCTATTTGCTCTTCAATAAACAATGGCAAGATAAAATCGTTAGCGTTTAAGTAAGTTTGGCGAGTAAGATCACGTAGTACTTGAGTACGACGTAAACGTCTAAAACGAAAAGAGGGAGTAACAGTCATATTTTGTGGCTCTTAAATTACAGTATAAAATGGCAATTATGTGGTACATCTGAAAGCGATCTAAAAATTAGTTCGCCGCATCCTTCGCTGCATTTTGAATAGCTTGACCACCCTTTTTTAAATCCTTACCTAAACCTTCAACAGTACTGCAGGCACTGATAGCCATTAGTACAGCACTTAAAACGGCGAGTTTTTTAAACGTTTTCATAATTTTATCCATACTCGGTAGCTGAGTTAACTCGTTTTCATGCAAAAACATGGTCGTCGCGAGAGCGATTCAATCATTCAAGATGAGCACTACTAGATATGGGCGTTTGGTTATTCCAAACAACTGAATCTAGGGGTATTCAGACTGGATCAATGAGACGTTCGCAGCAGGCGACTGTTTCTGGATGAAAATGAACTATGATACTGCTGAAATTGAACTTGTACAGTATTCTATGCTTTTTTTCATAGCAGATAAAAAAGCTTTAACTGTCAAAGTAGTTACTTGCTAGGTGATCTATTAAAATTCATAGATTACAACTTATCAATAATACATTTTGACGCATCCAAAAAAATGATTTTCACACCTGTTTTAGATAGCGGAAGGTTAAGTTAATTCTAGGTTGGCTAATATTTTTTCGCGCCGGCAAACTATGCTCCCAAAAGCGTTGCATTTCACCTGACATAAGCAGTAGCGAGCCGTGTGGCAGCTCAAGTGTAATATCTGCTGCTTTTTTCTGACGATGGCGTAATTTAAAGCTACGCTGGGCGCCCAAACTAATTGAAGCAATCGCGGGACACTCTCCAAGCTCTGGTTCATCATCACTGTGCCAGCCCATTTTATCAGCCCCATCGCGATAGAGATTAATCAGCACAGCATTGAATGTCGTTTGCGTGAGTGCCTCTAAATAGCGTTTCAATTGTAACACTTTAGGATGATATGGTTGTGCTTGCAGTGTTAAATTTGAATATTGATACTGCAAATTATTCTCTGATTGATAGCAATGCAAACGCGGCATTAAATGTGATTTGCCGTACACCGTAATTTCATCGTGTCGCCAGGGAAGCTCTTTTTGAAGCTGCTCAAACAGAGAATCTGCTTGAGCAATGCTTAGAAACTGCGAATCATAATCTAACTGAGCATCTATGATTGGCAGTGACTCAAGCGCCATACTTAAGCATCTACGCTATCAAGAGCTTGTGAGATATCGCCAATGATGTCCTCTATATTTTCGATCCCGACTGAGATACGTACCAAATCTTCACTCACCCCGGCCATATACAGCTCTTTAGCATCAAGTTGGCGATGCGTGGTGGTCGCTGGATGACAGGCTAAGGATTTTGCATCACCAATGTTCACTAGCCTCAATACCATTTGTAGTGCATCAATAAACTGCGTGCCACCAGCAAGACCGCCTTGTACGCCAAAGCTTAAAATGCCCGATGCCTTGCCACTACAGATATTTTGACAGCGCTGATAATAAGGACTGTCTTTAAGAGCGGCATAATTTACCCAGCTCACCTTAGGGTGCTGCTGTAAAAAGGCCGCTAACTTCTCAGCGTTTTCACAATGGCGTTCCATACGCAGACCTAAAGTTTCCAGTCCCTGTAATATTTGAAAAGCATTTAATGGGGAAATAGCCGCACCTGTATTGCGCAGCGGTACTACGCGACAGCGACCAATATAAGCCGCTGGACCAAAAGCTTGTGTATAGATTACACCGTGATAAGAAGGGTCCGGAGTATTCATAATTTCAAAGCGCTCTTTATTTTCCGCCCAATCAAATTTACCAGAATCTATTATAATCCCCCCGATTGAAGTACCGTGCCCGCCGATATATTTGGTTAAAGAGTGCACTACGATATCAGCGCCGAGCTCAAATGGGCGGCATAAAAATGGCGTCGCCACCGTATTATCAACAATTAATGGCACACCGTGTTTATGGGCAATGGCTGCTAGTTTTTCGATATCAACGATATTACCCATTGGGTTACCAATAGACTCACAAAAAACCGCTTTGGTATTTTCATCAATCGCCGCATCAAAGGCCTCTAGATCATCAGCGGATATCAAACGCGCCTCAATGCCCTGTTTTGGGAAAGTATGCGCAAATAAATTGTAAGTGCCTCCATAGAGCTGGCTGGTACTGACAATATTATCGCCCACTTCGCAAAGGCACTGTATCGCGTAAGTAATCGCAGCCATACCCGAAGCTACCGCTAACCCTGCGATTCCACCCTCCATCGCAGCCACGCGCTGCTCAAGCACATCGGTAGTCGGATTCATGATACGCGTGTAAATATTGCCGGGCACTTTTAAATCAAATAGATCCGCGCCGTGCTGGGTACTGTCAAAAGTGTAAGAAGAGGTTTGATAAATTGGGACAGCAGCCGCTTTTGTGGTCTGCTCAGATTCATACCCATGATGTAGTGCCAACGATTCTAACTTCATTATTTACTCCTTCAAATATTGATACCAGTGCCATTTAAACGCTAGTTACGCGCTATACAGTCATGAGAGTACCAACAAAAGGTTAAACAAAATAGTCACTTACTGGTTAAATAAAGTTGTCTTAATAAATGTCGCTATTTATTTTCTTCTAATTTCTTTAATAAAGATCCCCAGGGCAAGCCATTCGCTTTGCTCATCTTCACTTTGTGAAGCGGGGTATTTCAAGTTTCATTGGTGTTAACAATTTTACGCGCCAAGGGCCGGGGAATTAAACCCATGATGATTTACACTGCGCCTAATTCATCTCTAATCAACAACCTCGCAGCAAGCTGCGAGGAATTAAACCTATGAAGATTTACGCTCCGCCTGATTCATCTCTATTAAAGAGACACTCAGAGGGTTTGACGCCCTGAGTGAACTTTCTTATACCTGCTGGTACAATTGCGAGCCCGCATCCTTAAATTCTTGCGCTTTCTCTCGCATGCCTTTTTTAGCTTCTTCGCTGATTGCCGCTATTTCAGAATCATCTAACTGGCGAACTTCTTGACTGATCTTCATCGAGCAAAACTTCGGACCACACATCGAGCAAAAATGCGCGACTTTTGATGATTCTTTAGGCAAGGTTTCATCGTGATAAGTGCGAGCAGTATCAGGGTCTAAACCTAAATTAAACTGATCTTCCCAACGAAACTCAAACCGTGCTTTACTCATCGCATTGTCGCGAATTTGTGCACCTGGATGACCTTTTGCTAGATCTGCCGCATGTGCCGCCAATTTATACGTAATGATGCCTGTTTTCACATCATCTTTGTTAGGGAGTCCTAAATGCTCTTTTGGTGTCACATAACAAAGCATCGCACAGCCAAACCAGCCGATCATCGCGGCCCCTATACCCGATGTTATATGGTCGTAGCCCGGGGCTATATCCGTGGTTAGTGGCCCTAACGTATAAAAAGGCGCTTCATCACACTCAGCTAGCTGCTTATCCATATTTTCTTTAATCATGTGCATTGGCACGTGACCAGGTCCTTCTATCATGACTTGTACATCGTGCTTCCAAGCGATTTTGGTCAGCTCGCCAAGCGTTTCTAGCTCGCCAAACTGGGCTTCATCGTTAGCATCTGCAATTGATCCAGGTCGCAGCCCATCACCGAGTGAGAAAGAGACATCGTAGGCTTTACAGATTTCACAAATTTCTTCAAAGTGAGTGTAGAGGAAGTTTTCTTCATGATGAGCTAAGCACCATTTTGCCATGATGGACCCACCACGTGAGACAATACCTGTCACGCGCTTGGCGGTCATAGGCACGTAGCGAAGCAATACACCGGCGTGAATGGTAAAGTAATCAATGCCCTGCTCTGCCTGCTCGATTAAAGTATCACGAAAGATTTCCCAGGTTAGATCTTCTGCAATGCCATGTACTTTTTCAAGCGCTTGATAAATAGGCACTGTGCCGAGCGGTACGTGTGAGTTACGCACTATCCATTCACGGGTCTCGTGAATATTTTTACCCGTTGATAAATCCATAATAGTGTCAGAGCCCCAGCGCGTACCCCAGGTCATTTTAGCCACTTCATCTTCTATTGAAGAACCTAGCGCTGAATTGCCGATATTACCGTTAATTTTCACTAGAAAATTACGCCCGATAATCATCGGCTCTACTTCAGGGTGATTGATATTGGCGGGGATGATAGCGCGACCACGAGCCACTTCTTCACGCACAAACTCAGGTGTGATTTCGTTGGGTAAATTCGCGCCAAAACTTTGCCCTGGATGCTGAAAATTAAGTTCTGGGTTGAGCTTAGCTTCAACCAACTTCATGTTCTCGCGGATCGCGATGTATTCCATTTCAGGTGTAATTATGCCTTTTCGAGCATAGTGTAACTGCGTGACATTGCAGCCCTCTTTGGCTTTGCGCGGTTTACGCTCTAAATTAAAACGCAGTGAATCTAAGCGCGAATTGGCAGCACGCTCAAGACCGTATTGCGAGGATAATCCATCAAGTAACTGTGTATCATCACGTTCTAATATCCAATTCTCTCTGACAGAGTTTAAGCCTTTACGCACATCGATAATCACATTTGGATCAGTGTAGGGACCTGATGTGTCATACACCATTACCGGTTCATTTTTTTCAACCAGTGCTTCTTTACTAAATGATGCGGGTGAGTCTGCCAATTCGATAGCGCGCATAGGCACTTGAATATCTGGGCGACTACCTTGAATATAAACTTTTTTTGAACCTGGAAAAGGTTTGATCGACTCTTGGTCTACCACAGCGGTAGAACTGAGATGGGTACTGGAAATAAGATTGCTCATGGGTGGTTCCTCTTTGTCAACATCGGCTTCAGGTCACTGAATTATTATTTAATGTCGAGTCAAGAGGCACAGGTGAAATACAGACCTGCGAAGCTATTATTTTACTGCGCATCGTTACACATAAAACCATAGCTATAGCTATCGTTTTAAATTTGTTACTAAGCTCAAAAAAAATAGACAAAAGCTGAGAAAGAAAAATACAGCTGCATTAGTATCGCTTGTTTCCTACGCCGGTATTAACCGGATCAGGTTCGCGGGTTGGTTTTCACCTCTCGTCCTCTGCTAATAAAAAATATTGGCAAAAGAACCCCGACAAGACATTGCAAACACTATAACCGCTATCTAATAAAAGTCTATCAAAGCAACAATATTTATTTAAAAAAATTACTAATTATCATTTAATGCAAATGCTGTTTATGTTTTTGGTATTGCTGATATAACGCTTGATACCGCTGTACATTTTCGCTGATCGGTTCTATTTTCGATCCAAGTAAAAATTTCACCCCGTTGTCGCAGATATCAGCCATTGATGCGATATGCTTATGAAAAACCTGATAACTCCACTGCGCTTGTAACGCTGCACCCAGTGCTGCCGCTTCGCTCTCAGCGGGAGTTACTACGGGTAAATTAATCATATCAGCTATCATCTGTCGCCATTGCAAACTGTTAGCCCCACCGCCAATCAATCTTATTTGTTTTGCGGATAATCCTTTTTCTTCAAGTAGATGGTAACCATACTTAAGACCAAGGCTCACCCCTTCAACGGCCGCCCTCAACAGGTTTTCGCTTTTTAGATTCTGCTCATCCATCCCTAGCAGAGTACCTTTAGCTTGCGGTAAATCAGGTGTACGCTCTCCGCTAAAAAAAGGTAGCATCATTAGACCTTGTGCGCCGATGCCTGAGCTTTTCAGTAGGTGGTCAACTTGTTTGTTAGGCACGTTCATTAGCTGTTGCACACTGGCAGTCACATTGGTGAGATTCATGGTGCAAATAAGCGGTAACCAGTGATTTGTACTGTTACAAAAAGTGGCTATCTGACCGCTCTCATCACTGACAAAGGTTTCACTGGTCGCTGCAACCGTACCTGACGTACCTAAACTAATAGTCACAATCCCCTGCTCTACATTCCCAGTACCTATTGCTCCCATCATATTATCACCGCCGCCGCTGGATATAATAATCCCTGGTTTAAGGCCAAGTACTTGTGCTGCATTTGCACAAAGCTGCCCCGCCACTTGATGTGCATCGATTAAGTTCGGTAAAGCATCAATTAGAGACTTGGAATCATCAATGGCACTCAACACTTTTTGCGACCAACATTTATTCCTTATGTCGAAAAACCCTGTGCCTGAGGCATCCCCTGCCTCCATACTTTTCTCACCACTCAACCAAAAATTTATATAGTCATGAGGTAATAAAACACTGCGTATTTTGGCATAGTTTTCAGGTTCATGATGTTTTAACCATAAGAGTTTAGAAGCGGTATACCCTGTTTTTAGCTTAGTGCCAATCAATTTAAAAACAGCACTATCACCGCCCAAGCTCTCAATCAATGCTGCGTTTTCACGGTAAGTTGAAGTATCACACCAAAGTTTAGCAGGCCTAATCACTGTATCAGTTTCATCCAGTATCACTAAACCGTGTTGTTGACCTGATACACCAACCCCCTTGATAGCGCTCGGGTCAACATCACCTGTTTGTAAAGCTTGCTGCATTGCACTTGAAAGGGCTGTAATCCACCAGTTAGGATCTTGCTCTTTTGTACCATCACTGCTCGATACTAACGCATGTGGTGCCTGCCCTCTGGCAATGACTTTTCCCAATGTGACATCAAAGATAACCACTTTGGTACTTTGCGTGCCGCAATCTATGCCTACAAACATGATATTCTCTCTTTTAATTAAAAACGCCCAAAGGGGCGTTAACAAGTGCTCATTCAGTAACGCAGCCGCAGTAGACACCTGTTTCTGGATGGGAACTAACTATACTCAATACTAATGAATACTAACCTACTTAAATATAACGGCTTAGGGAAGTAGCGAATAAGTCCCCAGATTTTCCCTGTGGATAACTAAGCGGTTAAATCCGCGGAAGAATGCGAAGTGAATGGCTGGTCCTTCATGAACTTTCTGACAAAGGAGTTGACCGCTTAGAGATCCACCCTTCGGGGCGTCTGGGACTTGTTCGCTACTTCCTTAGTAACCCAATGCACTAAGAGTTTTAGCTGGGCCTAAGGAATTCAAACTGATCAATTGACTTTGAACGCACTCAATAAACACTTCAGAGCGAAGTACTTGATCACCAAAAACATCTTCAATTGCTAGAAAGTTTGTGACCAAATCTCCCTCCTGTAACAAAGCACTCTGCAATATTTCATTTTTCGGGTCAGCTATCTCAAACGATTGACCTTTCCCATCAACACCCTTTAGATAAATTATCCATGCGGCAACCACTAAGGCGATGCGATCAATATCCTTGCCATTGTCCAGTAAGTAAGTCAGCGTTGGTAATATGAATTTAGGGAACTTTGATGAAGCGTCTGAGCCAATGCGCTGTAATTGATCACAAATCACTGGATTTGAAAACCTCTCAATTAAACTGTCTTGATACAGGGCAAAGTCAACATTCGCTATGGGTGCCAGTTTTGGCACGACATCTTTGCTCATATAGTCACATATAAAGCGATGCAAGGATGTGGATTCCATCGTATGGTGAGCAAACTCTAACCCTGAGATAACACCAATCAACGCCATGGCTAAATGACTGCCATTAAGCATGCCTATTTTCATCTCTTCATAGGCGCCTACATTATCAGTAAATTCAGCACCTACCGTTTCCCAGGCGGGTCTTCCATTACAGAAGTTATCTTCTATCACCCACTGCGTAAAGGGCTCGCAAACGACAGGCCAAGTATCATCGATACCCGAGGCATTCAACAGTTGTGCACGATGCTCTTCACTCGTTGCCGGTGTTATTCTATCGACCATCGCACAGGGAAAACTGACATTTTCAGCAATCCATTGACTTAGCTTTAAATCAATTAATGCAGAGAAACTGAGCATTACTTGGCGAGTCACTTTACCATTATTTGGCAAATTATCGCATGACATTACCGTAAAAGGCTTGATACCCGCATCACGCCTTTTCTTCAGAGCTAAGGCTAAATAACCAAAAGCTGTTTTCGGTGATTCGGGGTTATTTACATCTGCGATGATTTCAGACAATAGAGGATTAAACAGCCCGGTATTATCGTCAATACAGTAACCGCCTTCTGTAATCGTCAAGGAGACAATACGCGTATTTGGATCAATTAATTTAGCAATCAGCTTCTCAGATTCACGCTGTGCCAAAATGAAATCGCCAATGGCTCCAATCACTTGTACTTTGTCTTCGCCTGGCTGTAGCTCATATAATGTATACAGATTATCTTGATCACTTAGCGCATCATGAATGCGTTGATCATCAGCGCGCAACCCAACCCCACAAATACCCCACTGATTGGCTTCACCTTTATTGAGCAACTTTTCCATATACATTGCTAGATGCGCTCGATGAAAGCCGCCTACACCAATATGCACAATACCTTGTGTCACTTTAGCGCGGTCATAAGATGGGACTGCAACCTTTGCTGTTTGAGAAAGCGAAGCTATCTCGCTGATATTATTTGTATTTAATTTCATGATCTAACCTTAAAAGCACGCCGCTGGCCAATTTCAGAGCAAGCGGCGGCGCCACAAGTAAACTTGAGCTTATTCATATGTATAAAAAATTTACCTCTGAGAAACAAAGGTAATAGAGTTAAGCGTGGCTATATGGCAATCCCATTACCATCAAACAAGTGACACTTATTGCTATCAACGCTTAAACTGATATTCGTTCCGCTAGACTGGACTGGGTGCTCTCCATCAACCCGCACCGTCATGGTTTCATTTGCACTGGTTTTTACATAGACAAAAGACTCAGAGCCCAACTGCTCTGAAATTTCTATTCTCGCAGGGATAAGGCCACTATCAACTTTGCTTAGCACTGTATGCTCAGGTCTAATGCCTACAGTAAGTACTGTACCTTCTGTCACTTTTAGGCCGGATCTGGCTAAAGAAATTAGCGACCCTGATAGCAATTGTAAAGTGACTTTATCATTGGCTACTGTTAAGACAACTGCGTCTAAGAAATTCATCTTTGGCATGCCCATGAAACCGGCGACAAACATGTTATTGGGTCTTTCATATAGCTCCAGTGGAGAGCCGACCTGCTCAATACGACCATCGTTTAAAATCACGACTTTGTCCGCAAGCGTCATTGCCTCTACCTGATCGTGTGTTACATACAACATCGTTGCCTGTAATTCCTGGTGTAATCTTGATAATTCAAGGCGCATGTTGACACGCAACGCTGCATCTAAGTTTGATAAAGGCTCATCGAACAAAAATATTTTGGGTTTACGTACAATGGCACGGCCAATAGCCACGCGTTGACGCTGCCCACCAGAAAGCGCCTTAGGCTTACGATCTAATAAAGGATCTAACTTTAAAATAGCCGCAGCATCTTCGACTTTTTTATCGATTTCAGCCTTACCAATACCAGCAAGTTTTAAGGCAAAAGACATATTCTCACGCACACTCATATGTGGGTATAACGCGTAAGACTGAAACACCATCGCTAAATCTCTTTTAGCAGGTTGTGCATCGGTAATATCGTTTTCATCCATAATGATATTGCCACTTGTCGCTGTTTCCAGACCCGCAATAGTTCTTAATAGTGTTGACTTACCACACCCAGAGGGACCGACAAAAACAACAAACTCTTTGTCTTTTATCTCAAGATCAATTCCCTTGAGAATTTCCAGTGCATCATAAGATTTTCTTAAACTTTTAATTGTTAAATCAGACATAGTAATTCCTTTATTATTTTACTGCACCGAAAGATAAACCGCGTACCAACTGCTTTTGACATAACCACCCAAAGATCAAAATTGGAGCACAAGCAAGTGTAGAAACCGCTGATAATTTAGCCCAAAACAATCCTTCAGGCGACGAGTAAGAAGCCACTAACGCGGACAATGGCGCCGCTTCAAAAGCGGTCAAATTTAGTGACCAAAACGCTTCATTCCAGCTAAAAATTAGCGAGAGTAATACCGTCGCGGCAAGTCCGCCTTTACTCATTGGCAATAGTATTTTGAATATTTCTTGTACGACATTAGCGCCATCCATACGACCCGCTTCTAGGATCTCTTTAGGGATCTCTTTGAAATAGGTGTAAGACATCCAAACCATGATTGGCAAGTTCACTAAGGTGAAGATGATGATCAAACCTGTTTTAGTGTCTAATAACCCAAAGTCTTTGAACAATAGATAGATAGGCACTAACACTCCAACAGCTGGCAACATTTTGGTCGACAACATCCACAATAGTGTTGATTTAGTACGCTTAGTCTCAAAAAAAGCCATTGAGTAAGCCGCTGGAATAGCAATCAACATACCAATGAAAGTAGATCCAAGAGAGGTCACTACTGAGTTCCAGGCAAAGTGCCAGTAATCACTACGCTCATTAATTAACGTATAGTTCTCAAGTGTGGGGGTAAAAAACAAACTCGGAGGCGTCGCAAACGCATCAATTTCTGTTTTAAAACTGGTCAGAAACATCCACAAAATAGGGAAGAAAATTAACAGTGCCACTAACCAAGACAACACACCTATAATTACGGTATTTACAAATTCTTTATTTTTTAAACTAATCATAATTTCCCCTATGCGTCCGTCATGTTTTTGCCGACCATTCTCACAAGGAAAAATGCTGCGACATTAGCGAGAAGTACTGCGATTAAACCACCTGCCGATGCTAAACCTACATCAAACTGCAACAATGCTTGTGAGTAGATTAAATACGCTAAGTTGGTTGTCTCGTAACCTGGACCACCACCTGTTGTGGTAAATATTTCTGCAAAGATAGAAAGAAGGAAAATAGTTTCGATCATTACAACAACCGCTATCGGGCGCGATAAATGCGGTAGGGTCAAGTAGCGGAAGATGGCAAAAGGACTCGCACCGTCTAAGCGCGCTGCTTCTTGCTGCTCTTGATCTAAAGACTGAAGCGCTGTCATTAAGATTAGAATTGCAAAGGGAAGCCACTGCCAAGACACTATCATAATGATCGATGTCAGCGGATACTCTGTTAACCAATCAACGGGTTGTGCCCCAAAGAAGCTCCAAACGGCTGCAAACACACCAGAAACAGGATGCAGCAATAAATTTTTCCATACCAAGGCGTTAACCGTAGGCATGATGAAAAAAGGAGATATAAGCATGATTCTTACAATACCGCGCCCCCAAAATGGGCGGTTAACGAGCACTGATATCAACACACCTAATACTGTCGTAATTAACAGCGTAGAACCTACGAGTAAGCCTGTGTTCATCATCCCAGGAAGAAAACCTGGATCATCCATAAAGAATGCAAAGTTTTCTAAACCGACAAATCCTGTATTATCGGGATAGAGCAAGTTGTAGCTAATTGTTGAAAAATATATTGTCATTGATAAAGGAATAATCATCCACATCAATAGTAATAGTACCGAGGGGGATACCAAAAAAAACGGCATCCTTTGTTTTGTTTTAGTAGAAGTCAAACCCGCTACCTCTTTTATTATTAAAATAACTCCATCTAGATAGATGAGAGTAGACCTTGGGAGTTAAGGCATAGCCTTATACATAGTTAAACATTTCTAAAATTGCTAGAAGAGAATAGATAGTTTTAGACATCAAATGCTGTCATTAAACATTTGTTTATAGCGTAAATCGAAGAGTAGATAGGGACGAACTACATGGCTTTGCTAAGGCAATAACTGCCCCAGCAAAGCTCTAGAGCTAACTATTACTTGAAGTAACCAGCTCTTTTCATTTCACGATCTGATACTTTTACAGCATTCTTCATTGCTTCTTCGACAGTCATTGATCCAGCAAGTGCACCGGAAACAAACTTACCCACTTGTGAAGCGATAGACTGAAACTCAGGGATTGCAGCAAACTGTACGCCGATGTAAGGCTTAGACTTAACGGTTGAATCTTTAGGGTTAGCAGCTTTCATTGCTTCTAAAGTCTTAGATGCGAAAGGCGCTGCAGTAATGTACTCTACATTTTCGTAAGTAGACTTACGTGTCCCAGGTGGAATGGTTGCAATACCACTTGTTTTAGCAACTAAATCAGAATATTGCGTGGATGTAGCCCAAAGAACAAACTTTCTTGCAGCTGCTGTTGCATCAGAGGTTTTAGGAACAGCAAGTGCCCAAGACCACAACCAACCAGCACCTTTTGTGGTTACATTTTGTGGCGCTAGAGAGAAACCAACATTGTCAGCGATTTTAGACTGAGACTTATCAGTTACAAAAGCACCAGCTACAGTTGCATCAATCCACATGCCACACTTGCCAGAGTTAAACAACGCCAGGTTTTCGTTGAAACCGTTTGAAGCTGCACCTGGAGGACCGTAGTTACCTAATAGGTCTACGTAAAAGCTAACAGCGTTTGTCCAAGCTTCACCGGTAAATTCAGATTTCCACTTTTCATCGAACCAACGCGCGCCAAAAGTGTTACCCATAGTGCTCACTAGCGCCATGTTCTCACCCCAACCCGCTTTGCCTCTTAAACAAATACCGTACATGCCATCTTTTGGACTGTGAATCGCTTTAGCGAATCCTTTAACTTCATCCCATGTAGGCTGATTAGGCATGGTTAAGCCTTTCGCTTCAAAAAGGTCCTTACGGTAATAAGTCATTGAGCTTTCACCGTAGAACGGCAATGCGTACAAGGTATTATCGTGAGATAAACCATCGCGGATTGCAGGGAAAATGTCATCAGTATTGTAATCTGCAGGTAGGTTATTCATAGGAGTTAACCAGCCTTTCGCGCCCCAGATAGGTGCTTCGTACATGCCGATTGTCATCACATCGAACTGTCCGCCTTTAGTCGCGATATCTGTGGTTAAGCGCTGGCGCAATACGTTTTCTTCAAGAACAACCCATTTAAGCTTGATATCAGGGTTAGTTTCTTCAAACGCTTTGGACAAGCCCTGCATTCTAACCATATCACCATTATTAACTGTACCTATAGTGACAGTTGTCGCCGCTTGTGCCAGTGGCGCTGCAGCAATGCTTGCAACTAATAGTGCTGGAGCAAATCGTTTAATACTCATTCTAGTACCTCTACTTTTATTATTAATTTTTTCAATGCAGTCTCATTCTTCTACAAAAGCTTGGTTGTTAAGCTTCGATATAAAGTACACTAGGACAAAGCCAGCAAACAAATACATAATCTTAAAAAACATGTACTTTTTTGTCATTACGGGTATTTATCTGTCAATTATTTTCTGATCCTCATTAAAAGCTGAGATATTCCTGATCACAATTGATAGACTGACATTGTTTACTACCAGACTTAGCAAAAATCTGCTTTAGAAGCAGAAATGAATAGTGAAATTATGATTAAATCATACAGGTGAACAAAAAATAAACCCGCTCTAACGCAGCACATGATCACTTATCGATGGCGCATTCAAACTCTTAAGAACGTGAATTCGCCTAATGTAGCTAACTAGTTTCCATCCAGAAACAGCTGCCTACTGTATACGCTTCACTCATCTCACCTAAACACCACTAGATTTAGTCATTTGGAATAACCAAACGCTCGCATCTAGTAGTGCCCATCTTGAATGATTAAATCGCTCTCGCTAGGGCCATGTTTCTGGATGAAAACTAACTGAATGTTGTTTTGGATATTTTTCGATATTCTGAGGGGCGCATTTGCTTTAGCGCAATAAATCGGCGATTGAAATTTGCTATATTATTAAAGCCAACCTGAAAACAAATTTCTGTCACCGGCTGCTGTGAATGGGATAATAATTCACAAGCCCGATTAATTCTTAAACTATTTACAAATTCAATGAAGCGCTGTCCAGTTGCCTTTTTAAAATATTTTGAAAAGTAACTAGGTGTCATTTTTGCGAGCTCAGCCACTTGCTCTTGAGTTAACTGATTGTCGTAGTTATCCATTATATAAGTGACGACGGTATTCAATCTATCCAGCCCTTTTGCATCTTTTACTGGTATGTAGGCTTTTGACGCTAAAACCCGATAGTCAGATAAACTCGAGAGTAGCTCTAGCGTGGTTAAAAACAGCGTTAACTTTCTAAAACCAGTGGCCTTTGATATCTCATCGATTAATCCGGCTATCTTTCCAGTTTGTTCCCCTAGATAAAACTCAATGCCAAACTGTGCCCTGTCCCAAAAAGATTCAAGTTCTTGCAACTCAGGAAAAGCGCCCGCGAAGCCGTCAATCACATTTTGCGAGAAATTTATCACTTTATCACGAAGAACAACCTGCTCTCCTTTTTTAATATCACTGATCCAATTATGTGGGAGGTTTGGGCCTACTAAAATCAAACTATTCGCACTAAAATTACCAATATAATCACCGATAAATACTTTTCCAGTGCTAGCTGTAATTAAATGTAATTCGTATTCTTCGTGATAGTGCCAACGCACCAAGTCACTTGGGTAGCCATGTTCAAGATACCTAATTGACTCATTACCTTGCTGATTAATAAATTCAAATTCAGGGCTGTTTTTCTCTTTACTCATTCGACTCTCAAATTGAAGCTAGCAAAACATAGAAACCACAGGGTATCTCATCAGTCACTGCAGCGCATTACAAAGAACTCTATGCACCGAAACAGAACACCCTTTATTATTTTTCGTATTATTCTCAACATAGTAACGCAAGCGACATCCACTCATTTCAAATCTAGGTTAATTTTATTGCGTATATATTCAATGGCCCTAATTAGTAAATCTTATTGATTTATTAATTATCAGCGAATACTATGGATGAAATTTTTTTGACAATGAATAAAAGTAAAACAATCACGCACCTCTCTAGAGTGCGTAAACAATGAATTATCTGTATTAAAGAATGGGTTTACCATGTTAAAGACAATAGCCTTTGGTGAAGCACTAATCGATATGCTTTCCTCTAAAACCAGAAACGCTGCAAATGATGAGCAAGAAACTTTTACGAAATATGCAGGTGGTGCACCTGCTAATGTCGCTGCAGCTATTGGCCGCTTAGGGGGTGATAGTTACTTTGCCGGCAAAATAGGCGAAGATATGTTCGGCGAATTTATTCGTGAATCATTTACCCAATTCAATGTAAAGGATAATTACATTTTAAGCACGACAGAGGCTAAAACCGCACTGGCATTTGTCTCTTTAGATGAAGAGGGAGAACGCACCTTTAGCTTTTACCGCGATCCTTCGGCCGACATGCTGTTTATCAGTTCTGACTTTCAAAATAGTTGGTTTGAACAAGCAGGCTACTTCCATTTTTGTTCCAACACTCTGACAGCAGACTCCATCTATGCTGCTACTTTGATGGGTCTTGAGAAAGCTCAAGCGGCCAATTTCTGCATTAGCTTTGATGTTAATTTACGTGAAAATTTATGGCCGAAAGATCGAGACGCATTAGCACCTATTTGGCAGTGTATTGAACGATCGCACATCGTAAAACTTTGCGCGCAAGAGATGGATTTTATCTGTAACGCCAACAGCATTGAATCCACTTTAGATAAAATTTTTGCTGGCGCTGCCCAGCTGGTATTACTTACAGATGGCGCAAAGCCACTGCAATACTTCACCAAAACGAACAATAGTTACAGCCACTGCACGCTTACGCCACCGACAGTAAAGGTGGTCGATAGCACAGCTGCCGGTGATGCATTTATGGGCGGTTTTTTGTATCAGCTGACGAACCAAGAGGTCACTCAAGATAAATTGAGTGTTTTTTGTCAAGAAGGAAACTTGCTAAAACAGGCGCTGGCTTTTGCGAGCCACTGCGGAGCTTTCGCCGCCTCACACAAAGGTGCGCTCACATCGCTACCACATTTGGAAAATATTAATTTATAAGCTTCACCAGCCAGATAGAAATAACAACTTGTTACTCTGTCTGGCTAATATATTTTAGCTTGTCTCGTCTATCTCTACTCTATTGTGCCCACTAGCTTTGGCTATTTCTAGGTTCTCTTCAGAACGTCGCAGCATCGTTTCATGTGTTTCTTCAACATCACCGAGTGTTGCGGCGCCAATGCTGACAGTAAATTTCAAATTACCTTGAGAAAATGGAATTTCAAGCTCTTGCACCATCGCTCTAATACGCTCAGCAGCTAGACCTGACTGCTCAATATTTGTTTCGGGCAGAAACATCACAAACTGATCATCGCCATAGCGCGCTAAGAAATCCGCGGTTCTTTTAAAACCATGCAAATTCGCAACGAGCTGTTGTAGAATAAGATCTCCCGCATCCCAACTATAGCTTTCATTAAACTCAGTAAAGCCGTCAATATCGATAATCAGAAAAGAGCATAACCAATCGTAGCGTTGCGCTTGTGCCACTGACTGAGAAAGCACTGTCATTAAAGCTCTGCGATTATATGCGCCAGTTAGTGGATCACGCTGTGCCTGATTGACTATCTTTCGCTCTAACCGCATCTCTTCTGAACGATCGGCTATGACAAAAACCAACTCTTCATCGGTAATTTTTTGACAGCGAGTCTGCCAAATATGCGGTTCTTTTAATCCAAGTTCAACCCAGTCAGGAGCGTCCTTTTCTTTCATTGAATACTGAAAGCTAATTGCTTCATCACATTGGGATGCTGTATTTATCTGACTAGTGACTTGTACCATCATTTCTGATGGAAATAATAAAGGGAAGGATAGTCCAACAAGACTGTCGACCATTAGCCAGTCCTCTGACCCTGCACTGGCTTTTAATATTTCACCTTGAGGATTTATTAACAACACGATCTCTTCAACATTCGCTGCTAAAAAATCAAACCGGTCTTGCAAAATCTCTTTGCTCATCAATTTCACCTAAACTTCAATAAAGTAAATTCAGTTTAGCACTTAAAGAAGACCGCGATGACAACATGCTTGCCTATATTTATTGATTATAAAAGGCAAATCTCACAGTTCTTTAATACGCACTTATTAGGGCAGTAGTAAACAAGTTCCAGACGCCCCTTGCGTACAGGGTGCTTGCGCTGCAAAAGAAAGCTAAGCTGTCAACAGAGATGGAATGTTGTTTCATCCGTATCTCCTTTGTCAGAACGTTTATAAAGGACCTGCCATTCATTTCGCATTCTTTCGCGGATTTGACTGCTTAGACTTACCTAACTATAAAGCACAGGGAAAATCTGAGACTTATTCACTACTTCCTTAGTATAGACTATCAAAAACACCTTAATAATCAATTCAAAGCGTAAAACCTTAAATAAGTCTATGTTTAACCTGAATCCGTGACTCCAAAGTGAGAACAGAGTGTAAGATATTGGTTTTACAGTGGGATAGAAAAATCTTCGCTGCACTCTTAGGTTCAGTGGGTATTTTTCTAGCCGATGTAGAATCAAGAGCTTGCGCTATGTGGTGCTGTGAAGTCACTGATTCAGATTAAATCAAAAATACATTTACTGACAATACCGGCGAATCAATCTCGCCTCATCACCATGCAGATCTAAAGTAAAATGAATGGATAGTTCAACCAAGCTCGCTACCCATTCATCTATCTCTTTTAAAGGTAAATCAATTTGGCCAAAGAGCAGTAATTCTTTACTGCCCTCTAGGTTCAAACTGACATTTTTTGCCGTAAATTGATAATGATGCGCATCCATCTTTATACTGTGCCAATGGCTTACCCCCAAACCAAGCGCTAACTCGTCAGTCTCTAAATCCGTGTAAATATTTGCAAATAGTTTCATGTAAACTGAGCGCGAGCCCCCTTCTTAAGACGTTATTCATTTGCTTGCAACATCAACTTATTAAGTACTCTAGCACTAGCGACCATGGCAAACGCTGTAGTCACTACACAGGCAGCCCCAAATCCAGTACTACAATCCATTCCACCTTCAGCATTGCTGGTTTTTGTAGTGCTAACACTGCCATCACCTTGGGGATATTTCAACTGCTCAGTGGAATACACACACTCTACACAAAAGCGTTTACCGCTACGGCTAAAACCATATTCTCTGCGTAATTTTGAACGCACTTTGGCGGCCAGTGGATCATTTCTTGTACGGGATAAATCTGCTGTACTGACACAAGTAGGGTCCCATTGTCCGCCAGCGCCACCAATGGTAATAACGGGTATTTTACTGCGTTTACAACTGGCTATTACAGAGGCTTTATCTGCAACACTATCGATAGCATCAACCACATAGTTCATATTATCTGATAGTAAATCACGAACATTAGTACTGTTTATAAATTGAGTTTCACAATGCACTAAACACTCAGGGTTTATCTCAATAATCCGCTGCGCCATGGCTTCAACTTTCTCATGCCCAATAGTGCTTTGTAAGGCATGTATTTGACGATTAGTATTGGTGACACAAATATCATCGGCGTCTATTAAGGTAATTTCGCCGATACCTGAGCGCGCCAGTGCTTCAGCAACCCAAGAACCTACGCCACCAATGCCAATCACACACACATGTGACCCTCTAAACTTAGCCAGTGCTAAATCACCATAAATGCGCGCTGTGCCTGAAAAGCGGTGTTCATAACTGCTCACTCAAATCACCTGCTTCGTGCTGTTCTGCTTATTCATCATCACTGCTTAAAACTCATCTTCCGTCAGTTCTGTGACCACAATACTCGAGCATTGCTTACACTTCCCCTCTATATATATAACACCAGAAAGCTCATACTCATTGGGCTCTACTAAGCCTAAATTTTCCTTCATGCACTGATCACACCAAGTATTTTCAATAAACTCCTGCTGTTCACTTGCAGGTCTTTGACTGAAGTCTCTTAGGTTCTTCTCATTGTTATCATTCATTTTCGCTATTCCAGACATATTTGATATTTAATTTTTCTAATAAAGACGCAAAGGCGTGAGTTATACCCTTGATGATAGAGGCAATGCCTCATTCATCTCTATTAAGTGCTTTTAGACCAGTGCAGCAATTCTGGTTGCTGCCACTTAGATAGTGCTGTCACTATATTTTCTTTTTCAAAAATGCTGCCCTGATCAGGCTCGCATCTAAAAGAATACGTTTCACCCCTAAAACTAAAGATTAGTTGCCAAGCATGAAGATAACACCTATCTGCTTGCATTTCGCTTTGTGATTGGTCGATTGCTGTCTTATAGATAGGGTCACCATAAATGGCAGCCCCCAAACTTTTAAGCGCCACACGTATTTGATGTGTTTTACCCGTTTCTGGCTTAAGCAAGAAGAGCCTAAAACCGTCAACATACTGGCTAAAGAAACGAGTGATAGCAGGATTTACCTGAGAGTTTTGTAAAACCCAAGCAGAACGTCGTGACTTTTTCATATCACCTTTAATCGTCCCTTGCTTCTTTTTAGGCTTAGCTGAACTCACGGCCAAGTAGTATTTACTAATTTTATGATTCTCAAACAGGTCACCAAAATCAGCAGCGGAACTTGCTGATTTAGCAAAAATCATCAACCCAGATGTCACCTTATCTAAACGGTGCACAACATATAAATCAATACCTAGCTGTTCTGATAATACAGCGGCGAACCCCTTTATATTGTCATCACAATGTACACTTATAGAGATGGGTTTAGCGACAACCACAAAGTCATCACCATTAAAGATCAATTGCACCATTATTTAACTGACAACCTTTGATTAAATAGCGTGTAATTACGCTAAACTCAACATTATACAAGTTCATAATCCGAGAACAAGTAACCTCTTATAACTGCTCACACTATCACTCACTTTTAGCATAAGTTACATTTCTATAACCGTTTACCTCTAAAACAGCCATTAAAACACTGGCCTTTTTAACAACTCATCAACATTTCGCACAAATACTTAATTATTTTGAATAAAAATGATTTATTTGATTAACATTGGATGAATAATTTGCAACAAGACGTTATTATCTTCTTCAATGGCTTTCATATAAGCGTACTGTTAATTAATAGCCTAGACACCTGCATTTATTGTCTATAATGATAGTGATAAATGTTGCATTGGCGTTATTAAAAACAAATTTAGAAAACTAAAGACTTGTACTCCTTATAAACGAATGCGAACAAAATTTTGTATTGCTGTTTTATGTACAGCAGTATCATGTTAAAAAAACTAAAATTACAGTATTATTTTCGCAAGAATCTATACGACAGAAAATTTCGAAATCAATTTCAATCCCTAATTGATCTAGCTGGTAAATAAAAGGAATAGGTACCAATAATGAACAACTCTCATACTTTCAAAAAGGCAGCGGGCATACTCACACTTTCGCTTGTTATTACAGGCTGCGCATCAACGTCCAACTCCAAGCCAGGAGAATGGGACACTAAGCGTGTGCTCTGCGTTGCCGCAGGCGGCTTAGCAGGCGTCGCAGCTGATGCTGGCGCAAACAGAGGCAGCGATGGAACATCTAAAGCTGCTGGTGCGTTAGTGGGTGTGGGTCTTGGTGCAATATTCTGCGCGCCCGGAGTTGTTCTTGATGGCGACCAAGATGGCGTTATTGATAAAAATGATGAATGCCCGTACACACCTCTTGGCACTGAAGTCGATGCTGTGGGTTGTTCACTAGATGATGATAAAGACGGCGTTGCCAACAGTATTGACCAGTGCCCTAACACACCACTAGGCACTGAAGTCGATGAGACGGGCTGCGAAATCATCAATGATCAAGATGGGGATGGCGTATTAGATGAAGCCGATCAATGCCCTGACACACCTGCGGGAACAGCGGTAAACTCAATTGGTTGTGATGAAAATATTGCCATTGTTCTTGATGGTGTATTCTTCGAGTATAAATCTTTCGATCTAACCGCTGATTCACAAGAAATCCTAAACCAAGTTGCCAGTAAGCTAGTCGCAGCTGAAGCTGAAATACTTGTTGCAGGTCATACAGATTCAGTGGGCGGAAACGCATACAACGTCAAGCTTTCTGATAAGCGCGCTGCATCCGTTAAAGACTACCTTGTCTCTCAAGGTGTTCCAGCAAATAAAGTTTCATCGCAAGGTTTTGGTGAAGACAATCCTATCGCGAGCAATGAGACTGACGCTGGTCGCGCTCAAAACAGAAGAGTAGAAATGCAAATTCAGAACTAATTGATGGCATTTTTATTAAATGAAAGCCGGCTTAAATAGTCGGCTTTTTTGTGCCTGTTCACTAAACAGCGACAAACACAAATAAGAACTATTCGCGCAAAATCACCGAAAATTTCAGTTTAGTCAGTGAAAAACCAAAAAAAGTCGCTGTTTTTATCTAATCAAATCAAGATTGTCGACAATCTAACAATAGTACGTTAAAATAAGCAGCTCTATAAATGGGCTTTACTGACCACCTATAGGCACTCTTCGGAGATTGCAACAGACAAAACCACAGTGAAGAGCCGCATAAGCTTTAAACTAGCGGTCCAAAGCATTAGTAGTGGGTAGAAACTAGGCGCTGGCCTTTCTTTCTCCCAATAATAACAATGTATTAGTATATTAAAGCCAACAAGAGGTGTGTATGAGTTTGTATTTAGAATACATAAAAGAGATTGAAACCCGTAAAAATGAGCTAGGTCTAGCCCCTAAGCCAATTGACGGCGCCGAATTACTGTCGGAAATTATTGCTCAAATTAAAGATACGAGCCACGAACACCGTAAAGATTCACTTGATTTCTTTATTTATAATACCTTACCAGGCACTACTAGTGCCGCTGGTGAAAAATCTAAATTTTTAAAAGACATTATTCTTGGTACAGCCATTGTTGCTGAAATATCTGTTGAATTCGCCTTTGAATTACTTTCTCACATGAAAGGTGGTCCTTCAATTGAGGTATTACTTGATCTTGCATTAAGCGAAAACTCAACGTTAGCTTCTCAAGCATCTGACGTATTAAAAACACAAGTATTTTTATACGATGCTGATACCGCTCGTCTTGAAGCTGCATTTAAAGCGGGTAACGCAATCGCTAAAGATATTTTAGAAAGCTACGCGCAAGCAGAGTTTTTCACTAAATTACCTGCCATTACAGAAAAAATTGAAATAGTGACTTGTATTGCTGGTGAAGGCGATATTTCAACTGATTTACTATCTCCTGGTCATCAATCTCACTCTCGCGCAGACCGTGAATTACATGGTCAATGCATGAGCACGCCAGAAGCTCAAGCAGAAATAAAAGAACTACAAGCTAAGCACCCTAACGCAAAAGTAATGTTAATTGCTGAAAAAGGGACGATGGGTGTGGGTTCGTCTCGTATGTCCGGTGTTAACAATGTCGCACTATTAACCGGTAAAAAAGCCAGTCAATATGTGCCTTTTATTAACATCGCACCTATTGTTGCAGGCACAAATGGTATCGCTCCAATCTTTCTAACAACGGTAGATGTAACCGGTGGTATTGGCCTTGACCTTAAAAACTGGGTTAAAAAAGTAGACGCTAGTGGTAATACGGTTACTGATGCAAATGGCGATGCAGTACTAGAAGAAGCGTATTCAGTAGCGACAGGTACTGTATTAACGATTGATACGAAAGCGCAAAAACTATACAACGGTGACACAGAACTTGCTGATATATCGTCGGCGTTCACACCGCAAAAGCAAGAATTCATGAAAGCAGGCGGTTCATATGCTGTCACCTTTGGTAAGAAACTACAGACATTTGCAGCACAAGCTTTAGGAGTTGAACCTTTAAGCGTATATGCAGCTTCAAAAGAAATTTCACATGAAGGTCAAGGCTTAACGGCTGTTGAAAAGATATTTAACCGTAACGCCGTTGGCGTTTTATCTGACTCATCACTACATGCTGGCTCAAACGTTCGTGTTAAAATAAACATTGTTGGCTCGCAAGACACTACAGGCCCTATGACATGTCAGGAATTAGAAGCGATGGCTGCTTCTACTATTTCCCCTATTGTAGACGGTGCATTTCAATCAGGTTGTCATACCGCATCTGTTTGGGATGATAAAGCAAAAGCGAATACGCCTAAATTAATGAGCTTTATGAACGCATTTGGTCTCATCACAGCACGAGATCCAAAAGGTGTTTATCATTCAATGACTGATGTTATTCATAAAGTATTGAATGACATTACCGTTGACGATCGCGCTATCATCATTGGTGGTGACTCCCATACACGTATGTCCAAGGGTGTGGCCTTTGGTGCCGACTCAGGTACTGTAGCAATTGCATTGGCAACAGGTGAATCTGCAATGCCAATTCCAGAGTCTGTTAAAGTAACCTTTAAAGGTGAAATGAAAGACTACATGGATTTCCGTGATGTTGTTCACGCAACACAGGCGCAAATGCTTAAACAATTTGGTGGTGAAAACGTTTTCCAAGGTCGCGTCATTGAAGTACATATTGGTACTTTATTAGCTGACCAAGCCTTTACGTTCACTGATTGGTCTGCAGAAATGAAAGCAAAAGCTTCAATCTGTATTTCTCAAGATGATACGTTAATGGCTTCTTTAGAAATCGCTAAGAGCCGTATCCAAATCATGATTGATAAAGGTATGGAAAACCCAGCGAAAACACTTCAAGGCCTTATTGATATCGCGCAAAAGCGTATTGAAGAGGTCAAATCAGGCGCAGTACCTGCATTAAAACCTGATGCAAATGCTAGCTACTTCGCTGAAGTTGTTGTTGATTTAGACCAAATCGACGAGCCAATGATTGCAGATCCAGACGTAAACAACGACGATGTCTCTAAGCGCTATACGCATGACGTTATTCGCCCTGTTTCATACTATGCTGACAAGTCAGTTGATTTAGGTTTTGTTGGTTCTTGTATGGTACATAAAGGCGATATGCAAATCATCGCTCAAATGTTTCGTAACATGGAATCACAAGGGACTAAAATTGAATTTAACGCACCATTAGTTGTAGCTCCACCAACCTATAACATTGTTGATGAGCTTAAAGCTGAAGGCGACTGGGCAATTCTTGAGAAGTATTCTGGTTTTGAATTTGACGATGCTTCGCCTAAAAACGCTGCGCGTACTAAATATGAAAAAATTATGTACTTAGAGCGCCCAGGCTGTAACTTATGCATGGGCAACCAAGAGAAAGCAGAACCAGGTGATACGGTTATCGCTACATCAACTCGCTTATTCCAAGGCCGTGTTGTAGCCGATACTGCAGCGAAGAAAGGCGAATCACTACTAGGCTCAACGCCATTAGTTGTACTTTCAACAATGCTTGGTCGCTTTCCAACGATGACTGAGTACAAAAACGCGGTTAAAGGTATTAACTTAACTGACTTTGCGCCTCCTCTGGAGGCACTCGTTACTGCCACTAATGCGGTACCAGTGAAGATGCTTAGCCCTAACTAAGCAACAATTTTCACAGTTTAGGTAATAATTCATGAGAGCGGATGCGCTCTCATGATCTTTTGTAGTTATCGCTTAGTACAAACAAATATTTATCAACGAACCTCGACCGCCCTATCCTGCCTTCGTCATAAATACCTAATTTTATCAAATAATCGCTAACACTTTCACAGCCGCTTATCGATCCGTATAATACCTCGTTTCAGCTAATACATTTTCGAGATCCTTTTGGCCAATTTAATCTTACTTAACAAACCTTTCCAAGTGCTTAGTCAATTCACTGACGACGGCGATCGCACAACACTTAAGCACTTCATCAGTGATAAAAGTTATTACCCTGCTGGCCGATTAGATTATGACTCTGAAGGCCTGCTCATTCTCACTGATGATGGGCAAGCCCAACACCAACTCGCCAACCCCGCTTTCAAGCTAGAAAAAACTTACTGGGCACAAGTTGAAGGAGAACTAGATCAGAGCGCACTGGACAAGCTCATTATAGGTGTTGAGCTCAAAGACGGCCTAACTAAGCCTGCCCGCGCGCGCATAATCCCCGAACCAAATATCTGGGACAGAACCCCGCCTATCAGAGAGCGCAAAAATAAGCCTACAAGCTGGCTAGAGCTTAAAATTAAAGAGGGAAAAAACCGTCAGGTTCGCCGAATGACCGCGGCTGTTGGCTTCCCAACACTGCGACTCATTCGCTATGCAATCGGCAACTGGACTGTCGATAATTTAGCCGTTGGTGAGTACAAACGAGAAACGGTACAGCTTGAGCGCACTGCAAAATCGCGCAACAATTCACACGCAAATACAAAAAGAGCGAACGATAAAGCTAAATTTTCGAGAAGACGTACTGAGGAGGAAAACTTTTCAAAAACAGGATCTAAGATCAATAACAAAAACAGAATTAAAAAGTAATTCTGCTTTTAGCTATCTAATTTCCATTCAGAAACAAGGCCGTAGCGAGAGCGACTTAATGGTTCTAGATGTGCGGTGCTAGATATGGGCGTTTTGTTGTTCTAAATAGCTATATTTAGCGGCGCGCAGATTAGGCCAGTGAGACGTTCGCAGTAGGCGTCTGTTTCCGGATGGAAACTACTTATAATTATTTCATTCTAATGCCATCGGCGGCTATATCTATGCGGCCTAATTTCTTCAAACTACCTATTGCCATTTTATAAGACTTTTTTGAAATACCAAACTGCTGATAAATATCTTCTGGCTTAGCCTTATCACTCAGCGCACTGAACCCACCGCGATCTTCTAAATCATCTAAAATCTGCTGGCTTAAATCATCAACTTTAGCGTAACCCGGCTTCTCCAACATAACATCAATTTTATTATGCTCTAAAAGGCGTTTGATATAGGCTTTGCGTTTATGCCCAGGCCTTACCGTTCTAAAAACATCCTTAGCATGCAGCACCGCCCAGTACTTATCATCCAAAATTACACTGAAACCAATGTCGTTTTTACGCACCACAAACATTTGCACTTCATCACCAACATTTAATGCATCTGCGTCATTTTTGAGGAATTTATCAAGTTTAGTGGATGCCGCAATACGACCCGTATTATCTAAGTACAAGCGAACCGTTATTCTCTGTCCAGGCTCCAAAGCTTTTCGCTGCTCAGCGTAGGGAACCAATAATTGCTTAGGCAAACCCCAATCGAGAAAAGCACCCGTGTCATTCACCTCGGCAACCGTTAAAGTCGCGAATTCATCAACTTGCACTAAAGGTCTAGCAGTAGATGCAACAACGTAATCATCAGAATCTAAGTATATAAAAACGTCTAGTATGTCACCTTTTTTGCATCCTTCAGGTACATCCGTTTTAGGCAATAAAATTCCACCGTATTTACCACCCTCCAGATAGACACCAAACTCTGCTTCACGGATGACTTCTAACTTGTTTGTTTTACCTATCTCTATCACTCGAAATTCTCTACTTTTTATATGCAGGAGCGTCAACCAAAATGCACTCTGAACTGCTTGATAACATTATACTCTTAATCCTTGCGAGTCATACGTTTAAATACCCCTCAAGGCTTGACAGTCAACTAGCCTGGTTCTCGCCCAGAAACGGACCCGTAGTGAGAGCGACTCAAGGGCTCAAGATGTGCGCTCTAAATAAAGCCCTTTTAATAACTATCTCTAGTGGTGAGCAGATTAAGCCTGTGAACATTCGCAGTAGGCATCTGTTTCTGGATGGGAACTAGCTTAACAGCGAGGCAAAACCACCGATCATGCCGCCAAAGACACCGCCCCAGACGACCAGCCAGCCCAAATGTTCTTTAATCATTTTCTGTACAATCTCTTTGACCAATTCAGGCGTCAATTCACCCAGACGCTGTTCTACAATACTCTCCACTTTGTCGACCATCATATCAACTTTTGCATCAGGCCCAAGCTCTTGAGCGACTAATCGCTTGAATTGCTCCGATTGCGTTAATTCGATAATAGATGCCTTAATTTTTTCAACAAAAGGTTCGCGCATAGGCTCAATCACTTTCGTCCCACCTACCATCTCAAGCATAGCGCCAAATGATGATTTTTCAATGACTTCAATTAAACCATCAAAAGTCGCTGTAAAATCCACTTTTTCAATAATCGGCTCAAGCGCCAGCTCAACGTGATCTACTTCACTTTGCATAAACTTAGCGATATTTTGAGCGCTAAAAAACTGCTCCATCATCATCGTTTTTATAGCCAACTTAAACTCTTGGAACCGCTCAGGTATTACACCTGATCCATAAAGTCCAGGGACCTTCTCAAACAACATGTAAACAGCCAACCAATTAGTTAACGCACCCGAAACAGCGAACACTCCAATAAAGTACAAGATGTCTATTTTTAACAACACCCCCAAAGCCGTTACTATTAAGGCCAGCAAGTTCGTTAAGATGCTTTTGTTCATGGGATTCTCGATAGGTATTTTGCAGGAAAGCTGAAGGATCTATTTGAGGTATTGAATGCGTTTAACTAGGATCTCCCTGAATTTTGACGCGCTGATATTTCTCTTTTTAGAATTAAGCCATGTTTTTTTGCCAGTAGCATGGCTATTTTAGTCACACCTGTGAAATATTGATCCCCTTGCTTTGCATGTTTTTCAATAGAACCACTGAGCAACTTAATCATTTCATTCAACGTCTCTTCTGTTTCCTGCCAGAAACGCATCCGCTCTTGAGCGATAGCGACAGACTGTACAAATAATTCAACCAGAGACAAATCGTCGGATGAAAAGCGTTTTTTAAACTGCAGACAAAGCAATGTTTTATGCTGATCTCTGGTTTGGTACGAGAACAATATGCTATTAGTACTGACATTTTTATAAATTTGATCTTCACTATCCAGCCATGCTCTTAGTGTCTCTTCTGATAAAATAGAGTCGATACTGGTACCAACATACTGCTCATAATTTCCTAGCCCTGCAATAATTTCAGTGCCTTTGATGGCTGATGCGAAATCTAAATTAGCATTGATATTCACCAAGGCAGCATCTACTGAAGAATACAATAATGACGTTAATTGCAGTAAGATTCCCGAAGCATATTCCCCGGAGTATTCTTTATTAAACAAATCAGCAGTGGTCTCAACAACCTTTTTAAGACCTCTAGAATGATTAGACAAAGCCAATACATCACGATATGAGCGTAACCCAGAAATCACACATGAAAAGAGTTTTTGCGCAGTGAGTTCTGTCTTGTTCTTATAATCGAAGATATCGTAATTTAAAATAACTGTTTTTTCAGGGGCTTGGCCTGGTTGCCCAGTGCGAAGAATAATGCGTATTAAATGATTACCCAGCTCCTCTCTAATCCACGCAGCCATTTCTAGACCTGCCGTATCAACTTCCATCACAACATCTAACAAAACTAAAGCAATATCATCTCTTGCGAGCAATATCTCTTTCGCTTCTTTCGCTGTATACGCTGAAATAAAAGAAAGCTGTTTGCCATCGAAGGTTTCATCCTCTAGGGCAAACTTAGTCACTGTATGAATAGCAGGCTCATCATCAACGATCAAAATCTGCCAAGCGCTATCGACTGTCAAAGTGTCTACAGTATTGTCATCTTCGATTAGGAATTCGTACATAGCTACCAGCCTTACTGTAAGGCTCTAATAAATAAAAACAACACTTAGCAGAAGAAATCAGCACCCCTCATAGCAGGATTCACATCACCAATCTAAGCTCTCAAAAATTGCGTTTTATAATACACTCTAAGCTTCACATATTAAAAGATTGTTCTCGATTAATTTGTTTTATATAGCAAAGCTCGCCTTACAAACAGGAAAAGCACTCACATAGCCAGATCACTAAAACTTTAGGCATGAAAGTACTTTTAAGCCTCTACTATTTCTTCACTGGGCTTTGGCCAGGCATTTAATATTGCCTTCACCAAGGTCGCCAGTGGTATTGCAAAAAACACCCCCCAAAAACCCCATAATGTACCAAAAACAAGCACGGCAATGATAATAGAAATAGGATGCAAATTCACTGCTTCAGAAAACAGTAGTGGCACTAATACATTTCCATCCAGAGCCTGAATGACACCATACACCATCATCAAATACAAAAACTCGTTCCCCCAGCCAAATTGAAAGAAGCCAATGACAGCAACGGGGAGCGTAACCAGAGCCGCACCAATATAGGGCACCAACACTGACATGCCGACCATAATAGCCAATAGAGCGGCATAATCTAAATCAAAAAGAATGAAGCCTAGGTAAGTAACAAAGCCAACGATAAAAATCTCAACCGCCTTACCGCGGATATAGTTGGCAATTTGCACATCCATCTCGTGCCAAACTTTTGTCATCATCTCCTTTTTTTGGGGCAAAAATGCAGTCCAGTGTTTAACTAGCTGACCGCCATCCTTCAAAAAGAAAAACACCAAAATAGGCACAAGTACAAAATAAATCAAAAGCGCAACAACAGTACCTAAAGAATTAAACGAAGAGGCCAGCATCCATTGACCTACAGAAGCTAGCTCACGTGTTGCCAGAGCAATGACTTGCCTAATCTGATCCTCAGTCACCATGTCAGGGTAATGCTCAGGTAGCACCAGCAACCCCGCTTGTATTTGCAGAAAAATATCCGGTAAGTCATTAAACAACTTTGCCATCTGCGTCCAAGCTAACGGAATAACAATAAAAATCAAGGCAAGTAATGCGCTAAAGAAAGCACAAAAAACAACATTGACAGAAAGCAGATGCGATAGCCCTTTATTTTTTAACCAACTAACAGAACCCTGCATTAAAAATGCTAAGATCAACCCTGCAAAAACGGGTGCTAAAGGACCTCCTAATGTAAGAATAATAACCAATGATGTGGCAATTAATACAAACAGAAACAACGCCTCTTCATTCGAAAAATAACGTTCTATCCATTTTGAAAAAATTCTTTTCATCTAACTCTCTCTTAGTTTTCGACCATTCGAAACCTGCTATTACGCCTGTTTCTTAATGTAGTAGTAATAAACATGCTCTGATTCATACATTTCGAGCATTTGGTGCGCGCTATGCTCTATAAAGACACTAAAGTCTCTAACGGACCCCGCGTCTGTTGCCGCCACTTTCAAAATACTACCTACGCTTAGATAACGCAGTGCTTGTTTCATTTTAAGTAACGGCATAGGACATTGAAATGCCCTCGCATCCAAATACTCATCAAACTCTCTCTCTGGCATTACTGAAAACCTATCACTGACTGCCCCCTCTTATCTGGAGGACATGCTCATGGACGTATCAAACACTTGCAAGCAGTGCAAATGAAAACAAATATCGATCACTGACAAAAACAAGGTCGATTTACTGTTTTTTGTCAGACATCATTAACAGGCACAAACATCCTTAGCCAGTTTATGCGCTTTATTATTTTAGCGAGTAAATATGCCGAAGCCTCACATGCTTAGACTATGGATAACAAGCGGCAAATACAACTAATAACTCAACCCACAGACAACAATTAGCAAATAAAAATAAGCGCTAGTTGTAATCAACATAAAATCAGAGTCAAATTATGGGAACCTTATAGGCTTATGTTTTGTCTATAATATTTTTTAGAGTTTTGTGAAGACAAACTCCTAGCTGTGAGCTTATCCATATGTCGCTAACCAGAAGTAAAATTCAAAAATACCTTAGCTGTACCGCCTTGGCACTTGTGCTCACTCCTACCGCTGGCGCAAATACCCTACCGCTTTTGGGAGATTACAGCTCTTCAATAATATCTCTTAACACGGAGCACAAAATCGGCCAAAGCATCATTAGACAGATCCGCGGCACCAATCAAAATTTACAAGACCCAATTGTAGATAACTACATACAAGGTCTTGCTTGGGATTTGATCCCCACTAGCCAATTAAGTGATAAACGCATACTTCTTGAAGTCATAGGCAATCTAAGCGTTAATGCATTTGCCGCTCCAGGCGGTGTCCTGGGAATTCATGCCGGTTTAATTCTCACAACACAGTCCGAAGGTGAACTAGCTTCTGTCATCAGCCATGAGCTTGCCCACCTAAGCCAGAGGCATTTTGCAGCGCAACTTGAAAACCAACGAATAAACACACCTTTTGCAATTGCCACTATTTTGGCAGGAATTTTAGTCACAGTCGCGAATGCTGAGGCAGGGTCCGCCGTACTGTCAGGGACCGCTGCCAATTCAGCATCTGCCAACTTGGCGTTCAGTCGTAAAAACGAGCAAGAAGCCGATCGCATCGGCATGCTAAACCTGTCAAAAGCAGGTTTTGACCCAAATGCAATGCCTGCAATGTTTACGCGCTTATTAGATTTACAAAGACTGCAAGGGTCAGCACCACCGGAGTTCTTGTTGACCCACCCAAGCTCAAGCGGTCGCGTTGCCGACAGCAAAAACAGAGCAAAGAGCTTAACCAAAGGCAATAAGGGGAAAAACAGTATCGAGTTTCTAGTGGTACAAGCGAGGCTTCAAGCGCATTTCGCACTGAAACAAAAGCGCAATATCAATCATTTTCGGGATCAATTCAAAAACAGCCCGAATGCAAAAAACACTCTGACCTACGCACTCGTCCTCGCTAAAAACAATCGCTATAATGAATCAGTTATACAGTTTAAAAAACTCCCCTCCCGCTGGAGAAAACACATTTCTGTCAAACTCAGCTTGGCGCAAGTTCACAGCCAACACCAGCAGCCCGACAAGGCCAAGGAAATTCTTGATTCATTGAATAAAGTGTATCCAGATAACACAGCGATAGCCATGTTCTCTGCGCAAAACTACCTTCGTGCAGGGCGCCCGGTCAAAGCCGTTAAAATTCTAGAAAATCTCACCCAGCTCTCCCCTGACAACTCACAGGCTTGGTATCTTTTAGCGGAAGCCCAAGGCCTTGCAGGAAATAAAGTAAAGCTTCATATTGCACGCATTGAATACTTCCAGCTCGTTGGGCAAATTGAGCGAGCAAAAACGCAACTCTCTTTCGCAAGAAGAGAAAGAAGCCTTACTCAAGAGCAAAGTTACACGCTAGATGACTTAGAGCAATATCTTTTTCAAGTTGAAGACTACATGAAGACAAAAATATAACAGCAGTGTTTTGTATGCATTTTTTTCGTATAAAAACAGACTTAACTCGCTATTTTATGGAAGTTTTATTTATCTGTGCTATTATATAAGTAATTGAATTAGTGGTACTGCATACAAGTATTTAACATATTTTTTCATGTTATCCCCTAAAATAGTTTTTTATAAATTGCATCTGCAAATTTAGATACAACATCTTTATTTTTTGCCTTTATTAACTATATCCACTTTTTTAACATCATTTCTAGAGACGTTTTTACGCTGTAATTCTACATAAATTATATTATGTATTTTTTCCTTACCGCCTCTTACTCAACGCAATAAAGATATTAACTCACCTCCAATAGGTGAAAACACAGGAGCAATAATGTACACCTTGATCAGTATTTTAGGCGCTGTCTCTCTACTTTTATTTGGTATGGAAATGGTGAAACAGGGAATTATTGCTGCATTTAACAACGATCTAAAACGTATAATCACTCGATTCACCCGAAACAAAACCTCTGCATTTGCTGTAGGCTTAGGTATTACTTCAGTACTGCAAAGCAGTACCGCCACAGCGTTACTTATCTCTTCATTTGCCAGTCGAAGCTTAATTGCAGGCGCACCCGCCCTGGCTGTTATGCTAGGCGCAGATATCGGCACCACTTTAGTCGCACAAGTACTCTCTTTTGATTTAAGCTGGTTATCACCCGCTTTAATACTCGTTGGGCTAGTCTCACACCGACGTGCAACATCAGATACCTTTAAGCATGTCGGCAAGGCACTCATTGGCCTAGGTTTAATGCTGCTTTCCCTTAAACTAATAGGCTCCTCTACTGGCCCACTACGGGAAGCCGCCGTACTGCAAGAACTGTTTCATGCACTAGAAGATGAGCGCATGCTCGCTATATTGCTTATTATTGTTTTAACTTGGATTAGCCACTCAAGTATTGCGATGATTTTACTGGTCATGTCACTCGCTGCTAGCGCTATTATTAGCCCTCAGCTAGGCCTAGTACTGGTACTAGGCGCTAATATTGGCGGTACCATTCCCGCTGTTATCGCCACTTTAAATAAAGGCGCTCAAGCGTTACGCATTACTGTCAGCAATTGCGTTTTTAAAATAGTCTCATGTATTGTAGTACTACCCTTTATCGATTTGATCTCACTATTAATGAGCGAGTACGTCACCACCGATGTCGCACGCCATGTGGTCGATTTCCACACCATCTTCAACTTTGCTGTAGCCTTAGTATTTCTACCATTAACCTCAAAAGCTTACAGACTGATCAAACACTATATTCCCGACCCAGTTAAAGCCGTTAACGTTAATGAATCTCGCTATTTGAACGAGAAGCTTATATCTACTCCTTCAATGGCCATCGATTGTGTCATGCGTGAAACCATGCACATGGCAGAAGTGGTCTATACTATGATTGGCAACTGCCTTCCCGCTCTTACTTCTGACAGCTCAGCCCCCAGTCGAGAACTAATGAGAATGGAGCGCTCTGTTGATCGACTGCACAATGAAATTTCTCGCTATGTGACAAAATTAGGCCGTCAGGATTTAAAAAGCGAACAACTATCGCTAACCAACCGTATACTCGCCTTTTCACTCAACCTTGAGCACAGCGCAGACATTACTGAGAACATCGCTGAAATGACTCAAAAGCGAGTTCAAGACAAAGTCGTGCTTAACGATGACGGCCTCGCGGATATCGTCACTATTCACGAAACTGTATTAAATAACTTCCACTTAGCGATGCGTATTTTCACGACTCAAGATATCGATTTAGTTCACCAGCTACTTGAGGGTAAACGTCAAGTCAAAAAACTAACCGAAAAGGCCAGCCAAGATCACGTGAATCGCTTACATGAAGGCAGCAGCGATAACAACATGCTCCATTTAGACATTATACGAGAGCTAAACCGTATTAACTGGCATATCACTGGGGTCGCGTATCCGCTGCTTGAAATCGAGCGCAACAAAGACCGCGTCTCAGATAAAGATTAAGGCTCTGCGCACAAAAACATCAGTGATTGTGCGCTGCTAACGCTCTATAATTCTAATAACAGACGCTAGCGTCAATAGCACTTCCAAAACGTCAATCAAAAGCCCTCCAATAGGGCTAACCACCTAAAAATCATAGGCAATTTACATGGCAGATTTTAGCCAACTTGAACTCTGTCCTGAGTTACAACTGACTCTTGAGCAACTAGATTACCAAAAGACCACTGAGATTCAGGCTAAAGTCATTCCTGTCATTTTGCAGGGCGCCGATGTACTTGCACAAGCTCAAACAGGAACAGGAAAGACCGCAGGCTTTGCCTTGCCTATCATCCAGAAATTAAAAGATGCGCAGCCTATTAATAATTACCACCCCATTCGCGCGCTAATTTTAACCCCCACACGCGAACTCGCTATACAAGTCGCTGAGAAAACACTCAGCTATGGCGAGCAATTAGGTATGCGCGTCATTTCTATCCATGGTGGGGTACGTTTTGATAACCAATTACGCAAACTCAAGCGCGGCACTGACATTTTAGTCGCCACCCCCGGTCGCTTACTTGAAATGCTCATACAAAAAAAACTGTCATTACAGCAACTTGAAATATTAGTGTTTGATGAAGCAGATCGCATGCTGGATTTAGGCTTTATTCACGATATTAACCGTATCATGAGCTTCGCCCCTAAAGAGCGACAAACACTGCTCTTTTCTGCCACTTACAATGACAAAATTGAACAGTGGGCTGCACAAGTCCTTAAATCCCCCAAGAAAATAAGCGCAGCACCCGCTAATTCTGCGGCCAAAAAAGTGCAACAGCTGGCTTATAAAGTCGGTAATGGCGACAAAGACGACGTACTTAGCTTTATGATCAATAGTGGAAACTGGAAGCAAACATTGGTATTTGTGCGCACCAAAAGACGCGCGGACAAGGTCTCCCAAGCATTGATTGACGCAGGCATCAATGCTAACTCTATTCATGGTGATAAACTGCAAAAAGAGCGCATCGCAGCACTAAGTGCTTTTAGCGAAAAGCAATTAGATGTATTAGTAGCAACCGATGTGGCCGCACGCGGTTTAGATATAGAAGCGCTACCTAGAGTGGTTAACTATGACTTACCTAATCAGCCCGAGGCTTATGTGCATCGCATAGGCCGCACTGCGCGAGCGGGAAAAACAGGCCAGGCAATTTCTTTTGTCGCCCCTGATGAGCGTCAATATTTGCAGGAAATAGAACAACTCATTGGCAAACAAATACAGTTCCACAGCATTCCAATGCTCACCAACGGAAAACTGATTAGCGAAAAGACTGCCGGTATCGCCAAAGCCAATAGCAGAACACGAAAAACAGCGAAAGCCAAATACGTTGCGCCTGAACTTGAAAAAGCCCAAAAACCCGCTTTACGCCCTTCACTGCTCAGCAAATCTAAAAAGACATAGAGCAACAGCTCAGCATAACTATTATAGTTGATAATTCAGCGCTAAAAACAGACTCAAGAAAGACACTTTAGCAGCCAAACTAAAAAGCCGAGCAATTGCTCGGCTTTTTTGCAAGCGTACTAACGGCTTATGCTTTAAGCGCCGCCACTACCGCATCACCCATCTGCGAAGTACTTACCTTAGTACAACCTTCAGAGTAGATATCCGCCGTGCGTAGCCCCTGATCAAGCACAACTTCAACCGCCGCTTCAATTTTATCAGCCACTTCAGCGCAATCCAATGAATGTCGCAACATCATCGCTGCCGACAGAATCATTGCCAATGGGTTGGCAATACCACGCCCAGCTATATCAGGTGCTGAGCCGTGACACGGCTCGTACATCCCTTTACCCGTCACATCCAAAGAAGCTGATGGCAACATACCGATAGAACCGGTCAGCATCGCAGCAGCATCCGATAAGATGTCGCCAAACATATTACCTGTCACAATCACATCGAACTGCTTAGGCTCACGGATAAGCTGCATTGCTGCGTTATCGACATACATGTGCGTCAGCTCTACCTCAGGGTAGTCTTTACTCATCTCATCCATAATTTCGCGCCATAGCATGGTCACTTCTAATACGTTTGCTTTATCGACTGAGCAGAGTTTTTTGTTACGCTTCATCGCTGTCTCAAACGCCACTTTACCGATACGACGAATCTCGTTTTCATCATAAACATAAGTGTTGTAACCTTCACGTGTACCGTCTTCTTTCACACGAATACCACGTGGCTGGCCGAAATAGATACCACCTGTCAACTCACGAACAATCAGAATATCAAGACCTGAGACTAACTCAGGCTTTAATGAAGAAGCCTCTGCAAGCTGGGGGTATAAAATCGCAGGACGCAAATTTGCGAACAGATCTAGACGTGAGCGAATCTGTAAAAGACCACCAATTTCAGGACGCTGCGCTGGGGGCAGCGAATCCCATTTAGGGCCACCGACACAGGCAAGCAAAATAGCATCCGCGCTCTGGCATTTCTGCCAAGTCTCTTCTGGGAAGGCAGAACCTGCTGCATCAATAGCAGCGCCGCCTACAAGTGCTTGCTCCAGCTCAAGACCCAATGAATACTGCTCATTCACTAAGGCTAATACTTTATCTGTTTCAGCTGATATTTCAGGGCCTATACCATCACCAGGTAGAACCAATACATTCTTAGACATGCTTGTAACCTTTTAAATAAATATAAATCTTGTATACGAGCAAGGCCTTTATAACGACCTTGATCGAGTTATTAATAACTTTTAATCGCACCAAACAGCCACGGCGCAGCTACTTTACGCTTAACTTCATAAGCTTTGATATCATCAACACTTTGTAAAGTTAAGGCGATATCATCCAAGCCATTCAACAAACAGTGCTTGCGAAAAGCTTCCACTTCAAACGCAAACTCTTCACCACTTGGCGTAACAACAACTTGACGCTCAAGATCAACGCAGAGTTCATAGCCATCTGTTGCGATACATTCGCTAAACAACTGCTCGACAATTTCTTCGCTTAAAATGACCGGAAGAATGCCATTTTTAAAGCAGTTATTGTAAAAAATATCGGCAAAACTTGGTGCGATGACGGTTCTAAAGCCAAAATCCTCTAATGCCCATGGCGCGTGCTCACGCGATGATCCGCAGCCAAAATTGACGCGCGCCAACAATACTGATGATTGCGTATAACGAGGCTGATTTAATACAAAATCTGGATTGAGTGGACGTGTCGAGCAATCTTGATCAGCAACGCCTTCATCTAAATAGCGCAACTCATCAAAAAGATTCACCCCGAAACCAGAGCGTTTAATTGACTTCAAAAATTGCTTAGGGATGATCATATCTGTGTCGACATTAGCGCGATCAAGAGGCGCAGCAATACCGGTGTGTTGTATAAATTTATTCATGATTTATGCCTCCATCATCTCTCTAACATCGATAAACGTACCATTAATAGCAGCTGCTGCCGCCATTGCAGGACTCACTAAGTGGGTACGACCGCCATTGCCTTGCCTGCCTTCAAAATTACGGTTTGAAGTGGAGGCACAATGCTCACCTGGTGCTAACTTATCAGGGTTCATCGCAAGGCACATAGAACAACCTGGCTCACGCCATTCAAAGCCCGCTTCAACAAATATTTTATCTAAGCCTTCAGCTTCAGCCTGCTCCTTCACTAACCCTGAGCCCGGCACCACAATCGCCTCTTTGACGCTTGAGGAAACCGTACGGCCTTTTGCCACTTTTGCAGCATCGCGCATATCTTCGATACGAGAGTTGGTGCAAGAGCCAATAAAGACGCGATCCAACTGAATATCAGTCATCAACTGATCGGCTTTAAGCCCCATATATTCAAGGGCACGGTTAATGCCATCAACTTTAATTTGGTCTGTTTCACTGGCAGGATTAGGCACTTTCTCATTGATTGCAACCACCATCTCTGGAGAGGTCCCCCAAGTGACTTGCGGTATAATATTAGCAGCATTCACTTCAACCACCGTATCAAACTGCGCATCAGCATCTGAGTGCAAATCAGACCAAGCTATTACTGCGTTATCCCAATCAGCGCCTTTAGGTGCAAAAGGACGCCCTTCTACATAATCGATTGTTTTCTGATCAACCGCAACCATGCCAACACGTGCGCCCGCTTCTATCGCCATGTTACAAATAGTCATGCGACCTTCCATGCTAATTTGAGACATAGTGCTGCCACCAAACTCAATCGCATAACCCGTACCACCTGCTGTACCTAAGATACCAATCACATGTAGCACCAAATCTTTGGCGGTCACTCCAAGACCTAAATCGCCATCAACCTTGACTAGCATGTTTTTCATCTTGCGTGTAATCAAACACTGAGTCGCCAATACGTGTTCAACTTCAGAAGTACCAATACCGTGCGCCAATGCTCCGAACGCCCCGTGCGTTGCCGTGTGAGAATCACCGCAAACGACTGTACAACCGGGTAATGTAGCACCCTGCTCTGGGCCGACTACATGCACAATTCCCTGACGGGTATCATTCATTTTAAATTCTAATATGCCAAAGTCATCACAGTTGTCATCCAATGTTTGTACTTGGATGCGTGAGATCGGATCAAGGATTTCAGAAACTCCACCATCGCGCTTGGTGGTCGGCACGTTATGATCAGGCGTTGCAAGGTTTGCATCAATTCGCCAAGGTTTACGACCCGCTATGCGCAACCCTTCAAAAGCCTGCGGTGATGTCACTTCATGCAGCAACTGTAAATCAATGTATATAAGCGCACTTCCATCATCGTTCTGACGCACAATATGCGTATCAAACAACTTATCGTATAACGTTTTACCAGCCATTTTTAACTCCTACTACCTACACAAGTTCAAAAGGTATTACATTCAATACCTTGTCATCTTTATCGGTGCTCGCGATACAGAAAATAGTAAACTCTATGATCTACTTTTATTTAATTGTGGCTATTTTAATGCCCTAAAACAAATAACACAAATTCATAATTTTTATGTAAACTATTCCCAACTGGAATACTAAAAATTATTACTGAGATAGATGATATGGATACTAATACATTAAACGCGTTTATTGCTGTGGCCGCACACGGCTCTTTCTCAAGCGCCGCTGAGCAGCTATTTATAACCCAGTCCGCCATCAGTAAAAGAGTTGCACTGCTCGAGCAGCAACTGGACAAAAAGCTGTTTGATCGTATTGGTAGACAGGTAAGTTTAACCAGCGCCGGTCGGGTTTTATTGCCATGCGCTGAAAAAATATTAATGTCTTTTGACGATGCTCGCACCGCTATAGGCAATCTGGACAATACGATTAGCGGCACATTGTCACTGGCATCCTCTCACCACATTGGCTTACATCGCCTTCCCAGCGTACTAAAAAACTACAGCACTAAATTTCCGCAAGTGCATTTAAATTTAAGTTTTGGTGAATCAGAAACCGCTTACCAAGGCGTCGTTAAAGGTCATTTAGAGCTGGCATTGATTACACTCGCCCCACTGCCTAATCCCAATATTTGTGTACAAAAAGTATGGACTGATAATATGTGTTTTGTGGTTGCAAAAGATCATCCGCTAGCGAGCCTAGATGATGTGACCTTACTGGAGTTGCAACAACACAGTGCGATATTACCAGGTGCACAGACGTTCACCCGCCAAATAACCGCCGAGCGTTTTACAGAACAAGGCTTAGCGCTTGAAGTCGCAATGACAACCAACAACCTAGATACAATAAAAATGATGGTAAAAACAGGACTTGGCTGGAGCTTACTGCCAGAGATAATGATCGATGATCAGATGAAGGTATTAGATACCCAGCAAGCGGATATATATCGTGAGCTTGGCTATATTTACCACACTGAAAGAACGCTATCCAATGCGGCAAAAAGATTTATCGACCTACTCTAAAGCACTTATAAACAGCGCTGAGCAGGTCAATTTTCAATCCTTTATTTTGCTTTAGGTGCACTGTTAGCGCGGCTGTTACTGCCACCACTTTTCTGAGCAGCACCACTACCAGCACGATGCCTTCTGTTTTTAGATACCGGCTTATGACCGCGCACATTTTCACCACTGCGCTGACCGTCTTTGTGCTCTACTCGATCTTTCTTCGGCTTTTTCGCCTTAAACGGACGCGTATCTAACTTTGAATCTGGCAGTTTATTAACCGGGGTGAAACCAGCCACTTCTCTACGTGGAATCACCTCTTTAATTAAGCGCTCTATATCTTTTAACTGCTTAAATTCATCCGCCATGACCAGTGAGACAGCTTGACCATCAGCGCCCGCTCTCGCAGTACGCCCAATACGGTGCACATAGTCTTCTGATACATTAGGTAAATCAAAGTTAACCACTTGCGGCAACTGATCGATATCGATACCGCGTGCAGCGATGTCTGTTGCTACTAAAACTTGAACACTGCTGTCTTTAAAGCCCGCTAATGCTTTTGTTCTAGCACCCTGGCTCTTATTACCATGAATGGCAGCAGCTTTAATATTAGCCGCTTCCAACTGCTTAGTTAACTTGTTAGCGCCGTGTTTAGTACGTGTAAAAACCAGTACTTGAAACCAGTTATGCTCTTTTATTAAATGTATCAACAAAGGCGCTTTTTGATTCTTATCAACCGCATACAATGACTGCTCTATTCTGCTGACCGTTGAATTAGGCGGAGTGACAGAAATTTCGACCGGGTTATTTACCAGGCGTTTTGCCAGTGTGCGAATATCATCGGAAAAAGTCGCCGAAAACATCAACGTTTGACGCTTCGCCGGCAGCAATGCCAATATCTTTTTAATGTCGTGAATAAAGCCCATATCTAACATACGGTCAGCTTCATCTAAAACAAGAACTTCTAACTGATTGAATTTAATTGCGTTTTGGCTAAAAAGATCTAACAATCTGCCAGGAGTCGCAACCAGCACATCAACACCTTGACGCAACTTTTGCATTTGCGGGTTGATCTTCACCCCACCAAACACCACGGTCGACTTAAGTGGCAAATATTTAGAATAGGTCTCAACGTTTTCTGCAATCTGTGCCGCCAACTCACGTGTTGGCGTCAAGATCAATGTGCGGACACAATTGGCTTTGGCTCTGTTACCCTCTGCTAATAGATGCAAGATAGGAAGTGTAAAACCCGCGGTTTTACCGGTACCGGTTTGCGCTGCCGCCATCACATCTGAGCCTTTCAAAACGGCAGGAATCGCCTCTGCTTGAATCGGTGATGGTGTATCGTAGCCTTTCTCAGCCACTGCTTTTAAAATCGGCTCGCTAAGACCCAGCTCGGTAAAACTCATATAATCATATCTCTTAATAAATAAAAAGTTCAGGCTTTAGCCAGCCTGAACGCGGCGCAAGTGTACAGCAGCGTTGTACTAGGTACTATGCTTTTTACCCTAATCACGTTAAATAAAGGCAAAGATTCGCATATAGAGTCAAAAAGAATCAACACCCAAAAAAAACCCGCACAAGGCGGGTTTGATTATCTAGTTAACATGCCGACAAAGCCTAAGCTTCGCCAGTATTTTTAGCCAGATCGACGAGCTCTTTACCCGCTACGATATACATCGCATAATCCTGACGTTCAGCAATACGCAATTCATCCAATACGCTGATCCAACGGATCGTCAAAGACTGATGTTTCTCCATCCAAGCTTCAACCATTGCTTTTATATCTTGGCCTTTTTTATAGCCCTGCAGTACCGACTTGAGCACAAGACCATGTTGCCACTCTAAATCATCGCGGAAGGCTTCACGTGCCAGCCCCTGCCAGTGGCTTTCTACACTCAGCGCATTTAACTGCTGAGCGTACCACGCTAATTGCAGCTTATTGCTTATTTTAAAGTAAGCTTTAGCCACATGTTCAACCGGTACATTGTTCGACTTACCGATTTCTCCAATCGCTAATACTGAATACAAACCACGTGTGCTGGCAATTTCAGTGGCGATTTCATCGGAAACACCTAACTTAGTATATTTATCAAAAGTCTGATGCCAACGCTCAAGAGGCTCTCCTACCAAGAACTTGTCCATACCTTTCTCAGCGCTAGCGATGAGTTTCGAGAACTGGTCATACTCTGTTTGGCAATCAAGTCCCGCTACACGGTTACGCACAAACCAACGTGTCGCACGTCTTGTCAAATGCTGCAACTCTTGCATCAAATCAAATTGAACATTGGAGTCAATAGAGTAATCCATCGCCTCAATCTTCGACCAGGTTTGTGTCACTTTGAAGATATCTCGTACTAAAATGTAAGCGCGAGCAATCACTCCGACATCTGCACCTGTTGATGCCGCTAGGCGCTCAACAAAGTTAATACCCATAAAGTTAACAATATGGTTAGCTACTTGCGTTGCTACTAGCTCACGATTCAGACGATGCTTTTTCATTTGTTCGCCGTACTTCTTTTCAAGCTTCACTGGGAAAGAAGTGGTCAGCTCACGAGAGACATACGCATCATCAGGCACTGACGTTAGCAATAGTGATTCTTTTAAATCAGCTTTTGCATAAGAAATCAAAATCGACAATTCAGGGCGCGTTAGGCCTTCACCACTGATTGCGCGCTCATTCATAATTTCATCAATTGGCAAGAATTCTAAAGCACGATTTAACTTACCTTGTGCTTCAAGATTGCGCGTAAAGCGACGGTACTCAGCCATTGATTTCACAGCTTGGCGCTGTGCTAAACTTATTGCCTGAACTTGACGGTAGTTATTTGATAACACTAACTCACCGACTTCATCAGTCATTGATGCGAGTAAGTTATTACGCTGTTTCTGAGTAAGATCACCGTCATCCATAATGCCTTTAAGCAAGATTTTGATGTTAACTTCATGGTCAGAGCAGTCGACACCTGCCGCATTATCGATAAAGTCAGTATTAGAACAACCGCCATTGAGGCAGTATTCAACACGCCCTAATTGCGTGGTACCTAAATTACCACCCTCACCAATCACCTTACAGCGCAGCTCATTACCGTTAACACGTAAGACATCGTTAGCTTTATCACCCACTTCTTCATGAGATTCGCTGGTTGCTTTGATGTAAGTCCCAATACCGCCATTC